>WNGE01023361.1_pt1 | contig 10023 bp, 18 predicted proteins | sample 5400651 | NCBI WGS metagenome assembly WNGE01 (sample SAMN13153370, study PRJNA577476) | soil metagenome | isolation source: 60 cm soil or saprolite under grassland replicate 2 | place: USA:California | collected 2016-06-15 | reverse complement strand
TGCGAGTCCTTGGCGCCGCCAACCGCTTGGTTGTGCTGCCACGAGCGAGCCCAGCTGAGCACGGTGATCCCGGTCGGCTTCAGGTCATGGTGGGCGCGCATCACGTTGACCTGCGTGCGTACCTGCTCCATCAGTCCGGCCTGCGTGCGGGCGTTCACTCGCGGCCGTACCCAGCCGCCGTTCGGAAGCCGGAACATGCCGAGCGGGACACGGCTGTAGCCGGAGCGGGCGACCACTTCGGCCCAGGTGAAGTGTGCGGAGAGAGGGCGGAGCGTTACCACGGACTAGACCGGCATGGCAATCTGTCCGTCAATCGCCACCGTGATCGTCCCGGTGGTGGACAGGAGCGCGTAGTAGCTCGACGGTAGGTAGATGGGAATAAACCACTGCCCGGTTGTGGTCACGCCGCTGACGATGTTCTGCTGTGTCGGCGTACTCGTCGGCCCAACACCGAGCTTCAATACGCCGGACGTGTTGACGGTCACGTTGAGACACACAAGCAGGAGCACGTCGTAGTTGAGTGCGTTCTGATACGCCGTGCCAAGCGCGAGCGTCGATGCCGCCGATACGGGCGGCGCGGTAAGGATGCCACCCGCGCCATCGACATTCGACCGGAACACGTAGGCGTTGCTCGTGCCGTCCCGTAGGCTAAAGACACCCGTGGTGGTCAAGCCCAGCACGATGTGGCCAGCGGCGTCAAGGATTGAGAAGCTCTGGCCGCTCAGGAGCTTGCTGTAGAAACTCCCCGACCCGTCAATGTAGAAAAGGGTCGTGCCGTTCTCGTACTTCACTTCGATGATATCGTCGCCCGCCGCGTCCTGACCTATAGGCGCGGTGACTCCGAAAGCGGGATTGGCGGGTGCGCTCGGGGCTACGATGGTGCGCCCGGCGACGACGCCGCCGCTAAACCCACCTCCGCTTACAAGCGGCACGTCAGATGTACTGCGCGTCGAACCAGCAGTCAGCCGACCCGATGGTTTTGGTCGGCCCGGTCGAGCTGTTGACGAGGTAGATGCCGCGCTCGAACACGCGCCCCGGCAGCGCCCACAGGACGGAGAAGTTCGACACGGTAGCGACGGTGAGAATCAACTCGGGCACCGCACCGTCAGCGGGCAACACTGCGGAGTCATGTACCTGAATCCACTGACCCGACGCTTTTGAGCTGTAGCCGGAAATGCCAAAGAGAACGCCAGGGCCTGCCTTGACGAGCCGTGACGCTTCGTAGGCATTGGAGCGCGCGTTGAGCGGCAAACCGGCGACGTGCAATTCACGCACGAGCGCAGCGAGCAGGTCGCCGGAGCCGAGTTGCGCGGCAGCTTGGATTTCATAGGTGCCCACGTCGGACTAGACGCTCACGCTAGACCGGGATCGCGAGCAGGCCGACCGCCGAAACGGTCGAGGCCGCAGCGCCGGAACCGATGATCAGCGTGAGCTTGTAAATCTGCCCGTCCGCTGGCGCGGAGTCGAAACCGAGCACGGCATCATCCACGAGTTGCGCAGCCGTTCGCGTCAGAAGTCCGGTGTCAACCTTCGTCGCGCCGGCCGCGTCGGTCTGTTTGATCCGCATGCGCCCGCTGACGCCGGACGTTCCGACCGTGTACGTTGCCCAGCCGAACAAGAGCACGCCGGATACGATCGGTACACCTTGCGCGAGCGTGACCGATGCGATGATCGTCTCGGCGGAGGCGGCGGGTGAGGCGACGACGGCGGAGCTAAACGCCACGCGGTCGGATAGATCGACCTGGCGAATGGTGGAGCGGATCGGATCGACGGGCATTAGTGCCTCGCGTTCTGCGGTAGGAGCATCCCAGCCGGGACGACCTGCTCGTAGGTGATGTTCTTGCCACTGAGCAAGTTGACGAGCTGCGGAAGCAAGCGCGCGCGCTCGTCCGTCGTTAGCTCGTGCTCGTCAAGTAGAACGATGGCCTGCTCGATGTAGCCGTTGACCTGCTCGGGCGAATGAAAGTAGTCCTCTGTCCTGCGAGCGCTCACGCCGCGAGCCTAGGCGCGTTCCTTGCGATCGTCAAGGAGTACGCCGCCGACCGACGCCGCTATGCGGCTGCGCCAGTGTCGAAACTCGGGGCCATCGTGGGCCTTGAGCGCGTCGTAGTTTTCTCCGGCGAGCTGTTCGCCGCATTCCTGACATAGGCGCGTCCGTGAGAGTGGGCCGCACTGGTTGGCGTGGCGTCTACAGCGGCGACACGTTTTGTAATCAGCGCGAGGCATTGAACGCAAAAAGCAGCCTAAAGCACGAGGGGCGAGGCTTGGCTATGGAGGAGGGGTACCCCCCGGACGATAACTTGACCGCAGCCTACAACCACGCCTACGTTGCCGCCTGTGATCGGCCGCTACACCGGAACCATCGCGCCCATGGCGACCCCGCAGCAGTGGGCCGACAACTGGTCGGCCGGTGTTGGCGGGGCCTCGCAGAAGTACACGCAGGGGATTCAGGACACGACCGTGGATGTGGTCGGAAAGGCGATCGCGCAGCAGGCGTCACTGCTCGCGAACTTCTCTGCGGCCGTCACCTCGGGCGAGTGGGCACGACGGCTCGCCGCTGTCGGAACGCAGGGTTGGAAGTCGGCGGCGATCGCCAAGGCCGCGAACTACGTCACAGGCGCGGCCGCAGGCAAGACCCGTTTTCAGAACTTCGCGCAGCAGGCGCAACCGTTCTGGGCGAACGCTTCCGCCGCGATCGACGGCATGCCCTCCGGTGACAGGGGCTCGGCACTCGCTCGCGTCGGTGCCTGGATGGACGCGATGGCGACCTTCAAGCAGAGCTACACGCCGTAAGGCGGCGCGGTGCCGCACGCTCTCGTCCTCAACACGGCGTCGAAGGCCAACACGACAGGCGGTACCTTCGCCGATACGCTGACCGCCAACTCGGGCGACACGCTTTCGGTTGCGAACTTCGTCAACGGTGGCGCACGCATCGTGCGCGCCTGGGGGATCGACTCCGACTCTGTGGCCGAGCTGGCGTTGACCGATACGCGCTTCGACTCGATCCACGATCCCCAGTACGGGATTCGCTTCAACATTCCGGCGCTCGTGCCCGGTGGTGCGGCGGTGATCGGCTCGCATGACCTGATTGACCCGCCCGTGACGCGAGTAGTCCTCGCCGTGGGCGGCGAGTAGGCGGCGATGGCTGACGTACAGATCGCCAGTCTCAAGAAGGTCGGCGTCCCTTCGACGTACGTGCTGCCGAGTGCGGCCGAGTTCGTCTTGAAGTGTGTGAACGCCGACGACACGCGCCTGACCGGCGGTAAGTATTACGCCGTGCTCGGGTGGACGCTGCAAACGGTCTGTACGACGATCACGCTCAAGGGGCCGTCCACGGGTAACAACCGCGTCGGCCTGCCGGGCGGCGCGCTCACACTCGATACGATGTATGGCTTTGTCGAGCTGTCGAAGCAGTTCGGCAAGCCGCTGATCCCGATTCTGAACGGCTACGACGCCGCTTCGTACTTCCTCGAAGCCTCGGACGGTGAGGCGTCCACGTCGCCGAAGGTCGATCTGTTCATGTACCAGCTATCCTCGAATCCGCTGCCGTAATGGGAAATGAATCCCGCGATCTCTCTGCGTCCGGCCTCGTCGTCCGGCATGTGCCGGAGCCGGATGAAACCTACGACGCTTCCGCGCACGACGACCCCAACCACGTCACCGGATTCGTGGACATTGGCACGATCATCGATGGCGTCTTTGTCATCCTCGTTCGGCGCAAGGCGGCTGGTCTGTTCGCGGATATCGAGCGGGCCAAGTCGTCGTCTGCGAGTAGTCCTCGCCGTGGGCGGCGAGTAGGCGGCGATGGCTGACGTACAGATCGCCAGTCTCAAGAAGGTCGGCGTCCCTTCGACGTACGTGCTGCCGAGTGCGGCCGAGTTCGTCTTGAAGTGTGTGAACGCCGACTTCGACGGTTCGGGCGCTGCGGGGACGTATCTGCCCTGCGTCACGCTCGTGTCGGACTCGGGCCATGTTATCGCTCGAGCGGTCGATCAAAACGTCAGTGTGGGGGCAGGTGGTGACGCCGAGGTCAGTTGGTTTCGCGGAGTAAGACGACGCGCAGGTGCAGCCGCGATCCCTGATTGTGCGTTGCTCGGCTCCGCCAACGGCGACACAACCTTGACGATTCCGCTCACGGCGGCTGTGCCTCGGGACGGCTTGCTCTACTACGTCTTTTGTGCAGCCACGATCGGGAATGACACGGATAACAACAGCGCGGACACGGCCGTGGTGGACAGCGGCGGTCACGGACCGTGGGCGACGACGGCGGGGCTCGGGTTTCCGCCTAAGCCGGTGATCGGCCTGACCCGGCAGCGGGACGGTGCGCCGGGGCCTGCCACAACCGCGATCGTCGGTGCGGGTTGCCGTGCCTGCGCCGCCGGTGATCTTGGCATCGGCGCCACCATCACCGTCACCTTCGGCTCCCTCTTTCCGCTGCTTTTTCACACTGCGGGCCTGGCGATTTGGCAGCGCGCCTTCTTCGAGGGCATTCAAAACAATGGTTCGGTGCGCTACGGCGAGGGCGACTCGCATCCCGATTTCGGGGCAAGTCTGACCGAGCTGTCCTGGGATGCCGACTACGGGCCGGGGATCGAGCACGCCGACAAGGACGCTCTGATGATTACCGCCATGGGGGCGTACCCGCCCGTGTCCGGGTTCGTGCCGTTCAACGGGACCAAGATCGGCGAGATAGCGTCGGGGTCGGTGTCAATCGCGGCGGCCTGCGCTGAGGTGCCGGTCGGTGACGTGCCCGACATGGGCGGTACCTGGCCGGCGGGAGCGCAGTTCCTGATGGGCAACTTTCAGCTCAGCTGGCCGCGAGTGTATTCATAGAGGGCAACAAGGAAGGAAGGTAAGAGCATGCCACCTGTTACGGGCAACCCAAATGCCGAGGTCGCGGTTTACGCGGGGGCTGTGTCAGTCGTCGTCGCTTGGCTGTTGGGTCACTTCGGTATTGACATTCCGGCCGAGGTTGGCGCGGCGCTGACGACTGGACTCACTGGCCTCGTGCTGCTCGCGGGACGCCGTAAGAAGCCGGGGCCGTAAGGTACGCGGTTGAATGGCGAAGCCGCTCATCGTTCCGCTTCCCTCCGGCTTGGAGCTGTGGGGGGACTGCGAGATCCGCGTCACCGCGCTCGACCCGGCGACGGGCGCGGAGGTTACGGGGGTGAAGGTGTCGAACGTGACGCTTGAGGTCGATCAGACAGCGGGTGGCTCGCTCGTGTTCGGCCCGTTCAAGCTCGTGACCGGGCCGGGAGGCTGAGCGGCGGCGTGGCGAACCTGATCGGCGGGCCCTGCAACGGCATCCCTGTGCTGCAAGGTGCGCCCGCGAAAATCACTTGCCGCGGTGTGATCTATACACGCGCGGCGGACGGCGACTACTACCCGCCGGTTGGCCTCGCAGGAGGGCCAGGTGCGGCGAGCCTGGCAAGGCGCGGACACAAGGGGTGGAGTGACCTGCAACGTGCGGTCAATCGCTCGATCCCGACGACGCTCGCGCGGTCGAAGCGCGTGCGGCGGGCGGCGCAACTGCGACTCGCGCGTAAGCGGCGGCTAGTCTGAGCTATGGCTGACTCGTTCAGCGTCGTGACGCAGCTCCGCAGTGTGCGGGTGATCGGCCCGACGCAGGTGGTAGACGTCGAGCTGGTCGGTTTCGGCACGCATCCGACAGAGATTTACGCCGAGTACCCGGTACCGCTCGATCTTTGGCGCGCAGGCAACGTGGCCGAGCTACTCGGCCCGATCGCACACGAGATCGAGAGCCTGATCGCAAACACGGCGGCGGTGACGGGCTCCTACTCGCAAGACGTGGACGAGAACGGGCTGCTAGTCGATTACATTGATTTTGTAGTTAGCTACCAGCCATCGAGCGGGCTGGGGCTGCCGCAAACCGCGACCGTCAGCATCTCGATTGACCTGCTCGGCGCGGTCAGTGATCCGATCGCCGCGCGTTTCCTTACCAGCCCGGACGCGATGATCCAAGAGGCATACGATCGGCTCGTGGCGACGGCGAGCCTGTAGGGAGGCGAGGGCGTGTCGATCCTGATACCGGAGGAACGCATCCTCGTCCGCGAGGCGCTACCCGCACTCGGGCAACTGGCGGCGTTCCTGTTCATCATCGGCTGCATCTATGTGATCGACGGGTTCGTGCGGGCGCTGTTCGGGACGATCACGGGCGCGGTCGGCTGGATTCCCTACGCGGGCAAGGTGCTGAGAGCGCCGGTTCACCGGATTGGGCAGAAGGTGACGCATGCGCTCGGGACGGCGGAGGAAGCGTTCGACCGTCGTATCGGCACCAGCTTCCACAAGCTGGCCGCGATCGCGCGCCGGCTACCGGGCGAACTGCTCGACCTGGCCAAGCTGATCCTCGGCGTCACGATCCTGCTCGGCTACCTACCGACCAAGCGGCTCGTCCACTTCCTGATCCGCACGGCGACTCGTCCACTGCACGCGGCCATCGTCAAGCTCGACCGCCTCTACCACGGGTTGCGCGCCAAAGTGACGGCGCTCGCCCACTTCGTTACGCACACGCTATGGCACCGGCTACAAGCGATCGCCCACACGCTCGATCACGTCATCACGCATGACCTTCCCTACCTGCGACAAGGCGAGCGGGCGTTGGAACGTGAACTTGCTCGCCTGCGGCGCTGGGTACGCGGGCGCGCGCTCGTGCTGACAACGGGCGCGTTCATCGGCGCTCTTGTGTGGGCGATGGGCAAGCTTGGGATCAGCTGGATTCGGTGCGCCAACTGGAAGCGCGTCGGGCGCGAGGTCTGCCGGATGAGTCCGAACCGGATCACCGCCCTTCTCTCATTGCTAGCAGGCGCCCTCGAGTTGGCGAATCTGCGCGACCTGGCCCGCTTCGCCGAGTCGATCGAGGACGAGGTAGCGCGCGGTGTGTCCGATCTCGTCGGCATATCGGCCCACTCGGGCGAGCGCTTCACGATCGACTAGATGGCAGGGCTGCCAAGCGCAGGGCTAGCGAATCCGCTGTTCGCGGTCGTCGGCTACGGCGTCGGCTCAGCGGTCGGGCCGCTGCTACGGCCGCCGATCCAAGACCTCATCAACTTCGCGTGGACGGAGCATCCCGTTCGGCCGTTGAGCGCGGAAACGGCGGCGGCGATGTGGGTCGAAGGTGTCTGGACGGAGGATCGCGCCAAGACCGAGGCCGCCTATATGGGTGTCGGCACGGGCCGCATGGATGCGCTCCATGACCTGATCGACAACCCGCCCGACGTGGCGACGTTGTTTCAACTCTGGCGGCGCGGCCTGATCGACGCGGCCAAGTTCACCGAGGGACTGCGCCACCTGCGGATCGAGAATGACTACTTCGCCCACTTGCGCGGGTTGCGACAAGTCCTGTTGACGCCTGGCGAGCTGGCGCAGGCACGTCAGCGCGGCTTCATCGACCAGGCGCGGCAGTACGCCGAGGCCGAGCTTCAAGGTGTTGATAACGACCGGGCCGAAGTGCAGTTCAAGTCTGCCGGCCTACCGCCGCCGACCGAACGCGCGCTCTCGATGTGGCGGCGCGGGATCATCAGTGAGGCCGAGTTCAAACAGACGATCGTAGAAGGCAACGAGAAACTGAAGTATCAGGACGAGGAAGCGGCGCTGTTTCATCCGTTGCTGACTCCTGCCACCATTGTAAACCAGAGGTTGCGCGGCTGGCGTGACACGGCTTGGATGGACGCGCGCCTTGCCGAGCACGGCTTCACGGCCGAGCAGGCGAAGGACCTGTTCGAGGGGCAGGGCCGTCCGATCACTAACCGCCAGGTCTTTATCGGCGAGCGCCGCGGCGGCGTCTACAACGGGCCCACCGGCGCGATTGACCCGCCGTTTTTGAAGTCACTGCAGGAGTCGAACATTCGCCCGGAGTGGTACAACCTGGCTTGGGCTCAGCGTCACTCGCTGCCAAGCGCATTCGTGCTTCGCCGCCTGGCTCAGGACGGGGACATTACCCCGGAGCAGACGCGCGAACTGTTGATGTGGAGCGGCTGGCCCACGTTCCTTGTCGATGCCGTCGTCACCTCATGGACGGGCGCAGCGGGCGGGACGACAGCCGTCGATGCGCGCGTGAAGTCAGCGCAAACGCAAGCCGTCACCGAGATTCGCTCCGCGTACCTGCTCGGCCAGAGCGATGAGGCGACGGCGCGCGGCTGGCTGGACAGGGTCGGGATCGACGCGGCTGTACAGGACGGGCTATTCCCGATTTGGGACGTGATGCGCGAGGTGCCACAGAAGGGGCTGAGCGCCGCGCAGATCGTCAAGGCGTACCGGAAGCTGCCTGCCTTGTGGCCGCGTGCGCGCGCGCTCGATGAGTGACGTGTTATCCTCGGGCCGCGTGCGTACATGGCGCTGCCCCTCGCCCCTCCCCAACCTACGTGTAAGGGCGTGGGCCGCAGTTGAGCGGGGGGCGGCGTCTTTACCGAAAGCGAGCGTGACCCGATGAGCGAGCAGGAGCAGGAGCAGACGCAGGAGCAAGCGCCGGAGGAAGCACCGGACGCGGAGCCGAGCGAGACACCGGCCGAAGCCGAGCCGTCCGAGCAGGAGCAGGCCGGCGAGGAGGAGGAGGCGCAAGAGTCCGGGCAGGTCGAAGGCGTGCCGCCCGAGGCGCAGGCCGTTTCGCAAAAGCAGATCGAGCAGGTGCACCGGAAGTTTGAGAAGTCGTCCGAGGTCTGGCGCAAGCGCGTGGACGAGATCATGGGCGGCGACATTGACGTGTTGCTGCCGTGTCCGATGTGCGATTCGATCATCCCCGGCTACCTGATGCCGACGCCGGATATACCGGAGCGCTTCCCGGCCGTGCGCGCTTTCATGGGCGACGCGCCGCTAGAGGAATACGAGCCGCTGCCCGACGCGCATCGTTGCGAGGTGTGTAAGGGGCGAGGCATGGGCAAGACCGATTCGCTCGTGAGCGGCCAGGAGCGGTTGGTCTGTCTTGCCTGCGATGGACGTGGCTGGGTCGGGCCGCGTGCTCAGAAACCGGCGCTTGTCACCCCGCCCCCGGCGCTTGTCGCGGAGGGTAACGGGCCGGTGGCATCGGGGCCGTCCACGCCCGACCCGCCGGAGGTGGCGGCGTTGAAGCGGCAGGGGTACACGATCATCGAGCCGGTCAGGTGAGGTGGACGTGAAGGGCGATCCGTGGGTTCCGCTGTTCGCGGCCGTCGTCGTGCCGCTGATCGTTAGCGGCGCGTTCTTGCTTTTCGACCAGCTCGTGCTGGGCCGTCACGTCTTTTGGTGAGCCATGTGCGCCCGCTGCCACGTCCTCAGCTCGTGCCGCGACCGCTTCACCTTGGACTTGACGCCGCACGAGCACTCGGCCCGGTAGCCGATCAGGTGCAGCACGTCTGCGTGCCGATATAGACGCGGATACGTTGACTTCCGCCGTGCCGAGCGGGATAATCCGGTCGTCACATCAAGCCACCGGAAGGGCGACCATGAGACTCATTTGGACAGCAAGCGCAGTTGAGAAGCACGAGCGCGGCACCTCCGACCCGCGCCACACGATCAGCAACCTTGTGGACGAACGCAACGCCGAAGGTTTCATTCGACAGATGCGTGCAGGCGTACCGTGGCTGCTAATGGACGACGATGGGACACCCGTCGCGGCCGGCGAAGGCCCGTCCTATATCTACTCGGCCGGTTACGGTCTGCGAAAGGTTGTCGCCGCCTAAGCGCGGCGCGCCGAGGTTGGCGGGAGGCGACCAACAGGTGAAGTCCCTTCCGGGCTTGAGAGGCCTCCCGCCGACGCCTATATCTAGAGCGGGCGCGGGGGGTTGACAGGGTGACCTACTCTCACGACGACCTAGACGATGCGCTCGCTCTAGTTGACGAGCTGATCGGTTACAGCCACCTTCGTGAGAAGGTGCGACTCCGCCAAGACGCAGCTGAGTACGAATGGGCCGAGCGCCTGGTGGCCCGCGCCGATGCGATCCACAAGCGCACGATGCCTGACATCCGGCAAGACGCCGCCCGAGCAGAGATGCCCGCAGGCGGACGCGACGAACGGCTGATGCCGTGACC
>WNGE01009812.1_pt1 | contig 10023 bp, 10 predicted proteins | sample 5400651 | NCBI WGS metagenome assembly WNGE01 (sample SAMN13153370, study PRJNA577476) | soil metagenome | isolation source: 60 cm soil or saprolite under grassland replicate 2 | place: USA:California | collected 2016-06-15 | reverse complement strand
GTCGACGTAGCCGTTGTCGAGCTGCCACCCGCCGTGCTCGAATCCCTCGCTCCGGTCCTCCTCGCTGCCTCCCGGGGCCTGCATGACCCCGTCAAGCGTCAGGAACTCACTGATCACGATCCTCATGACGGCCTCCTCTCGCCGGTCTCTACCGAATAGGACCGACGGTAGCGCAGGAGCTCATCGGTGCGCGAAGTCGAGCTCGGCGACGAGGTGCTTCGGCCGCCACGAGGCGATAGCTCTCCTCGACCCAGTCGGTGAGCACGCCGAAAGGAGGCGCCTTTGGCGTGGCGAGCGGGACGGTCACCCACCCGCTCTTGCCGAGGCCGTAGCCGGCGGCCCTCGGCGCCGGGAACGCCGAGGGCCGCCGCGTTCGAATCCTCGAGCTTCACCGTGATCGCGGGCCACGTCGGGCTGTCCGCGCTCCCCAGCAACACGAAGATCTTCTTGTTCACCTTGACGACGGTCTCCTCCCAGTCGAAGCCTTGCTAGGCCGGATTGGCCGTCTGAACCCCGGGGCGTAATTCGCCGCGCCGGTTGACAGACTTCGGACTCAGGAGCCTGATGTAGTGGCCGCGAACGGGTTCTGCGTAAAAGTCAGGCCTCCCGGCTCGGCTTGCTTGCAAAACGCGTTGCAAACATCCAGGACATTATCAGGGGTCACAGGACGGGAGCAGACGGCACGAAGAACCCGCCTGACCTGGACTCGATGAGATCGGCCGGCACCAGGTCACACCCGGCAACACGACCGTCCCCGAACTTCAAAACCGGTGTGAGGGCGAGAGCTCTCAGGCGGGTTCGATTCCCGTCCGCCTCCGCTAGGGAGGAATCGCGGAGTTGTTGGAGAGGAAGGAGCGGTTCTTGTCACATCATCTCCGCCACCCTAGTTTCTGCCCGATTTCTCGTCGAAGGATCGCTCCGGGCACTCGGCTCTACGGCCAACCCGTTCGAGATCCTCAACGTCGATCCCGCTACGACCCGCGGAGGGAGGAGTTCGCGAAGGCACCCTCCACGGACGCCAGAAGATCGACTAGAGAAAAAGGTTTCGCCAGAAAGGCTCGTGCTCCGGCACGCTGGCATTCGCTTCTGGTCGCTGGATCGCTCTGGCAGGAAGAAACAATAACGGACTGACCTGGTCGGGCCGAGAGGAGACGGCGGAGCACCATCAATCCGCCGAGGCTCGGCAGCTGCAAGTCGAGGACCACCACATCGTAGGGAACGGCTAGGGCGCGCCGGAGCCCCTCCTCCCCGGTACTGGCTTGGTCGACCTCGATGCCCCCGGTGCTGAGAGCACGTGACACCAAGCGCAGCACGCCCCCGTCGTCATCGACCACCAGAGCTCGTCGCGTCATCATGCCTGTCGGATGCGTGGCGGCATGCTCGTTCACCTCCTTCCGGGGCAAACTGAAGATCCGGAATTGAACGGCGCTGCCTCTCGCCTGTGTAAAGCAGTGAGGCTCACCTGTGGTGTGCTCCAACTTCCCTGTACACCGGTTGGCCTCACATCACCAAGGCCGCCCGTTCCAGCCTCCTCCCAGCCAACGGAGATCCATTCCGCGAGCGAGCCACCCCACCCTCCTCCCCTTCCTCTTCGGCGGCCGCATCGTGGACAGCGGCGGTTGGCCGTTACGCCCGACGGCCGAGAGCTCAGGCAGCGGTTCGACGTCGGCTAGTCATCGCCTCCGTCGTCGCCGTGGTCGTCGTCCTCGTGGTCGTCTTGGTCGGCGCCGTGGTCGTCGTGATGGGCTTCGTCCTCACTGGCATCGTCGTGATGGGCTTCGTCCTCACTGGCATCGTCGTGATCATCATGTCCGTCGACACTGTCGCGCACGTCGTCTGGAGAATCGTCCCCGCGGGCGCCACGGCTGTCTGTCCCGCTCGGGGACGCCGCAGCGGTACCGATCCCCTCGTTGTCCTGGGACGGCATCACAGGCTGCCGCCAGGGCCTCATCGCCTCTGCGCTCTGACCGCCCGCGGTGATACCGACCTGGACGATGTCGGGCTGCTTCGGGAGTTCGGTCCGAAGCGTGGCCAAGGTGAACCCGGTGCCGAGTGCCGTTGCCGAAGCCACTCCAGCAAGTAGAGCCTTCCAGAGAATCAAAGCTCTTCGCCTCCTCTCCCATTGGGGTTTGTCCGAGAGCTTGGGTGGGCCGGTGCCCACCTCTCCACCATCATGCCCAGCCTCGCTGAAGAGGTGGTGAACCCACCGTTAGGAAACGCTCACATCCAGGGCATCTAGGGCTCACGCATGCTCCAAGGCTTCAGAATGGGCAAGGCCCTCGTCGAAAGTCGCCGTCACAGCAAGGCAAGCTTGCCACCTCTCGACACCCGCACTACCGGGATGCCCGGAACCAGACTCTTTGCCATCTCGGCGATGCATCTTCCGGTCACAAGCTCGATGAGCTTCGGTCGTTCCACCTGATCCGGCAGGACGGCAAGGTCGACGTCGTTGCAGCTCACGGTCTCCTCGTAGTACGACTCGAGGAGTGGCAGACTGGGCACCCAAACAGCCACGTCCACGCCCGCGAACGCCGCGGCGTCGAGAAACGCAGCGAGATGGTCCCTTTCCAACTGACGCGCCTCGTCGGGGGTGAACGGCCCCTCATGGTGCGGCGTGTCGGCCAGGGTCTCCTGCGAGCGATCCACCAGCAGAATGGCGCCACCAGATAAACGGGCGAGACATAGAGCCACTCGTTGAGCCCGCCGGTACGCCGGGTCGCCCCTGGCGGCGGCGAGGGTCAGGATGACTCGGGCCCTCCCGACAATTGTGGCGATCCGAGGATACAGACGGTCCAGGCCGGGGACCGGGGCCAGCAACTCCAGGCCCCGATCGAGCACCGTATCCTTCGACCGAGCAGGGCTCATCCCTGGCCCCACGGGCCCTTGGGGTCCCACCGGGGAGTTTCGACGGATCATCGGAACCTCCTCTCTCTCAGATGGAGGTCTGCTTAAGCGCTGCGCTTGGGGTCCGGGTCACGTCTGGTGGAGCATCCTTCCCACCGTGGCTGAGGAGGCGGTGAAGCCTCCGTTAGGAAACGCTCACCCTCGGCCGCGGAGGAGGCGCTCTCGGGTGGCAGAGACGTTGGCCCTCACCGGATTCACGAAGCGTGCATTAAAGAACTCTCACCTTCGGGCCCCGCGCCGGCATGGCCTTCCGGGGTACCTTTGAATGAGGGTTGAACGGCGCCATCGGAGGGCAGCGTGCCCCATATTCTTTTGATCGAAGACGACTCCAGGGTTCGAGACATCGTTGAGAGGGGGCTTGGCGCGCGCGGCTTCGTCGTGTCCTCCACCTCGGAGACGGGGTCTGCACTCGATCTGGTCCGGAAGTTCGACATCGATCTGGTCCTGCTCGATCTGATGCTTCCTCGGAAGCACGGGCTGGAGGTCCTGGTGGAGATCCGAGCGATCAAGCCCCGGCTCCCGGTCGTGGCTCTGACCGCCCTGGACGACGTGGGATCCAAGGTCGGGGGCCTGGAGGCGGGGGTGGATGACTACGTGACCAAGCCTTTCTCCATCGAGGAGCTGGCGGCGCGGATCCATGCCCGGCTGCGGTGGCAGGACGACGAGGATGGAGCTCTCAAGGCCGGGCCGCTCACGCTGGATTTGGCCGCCCACCGGGCGGCCCTGGACGGCAGGGAAGTGCCTCTGTCAGCCCGCGAGCTTGGCCTACTGGCAGCGTTCATCCGTCACCAGGGCCAAGTCCTCTCTCGGACCCAACTTCTCCGCCTGGTGTGGGGTCTCGACTTCGATCCGGGGTCGAACGTCGTCGAGGTCTACGTGGCAGCCCTCAGGCGGAAGATCGGTCCCGCCTTCGTCGAGACGGTGCGGGGCACGGGGTATAGGTTCGTCGTACCTGACCAGGTCACCGATAAGGAGACGACACCATGAGGTCGGCATTTGCGGCGCTTTTGGCTGCGATCCTTTTCCTGATCATCGCCTTGCGGATGGGGGGCACGGTGGGACCCGCCACCCCGGATCCGGAAGCGGTCGTCGCCGCCCCGCCGGGACTCGATACGACAGTGCCGCCTGGGACCCGCACAGGATCTGGCAGGAAGGAGCAGGGAAAGGTGACCGCCCGGACGGAAAGCCGGCGATCAGAAGCAACCGGGGAGGATCCTGCCGTTCTTGGTGGAAGGGTCGAAGTGGAAGAGGTGGGGCACGAGGTTGAGGAGTACGAGGACGAGCGCGACGATTAGCGGACGCGCCAGACGCCCTCGGACCGTGCCCCTGTCGGTCCGGCTGGTGGCCACGTACGCCACTCTTACAGCCGCCACCCTCCTCGTCGTGGCAGGGATCGTCGTCCTTGTGGTTCGCGGTCACCTGGCCCGTGAGCTGGATCACGAGCTTGCGGAGACCGTGCAGTCGTTCAAGAACGGGCCGGCCACGCACATGACTGCCCCCTCCGACCTAGCCGGGCTGAGCAGGGAGTGGCTGCGGGTGAAGCCCTTTCACGGTGAGCAAGTGGTGGCCGTCCGGACGGCGGAGGGTGCGGTGTTATCGACGTCCAGCGAACTCGACCTGAGGCAGCTGGCAGATGGCTCCGCGCTGCTTGAGGCACACGAGACGAAATGGTGGGACACAGATGGACCCAACGGCCCCGTCCGCGCTCTGACCACTCCCATCCTCTGGGAGGGGCGACAGATAGGAACGATCGTGGTGGCGGCCTCCGAAGAACAGATCAGGTCGGAACTCTCCGCCCTCTTCGTGGGGGTGGGACTGGCCAGCGTTACAGGGATGGCTCTGGCGGCCGGCCTGGGGTTTGCGGCGGTGCGGCGGACGCTCCGGCCCCTCGGACGGATATCGGAAGAGGTCCGGACCGTCGAGAACTCGGGGTATCCCTCAGGGCGAGTGACGCAGGATGGGCCCATGGACGAGGTCGGAAATCTGGCGGCAGCGTTCAATCGGATGCTGGACAAGTTACAAGCGACATTCGACAACCAGCGGCGGTTCCTGGCCGACGCCTCTCACGAGCTTAGGACCCCCCTCACCGTAGCCCGCGGCCAGCTCGAGTTACTGGACGGCGTTCTGTCGCACCCAGAGCACCGACGCTCCCTGGGGCTCGCGGTCGAGGAACTCGATCGGATGAGACGGATCGTTGAGGACCTCCTTCTCCTGGCTCGACTCGATGAGGGGGTTCAGATGGCACGTGAACCGGTGGAGGTCGAACTCGTCCTCCGGGAGTCCGCCCTGCGGGCAATGCTGCTCGCCAGACGAGACATCGCCGTGAGTTGCGATCCGGACCTATTCGCCCTGGCAGATCCGGAGGGGCTTCTTCGGGTGGTCACGAATCTGGTCACGAACGCCGTGCAGCACACGAGCCAAGACGCCGCCGTGTCGCTGGCGGCGAGGCGGCGAGGAGATCGGGTCGTCATGGAGGTTCGCGACTCGGGCCCGGGCATCTCGCCGCATGATCTCCCGCACGTGTTCGACCGGATGTACAGAGGTTCCGATCCCCCATCCTCCTCACCCGGGGGGGCTGGTCTCGGACTGCCTATCGCGGCCTCGCTCGTGCAGGCGATGGACGGCACGATCCATCTGGATTCGGGGCCGCGGGGCACTATGTTCACCATCGATCTCCCCGCGATCGAATCTCCGCATGCACCTCAGGCTCCCTCGGAGCGCGCGGAACCAGCGGGTGGTGGTCAAGGATCAGGCGACGATCGAAGCGCCAGCATCACCCGAGGCACGACACGTGTCCGGGTGGGGCCTCGAGGACTCGAACCTCCGACCGACGGATCATGAGTGCGCTCGGCAACCCGATTCAGCGCGGGGACCGAGGGTGGAGGAATCGTGGAGCCCGTTTCTATCGTGGTCACGAAACCCGCCCCCAAGCATCCGGGCCCGCCCAAATCCTCTCCCCGGCGGTGCCGGTGTTCGTACGCTGTAACCTTCGCCTCCGCTGCTGAAAGTGGCCTCTGACCAGCGACTTTGCGCCGAGGCGGGCGTGAGCTAGCCGTGGGAAAGGCTCGGGTCGAGGCCCGTAGACCGCTTCTACCACACAAGTCTTTCGGTGTTCCCTCCGCCCGGCACCGGACAAGTCTTCTGACGGCCCGTCAGAAGACCGGACACCCTGGCGAGCACGTTGCCCCGTGGCGCGACGAGCAAATCATTCCTCGTTACAACGCCGCGGGGGTGACGAAGTTCGCCTTCCTCGTCCCACCAGGAGCGCCCGGAACAGTCGAGGCGGGGAGCGAGCCGGAGAAAGAGGCCCCAGGCAGCTTCCCCACCGGGTACTTCGAGGATCGCCAGCACATCTTTGAATGGTTTGGCCAATAAGCGCCTCGGAACCACGCCGATCCCTGGATCTTCGGCGAGCCACGGCGAGCAGCAGACGCGAGGCATCCCAAGGCGCAGGGGCCAGCCTTCTATCCCAATGCTCACATGCCGAACGCTTCGGCGAACGGGCGCGGGTCGTAGTAGATCCTCTGCGAGCGGATCTTCCCGTCGGTGACCGTGATCCAGTCGGCCATCTCCACCGTCAGCGAGCCGCCATCGGGCGTGCGGAGGTCCATTTCGTAAATCGAGCAAACTTGATCGCCGTTCTCGAACTGAACCTTCATCCGCATGGCCAGGTGGCTGGGGAGAAGCTGGCGGTTGATCTCCACGTAGGCCTCGGCGCCGGTGGTGGCCATCAGCGGACCCACGAACCGGATGTCGTCCGCGACGAGTCTTCCGACGCCGTCCGCGTCCCGGCTATTGGTCGTGCCCTAGAAGAGGTTGACGGCCTCGAGTGCACTTCCCATGATTGCCTCCCTCCGAAAAGGTCCCTCGCCGTCCCGATCGGTTGGACACGCCGAGGGGGGGCCAGACTCATCGGTCCGAGGGAGAAAGCGTCGCCGGGAGCGCGAAGGCGGATAAGAGGCGTGGGTCCTGGAACCCGGTGATAGACCGGATCCGGGTGCCGGATAGATCGAACACCATCACGCCGTACCCGCGGTGCCCGCCATCGGGAGCGGGCATGTACGCGGCCACAGCGGGCTGCCCGTTCGCCCCGGTCCTCACCAGCCGGATGACGTCGATCATCCCTTCGGCAGGCACCCTGTCGAAGAACGCCCCGATCTCGGCCGGACCCGAGAACCACATCGGAGCGGGTGGCATCGCCATTGATGCGTCGTCGGTCAGCAGGCCGACTAGCCCGTCGATGTCGCGTGCTTCCCAGCGGTACGACCTCATCGACGGCGGCTTCGACCTCCGGGGTGGCCTCGTCCCAGGTCTTGTGCTCCGCAAGTCGCGCTCGGGCCCTCTGCAGCGCCGAGTGCACCGCAGGCACGGTCGTGTCGAGGGCCTCGGCGACCTCGGCCGCCCTCCACTTCAGCACATCGCGGAGAAGCAGCACCGCCCGCTGTCTGGCTGGCAGCAGCTGCATGGTGGCCACGAACGCGAGGCGCGTCGCTTCCTTCGCCTCAATCCGAGCCTGAGGGTCCTCATCGCTCGGTACCGGCAGGTGGATGTTCGGATACGGCTCCAGCCAGGCCACATCGGCGGCGGCCGGGCGATGACGGTCTGCGAAATCGTCCGGCACGACGATCCGGGGGCGCCTCCGGACGAGGTTCAGACAGGTGGTCGTCGCGATCCGGTGGAGCCACGTACCGAACAAACTGCGCCCCTCGAACCGGCCGAGGTTGCGCCAGGCCTTGACGAGCGTCTCCTGGACGGCGTCCTCGGCGTCGTGGAAGGAGCCGAGCATGCGGTAGCAGTGGAGCCGCACCCACTCGCGGTGAGGGGCGGCGAGCTCGTCGAAGGCACCGCGGTCGCCACCCGCGGCGGCGTGGATCAGTTCGGATTCGGTGGGCACGTGTCCTCCCCGTCGCCAATTCGACACGCGAGGTCCTCCGATGTCATCGGGAGGGGATCTTAAGTGTCAGACCCAGCTCCTAGGCTCTGTTCGAGCCTGAGAAAGAAGGAGCCGTGGCCCGAGGATCGACGACATCAGGGAGAAGCAGGGGGCGGGCCGGCACTGCTGTACCAACTGCGGTTGGTACGTTGACCTGAACGACGCTGGCGACCGGCTCCCGTCCTGCGGCAGTTGCGGGAAGGGCGACGCTTGGCTTCGATCGCCCGCGCCCTCTCCTCTGGAGTCTCGGGACCCTCGGTCATCGGTTCGCCGGGTGCACGGCGGAGGTCCCGTTCGCCACTTCGTTCACTGGGGATCGATCCCCGCGCACGCGGGACGCGATGTACGTGGCGATGTGCTCAGCGTCCCTGCCCACCCCACCGATCAGCACCGAGGACAGCGAATAGAGAAAGACCAGTCCCACGAAATACAGGCCGGGCTCCGACCCCACCACGCCGCGGTCGTGCACGGGGTGGCCGTCCTCGTCCAGGATCGGAAGCTCGATCCAGCGGAAGTCCGGCACGAACCCCGTGCACCAGATCACGTTCGCCACGTCGAGGACTCGTCCGTCTTCGAGCTCGGGAAGGCCGTTCCCGCCTGCCGTCCTGGGCACGCGCTCGACGCCTGCGGCGGCGAGGTCCTTCCGCCTCACCCGCGCAAGGGGGATGCCCCGATCACGGAATGCCCGCTTCACCTTTCGCCCGATCGGCGTCCTCACGGTGAGCACGTGCGAGACGATGAACCAGAGGACGGGCATGAGCAGCCGGTCCGGCACGGTTCCGGGGCGAGTGGGTTCGTGGCCGGTGTCTCTGCCGGACAGCCACGTCGGGTGACTACGGGAGACCTCGAGCGCGATCTCAGCCCCTGAGTTGCCGGCGCCCACGACCAGGACGCCGCCCTCCCGGAGCTGACATGGATCTTGGTATTCGGTGGAGTGAATCTGGACGATGGTCGGATCGAGGTCGGATGCGAAGTCGGGCACCCTGGGGGTCTGGTAGGCGCCCGTCGCCACGACCACCTGCTCGGCCTCGAATCGGTGGTCGCCGGCAGCCACCACGAACCGGTCCCCCTCCTTGGTCAGCCGGTTCACTCTCACACCGGTGCGAACCGGCAGATCGAACCGTGTCGCGTACGCCTCGAGGTAGTCGGCCACCTCATCCTTGGTAGGGAAGGAATGCGCCTCGCCGGGGAACGGCACCCCCGGCAACCCGTTGTACCCGGCCGGCGTGAACAGGCGGAGCGAGTCCCACCGCTGTCGCCAGGCATCGCCGATCCGGTCGTGGGCGTCCAGGATCACGAAAGGGAGGCCACGCCGGGCCAGCTGATACCCGACCGCGAGCCCCGCCTGGCCTCCCCCGACCACCACGGTCCCGACACGCTCTGGCTCGTTGTTCGTCCACTTCCCTGTCTGCATTTCGGCACCATCCTCGCTATCTCTCACTTCCGCTCACGGCGGCGTGGCACGCCCGTGAGGCGGTTCCGAACGCCCACTCTTCTCCTCCAACGATCGGGACGGACTGCCGAGCGATGCGCGCAACCCTCGCAGAAACGCTTCCGGCTGCTCGATGGCGGGATCGTCGGCGGCGTTCTCGATGACGTGCAGTCTCCAGCCATAGCGGGCGCTCGCGGCTTCGGCCACCTCCAATCGAACCCCGAGGTCGTGTCGCCCCCAGATCAGGGTCGTCGGGGCGGCGATACGGGCCAGGTCATCCGGCGGAATCGCCGAAACGAGCTTCGGCCCGAGGCTGCGGCCGGCGGCTTTGACGCTCGGTGTCCGAAAACGGTCCAGGGCGTACGCGGCCAGCAACTCCCAGCGCTCTCCCATCTCGGCACGCACCCCGTTCAGGTCGACGAAGCAATGCCGGAACGCACGGTCGACGGAGCGCTCTGTCGGTCGCAGGGCGACACGGATGAATGACAGCGCCATCTTTGGCGCCGGTCGGAACCGGGCCAGACCGTATGAGTCCACGAGCACCAGACGTTCCAGACGCTCGCCGTGGTCGACGGCGAACCGGGCGGCTAGGGCGCCCCCCGCAGTGTGCCCCACCAGGACGGGCGGCGTCGGGCAGGTCTGGCTGACGAGTTCGCCCAGCCAGCTCAGGACGGTGTCGAGCCTGGGGGAGCCACCGGGCACCTCGGAAGCCCCCGAACCGGGCAGGTCCGGTGCGATGACGTGATGCGTCGCC
>WNGE01009811.1_pt1 | contig 10023 bp, 8 predicted proteins | sample 5400651 | NCBI WGS metagenome assembly WNGE01 (sample SAMN13153370, study PRJNA577476) | soil metagenome | isolation source: 60 cm soil or saprolite under grassland replicate 2 | place: USA:California | collected 2016-06-15 | reverse complement strand
CGACCCATGCGAGCTGTGTTGAGGTTGCCTTCATGGCTCCACGTTGCTGTAGCCGGCTCGTATATCTCTATCTCAGAGTTGGGGGCGAAGTAATTCAAACTACCGGGAGCGTCAAAAGTTTCTCCTCCGGCGACGAGGACCCTACCGTCGAGTAGTAGCGTGGCTGTGTGAGTGTCGAGGCGTCTTCTGAGGTTGCCGGTGTAGCTCCACCTTCCTGTGGCTGGATCGTACAACTCTGCGCTGTTCAACTCTGCGAAGTAGTTAAGGGGACCCGAAAAAGCCTGGCCTCCAGCTACTAGAACCTTGCCGCTCGGCAGCAAAGTGGCTGTGTGATAAGCGCGGCCTGTGTTGAGACTGCCCGTTGTGGTCCATGTCCCGGTCGCGGGGTCGTACAGCTCGGCGCTGTTTACGCTGACAGGCATTATCCCGTTGTCTAACCCGACTCCCCCTGCGACGAGAACTTTGCCGCTGGGCAATAACGTCGCTGTACGCCTGCTGAAGGCAAAGTTGAGACTCCCAGTGGTGCTCCATGTTCCCGAGGTTGGGTCGTACACTTCCGCGCTGTTAGTTGAAGGCAACTCAGAACTGCCGAAGACCAGTACCTTTCCATCAGAGAGGAGAGTTGCCGTGTGACCGTAACGGTATGTGTTGAGATTTCCGGTGTGGCTCCAACTCGGATAAGTAGCCTGGGCAGAGGCTACCACTGTACTCAGCAGCAGGGCGATTGCACCTATCATTGCGAGTAGCAGAGGACGCATTTCATCCCTCCTTTGGTCAAAGCGCAAAGCTCTGCGCAAACATTTACCTAGCGCGCACGGTAAGCATTGAAGCTCCACCTCCCAGCAGTCGTCGGTGCAGCAGTGCGTCTAGCTGGACCCAGTAACATGGCGGCCGCACTCATCAAACCGACCAGGATCAGTATCAGCACAACGTGAAGGCGAGCGTGGTTGCCTTGTTCTGCCATACAAACCTTCGAGTGGCAGTTGTGGTCCAGCATCAATTTCTCTCTAACTGTTAGTGACAATCACCGAGAAACATGTCATCAAAAGCGCGGGATGGATAGGACGACGGCCGTAAGGGAAGGGAAGTGAAGAAACTCCTTCCTTATCTCCCATCGGGAGTTGGCTGGTTTTCGCACGTTTTAGCCGCAGAACAGTGGCAACGGAAGCTCTTATTAGCGGTTAGGTGTCGGTGTCGATTGAGGTGCGTTTCGCTCTACTCTGAAATTGTAATCGCCGAGGACTTCAAGCTTGCCGTCAGCAGTGAGACCACTGAGGGTGATGATGTAATCCTGGTGAAGGAAGATTGAGGGGGCGAGTGTGATCGTCACGTTCTTACCCGTCGTCCCGGACGTGGCCCCGAGCCCTCGGCGAGAAAACACCTGCTTGCCGTCCAATCTTCGCAAGATGACGTCGTAACGTCTGTAATCGGCTCCTGCGAAAGCGAGGCGCAAACGTACGGCACTCGTGTCCGGGCGTATGTGCAGCGAGTTGGAGGCTGTTGCGTCACGTGGGCTAAAGGGCATCAAGAAGAGTGAGGCGACCTTCGACGGCAAAGGCTGCGGGGCTCGTTCCTCGGCAGGTTTCGGTTGCAGTGCGCGGTCAGGCGCAGGAGTAGCAGTCGGGTTCGTTAGAGGCACAATCGCTTGCCCGCGTTCCTCTTTCGGCTGTCTGCGTGCCGCCTCTTCATTTTGAACCCGCTCTCGCTCAGCTCGCTGTCCCTGAAAGCGTCGGACGAGCACCCATGAACCACCAAGCGCCACGAGCAATAGAGCCGCAAGCGCACCCCGCAGAACCATTGGGCGAAGACTAAAGACGCTTGAGATAAATTGCCGACACCAGGTGTGTGAACTCTGAGCAAAGCCATCGGCACTTACTGTCGCCGCATTTGTCGAGGCGGCAGTGACCGCGCGGATGAACCCCTTAGCCTCTTCGACTCGCTGTTGTCGTGGCCGGCTGGCTAGAAAGTGTTGCTCGAACCGCTCGCGCTTTTCTCCGGCGAGGTCGCCGCGTGCATAAGCATCAATAAGATCATCCTTAACCGCGAGAAAGCGCTCAAAGAGCGAATCGTCGGTGAAATACGACTCTTCCAGTTGCGCCTGTTCCTGCTCGGATAATTCTCCCAGCAGATAACGCGCACATACATCCTCGTAATCGTGGATTTGTTCCACGCTTCAGCCCCCTCCACTATCAGTGATCAATCAGCGATTGCGTGTCTCCTTTGAACGCGCCACGCACGTGTTGATGCACTCACCCAACTCCCCTCTAATCCGGCAGGCGCGGAGACGCAGCGCGTTGAGCGACATATTCAACGCGTTGGCTTGTTGCTTGCGCCTCTCAATCTTGACTCCTTTTTCTTCGCGGTAATACTCCACGATGAGAACACGGCTGGCGGCGGGAAGTTTGCTTAGACAGGATTCAAAGCACTTAAGCCGGCGGTCTTCTTCCTGACGCCGCTGCTCGTATTCTTCGTCGTCCGTTGCGATGGAGGGCTCCGCTGCCAGGTCGAGCGCGATGGGTTCCTTGCCGCGGCCGCGTAGAGTTTCCTTTAACAGGAGCCGCGCTACGCCGTAGAAATAAGCGCTGAGATCTTGAACACTTTCACCTTCATCCAACCTTCTGGCAACGCGGTTAATCGTCTCATCGGCATGATCAGCAGGCGAGTTGCTGCCACGAGCTTCAAAGAACTCGATCAGCTTGCGCCGCATGTTTTCATACCGCTGTCCGGCGCGCTCACGGTCGGCATCAAGCGTCGCCAGCAGCCGCTCAAGAGCTTCCTGCGTGAGTGTCCATCTTTTTTTTCGCGCGGCGCTGCGCAACATAGCGTTTGAACACTCTAACTCGGGTCAAGCACGGGATCCCGCAAAGAGTCAGCTGAGCGAACAAACAAAGCAAAGTTCGCGAAGCGGACGATTTGAAAATAGCCCAGCAGTTTAGTGCTGGGATTGGGATCCATTGAGACCCCTAGTCCGTGAAACGGACGGCTGAAATCGATATACCGAACACGATTGTTTTCAGTCGTCCGCGTTGCGGGCTTTGCATTCGTACTTCGTCATTGATCCCACCGATAAATCGGTGGGCTAGTTTCAGGCGTCCGCTTCGCGGACTCCAATACAGCGCTCTGCTTTACCATCTCGATGTTTGCCCACGTTAGAGGTTTTTCGCATATCGGACGACCTAGTTGAGGAACCAGTTCTGCACCGGTGGCGAACTCTCTCTATTTCCATTCACCTTGCAACTCAAACGCCGCCCAATAAAATGGCGCGTTCCAGCGCTTCTGTTTCCACATCTCGACTTTCGCCGCGCGCAACGCTGCCGCCGGTCGCAAGTTATCTTTCAGCATTCCCCGGTAAAATATTTTCATCAACTCGGCCGTCGCTGCGTCATCCACCTTCCAGAAACTCGCTACCACGCGCGGAGCACCAGCGTACATAAAGCCGCGCGTCAGGCCAACCAAGCCTTCGCCGCGGATCTCTTTGCCAAGTCCGGTTTGGCACGCGCTAAGCACCACCAAATCCGCCGTCAGATTCAGATTGTAGATTTCGTTCAAGCGGAGAAAACCATTCTCCGGCTGACCACGCTCATCGATCATCGAGAGGACGATGCCGGACAGTTCCGGATGTTCGCTGTTTAAGATTCCGTGGGTGGCGAAATGCACGAAACGATACTCGCTCAGGTCGGCGCTGGTCGCGGTGTCCCGATTTGCGCGGAAGTCTGTCGCTTTCAGGTTTTGGCCCTTTGGCGCGGAGGCCAGAATACTTTCGGCTTCGAAGCGCGTGAAGGGCAACCGCGCGATATGCAACTGCTCAGGAGCTGCTCCGCCGGTATCCGCGTTGGATTTGTAGTCGAGTGCCCGCAGCAGCGCCTGCGAATTGATCACCTGATCGAAGCTGGTGGCGCGCACTGCCCCCGCCGGTTGTCCATTGCCAACCTGGCGACCTTGCGCTATCGCTCCTCGAACGCGCTCGTCTGTTTCCTCAAACACCGGATCAGCCAGCACTGCGACGCTCTTAGTCGGCCGCGTACGGTTCGCCGTCTCGCGCCGTAACACCGCCAAGGTTGATGCCGACGGCAGGCTGACGATTTCGTAGTCGGCAATCAAAGGTCGTCCGAAGTTTGGAGTTTGTTTTCCACTTCTTGGCGTTGGACTTTGGACGTTGGACATTTGATTAAGTAGCGCGCCGAAAGGCAGGTATTGCAGCGGCCCATCGCCGACAATAACCAATCTTTTTGCTTTCAACTGCGACATCAGAGCGGGCGGCAGCAACGTGCGGCTGAGTTGGTCGGCGGCTTCCGCATATTCCGCATTGATCTGCACGTTTGTCGCCCAACGCTTACCGTCGCTGAGCAGTTCAACCACGTGGCGCACGCTCGTCTCAATCTCGGCGCGCTTCGGTAACTCGAAACTCTTGACTGAGGTCGGCGTCACGAGCCACAGGTAGCTGCGTTCCCAGCCGAGCGCATACTCCAACAATGCCGTGTCGGTATCGAGCACCTGGCTTTGTATCTCGCGCACGTTGAGCGGCGCGGGCTGCGTCAGCGCCGCATAGCGCGGGCTTGACTGTCGGATTTGCGCTTCGACTTGCTGGTAATCGGACGTCAGCGCATCAATTTCCTTCTGCAATCGAACAGCCTGATCCTCGGCGTGGGTACCACTGAGGAGACGCGTTTGACGTTCCGCTGCGGCATTGAGTCGTTGCTGCAGAGTGCGCTCGCTAGCGAGCACTGCAGGATCGACTCCATGCCTGATGTCAGCGTGGGCCTCGCTCAAAGTTTCAAGCAGAGAGCGGGCGCGGGCGCGCTCGTTTATCTGGAATGCGGCGGCGGCGTAGCCTTCGGTCGGTCGCTGTTTGTGCAACTGCATCAGCACGTCAACGTTAAGCTCGTAGGGGTCTCGCGCCATCGCGAAATAGCCGGCACGCGCCTCGTCTCCGACGACGTTCGCCCGCAGAGATTCGACGATGCCGATGGCCTGCTCTGATGCGCGACCGGCGTTTTCAAGCTGATTGAGTGATAGGTAGCCAGAGGCAACGTTGTTGAGCGCGTAGAGGAGCAATTCGCGGTTGCCAATCTGCCCGGCAACTGCAGCGGCGCGCAGGGCCGCTTCGAGTGCGCCCGAGTAGTTCCGCTGGCTTTTGCGTGAATCGCTAATACCATTCAGCGCGTCGACCATCTCCCGCATGTCACTGACTTTCTCACTCAATGTCAGCGCTTTCTGGAAATACTCCAGTGCTTGTACGTAATCGTCACGGCTTTGATGGATGTTTCCGATTGTCAGCGTAGAGAAAATGATCTGCCTGTAGATCTTCATCTCTTCATTTAGCTTCAAAGACCTTTGGGCGTACTCCAACGCATGCGTGTAGTCACCCTGCCCGTTGAATGCGCTTGCGATTTTATCCAGTGCGTTTGCGATTAGCCCCTTCGCGCCCAACTCTTCGCCTAGCGCCAGGCTTTTACGGTAGTGCTCCAGCGCCCGCGCTTGGTCGCCCATGCTGCCATAAGCGAGCCCGATACTCATTTGGGCGTTAGCAGCACCCGCCTTGTTGCCCAGCGATTCGTGAATCGCCAGGCTGCGTTGGGCACAATCCAGAGCTTGACCCAGATTGCCAATGTTCCTGTAGACCAGGCTCAAACTGCCCAGCGTTGCAGCGACTCCCTGTTTGTTGCCAAGCGCTTCTCTTCGCGCCAGACTTTCTCTGTAGTTTTTTAGCGCCTCCTGGTAATCGCCGGCAAGGAAACTGGCCCGACCGATTTTGTCCTGGGTGTTGGCAATCAAGATCGAGTCCCTTTGTTCTTCGCTTAGCTTGAGTACGGTGCGTAGTTCCTCCAGCGCGCGTGCGTAGTCGCCTTGCTCCAGGTGAATACTGGCGATGTTCAGCCTCGCCGTAGTGACGCCGAATCCTCCTGACGCTGTGTACACCTTTACGACCCTCTCATAGTCTTCCAATGCCTGTGCGGTGTTGCCCTGCCTCTCATGGATAGTGCCTATGTTGACCAACAGAATGGCGCCGTTGTCTCCGAGTTCATCAATGTAAGGTACGGCCCTTTGGAAATACTCTACGGCCTGTTTTAGATCGCCCAGATTGCGATAGCTATGCCCGATGTTGTTCGCCGACTTGGCAACGCCCTCTCGGTATCCAATCTGCTCTGCGATCCTTAGCCCGAATCGGAAAGTGACCACCGCTTGCTCTGACTTCTGCGGCCGACCCAAAGCATTTAACGCTTGCCACAACTCAACTGTCACCAGCTCTGGCTCTTTAGCCAGCGCAGCGACTCCTTCCTCTTCTATCTTGACGTTCGCCAGCGTAACGGCGAGGTCTTTGATCCTTCCCAATTTTCTGTCTTCAGGCGTGGCCTCCCGCAGCGCGTCAATTTTTACTTCGTAGCGGCCTGCGCGTATTCTCCTGTCCAAGGATCGCACTTCGATGCGGTAAAGGCCTGATGCCTTCGCCAATACCGCCAATGGTTCTGGCCCATTGGCTCCGTTCGGGCTGTCAACCTTTTCGATCTGCTTTCCGTCCGGCCCGAACAATGTCACTTCAACATCAATGCCTCGCTGGTCGACAATCACGCTGAGGAATTGTCCCGCCGTCAGTTGAATCGAGTAGGCATGAACGGCGCCGCCTGCTAGGTCGCGCTCGACGGGCTGGCCCTGTTCCAGAGGGATTGCCTGTTGGCTGCTAGTTGGGCGCTGGTTGGGATCCTGGGGTGTCGCTGCTGTTGCGCCGCGGCAGGGCAGCACTATTATCAGCCCGATCAAAAGCGAGCTGACCGACAGGCAGACAGCGATGCTGCGTTGCCTGGTTTGCTGATTCCCCTTGTTCTGGGACGGATGCGCGCTCGTTAAATAGGCCACGATAGCACCTCTGGTTTGGGACGCCTTCAGGCAAGATCAGGCAATAAAGAAGAGCAACAAGGCACGCGTTGAGCGGTCTTCCTGTGATGAAGCATTAGTGTGGACCTCCCAGATCATATTTGCAATTAGGTTGCATCAGAGACGCTAAGTCAGGCCTTGGACTGACTGGCGAAGAGCAGTTGACTACCGAGCTGTCTTACAAGTACCGACTACTCAGTGCTCAGGCGCTTTCCGTTTTGGGGAGTCGAGGAAGATCGAGTTCCGCGCTGAGTTCTTCAATCTCTTCAATCAGGTGAACTTTGCCAACCCGATCAGCAACCTCAGCGCCGCAACTGGCTTCGAAAAGGGACACCGGCGAGATCATGTCGGGCAAAGCAGGTAATTTCGGACGCATCACCTCGACAAGCAACAATCCGCGCCTGATCCAATTCGCGCTGAAGGTAAATTTCTAAAGTATCAGACCAACGTGATGGCAAGCGTGGTTCGTTTGGTTGGTCAAACGAGCCTGTCTTGTGAGTCCAATCTCATTCTCACCGGGTTTCAACCGGGTGGACATGGGCCATCTGGGGATTCTCCAAACCGTTTCAACGGTTTCCACTTTTGCCCAGAGACAAACCGTTGAAACGGTTGGAGGAATCGATGTAGCCGCTCGGCCACCCGGTTGAAACCGGGTGAGAATGAGAAAATTCTTCCGCATCTCAGTCGTCATTGTGCGAGCGTTTTCGCGCGTCGTCATGTAGATGTCATTCGAGGGAAGGCCGTTAGACCCGATCTCGCTTTCGTCACGGTTCGAGCCGAAGACCATTGTCGCGCCGTTCCTCGAAAGCGATCCTCGTGTTTAGCCGCGCTGTTGATCGATATCAGAGTCGCGTGGACCGACGTCGGGAGCAAAGCCACCGGCGTGCGTGCTTGAGAAATAGAGAATCAGTTCGGCGGGCCCAGTTCGCTGTCTTCGGCAGTCGGCACAACTGATGACAAAACGCCGAGGTGGCTCACGGCGCGCCCGCGACACTTTATCTCAACTTCCCCTCGCTCCTTCCCCGGTGGGGTCACTCGCACACCAGCAGCTTTGATCTCCGGCCTCACATCACCTTCGTAATAGTCGTAGAGTGCGTACTTGTAGGCGCCGTTCTCGAATCTGAGTTCGGTGCGGTCCACCTGTGCCCGGAAGTAGTGCGCGTAGCGAAAGGCTGCCTGCGTATCTTCCAGCTTCTGAGGGAACTGTAATTCGAGTGCGCCCACTTTTCCGAAACGATATTGCACATATCCCGTTTTTGCGACGAGTTGCCTTGAGCCGCAGAGGGAGATCAATTTTGACCCGTCTGCAACCTTGCAGCTAAACAGAACTTGCTCATCTATGCGGCAGAGGGAAGTCGCCGGCTGCCGGCTGGCGTTTCCCGGCTTGCGTAACCTTAAAACTGGTGGCGAGTTCATAGCCTCATGACTAACTGGCGATTTCGTCTGCGGCGCGGCTAGCAGCAAGCTGGCGGCAACAAAGGGAAGTATTAAGTACGTTCGCATATTGTCATTGCGTAAAGTTCACGCTGGGATGTTAGCACCAACTCAGGTTATCGTTACGCCGGTTTTCAGCAAAGCAATGACTGCAGGGTGGACATGAATCTAAGGAAACAAAAAGTGAGAATTCTGAACGGCACGGTGGCGGGTCTCGCTCTGACATGCTTTCTGCAGTTAGATTGCTTTGTTGTCGCTTCACAAGAGCGAATCAAGCAGTCATCCGAGGCGGTCGAAGCTTACCACGTGTGCAGACAATTCGAGCGACTCATTGGTGAGAGCCTTCAAGTATGGTGTGCTGGGCAACGATGAAAATTATTATCGAGTGGAAGGGTACACAGTGATTCGTGAGGATGGCCAGATGAAAATAGTCGGCATTAACTTCTTTAACCGGCTCTTTTGAGTTTTGTTGCCGTAGTAATGCTGGGCACAATGTGCTCTGTAAGCTAGACTCCGTAGGAGTGAGATGTTTATAGATCTGTACATAAGAAGTTCTCCGCGCGGTTCGGAGGGGCGGAATGAAACTAGATTGGTACTTCTCAAGTTGACTTCCGCCCCTCCGAACTGCGCCGGAGGGTCTCGGTCCTTTGAGCTATAAACATGTCACCCCCTACGGGGTGAAACCTGCGCCTCTTTGCGCCGCGATAAACAGGTCGGCTCCAGTCTGTTTTTCCGACAGACTCAAGTACTCCTTTCAAACTGTCTTCTGTTGCTGCTTTGGATAATTCTTCATTGGTTACAATCAGCATTGGTGCGAGTTACGACTGAGCCAAACCGTAGCTGATATTCAGCTGAAGTGATGAATGAACAGATCATTCCTCGGTAGTTATTCGGTTCGCGATTGTTCAGCACGTCGAGCCAGAAATCGTAGCCACCCTGGTCAACATCACGCCGCAGGTAGCCGAAGTACTGCATCAACACAAAGGCCGAGTTGTATTGACTGGTACTACTGTTCGTGAGACCAGGGGTGTTCCTAAAATCAGGAATTTCGATCAAGTCGCGCAAGACGAGGGCGCGGCTTCGACCAACGTTCATAGCCTGAATCTCTTCCTGTCGTTGCGGGTCGTATGTCGAGGCAATCAGGCCAGCCGTATCAAACAGCTTGTTGACAACCTCGGTATTCCTCATCGTATTTGGGTAGGCTTGCTGAAAGGCGGGACGTTGCACCCACTGGTCGGCAAAAGCCTGCTTGCCTGTTTCCAGGCTCGCGCCACCAACTACCTGACTGCGATCGGGCATGAACTCTGCGAAGCTGGGCTGACGACCGAATGAAGCTTTGTAGAAACGATAGACATAGTAGCCACTCTCTTGAAACTCCAGCTCGACAAAGAATGCCCCCGAGACTCCGATGCGTCGCTCATGAATGCACCGAGCATCGCTGCCGCATTCAGAGATGACACTGGTCCAGTAGTCCCACCCGCCCTGATCTGGCTCGCGGTTGAGGAAGTCGAGGTAGTGTTGATGAACGAAGAACTGTGCGTTATCAATGGAATTTACGGGCGGTGGTGGCGTGTTCGTAGTTATCGTTAGCTCCCACTCTTGTAACTCCGTACAATTCTCTTGAAATGGATCGTTATTAACATTGTCAATAGCATAGAGTTTCCATTCACCATTGGGATTCGTTCCATTAAAAGGTACAAATGACGATCCTGGTCT
>WNGE01020644.1_pt1 | contig 10025 bp, 6 predicted proteins | sample 5400651 | NCBI WGS metagenome assembly WNGE01 (sample SAMN13153370, study PRJNA577476) | soil metagenome | isolation source: 60 cm soil or saprolite under grassland replicate 2 | place: USA:California | collected 2016-06-15 | reverse complement strand
CAAAGAGGTCGTGCGCGGTGGGTGGTTGGGCCGTGTTGCTCTGGCCCTCCGCGATCTCTCCGAAGAGCAGCCGGAAGCGCGGACCGGCGGGGGCAAACCGAGCCGCCGGCGTCAGGGACAGGTCGAACTGAAGAAGGTCCTTGAGCAGGAACACGCGGTAAGTCGTCGGGCCGCGCTCGAGGTCGACCAGGCGGACGGCGTCGAGATCGTCCTCGAGCGTTCGTGTCCAGCCGTCTACAACTTCGGACACTGGCACGCCATCGGCGACGGCGAACGTGAGGTCCAGGTCGGAGTGGCGGTCGCCACCCCCGAGCGCCAGCGAACCGACTGCGGCGCCGGCGACAACGCGTTTGTCGTTTTGTGCCAGGGCCAGCACGCGTTCGCGTAGGGCATCCCGTTGCTCAACTGTGAACACGATTCGCCGATCCTAGCGAGCCGGACCTTTCAGCGCGCAGGCAAGACGATCGCTCTCGAGCCTGCGCCTATGGTTCGACGAATATGAGTGGCAAGAAGTCGGTTGGTCAACTTGACAACTTGACAACTCGTCACGTGAGTCGATATGCTCCTGTTGCTATGAGTGCCATAGGCAGAACAACGGAATGGAACGGCACAGCCGCGATGTCGGCTGACGTCGCCTGCCTACGCCGATACCGGCAAGGGCATCCGTCCTTGGGCAGGAATCCACTCGAGCGTCACCGGGCCCGGAGTCTCCACGTGGGAGTGAATTGAACTCCCACCTCTAAACAAAGGAGTCAACAAGGGGCCTGGCGACGCCAGGCCCCTTTTCTTTTTCCCGAGATGATCCGGGACCCGCACATTGAAAACCGAATAGGCATGGCAAGCCAAAAACAAGGCGTGGTGGAACGCGCGCCGGCTCGGGCACAAGCGAGCCCAGCGGGCTGTAACCCTGTAGCGAGTAGCTGTGGAGGTGCGAATCCTCCCCGGCGCACCACCACCACGCACTTTTTCCTTCACGCCCTCGCGGTCCTCTGGTGGGGACGACTGTCTGTCGAGCAGTTCAAGGCGGGTTCGATCCCCGTCGAGGGCGCCATACCTCCACCAAACACCAGGGTGGTCTAACCGGTAGGACACGTGGCTCTGAACCACGGAATGGGGGTTCAAGTCCTTCCCCTGGTGCCAAACAACCCGACCTGGCCAAATGGGAAGGCGGCGGTCTGCAGAACCGCCACGACCGGGTTCGATTCCTGGGGTCGGGTCCACACGCTGGAGTAGCTCAGAGGTAGAGCGGCACGTTGAAGGCGTGCGCGTCGTCGGCTCAAAACCGTCCTCCAGCGCCATTCCCGAGTAGCTCAGCGGCTAGAGCAGCTGCCTTACAAGCAGAAGATCGCAGGTTCGAGTCCGTGCCTCGGGAACCACACCCTTGTGGTCTAACTGGTAAGGCGTCCGGCTGTTACTCGGAACGATCGGGGTTCAAGTCCTCGCGAGGGTGCCACTTTTTTTCAGGGGATGGCCGAGCATGGTCCAAGGGCTACCCCGCGCACCACGGGCGCGGGGACCCCATAAGGACGGAGCGGAGGTTCGAATCCTCCTCCCCTGACCAACGCCGGTGTAGCTCAAATTCGGCAGAGCGCACCTCTCCAAAAGGTGGAGATGAGGGTTCGAGTCCTTCCGCCGGTGCCAACTTTTCTTGTGGACGTGGTGGTCGTAGTTCAACGGTCAGAGCGCTCGACTGTGGATCGAGTGATGTCGGTTCGATTCCGATCGATCACCCCAAAAATCTGGAGGGCTGGCTGAGTCTGGGTGAAGGCAGCTGTCCCGAAAACAGCAAGGGTTTCACGGCCCTCCTGGGTTCGAATCCCAGGCCCTCCTCCATGCGCCGCCGTAGCTCAGCGGACAGAGCGACCGGCTTCTAACCGGTTGGCCGGGGGTTCGAGTCCTCCCGGCGGCACCAAACGCGCGTCGCCCTCGTAACTCAAGCAGCCAGAGTCCGGTCTCTTAAACCGCGAGATAGGGGTGCGAATCCTCTCGGGGGCACCAACATGGGTCCGCAGCTCGAGCAGGCCAGAGCAACTGCTTCGCACGCAGAAGGTTGGGAGTTCGACTCTCCCCGGATCCACCATTGGGGCTGTCGTCTAGAGGTTCAGGATCTCTCGCTTTCAACGAGGAAGACGTCGGTTCGAATCCGACCGGCCCTGCCAATTCCCACAAGTGCAACCACCTGTGCGCCTTTCACGGCCGACGAGTGCGCAAGTGCAATCACTTGCGACTCTGCGTGGCGCCCAGGCGGCTCCGGGGTCTCATAAGCCCCGCGATCCGGGATCGATACCCGGCCACGCCACCATCGCCCGTTCGTCTAGCGGACCAGGGCCCCGGATTCTCACTCCGGGTACGGCGGTTCGAATCCGCCACGGGCGACCAAACGTTCCGGGGGTAGCTCAGCAGCCAGAGCCGCGGTCTGATATGCCGCCGGTCGGAGGTGCAAGTCCTCCTCCCCGGACCACTGTGTCGGGAGTAGCTCAGATGGAAGAGCAACGGCCTTATAAGCCGTCGGTCGCAGGATCGAGACCTGCCTCCCGAACCAACATGCCTCGCGAGACGGATCTCACGCGGGTCCGCGAAGCCTGCGTTTCCGGGTTCGACTCCTGGGCGGGGTACCACACGCCGGCGTAGCTCAATTCGGATGAGCGACTGCCTAGTAAGCAGAGGGTTGCGGGTTCGATTCCTGCCGCCGGCCCCAAATGTCATCAGCCCGAGCCGGAGCTGCAGGGTTATCGAGAACCGGAAGTAGCTGGATTCAAGCATCCGGCATTCCCTCGGCGTCAACACGCTCGGTCATCCGTACGTGGATATGGTCTGGGCCGGCGACACCACAGACGCTTCGCACGCTTCTGAGTCGCCGTGCCCGGGCCACCTGAATGCCCTCTTAGCTCAGAGGAAGAGCGTCGGGCTTCGAACCCGAATGCGGGCGTTCGATTCGCCCAGGGGGCTCCAAACACTTCCTGCCTCGCGAGGCGGACTCAGGCCGTTTTCCTAAATCGGCCGGGCCAGGTTCGACTCCTGGGCGGGGCCCCACGCGTCGCGGTCGTTCAGCAGCAAGGATGCCTGCGTGCCATGCAGGCGACAGGGGTGCAAGTCCCCTCCGCGGCCCCAAACAGCCCACAGCACGGATGGATGGCCGAGTGGCTTATGGCGGCGGTTTGCTAAACCGCCGAGGACGCGCCGTCCTCCGCTGGTTCGAATCCAGCTCCATCCTCCAGCAAGCCGGCGTAGCTCAATGGCAGAGCACGCGCCTTTTAAGCGATGGAGTGGGGGTTCGAATCCTCTCGCCGGCACCAGCTCAAAACGTCCCGAGATGGCGTAATGGCAAACGCAGCGGGCTCAGACCCCGTGGCCACATCAGGCCGTGGGAGTTCGACTCTCCCTCTCGGGACCAAACCGATAAAGCGTTCGGGCCGGAGTCTCTCGGTTAACGCCACCATGGGGAGGAGGCCGCGCAAGCGGTCCCGGGTTCGACTCCCGGCTGCGATGCCCCGCCGAGGACACAACACGTCCGAACGTCTCTCTCCAACCCAGATCGCCGAGCCGGATGTCGTGGGTTATCGCCATTAACGATGTAGTCGCGGGTTCGAATCCCGCCGGGTCCACTCACGGGCCCGTAGCTCAGCGGCAGAGCACAGCCCCTGGCAAGCAACACGCTCGGCACTCTCTCTGTCCCAATGCGTGCATCAAATCAAGGAGGTGATCCCAATGGACGTCCGCAATCCGTCGACCGCAACCGCGATCGAGCCGCTTCGGTGGACTCCGGGGACACCCGAGTCCGTGAAGCACGCGCTGGAGAACCTGCACTTGCCGCACGTGCTCGAGCTAAGTCCGCTGACCGAATCGCCCGTGATCTCGACTGGCCGATCGGCGGCCGAGCTGCGTGCGCTGCTGGTGGACGTCGTGTCCGAGCTTTCCGATTCCGGCAGGCCGGAGGACGCGGAGGCCGGCCGCCTGCTGCTCGATTACTACGTTAAGAGCGTCGGCTCTCACGAGGTCACCATGGCGCGGCTCAACCTGTCGCGCCCGACCTACTTCCGCAGGCTCAAGCGCGGTCACGCCCTCGTCGCCGACCAGCTCAGGCGCCTGAGCGCTTTCGCCTTGTGGTTTCGGCGTTGAGACCTGAACTGGCCAACCGACGCCACAACACGCCCGAACACTGACTCGAAATCAACGCCAACTCACCTGGGCCGGAGGTGACGGGTTATCGGTCTGCAGCGGTTCAAGTCCGCGACGGAGGCAGCTCCGTGTGCACCCCGTCCCAAACCACGCCCAGGCCAGATCACTGCCAACTCATTAAAGGAGGTGAGAGAAGCAATGAAGTACGCACGTCTCTTCTCGACCAGGATCACTCCCCAGCGGGAGCCGATCCCGGGATCGACCCAGGTCCCGAACTCGGCGGGAGGCTACGCCTTCCCGGTCGACGACTGGGTCAGGCTCGACCGCTTCCTCATCCTCGGCAGCGAGGGCGGCAGCTACTACGCGGGTGAGCGTGCGCTGACCCGCGAGAGTGCCGAGGCGGTCCTGCGCAGCATCAAGGCAGACGGCCCCAGGGCCGTGGCCCACATCCGGGAGATCTCGCGCTCGGGCCGCGCCCCGCGCAACGACCCGGCCATCTTCGCGCTCGCGATGGCCGCCAAGCTCGGTGACGAGCCGACCCGGAAGGCAGCGTTCGCGGCCGTCCCGGAGGTTGCCCGCACCAGCACCCACCTCTTCCAGCTCGCGGAGGCGATGCAGGCCTTCGGCGGCTGGGGCCGCGCCACCACTCGTGCGGTGGCCGGCTGGTACGGGCGCGAGAACGTGGGCGAGCTCGCCTACCAGGCGGTCAAGTACCGCCAGAGGGAGGGCTGGACCCACGCCGACCTGCTTCGCCTGAGTCACCCGAAGGCGCCGAGTGCGGCGCACAGGGAGCTCTATGCCTGGATCGTCGACGGCGTCGTGCCGGAAGGCGGTGAGGCGCTGAAGCAGATTCAGGGTTTCGAAGAGCTGCAGAAGGCGACCGACGCGGCCCAGGCGGCCAGGCTCATCGTCGAGCACAGGCTGCCGTGGGAGACCGTGCCGACCGAGCTCCGCTCGAGCCCGCAGGTCTGGGCGGCGCTCCTCCAGGAGATGCCGCTCACCGCGATGATTCGCAACCTCGCGACCATGACCAGGGTCGGCCTGGTCGTCCCGATGGCCGACGCCACCCGCAAGGTGGTGCGCGAGCTGAAGGACCGCGAGAGGATCCGCAAGGCGCGTGTGCACCCAATGGCGATTCTGGCCGCGCTCAAGACTTACGAGCAGGGCCACGGCGAGAGGGGCAAGCACATCTGGACTCCTGTCCAGCAGGTGGTCGACGCGCTCAACGAGTCGTTCTACCTGGCGTTCGACAACGTCGAGCCGACCGGCAAGCGCTGGCTCCTCGGTGTTGACGTCTCGGGTTCCATGTCGAGCGGCGCCGTCGCCGGCGTCGCGGGCATGACCCCGAGAGTTGCCGCGGCGGCGATGATTCTTGTCACCGCCGCCACCGAGCCGGAGCACGTGATCATGGCGTTCCAGCACCAGCTCACTCCCCTGAGCATCTCGCCCAGGCAAAGGCTCGACGACGTGGTGCGTGAGACCGAACGGCTTCCGTTCGGCGGCACCGACTGCGCGCTTCCAATGCTTTACGCGATGGAGCGCAAGCTCGCGATCGACGTCTTCGTGGTCTACACCGACAGTGAGACCTGGTTCGGCCAGATCCACCCGGTGCAGGCACTTCAGCAGTACCGCCAGAAGATGGGAATCCCGGCCAAGCTGATCGTGCAGGCCTTCGTGGCCAACCGTTTCAGCATCGCCGACCCCAACGACGCCGGAATGCTGGACGTGGTCGGCTTCGACACCTCCGTGCCGAGCTTGATCCGCGATTTCGCCGTCAATTGAAGAGAGTGGGCGGCCGGCTCAGCCGGTCGCCCACCGCTCGTTGCTTGCCGTGCCTGTTCGGATGTCAATGGATAAACCGCACACAACGTTTGATCTCGCGGACGGGGACCTCCACATGGCGATCCTCGCCGGAAGGGTGCTCGAGAGGGCGCTCCGCTTCCGCGTGTTCGACAGCTGGGTCACCAGGGACGACTCGCTCGAGGAGCTGGTTCGCCTGCTGGACGCGGAGATCCTCTACGAGTCGCAGTCGGACGACACACAGATCGTGGTTCTCCGCGGGCGGTGGCGATGCTGGTCCTCGAAAATCGGAACGAGGCGGCGCCAGTCGTGTACACGCACGTCCACGCGGAGTCACGGAGCGGAGTGACGCTGGAGCTGGCCCACCTCAAGGAGCTGCTGCCGGCAGCGGAACCGCCCACCTCGAACATGATCCGCGTCGGCTTCTGGTACCGCGGTCAACAGGGGGCGCGGAGCGTCCATCGCAACGTCGAAGCCATGCCGTGGAGGGATGCGCAGCACAACTATCCGCATGTCACACGCGAAGCGCTCGACAGAGCGATGGGGAATGTGACGCAGATCTTCGCCCGCGGCCGGCTGATGCTGTGGCACGGGCCGCCGGGGACGGGGAAGACCTCCGCCCTGCGCACCCTGGCGTTGGAAAACCGCGATTCGATAGCGATCGAGTACGTGCTCGACCCAGAGACGCTGTTCGGGCGGGACGCCGCCTATTTCATCCATGTGTTGTTCAAAGACACCGAGGACGACGACGAGGACGAAGGCACGAGGTCGCGGGTGCTCGTGCTCGAGGACTGCGACGAGCTGCTGTCGGCGGACGCCAAGGACCGCGCCGGTCAGGGCCTCGCTCGACTCCTCAACCTGGTCGACGGTTTGATCGGCCAGGGGTTACACGTCAACGTGGTCGTCACCACCAACGAACCGGTGAAGGAATTCCATCCGGCGGTCAGCCGGCCGGGTCGTTGCGGCGCTGTGGTGGGCTTCGATCTGTTCGGCAAAGAGGAAGCAACCGAATGGCTGGCGCTCCGGGAGAGCGTGGTGGCTGCCCCGCTGAGTGCTTCCCTGGCCGAGCTCCTCGCGATCCAGGCCGGCCAGCCGGTAGGGCGACCGCGGGAGCAGATCGGTTTTGTGACCCCGAAAGCTAGAACCGCGGGGCCACGGACACCTTCGGCTTAGCATTCACGCCAAGCCTATGAGCGTCTCCGGGGCGCCGAGCCCTGCCCGTCCCACAGCTTCGAGTGAACGCCGGCCGATCACGGTTCTGTTTGCGGATCTGGCGGGCTCGACCTCGATTGCCGAGCGAATGGACCCCGAGGACTGGACGATCCTGGTCGGCGAGGCCTTCGCGAGGCTGAACCGCACGGTCGAGCGTTATGGCGGCACCGTCGGCCGGCTGATGGGCGACGGCATCCTTGCGTTTTTCGGCGCCCCTGTGGCCCACGAGGACGACCCCGAGCGCGCGGTGCGCTGCGGCCTGGAGATGGTGGTTGCGATCGATGAGCTGGCGGAGACCCAGCGTGCGCTGGGCGCCGGCGATCTGCGGATTCGTGTCGGTGTCAACACGGGTCCCGTCGTCGTCGGCGTGGTCGGCACCGACACCGCCAACGAGTACACCGCGATGGGTGACACGGTAAACGTGGCGGCGCGCATGCAGGCCAATGCCCGGCCTGGAAGCGTCCTGGTCACCTCGGCCACCCACCGCTTCGTCGCCCCGGTCGTCGACGCGCTCGATGTCGGTCTCCTGGAGCTGAAGGGCAAGACCGATTCGGTGCACGCGTACGAGGTCACCGGCCTCCGGCGCGACGCGACACGGACGCGAGGACTTCTCGGGCTGCGGTCACCCATGATCGGCCGCGACTCGCAGATCGCGCGGTTGGCAGAGGTCTTCGCCGTCGCCCGGGCCGGGCAGGGCCGCGTCGCATGCGTACTCGGCGAGCCGGGAATGGGGAAGAGCCGGTTGCTGGCCGAGCTCCGGGAGCGGGTCGAGCGTGAGGATCCGTCAACCCGCTGGATCGAGGGGCGTTGCCTCTCGTACGGGGAGACCATGCCATACCACCTCGTGCTCGACCTCGTGCGCTCGCTGATCGACGTCAGCCCGATGGCGGACGAGACCCAGGTCGCTGCCACGCTCGAGGCGCGCCTTCGCGAGCTGCTGGGAGACGATTGGCGTGACACGTACGCTTATCTCGGCCACCTTCTGTCGTTGCGGCTCGATCCAGAGATGCAGGCTCGCATCTCGGTCCTCGAAGTCGAGACGCTGAAGCGTTATGTCGCTTCGCTGGTGACGCTGCTCCGTACGGCCGGCGCCCGCGGCCCGATGGTCATGGTGTGCGATGACGTGCATTGGGCGGACTCGTCCTCGGTGGAGACCTTGCTGCAGGTCCTGTCTTCGGTAGCGGGTCTGCCGGTGCTGCTCGTGCTGAGCTCCCGCATGGAGCGAGGTTCGGCCGGTTGGCGGTTGATCGCTGGAGCTCGCGACGTTTTCGGCGACGCGCTCACTGAGATCCGCCTCGAGCCGTTGTCGACGGACGACAGCCGCGAGCTGATCTCCAATCTCCTTCGGATCGAGTCCCTCCCGGCGCCCGCGCGCGACCTGATCCTGGCCAAGGCCGAAGGCAATCCGTTTTTTGTCGAAGAAGTCATTCGGATGCTCATCGACCGCGGCGCGATCGTTCGCGAGGACGGCCGGTGGATTGCGACCGAGGGCGTAGCCGGCATCGAGATTCCCGACACCCTCCACGGCCTGCTGCTGGCCCGCATCGACCGGCTGCCACAGGACAGCAGGCGAACGCTGCGCGTGGCGTCGGTCATCGGACGGCAGTTCGGGGTCACGGTCCTGGAGCGGCTCCTGGAGTCCACGCGCTGGTTCAGGAGGCCGCTTACGCCTCGCTTCTGAAGCAGGACCGCCGCCAGCTCCATGGCGCCGCCGCGCAGACGATCCTGTCGCTGCACCCCGACCGCGAGCGCGAGCTCGCGGGAGTGATCGCGATGCACCTGGAGCACGCCGGCGAGACCTCCAGGGCGGCCGAGTACCTGGTCCTTGCCGGCGAACACGCCATCGAGCGCTTCGCCAACAAGGAGTCGATCGCCTTCTTCCAGCGGGCCGGCGCCCTGGCCGGCGAATCGCAGGTCGACCTCAGGCTGCGCGCCGCGATCGGATCCGCGAAGGCCGGCTGGACTTATAGCGAGCCTGGGGCCGACATCGACAACCTGGAGCGTGCGCTTGTGGCGGCCGATCGCGCGGACCCGCTGCTGGTCACCGAGGCGTACTTCTGGGTCGCCTTCCTGCGCCGCCAGCGAGGCGAGGTTCCAGCGTCGAGCCCCGAGCTCCAGCACGCTGTCGAGCGGGGCACCAGGATCGGGGAGACGTTGAGCGACCCGACTGTGGCCGCCGTTCCCAAAGCCCTGATGGGATCGTTCATGGCGTTCACAGGGGAGCTGCGCGAAGGAGCGCGGGAGATGAGCGAGGCGCTCGACGCGATCGAGGCGAAGGCCGACCCCGTCTCGACCTCGATGGTGTCCGTATTCCTGGCCCTGACCTACGCGCGGCTGGGCGAGTTTGCCGCCGCCGAGGCCGCGATCGCTCGCGGCGAGCGATCGGCCGCCGGCGGCGATGCGATTGCGCGCGTCGACATCGACATCGCGAGGTCTGCGCTCGACCTCGAGCGGGGCGAGCCCGAGAAGGCTTGCACCCAGGCCTCCGAGTGCGCTATTCGCGCCGAAGACCTCGGAGCGTACGCGTGCGTCGTCGCCTCCAATGTGATGTTCGGAGCGGCGAGCCTGGCGCGCGAGGACCCCTCGATGGCCAAGCCACCGCTCGAGCGCGGCACCGAGCTGAGCCGCGTGACGAACATGGCGGCGCTCCGCACCCTGACCTACGGTCTTCTTGGCTCCGCTCGCGCCCGCCTTGGCGACGTCACCGGTGGGGTGCAGGACTGGGACGAGGCGCTGGCGAGTGCCCACCAGATGGGCGACCGCTACGGCGAGGCTCAGACGCTGTGGGGCAGGGGTCGCACGCGTCTGCAGAACAGGGACTGGGCCTCAGCGCTGCCCGACCTCGACCGTGCGGTGCAGCTTTTCGAAGCGATGGAAGCGCAGCCGGCGCTCGC
>WNGE01009810.1_pt1 | contig 10025 bp, 9 predicted proteins | sample 5400651 | NCBI WGS metagenome assembly WNGE01 (sample SAMN13153370, study PRJNA577476) | soil metagenome | isolation source: 60 cm soil or saprolite under grassland replicate 2 | place: USA:California | collected 2016-06-15 | reverse complement strand
CGGCTCGCGGCGCGTCACGCGCGCGACGTCGACGTCCATCCCTGCGCCCGCCTTGGCCGCCGTCTCCGACGCCGCGCACGAGAGGCCGGCGGCGCCGAGGTCCTGCACGCCGACGGCGAGGCCGGCCTCGAGCAGCGCGAGACACGCCTCGATCAGCTTCTTCTCCTCGAGCGGGTCCCCCACCTGCACCGACGGCCGCTTCACCTCCGCGCCTTCCTCGAACCCCGCCGAGGCCAACACGCTGGCGCCGCCGATCCCGTCGCGCCCGGTCGACGAGCCGAGCAGCACGGCGAGATTCCCCTCGCCTCGGGCGCGCGCGAGCACCAGCCGGTCGTGCGGGAGCAACCCGAGGCAGAGCACGTTCACGAGCGGGTTCTCGCGGTAGCAGTCGTCGAAGACGACTTCGCCGCCGATCGTCGGGACGCCGACCGCGTTGCCGTAGCCGCTGATCCCCGACACGACACCCTCGAAGAGATAGCGCGTGTGCGCGTCGTCGAGTGGCCCGAAGCGCAGCGGGTCCATCAACGCGACGGGGCGCGCGCCCATCGAGAAGATGTCGCGGATGATGCCGCCGACGCCGGTCGCCGCGCCCTGGTACGGCTCCACCGCCGACGGGTGGTTATGGCTCTCGATGCGCAGCGCGACGGCGAGCCCGTCGCCGACGTCGACGACGCCGGCGCCCTCCCCCGGGCCGACCAGCACCCACGGCGCCTCCGTTGGCAGCCGCCCGAGGTGCGCCTTCGACGACTTATACGAGCAGTGCTCGGACCACATGACGGCGTACATCGCGAGCTCCAACTCGGTTGGCTCGCGGCCGAGCAGCTCGACCACCGCCGCCAGCTCGTCATCAGTCAGGCCGAGCTGACGGTGCAGGGGCTCCATGCGGCCAGGGTATCGGCGGGTCGCGGCCCCGAAATGGAGCCGCGTGCAATTCCGAAATAGAATGCCTCCCTAATCGTATAAGGAGGGGTCGCCGGATGGCCGCAGCTCGAAAAAGCACGATGACCGCCGAGCACAAGCGGGCGCTGGCCCAGGGTCGGGCCGAGGGCCGCGCGGTGCGGGCCTACCTCGAGGCGCTCGACCAGAACCGTCCCCGGCGCGGTCGCCCGCGCACGCCGGCGTCGATCGAGAAGCGGCTCAAGACCATCGAGTCCGAGCTCGGCGACGCGACCCCGCTCCAGCGGCTGCAGCTCGTCCAGGAGCGCATGGACCTCGAGCGCGAGCTCGACCGGCTGGATTCCGCCGACGACCTCACCGGTCTCGAGCGCGACTTCGTGCGGGTCGCCCGCGGTTATGCCGACCGCAAGGGCATCTCGTACGCAGCGTGGCGCGAGCTGGGCGTCTCCCCCGACGTGCTGCGCAAAGCGGGTGTCGCACGCGGCTCATAGCCCGTTGTCACGAAAACGCGCTTCTGAAGCCCGTTTTGGTGACAACGCTCGGGGTCAGGCGACGGCCGCGCCTTCGGACGCGATCGACAGCAACGAGCGCAGGAGCACCACACCGTCCGTCGAGCCGAGTAGCGCGTCGGACGCGCGCTCGGGGTGGGGCATGAGGCCGACGACGTTGCGCTGCTCGCTGCAGATCCCGGCGATGTCGTCGAGGCTGCCGTTGGGGTTGCGCACGTAGCGCAGCACGATGCGCTCGTCGTCGCGCAGACGACGGCGCGTCGGCTCGTCGCACACGTAATTGCCCTCGAAGTGGTTGATCGGAAGCCGCAAGACTTCGCCCGCCGTGGCCAGCGCGGTGAGCGGCGAGCGCGCCGTCTCGACGCGGCACTCGACCGTCTCGCACAGAAAGCTCAGGCCTGCGTTCTTCTGGAGGGCTCCCGGGAGCAAGTCCGCTTCCGTCAGCACCTGGAAGCCGTTGCAGATGCCGACGACCGGTCCCCCGGCGGCCGCGAAACGCGCCACCGCGTCCATCACGGGTGAGAACCGCGCGATCGCCCCGGTGCGCAGGTAGTCGCCGTGGGCGAAGCCGCCCGGCACGACGACGGCGTCGGCGCCGTGCAGGTCGGCATCGGCGTGCCACAGCAGTTCAGGCCCGCCGCCGAGCTGCTCGACCGACCAGGCCACGTCGAGCTCGCAGTTCGTGCCGGGGAACTGGACGATCCCGATCCGCGCGCTCACGTCGACGTCACGCGGAGGCCAGCTCCGTGAGCTCGATCTCGTACGCCTCGATGACGGGGTTGGCGAGCAGCCGGTGGCACATCTCGTCGACCTGCGTCCGGGCGGCACGATCGTCCGGCGCGTCGATCACGAGCCGGATGCTCTTGCCCACGCGAACCTGCGAGACGTTGTCGTAGCCGAGGGCGGGCAGCGACCGCTCGATGGTGGCGCCTTGCGGGTCGGCGATCCCGGGGAGGTGCGTGATCTCGACGCGCGCCTCGTACCTCATGAGTCAATCGTACTGGCGGGCTTCGCCGGCTCCCGGACCCTCGCTCCGGTGCCATTCGTCGAAGCTGCGCCCGGTGAGCAGCTCGTACGCCTCGACGTAGCGGGAGCGGGTGCCCTCGATCACCGACGCCGGCAAGTGTGGCGCGGGCGGGGTGTGGTCCCAATCGGTGCCGAGGTAGTAATCGCGCACGTACTGCTTGTCGAAGCTCGGAGGTGATGTACCGACGCGGTAGTCCTCCGCCGGCCAGTAGCGCGAAGAGTCCGGCGTGAGCATCTCGTCGATGACGAGGAGTCGTCGGTCGAGCGTCCCGAACTCGAGCTTCGTGTCGGCGAGGATGATCCCGCGCGACTCCGCGACTGCGGCCCCGAATCCGTAGACGCGCAACGTCACGTCGCGTACCTGCTCGAACAGCTCCGCACCGACGGCCTCGACGGCCTCGGCGTCCGTGAGCGCCTCGTCGTGGCCGGTCTCGGCCTTGGTCGTGGCGGTGAAGATGGGCTCGGGGAGGCGCTCGGCCTGCCGAAGCCCCGCCGGCATCTGGCGTCCGAACACGGTGCCCCGCTCCTCGTACTCGGACCACGCCGAGCCAAACAGGTACCCGCGCCCGATGCACTCGAGCCGGACGGGCTGCGTGGCCTTCACCAGCATCGCTCGCCCTGCGACGTCTGGGCCGGCCGTCTCCGGGAAGTCGGTGGGATCCGACGAGATGAGGTGGTTGGCCGCCAGGTCTGCGGTCTGCTCGAACCAGTACGTCGACAGTGCGGTGAGCACGCTGCCCTTGTCGGGGACGAGGTCGTCGAGCACGACGTCGAACACCGAGATGCGGTCGGACGCCACGATCAGGATGCGGTCGTGGTCGACCTCGTAGAGGTCGCGGACCTTCCCCGTATACGCGTGCGGGAGGGCGATCTCCGTCACGCGGGTTGCCCGGAATCGCCACCAAGGGCGTCCACCGCACGTCCGGCGTGAGCCAGGGCGTGATCGAGGTCGAAGCACGCGTCGAGCTGGTCCGGCGCGAGCGTGGCGCGCACGTCGGGATCCTCCGCGAGCACGGCGCGGAACGGCCGATGCTCCTCCCATGTGCGCGTGGCGGCGCGCTGGACGATCCGGTACGCGTCGTCGCGCGCCCGCCCCGCCTCGATCAAGGCGAGGAGCACCGGCTGGCTGAAGACCAGTCCGTACGACGAGTGCAGGTTGTCGAGCATCCGGTCCGGGTGCACGCGCATGCCGTCGACGATCGTCCGGAACTGCACCAGCACGTAGTAGGCGAGCTGCGCGGAGTCGGCGAGCACGATGCGCTCGACCGACGAGTGCGAGATGTCTCGCTCGTGCCAGAGCGCGATGTCCTCGAGGCCGGCCTGCAGGTTGGCCCGCAGCACTCGCGCCAGGCCGCACAGCTGCTCGCACCGCCACGGGTTGCGCTTGTGGGGCATCGCGCTCGAGCCCTTCTGGGCGCCCTCGCGGAACGGCTCCTCGACCTCGCGCACCTCGGTGCGCTGGAGGTGGCGGATCTCGAGGGCGAAGCTCTCGACCGACGCACCGATCGCCGCGCACGCGTAGAGGAACTCGGCGTGGCGGTCGCGCGCCACGACCTGCGTGGCCGGGACCGGTATCAGGCCCAGCTGCTCGCAGACGAACGCCTCCACCTCGGGATCGACGTTGGAGTACGTGCCGACGACGCCGGACAGCTTCCCGACGGCAATCGCAGCTCGCGCCCGGCGCATCCGCGCGCGGTCGCGGCGCAGCTGGAGCGCCCAGAGCGCTAGCTTCGACCCGAACGTCGTGGGTTCGGCGTGGACGCCGTGCGTGCGCCCGACCATGGGCGTGTCGCGGAACTCACGGGCCCGCGTCGCGATCGCCGTGTCGAGCGCGTCGGTCGCCTCGAGGATCAGGTCGGAAGCGCGGGTGAGCGTGACGGACAGCGCGGTGTCGACGACGTCGTTGGACGTCAGGCCGTGGTGGACCCACGTGCCGGCGGGGTACCCGACCGAGTCCTGGACCACGTCGACGAACGCCGCGACGTCGTGGTCGGTGACGCGCTCGCGCTCTTCGACCGCGGCCGGGCCAACCGATGCCAGACGGCGGATCTTCTCGGCGTCGGCCGGGGGGATCACACCGAGCTTGGCCCAGGCCTCCACAGCAAGGAGCTCGACCTCGAGCCACGTAGCGAGCCGCGCCTCGTCGGTGAACAGCTCGGCCATTTCGGGCAGGGCGTACCGAGGGATCAAACGGGCTCCTTCCCCGCTGATTCTACGGCCGCGGCTGCGATGTCGCGCCGGTACTGCACGCCGGGCCACGAGATGCGCTCGGCAGCCTCGTAGGCGCGACGCCGCGCCTCGACGAGCGTCGGCGCGACCGCAGTCACGTCGAGCACGCGGCCACCCGCCGTCATCAGCTTGCCGTCCATCGGCTTCGTCCCGGCATGGAACACGGTCACGCCCGGCAGCTGCTCGGCGTCGTCGAGGCCTTCGATGACGTCTCCCTGACGGGGTGACGCGGGATAGCCCTCGGTCGCCAGCACGACCGTCACGCACGCATCCTCGTGGAACCGTGGATCGAGGCCCGCGCGTCCGGCCGCCGCGTCGCGGCACAGCTCGGCGAAGTCGCTCGCCAGGCGGGGCAGCACCGCCTGCGCTTCCGGGTCACCGAAGCGCACGTTGTACTCGAGCACCTTGAGCCCTTCCGGTGTCAGCATCAGCCCGGCGTACAGAACGCCGCGATATGCGATGTCACGCGCCGCGAGCGCGTGCAGCGTCGGGCGCACAGCACGCTCCATGACCTCGTCGACGACGTCCTGGCCTGCGACCGGGACCGGCGAGTAAGCGCCCATGCCCCCGGTGTTCGGACCCTGGTCGCCGTCGCCGATGCGCTTGAAGTCCTGCGCGGGCGCCAGCGGCCAGCCGTCTGTGGTGCCGTTGCACACGACGAGCAGCGACATCTCCGGTCCCGTCAAGCCCTCCTCGATGACGCAGGTACGTCCGGCGTCGCCGAACGCGTGGCCCGACAGGTACGAGCGGACCGCGTCCCGCGCCTCGTCGAGCGACTCGGTCACGATGACGCCCTTGCCCGCCGCGAGCCCGTCCGTCTTCACCACGTAGAAGCCGGGCAGGCGTTGCACGAATGCGAGCGCCTCGTCCTCCTGGTCGGCGGTGAAGGAGGCGTGGCGCGCCGTCGGCACGCCCGCCTCGGCCAGCACGGCCTTCATCCACGCCTTCGAGCCCTCGAGACGGGCGCCGTCCGCGCCAGGGCCGAAGACGAGCGTGCCGCGGGCGCGCACGGCGTCGGCGACGCCGTGCACGAGCGGTTCCTCGGCGGAGACGACGACCACCTCGGGGTCGACCTCGCCGGCGAGGCGGGCGACCGCGGCAGGGTCGTTGGGGTCGATCGGGACGCACCGATTCCCCATCGCCGCGATTCCGGGATTGCCGGGCGCCGCAACCACGTCGTCGACCGAAGGCGAGTTGTCGAGCGCCCACGCCAGGGCATGGGCCCGCCCCTCGGCGCCGACGACGAGGACGCGCACGGAGAGTTACGCCGCTCGCGGCAGCACGACGGTCTGCTCGCGACCGGGTCCGACCGACACGAAGCTCACCGGCACCCCGGCCAGCTTCTCGACGAACCGGACGTACTGACGAGCAGCCTCTGGCAGATCCTCGATGCGAGCCGCGCCGTCGATCTCGACGCCCCAGCCCGGCACCGTCTCGTACAGGGGCCGCACCTTGTGCAGCACCGACTGGTGATACGGGACGTGCTCGTACCGCGTGCCGTCGTCGCCCTCGTAGGCGACGCACACCTTGATCTCGCGGAACGGCGACAGCACATCGAGTTTGGTGATCGCGACCTCGGTGCACGTGTTCAGCCGCACCGCGTGGCGAAGCATCACCGCGTCGAGCCAGCCCGGTCGACGTCGCCGGCCGGTGTTGGTGCCGTACTCGCCGCCCCGGTCGACGAGCAGGTCGCCGTCCGTGTCGCCCTCGGGCAGCTCGGTCGGCAACGGCCCGCTGCCGACTCGCGTGACGTACGCCTTGGTGACGCCGACGACCCGCTCGATGGCGCGCGGCCCGACGCCGGCGCCCGTGCACACGCCGCCCGCCACCGGGTTGCTCGACGTCACGAAGGGGTACGTCCCGTGGTCGAGGTCGAGATACGTCGCCTGCGCACCTTCGAACAGCACGCGCTGGCCGGCGTCGAGGGCGTCGTGGACGAGGTGCACGGTGTCGGCGATGAGCGGCTCCAGCCGCGGCGCGAGGCCGAGGTACCGCTCGCAGATCTCGTCGGCGTCGAGCGGCAGGCGGTTGTACACCTTCGCCAGGACGCCGTTCTTCTCGCGCAACACGAGGTCGAGCTTCTGACGGAAGATCTTCGCGTCGAGGAGGTCCTGCACGCGCAGGCCCACTCGCAGCGCCTTGTCGGCGTACGCCGGCCCGATCCCGCGCTTGGTGGTCCCGAGCTTGTTCTTTCCCAGGTAGCGCTCGGTCACCCGATCGAGCTCCTGGTGGTAGGGCATGATCAGGTGCGCGTTGCCCGACACGCGGAGCCTCGCCGTGTCGAGGCCCTTGCCCTCGAGCATGTCGAGCTCGTCGACGAGCACGCCCGGGTCGACGACGACGCCGTTGCCGATCACGGGCGTGACGTAGTCGTAGAGGACGCCGCTGGGAACCAGCTGGAGAGCGAACACCTCACCGTCCACCACGATCGTGTGGCCGGCGTTGTGGCCACCCTGATAGCGGACGACGAGCTCGCTCTCTTTGGCGAGATAGTCGGTGAAGCGGCCCTTGCCCTCGTCGCCCCACTGGGTGCCGACGATCACCGTGCCGGGCACGGGAACCTCTCAACGGTCGCGATTGCGATCACGTTGACGAGATCGTACTACCCCGCCCCGGACGCGACGCGGGGTTCAGCGCCGCGAGATAGACGGCCCGAACCGCGAGCGACCGCCGCATCTCCTCGAGGATCTCGCCGATGAACTCCCTCCGGTACGACTCGTCGGTGATCGCCGTGACCGTGAAGTACAAGCCGGCGAAAACCGTCAGGAAGCCAGTCACCCGCAGCAGCTCCTCGGTGACGACGAGGTGACGGTCCCACAGGTCGAAGCCGACGAGCACGTTGGGCGCCGCGTCGGTGAACCCGCGCGCGACCGGCTCCGTCACGACAAGCACGCCGAAGACGAACAGGAACACGAAGACCATCACCGAGACGAACAGGACCTGCACGGCCTGACTGAACAACACGACGAGCGCGACGTTGCCCCACTGGCGGCGCGACAGCGGCGGCGCGTCGACATTCGGCTCAGCGGTGTCGCGGACCAACGCCACGGCGGGCGTGCCCTCGACGCGCCGGGTCACGACCTCCCACGACTCGGGCTCCGACAGCTCACCGATCTCGCGCGGCAGCCGGATGACCGAGAAGCCCACGCCGATTGCAACGAAGAGTCCCAGCACGATCCAGTAGTACGGGCCGTGCAGCCCGGCGGTGATCTGCCACGCCTCGTTCTGCAAGAAGATGAAGGTGATGAACAGGATGAGCAGCGGCAACGCGCGCACGAGCAGGCTCATCACCTGCTCGAGCGCCCGCAGCGTGCGGCCGCCCGCCCACCGCGTCATCGGCACCACCCCGTAGCTCGTCCCGAGGAAGATCACCGCGAGGAGCAGCACGTTCCCGATCGCGGTGGCGAGCGCCGAGCGCCACTGGCCGCCGAAGACGAGCGGGATCGCCGGCGGGGCGAGGACGAACACCGCGACTTCGAACACCCCGATGCTCTCGGGACGGGCCAGCAGCGGCCGCCCGCGAATCCGGTTCGCCACCAGCCACGCACCGAGCAGGATGCCGAACCCGACCGCCACCGCGACGATGTCGAGCCAGATCGGAAACTCGCGCTTCGGCGCGTTGGCAACCTCGAAGAGAAAGATCAGCGTGAGCAGCGGAACGGCACGCGTCAGCACGTCGCGCGTCGGGCTGTAGTCGTTGATGAAGTGCGGCAACCCGCGCTTCAGGAACCACCGCTCGGTATCGGGGATGGCCGGGTCCGACACGCGGAACGTGTTTACTCGCGCTCCTCGTCCTCGACCGGGACCGGCTGGGCCTGCTCGAGCGCGTCGGCTTCGGGCGCCTCGGGATCGTCGCTCACCGCGCCGATCTCCTCGTCGTCGTCCTCGGGGAAGGCGTCCTGATCCTGCTCGAGGGCGTCCGCCTCGGGTACCTCGTCGCGCTCCATAGGTGTCGTCCTACCCGGTTTCCGGCCCGGCCACAACGCCGACCCCGGGACGCCCCGTCGGGAAGCTGTCAGGTGCCCGAGCCGACGCGCGCGGGCTCGCCCTTGGTGAAGACGAGCCCGTCAGGCGACGCGTCGACGACGATCGTGTCGCCGTCGCGGAACTCGCCCTGCAGCAGGCTCAGCGCGATCGGGTCGGCCACCTCCCGCTGCAACACCCGCTTCAGCGGCCGGGCCCCGAAGTCGGGGTCGTAGCCCACGCGCGCGACGTGCGCCTTGGCCGCGTCGGTCAGCTCGAGCGCCAAGTGGCGCTCGGCCAGCCGCTCCTGGAGTCGCTCGAGCTGGAGCCCCACGATCTGCTCGATGTGACGCTCGTCGAGCCGGTGGAACACGACGATCTCGTCGATCCGGTTCAGGAACTCCGGCTTGAACTGGTTCCGCATCGCCGCGAGCACGGTGGCCTCGTCGGCGCCGCCGCCGAGGTTGCTCGTCATGATGAGCACAGTGTTCTTGAAGTCGACCGTGCGGCCCTGGCCGTCGGTGAGGCGGCCGTCGTCCATGATCTGGAGCAGCACGTTGAACACGTCGGAGTGCGCCTTCTCGATCTCGTCGAGCAGGATCACCGCGTAGGGGCGTCGACGCACGGCTTCCGTGAGCTGCCCTCCCTCCTCGTAGCCGACGTAGCCAGGAGGCGCGCCGACCAGGCGCGACACATTGTGCTTCTCCTGGTACTCCGACATGTCGATGCGCACCATGGCGTGCTCGTCGTCGAAGAGGAAGTCGGCGAGCGTCCGGGCCAGCTCCGTCTTGCCGACTCCCGTCGGGCCGAGGAACAGGAACGACCCGATCGGCCGGTTCGGGTCGGAGAGGCCGGCCCGCGACCGCCGGATCGCGTTCGCGACCGCGCGCACGGCGTCGTCCTGGCCGATCACCCGCTCGTGCAACACGTCCTCGAGGCGGACGAGCTTCTGCATCTCGCCCTCCATGAGGCGCGTCACCGGGATGCCGGTCCACTTGGAGACGATCTCGGCGATGTCCTCCTCGTCGACCTCCTCCTTGAGCATCTTCTGCTCGCCTTGGAGCTCGTCGAGCTGGCGCGTCTTCGCCTCGATCTCCTGCTCGAGGTCGCGCATCGTGCCGTAGCGGAGCTGGGCGGCCCGCTCGAGGTCGCCCTCCCGCTCGGCGCGCTCGGCCTCGGTGCGCGCGCCTTCGAGCTGCTCCTTGAGGTCCCGGATCTCGGTGATGGCGCGCTTCTCGTTCTCCCAATGGGCGACCATCGCCGACCGTCGCTCGGTCAGCTCGGCCAGCTCGGCCTCGATCGCCTGCAGGCGCTGCTTGGACACCTCGTCGGTCTCCTTCGCCAGCGCCGCCTTCTCGATCTCGAGCTGGCGGATGCGGCGCTCGACGACGTCGACCTCGA
>WNGE01024375.1_pt1 | contig 10027 bp, 4 predicted proteins | sample 5400651 | NCBI WGS metagenome assembly WNGE01 (sample SAMN13153370, study PRJNA577476) | soil metagenome | isolation source: 60 cm soil or saprolite under grassland replicate 2 | place: USA:California | collected 2016-06-15 | reverse complement strand
TGTCGTCTCCGGCAAGTTGAACAAACAAATTGCCGGTGACCTGGGCATCACTGAAGCGACAGTTAAAATGCATCGCGCCCACGTGATGGCGAAAATGAAGGTGCAATCAGTCGCAGAGTTGGCGCGTTTGACGGAGCGTTGCGGAACCAACTGACGGATCGAAACGGAGAACCCAACGCCCAACGGCGAACGTCCAACGCCCACCTGACGGGACATACTAGCCTAAAGTATAATATACTTGGGTATAGTAACCTAAGGTCTAATGAACCCATCCGCACAGCACTGATGCGCTTAATGCGTTCCGCCGGCCTGACAGTGGAAACGTTCGGGTCCGGCGCGGAATTTTTGCAATCGCTCGAGACGCGCCTGCCGGATTGCGTGGTTCTCGATCTGCACATGCCGCACATGGACGGGTTCAACGTGCAAACCCATCTCGCCCGGAAATGCGCAGCGCTTCCTGTCATCATTGTCACCGGCCACGATTTCCCGAAGGCCCGCGAGCGCGCCATGGCGGGCGGCGCATCAGCTTTCCTTCGTAAACCAGTGCACGACCGCACTCTCCTTGATGCCATTTCCGCCGCTACCACCTGCGCTACCAGATGAAACTGACCAATCCGTACGAGACCCTTTCCCCTCCGATCCCCCCAGAACTTTAACTCCCAGATCCCCCCAGACTCTTTAACCCCCTGTTCCCCCCAGAACCTCCCCAACAAATCCCATCTATTCCCCCAGAGCCCCCCAAGCAAATCCCCATCTATCCCCCCCAGAATCCCCCAACAATAATTAGAAAAAATATGAGCAAAATAATTCGACGCACCGTAGGCACGAAAAAAGAAATCGGCGCCGCCCTGATCGTGGCGCTGCAAATAACAACTTTAACATTGGTAAGCTTGATGCTGGCATTCGCCAGTGGACCGAGCGCCCCTAGCGCCCCGAGCGCTCCGCCTGCTGGGGCCATCCCTGCGACCAAGCTGTACGAGCCCCGGGCCACGCAGGTATTTAATCTGGCCACCACCCGTGCCCAGTCAGCCCAGCAGTCGTCTCAACAGTCATCCCTACAGAGCGAGACGACTAACCAGGCGACTCTCACCACAGATCGCCAGGATTACCCGCCATATTCCTATGTCCATATCACCGGCACCGGATTCGACCCCGGCGAAACGGTCAACATGATTGTGGTCGAATTAGACCCCGTTCAACAGTCGTTCGAGCCGTGGGACGTGGTTGCCGACGAGAACGGCAATATTGACACGACCTGGTACATCTTTTCCGACGAGCTTGTCGGCGCCACCATGCAAGTGACCGCCACCGGCCTGTCCTCCAACCTCACCGCATCGGCCACATTTACTGACGCCAGCTACGCCCTCTATGAGGACGCCGCCCGAAGCATAAAACGCGACGCGTTTGGGTGGGCCTCGACGGTCTATGCACGACTGACTCAGGTAAAAAATGACACGTGCTTCAGAGTGGAATGGATAAACCCCAGCGGCACTGTAGTGGCTACACACGACTTGCCTGGACCCGGAGGCAATGGCAACGGCGACCGGGACGATTCCTTCGTCATCCCGACGGGTCCGAGTGGCATATGGGCGGCCAAGATCTATTCCGGTTCAGCCCAAGCGTGTACTGGGACATTCACTCTTCAATCAACGCTCCAGTTTGACGTGGCCCGCGCGGTCATCATCGGTGCGGCGGGCGGGGACAACGATGTGGCTCAAAACCAACCCGGCGCCAATCAAAACAGCACGTCACAAACCATGGATGTCGCTTCCTCTGCGGGCGGCAATAACAAGCGAAGCTTCCTGCGGTTCGACCTGACCGGCAGCGGCGTCTCTGGTACTGTCACCGACGCCAAGCTCCGCCTTTTGGCGTCCGCCACTGCGAACACCTCGAGAACGCAAAACGTTCATCGGGTCACGGCACCTTGGGCAGAGAACACGATCACTTGGAACAATCAACCCACGGTCGCGGCCAGCCCCACCGACGCTCAGGCGTCGGGCACTGTAAATAATGTTTTGCTGCGTTGGACCGCCACTTCCGACGTGAATGGCTTCGTCAATGGTTCATTGGTCAACAACGGCTGGCGAATCAGTGATGCAAACGAAGACTCGCAGCAGAACAACCAAAAAACCACCTACCGGACCACCGATGCCAATACTGTCGCCGACAAGACCCAGGGCCCCGTGCTCCTGGTGGATTACACCCCGGCACCAAGTCCAACGCCTACTGCGACCTCAACCCCAACCTCTACGCCTACCGCTACGGCGACAGCTACGGCTACGGCAACCGCTACTGCTACGGCGACAGCAACATTTACACCTACGCCAACGCCTACGCCGACCGCTGCGGCAACGCTTCTGAGCGTGGCCGCAGCCTCTGGCACTTACGGTGGGATGGTCACACTTTCGGCAACTCTGACCTCCAACTCGGCGCCGGTTAGCGGTAAGACCATTACTTTCACTCTGAACGGCAATCCTGCCGGAAGCGGGGTCACCGATGGCAGCGGCGTGGCAACGAGTACCACAGCCGTCACGCTTTGTGGAAGTTCGTATAATGTAAGTGGATCACCATATTTGTCGGGTGCCGCCGCAAGCTTTGCCGGCGACACTTCCTTTGCGGGTAGCAGCGGAAGCAATTCGCTGACCGTTGGGAAGGCGAATGCCACCGTTGTGGTCACCGCGTACGACGTGCCTTATGATGGCAATTCGCATACTGCGACCATCACCTCGATCACCGGTGTGTGTGGAGAGACCGGAGCTACAGTCGGCACCGTTGATGTAAGCAACACCACACACGTCAGCGCAAGCGGAAGTCCCTACACTGCTGACTACTGGTTCTTCACCGGAACAGGCAACTACAACGACATCGCCGCGGGACCCTCGACGACGATTACCGATAAGATCAATAAGATAAATGCAACATGGACGACCAACCCCAACAGCAAGGTGTATGGGGAGAATGAACCAAATCCGCTGACCACTGGCGGTGGCAGCGGCTTCGTGCCCGCGGACGCCGCATTGGTAACAGCCACATACACCCGCGTCGCCGGCGAAACAGTGGCCGGCGGTCCGTATCATATCACGGCCGCGCTTGGTCCGGCTGATGTGGTCGCCAACTACAACATCACCAATAACGGTGCGGACTTCACTATCAACCTGCGGCCGGCTATCTGGACCACCAATCCCAACAGCAAGGTGTACGGCGAAGGCGATCCTAATCCAGTGACTACTGGCAGCGGAGAAGCACAGGGAGTCGGCACCGGCTTCCTGACGGCGGACAACGTAACGGCCACCTACAGCCGCGCATTAGGCGAGACAGTATTAGGCGGTCCGTATCACATTACTGCCGCGCTGAGCCCGGCTGGTGTGTTGAGCAACTACAACATCACCAATAACGGTGCGGACTTCACCATCAACCTGCGGCCGGCTACCTGGACCACCAATCCCAATAGCAAGGTGTACGGCGAAGGCGAGCCTAATCCAGTGACTACTGGCAGCGGAGAAGCACAGGGAGTCGGCACCGGCTTCCTGACGGCGGACAACGTAACGGCCACCTACAGCCGCGCACCAGGCGAGCAAGTATTAGGCAGTCCATATCACATCACCGCCATGCTGAGTCCGGTCGGCGTGCTGTCGAATTACAGCATCACCAACAACGGCGCGAACTTCATTATCATTCCGCGCCCGGCGACGGTGCACGCTGACGATAAGGGCAAGACGTATGGCGACGACAACCCCACGTTGACGGCAACAGTCGCAGGTACGGTGAACGGTGACGTCTTGAACTACAGTCTGTCCACTACAGCGGGCAAGTTCTCTAACGTGGGCGACTATCCAATCACCGTGACGCTGGGGTACAATCCTAACTACACTGTCACGCCGACTGCTGGCAACCTGCACATCAGCCCGAAGGATGCCAGCGTCACCGCTGACAACAAGACCAAGACCTATGGCCAGGCTAATCCTGCGCTCAGCGCGACGGTGGTGGGGCAAGTCCCCGGTGGTGATACAATAAACTACAGTCTATCGACCAGCGCCACGCAGTGTTCGAACGTAGGGCCTTACACGATTACGGTTACACTGGGTTCGAATCCGAACTACAACGTCACCAAGACGGACGGGACGCTGACCATCAGCCAGGCGCACCTGACGGTGACGGCCGATAACAAGAGTAAGGTTTACGACGGGAATCCGTTTACCAACTTCACGGTGACCATTACCGGCTTCGTGTGCAGCGACACCGTGGCGGTCGTTAGCGGCAGCGCTACTTACACAGGCACTGCCGTCGGGGCCTACTTGCCTGGAACCTACACGATTACTCCGCAACTGGGCACGCTCAGCGCGACGAACTACGACTTCACCACGTTCAATAACGGGACGCTGACAATTAGCTACGGCACCTGCACTGGCCCGAATCCGGGAGGCGTTATTTTGCAGCCGATCAACGCCGACGGTAGCAGCGTATTCCCGCGCGCTGGCCGCACCGTCCCGGTGAAGTTCACGGTGTGCGACGCGAATGGTAACCCCATCTCTGACCCGAATGTGGTCTTCGCGGGTACGGGCGGGACGCTCACTATGCTGAGCGCCGTGCGAGGCCAACTCCAGACCGTGGATGAAAGCGGGTATAACGACATTCCCGACGTTGCCTTCCGCTACGTTGGTGGCATGTGGATCTTCAACATGGGCACCAGCAACCTGCAGCAAAACACCACCTACACGTTCCGCATCAATCTGCGGTACGGGAGCATCACTTTTGTGATCGCTATCAAGTAACGCCAGAGACAATTCTGCCCCAGAGAAAACAGCGCCGGGGAGGTGAAAATCCTCCCGGCGCTTTCTTTTTGAGACACGAATTGCACGAATTCGCACGAATTGATTTCAGAAACCAGGGATGACCCGGATTTCATTCACCGCAGAGGACGCAGGGACCGGACAGAATTAACAGAATGAAACAAAATCTATTGAAACTTGCTCGGCTCCCGCCTTGCTCGGCGCTACCCATCGCGCCTTTACCTTCTATCTCGGAAATCCCATTTCCTCGATTCTGAACATTGTGTTCATTCTGTCTAAAACCTCGGTGCTCTTCGTGATCTTTGTAGTTGGCTTGATCGGCGTCTGACACAGAACGCCCTACAACGCGCGCGAAATCCGAAAAGGTGTTTGTCCGAATATTTTTAGACAGAATGAACCGAATTTTCAGAACCGGAAATTTTGTTCCATTTTGTCAATTCTATCTAAAACGGCGTCAGTGATTTCAACCACGGATGACCCGCCACGGCGGGCAGGCAACGGATGAAGTATGTTGGACAGAATGAACCGAATGTTCAGAATCCGGATTTTCTCCGATTTTGTGAATTCTATCTAAAATTTCCCTGCAATTTATCCGTGCAATCCGCGGTGGTCTCATTCGTGTCTATTCGTGTCCATTCGTGGTTAGATAAGTCCCAGAAGTTTTTGCTTTCGTAAATCCGCGGACTCTGTTCTTTGTTCGCCGATGACTGCGGCGGACGAGCGACGGATGAGTACTCGCGCGACGGGTGTTGTCGGTATCGCCATTCTTTCCCCGTGATTTGTTTGCCGAAGGCGCGCTTTCAACGGCGTTCATAACCACGTTCTCGAAAAAGATCGCGATTGAAGGGGATCAATCGGCATGGCGACTGGCGAATAAGGTCGCCACGCTTACGGCCGTTTTCATGAGCGCGATCACGTTGCTCGGCATCGTGTTCGCGCCGCAGCTTGTCGATCTCTTGACGTGGGGAAGTTGGTCGGCCGACAAAACTGCTATGACGATTTTGCTCACGCGAATCATGTGGCCATTCATGCTGCTGGTATCGCTCGCAGCGTTGGTGATGGGAATGCTGAACGCGAAACATGTGTTCGGTCCGCCGGCCATGGCCTCGAGTTATTTCAATCTCGGCTCAATCATTGCCGGCGTGGCAATTGGGTACTGGCTTGATCCGCATTTCGGTGCTCGGTCGCTCGTAGGGCTGGCAATCGGCACTCTCGTGGGCGGGGCGTGGCAATTGATAGGGCAATTCCCTTCGCTGTGGCACGTCGGCTACACGTATCATGCCGATTTTCACTGGCGCGATGAAGGCGTCCGTACAGTGCTGACATTAATGGGACCGGCTGTGATCGCCGCCAGCGCCGTGCAGGTGAATGTGCTGATCAACAGCGGTTTTGCCGCGAGTCTTGGAAACGGTCCGGTGAGCTGGCTCAACATTGCATTTCGGCTGATGCAATTGCCGCTGGGAATTTTCGGAGTCGCAATCGGCACCGTGACGCTCCCGCTGGTATCGAAGAGCGCTGCTGTCGGAAATACGAATGAGTTTCGTGCAATCCTCGCGCGTGGAATGCGGCTCGCGTTTTTGCTTACAATTCCATCGGCCATAGGACTCGCGATGCTTGCGGCGCCGATCATCAGCGTGATCTACCAGCATGGACGGTTCACTCCCGAAATGACGCGACAGACTGCGGGCGCGTTGGAATTTTACGCGATCGGTCTCGTCTCGTATGCGGTTTTAAAAGTGCTGACACCGGCGTTCTATGCGATCGGCAAACGGAACACGCCAATGGTCGTGAGTTTTCTGGCGATCGGCGCGAATCTTTTTCTAAACTGGTTGTTTACGTTTCGGCTCGGCTGGGGACATCGTGGCCTTGCGTTTTCGACGAGCCTCGTTGCGACAATCAATTTTCTGTTACTCTACGGGTTGATGCGGCGTCATACGCGCAGGTTGGAGACACGCCAGACCCTAATCGGACTCGCAAAAATTTGTCTTGCAGGCGCACCTCTGGCGCTGATCTGCTGGGCAGCCAATTATTGGTGGCTTGATTCGTGGGCTAGCCTCCACTTTTTTGCAAAATTGGCCACATTGCTCGTGACGATCGCCTTTGGAGCAATTGTGTTTTTCGGAGTGGCTTTTATCCTGCGGGTCAGTGAGGTACAAGACATCATTGACGTGTTTCGGCGCCGATTTCATTAACACCGGCTTTTAAGCCGGCGGTGCACGAGCAACCAACTGGAAGCCGTTTAAACGGCTCGTTCCCCTTGCGAGCGGTGACACCGGCCTGAAGGCCGGTGTTAATGATAGGGCGCATCTGAAATCGCGAATTGTAGGGCGTTCGCCGCGTCGAACGCCGTTGGCTTTAGCCTGGGCATCGCCCCGGGATTGTATTACGCCAAAGGCGCGCTCTCATTACCAGCCTGGGGCAACGCCCCAGGATAATGAAACGCAAAAACCCGGAGCGCTGAAAGCGCGATTCAATCCAGTCAGCTGGAAGTGAATCGCGCTTTCAGCGCTGGTGATCTCCTTCATTTGGCGAATCCTGGGGCGTTGCCCCAGGCTTCGAGATTAATGCCGCGCCTTTGGCGCTAAACACATACCATCCCCTTTGCGTCGCGGCCGGCAGGGAACGCCTGCAACAAATTACCCCAGTGCTTGATCGAGGTCCTCGATCAAATCATCGGCGTTTTCGAGCCCGATGGACAGGCGCAGCAAACCTTCGGGTGAAGTCGTTCCGGGTCCTTCGATCGATGCTCGATGCTCGATCAAGCTTTCCACGCCGCCCAAACTCGTGGCCCGAGTGAAAATCTTCGTTTTCGCTGTGACCGACATCGCTGCGTCAGTGCCATCCTTCACTTCAAACGAAAGCATCCCGCCGAACATCGACATTTGGTTCGCTGCAATCTTATGGGCCGGGTGCGATCGCAGTCCCGGATAATGCACACGGCCGACTCGCGCGTGGCTGGCGAGAAAATCCGCAATTTTCATCGCGTTCTCCGAGTGCGCGCGCATCCGCCATGGCAAGGTGCGCATGCCCCGCAAGATTAGCCAGCAATCAAAAGGCGAGGGGACTGCGCCGCCCTCGTATTGAATGCTGCGGATGCGTTGAACAAAATCATTCTCTGTTTTCGCAACGACAACTCCTCCCAGAACATCACAATGTCCGCCGAAATATTTCGTAGTTGAGTGCAGGATTAAGTCTGCGCCGAGATCGAAAGGCCGTTGCAGCACGGGCGCCCAGGTGTTGTCGCAAACGAAAATCGCGCCCGCGTCGTGCACGATTTCCGAGACGGCAGCAAGGTCGACGATTTTCAACAGGGGATTAGATGGCGTTTCGGCCCATGCCAATTTGGTCTTTGTCTTTAGAGCTTTTTTCACCGCAGCGAGGTCGCTCATGTCCACGAAATCGGCTTCGAGTCCCCAGCGCTGGAAAATCTCGCGAATCAACCGCGACGTGCCGTAGTAGGCGTCAACGTGTGCCAGGACGTGATCGCCCGGCGCCAACGCTTGAAAGATGGACATTGTCGCTCCGGTTCCGGAGGCAAAGGCGGCTGCAACTGCCCCACCTTCGAGGGCGCTGATCCCGCGCTCCAAGGCTTCCCGATTGGGATTGTTGTTGCGCGTGTACATGAAACCGCGCGAGTACGCGCCATCGACGTCGCGCTCGAATGTTGTGGAAAGGTAAATTGGGGTGGCGACTGCCCCGGTTGCAGGGTCAACGTCATGCCCGGCATGAACGGCTAAAGTTTCAATTTTCATTTCGGGCGTGACGATACTGAATTTGAAACGGCATTGTCGATCTTTGTGCGTTGTAGCGTCCGCTGCTCCGGCGGACATTCGATGAAATTCCGAATTAGATGCGCTGAGGACAGCGGACACTACAATTCAAAAATTTCGGAGCTTGTGCGCTCGGGAGCGCAGCAACGAGAGTTACGCCGCGAAGTGGGATTATGTGTTCCAGAATCCGGTACGCGCTGGACTCGTGAGTCGCGTCGAGGATTGGCCGTACGCGGGTGAGATCATGCGAATCGATCGAACGTAACCGAGTCCAGTGGTTGTAGCGTCCGCTGTCCCAGCGGACTTTCTGCACTCCGATTAAATGCGCTGAGGACAGCGCACACTACAGCACGTTTTGGATTTGACGGCATTGGCGCTACAGCGCAAATAGCACTTTCCCATGGACGCCCCAGGTTCGCCAAATTCATCCGCGACCATTTACGACGACGAAGTTTTCAAAATGGCCTGCGACCAGTTCATGGTAATCGCCGATTACCTGAACATCGACCAGAGCGACCGCGAATGGGCAACGTATCCGAAGCGAGCCGTAGCGGTGACGCTGCCGGTGCACATGGACGACGGGAGCACCAAAGCGTTCCAGGGGTACCGCGTTCAACATCACATCGCGCTCGGTCCGACCAAGGGCGGCACGCGTTTCGCGCCTTCATTATCAATGGGCGAAACGGCTGCGCTGGCGATGTGGATGAGCTGGAAATGCGCGCTGGCGCAGTTGCCTTACGGTGGCGCCAAGGGCGGCGTGGCTATTGATCCTACCAAATTATCCCGCAACGAGCTGGAGGCGGTCTCGCGCCGGTATATGCAGGAAATGATTCCGTTCGTCGGCCCGCACACCGACATTATGGGTCCGGACATGGGCACGAACGAACAGATCATGGCTTGGTTCATGGATACGTACTCCGTTTACATGGGCTACGCCGTGAACGAAATCGTGACCGGCAAGCCGGTCGCCATCGGCGGCACCGAAGGCCGGCGAGAAGCCACCGGGCGGGGAGTTGTTTACCTGATTGAGCGCGCCATGAGCATGTTGAAACTGAATCCCGAGAAGTGTACGGCGATTGTGCAGGGGTTCGGCAACGTCGGTTCAGTCGCAGCCCTCTCGCTCGCCTACAAGAGCGGCGTCAAGATCGTTGGGATCAGCGATGCCTACACTGCGATTTACAACCCGAAAGGCATCGACGTAAAAGCTGCCGAGCAACATGTCCTCAAGAAGCGACACTTGAAAGCGTTCGACCAAGCGAACCATGTCGATCCGAACGAGCTCCTCACCATGAAATGTGATGTGCTCATTCCAGCTGCGGTGGATCGCGTCATTACGGAAAAAAATGCTGCGAAATTGCAATGCCGCATTTTGGCAGAAGCCGCCAACGGCCCGACCACGCCGGCGGCAGACCTGATTCTTGAGCAGCGATGGGATGAGATATTCGTCATACCCGATATTCTGTGCAA
>WNGE01024085.1_pt1 | contig 10027 bp, 9 predicted proteins | sample 5400651 | NCBI WGS metagenome assembly WNGE01 (sample SAMN13153370, study PRJNA577476) | soil metagenome | isolation source: 60 cm soil or saprolite under grassland replicate 2 | place: USA:California | collected 2016-06-15 | reverse complement strand
GGAGCGGCTCGAGGCCTTGCTGCCCGCCAGGGCGCGCACGGCCACCCGCACGGTCGTGCCCGCCGCCGGGACGGGAATGCGCTCGACCACGCTCTCGCCCGGCTCCCCCTTGCGGGTGTGTCGGGCGGCGAGCTTCTCGAAGTCCCCCTCACCCTGGGCCACGAACACCTCCAGGTCGAGCCGGGGAAGACGCAGCCCATCGACGGACACGCTGGGGGCCTGGAAGGCGATCTCGAGCTGGTCGCCCCGCTGAGCCACCTTGACCCCCGCCACGGGGGGCGGCGTCTTCCGTCGGGGCGGCAGGGGATCGCCCCGCTTGCCGCACGCGAGGAGGCACGGAAGGAGGAGGGCGATTGCGCGGAGCCGGACGCGCCGCCGCGTTCCCCTCCCCCCGAGCGCTCGCATCAGAGGATGAAGCGTGACAGGTCCTGGCTCTTGACGAGGGGCTCGAGCTTGCGCCGTACTTCCGCGGCGTCGATCTCGACCGGGCGGGGGCCGGAGCTCCCCCCTTCGAAGGAGATCTCGTCCAGGACGGTCTCCAGCACGGTGCTGAGACGACGGGCCCCGATGTTCTCGGTGGCCTCGTTCACCTGCATGGCGAAGCGCGCCATCTCCCGGATCGCCTCGTCCGTGAACGAGAGCGCAACCCCCTCGGTGGAGAGGAGGGCGCGGTATTGGGCGGCGAGGGCGCTCTTCGGCTCGGTGAGGATCCGCACGAGGTCCTCCTCCCCGAGCGGCTGCAGCTCGACCCGGATGGGGAAGCGTCCCTGCAGCTCCGGGATGAGGTCGGTGGGCTTCGACACGTGGAAGGCCCCCGCGGCGACGAAAAGGACGTGGTCGGTGCGCACCGGGCCGTACTTCGTGGAGACGGTCGTCCCCTCCACGATGGGCAGGATGTCGCGCTGCACGCCTTCGCGGGAGACGTCGGGGCCCTGGCTCCCCTCGCGTCCCGCGATCTTGTCGATCTCGTCGATGAAGACGATCCCCGAGGACTGGGCCCGCTCCACCGCGAGGCGCGCCACCTGGTCCTGGTCGAGGAGGCGGCCTTCCTCCTCCCGCCGGAGGACCTCCCGAGCTTCCGCCACCGGCAGGGTGCGGCGGCGGGTGCGGCCCCCGAAGAGGCCGGGGAGCATGTCCTTCAGGTTGACGTCCATCTCCTCCACCCCCTGGCTGGTGAGGATCTGGAACGAGGGAAAGCTGCGTTCAGGGACCTCGACCTCGACCAGTCGGGACTCGAGGGCGCCGCCCCGAAGCTGCCCGCGGAGCTTGTCGCGGGTGGCGCGGAAGGATTCGCGCGACGACTCCCCGGCCTCGGGGGGACGCGGCGGGGGGAGCAGCAGGTCCAGGAGGCGCTCTTCGGCCTGGGACGCCGCGCGCTCCTTGACCTCCACCAGCTTCTCCCGGCGCACCATGTCCACCGCGGCCTCCACGAGGTCGCGGACGATGGAGTCCACGTCGCGCCCGACGTAACCCACCTCGGTGAACTTCGATGCCTCGACCTTCACGAACGGGCTCCCGGAGAGCTTGGCCAGGCGGCGCGCGATCTCGGTCTTGCCCACCCCGGTGGGCCCGATCATCAGGATGTTCTTGGGCGTGATCTCGGCCGCCACCTCGGGAGGGAGCCGCTGCCGGCGGATGCGGTTGCGGAGCGCGATGGCCACCGCGCGCTTGGCCGCGGCCTGGCCGACCACGTGGCGGTCCAGCTCGGCCACGATCTCCCGGGGGGAGAGGCCGTCCAGGGCGCGCAGGTCCTCGCTTTTGGCGGGGAGCGGGATGGCCATGCCCTAGAGGGTCTCCACCTCGATCGCGTCGTTCGTGTAGATGCAGATCTCGGCCGCGATCCGCATGGCCTCGCGGGCGACGGTGGCGGCGTCCAGGTCGGAGTGGCGAACGAGGGCGCGGGCCGCGGCCAGAGCGTAGGGTCCGCCGCTCCCCACCGCCACCAGGCCGTCGTCGGGGGCGATCACGTCCCCGGCCCCGGAGAGCAGGAACGTCGATTCGCGGTCCGCCACCACCAAGAACGCCTCCAGCCGGCGCAGGACCCGATCGGTGCGCCACTCCTTGGCCAGCTCCACCGCGGCCCGCTGCAGGTTGCCCCGGTATTCCTCCAGCCGGGCCTCGAACTTGTGGATGAGGGCCATGGCGTCGGCGGTGGAGCCCGCGAAGCCGGCCAGGACCGCGCCCCCGTGCAGGCGCTGGATCTTCCGCGCCTTGTGCTTGACCACGGTCTGGCCGAGGGTCACCTGCCCGTCCCCCGCCAGGGCGAGCCCTCCGCGGTGGCGTACGGCAAGGATCGTGGTGCCGTGGAGCGTGCTTTCGGGCATGGGCGGGGCAGGCCGAGACGGTTAGTATAGGAGCGAGCGACCATGAGCCTCAAGACCCTGGCCTTCGTCTCCGGCGCCTACGATCTGCTCCTCGCGCTGCCCATGCTCTTCGCGGCGCCCCTCATGGCCCGGCTCTTCGGGGCGCCCGAGCCGGTGCCGCTGCTGAATGCGCAGCTCAACGGCGTGTTCACCTTCAGCCTGGCCGCCGGCTACTACTGGGCGGCCGGGGACCCCGCCGCGCGCCGCGGCTATTTCTGGGTGGCGGGAGTGCTGGCCAAGGGCCTGGGGGCGTTGCTCTTCGTCCTGGACCACTTCACCCAGGGCTCGCCCAGCGCCTTCCTGCTCTTCGCCGCGACCGACGGCTCGCTCTGTCTCCTGACCCTGGCCCTGCTCGCCCGTCCTAGTACTCGCTGACCTCGACCCGGCTCCGGAGCTCCTCGGCCGACAGCTTTCCCGCCTGGCGTGCGTCGAGGTCCTGCTTGCGGGCGCGGATCAGCATCGTGCGGGCGGGACGCGCCTGGGAGACGAAGACGCCCACGGGGACGAAGTCGATCGCCACCGCCACGAACTCGTCGGTGGCCAGTCCTCCGAGGCGAGCCCCTTCGCCGGCCAGGGTTGCGATCACCGCCGCCCGGACGTCGGCCACGATCGTGTCCGGGGGGCGGTCGTCGGGCGGCCCGTCCATCGGAAACCAGAAGCGCCACGGCGGGGGCGGCAGGGGGCCCTCCACACCGGGCGGGAACGCGAGGGCCGAGGGCGGAGGCGCGGGGCTGATCGGGGACGCTCCCGTCCCCGGGGCGCTCGGTGCCGCGGGAGCGCCCGTCGGGCGCTGGCCTGCGGGGGGTACCGCGAGGCGGTTGTGGAGGTCCCGGGTGAGGCGCTCGAACTCGAGCTCGGCGCTCTGTCGGGCCTCCTCGGCCTCGCGCTGGAACTCGAGGACTTGCTGCTCGATGGCCAGGAGCTCGTCGTTCTCCGGGGAGACGACGCGCTGCTCATGCGCGGGGAGGCGGGCGGCCCTCTCCTCGCTCGAGCCGTCCCGTTCGACGCGGGCCTCGAACTGGGGGCGGGAGCGGCCCCCGGGTGCCTTCCGCGGGCGAAGGGCGAAGACGCCCCCTCCGCGGGGCAGGGCCCGCGGGGAGAGGACAAAGACGGCCCCGTAACCGGGCAGGTGGTAGCCGCGGGCGGACTCCGCCCGGCCGAACACGATGCCGGGAGCCGGCCGGCTGACCTGAGCCACGGCCCTGTCGAGGGACGCCTCCAGCGCCTCCAGCGCCTCGCGCGGGACGGGGGCGCGCTGCGCGAGCACGATGCGCGGTCGCGCCAGATTGACCCCCGAGAGGAGCAGGGCCGTTGCCAGGGCAGTGCGGGAGACGCGAGGCATGGTCACCTCGGGTGCGCCGCGTCGAGAACGTAGCCCATGAGCTCGGTGGTCCGGGCGACGTGCTGGCCGTTCTTGCCGTCGAGGTAGGAGAGGCCGGCCGCGATCCGCGCCAGGTCGTAGCGCCGCTGCGCCTCCTCCTTCCGGTCGAACCGGGCGAGGGTCGTCTCCAAGCGCGCGCCCTGGCGAGCCTCGCTCTCCTTGATCATCTCGGCCACGTGGGCGAGAAGCGCCTGGTCGTCACGGGAGTGGCCGCTCACGGGCTCGGGGAGGCCGCTCGCCAGCGCGGCCTTGAGGCCGGCGATCTCGCGGCGGCGCAGCTCGGCGCCCGACCACCCGAGGCCCACACCGAGGGCGAGCAGGAAACCCGCGGCCAGGGGCAGCCACAGGCTCGCTCGCCGGGGGGCGACGAACGCGGGGCCGCGGCTCTCCGGCAGGGTCCAAGCCCTGAGGTCCTGGCGCAGGCGTTTCAGGCCGGTCAGTTCCTCGCGGCACGCCCCGCAGGAGGCGAGGTGTTCCTCGACCCGGCGGCGGGTCGAGGCATCCGCCTCCCCGTAGAGTACGTCCAGTCGGTCGTCACGAAGGCGGTCGCACTCCATCATCTCTCCTCGTTCACGGCGTGGGAGCCGGAAGGGGGGCGGTCCCGCGAAGGCCCTCCCGCTCCAGGCGCGACCGGAGCTGGTCCAGGCCGCGGTAGAGGCGTGTCTTGACCGTGGAGATCGGCACGTCCAGCACCTGCGCGATCTCCAGGAAGGTCAGCCCCTGGTATTCCTTCAGGATGATGATCTCGCGCTGCTCGTCGGGAAGCGCCTCGATCGCCCGCGCGACCAGGCGGCTCGTGTCGCGCTCCTGGAGCAGGTCGAGGGCGGTCGGCCCCGCAACCGTCATGGCGGCGCCGCCCTCCTCCAGCTCGTCCAGGCTCACCATGGTCTTGCCCCGCCGGCGGCGCATGCGGTCCCGGCAGAGGTTGAGCGCGATCTGGTACAGCCAGGACGAGAAGCGGGCCTCCTGCTTGAACGAGCGCAGGTTCTTGTATGCCTTGAGAAAGGCCTCCTGGCAGAGGTCTCGCGCCTCTTCGTCCGATCCGACGAGCCGATGGATCGCTCCCCGGATCCGCTTCTCCCAGCGGCCCAACAGGACATCGAAGGCGGAATCCTCCCCGGCCAGGCACGCCTCGACCAGCTCTTCATCGGTGCGCCCCATGCCGCGCTACATCTGTTGGGACGTTGCGGCCAGACTCATGGTCTAAGTTCTGTCTATAGTCAGATTATCTACGCTCGCGGGTGCGTTTTTTTGTATATCGAGAGTATTTGATGGGTATCGACATGAGTGTAGCGCTGCGTGGTCGAAAGGCGAACGTGGCCCAGCAGCTCCTGGATCGCCCGCAGATCCGCCCCTCGAGCCAGGAGGTGCGTGGCAAAGCTGTGGCGGAGGGTGTGCGGACTGGTGCGCTGGGTCAGGGCCAGAGCCTTGACCCGCCGGGCGACTTGGTCCCGGATGCTTCGATCTGTCAATCGACCACCGCGTGCGTTCACGAACAAGGCCTCGCAGCGGGGACGCGTGCGGGCACGCGCCGGCAGGTACGCCCGTAGCGCCACCTGCGCGCGCCCTCCAAAGAGGACCACGCGCTCCTTCCGGCCCTTCCCGAGGACGCGGACCATACGGGCAGGGAGGTCCACGTCCGGCAGGTCGAGACCGACCAGCTCGGCGCAGCGGATGCCGGTGGCATAGAGCAGCTCGAGGATGGCCCGGGCGCGCAGCGCCGCGTCACCGTTCCCGGGGACGTCGAGCAGCGCAGCCACCTGCCCCTCATCGAGATGGGTCGGGATGCGGCGCTCCAGGCGGGGCGAGAGCAGCGCTCGCGCCGGGTTCTTGTCGAGCGCGCCCTCCCGGCAGAGGAACCGGAAGAAGGTGCGCAGCGTGGCCAGCTTGCGCGCCGCCGAGACCTTCTTGAGCCCCCGCTCGTGGAGGTCGGCCAGGAAGCCACGGATCAGCAGGTGATCCACTGCGGCCGGACCGACCGCGCGCCCGAGCATCCGCTCCAGGTAGCCGCGGAACTGCTGGAGATCCTCCCCGTACGCCCGGACGGTATGGACCGAAGCGTTTCGCTCGCGGTCCAGGTGGCGCAGGAAAGCAGCCACCGCCTGCTTCACGGGGGCGGGCCTACCCGCTGGTGGCGAGGCGGACCTCGGACGATCCGCTCTCCCCGCCCAGACTGCTGCGGAACCGCTCCAGGCTCTCGAGGGCCCGGTGGGCCATGGCCAGGCGCTTTCGGGCCTTGTCGCGGATCTTGCCCGGCAGCTCGGGGAGCAGGCCGAAGGCGATGTTCGTGGGCTGGTAGCCGGCGGGGTCGCTCTTCGCGATGTAGCGGCCGAGGGCCCCGAGGGCCGTGTCTTCGGGGAAGGGGATCGGCTCCTTGCCGCGTGTCCTCAGGCCCGCCCCCAGGCCGGCGAGCAGGCCCGAAGCGGCCGATTCCACGTACCCTTCGACCCCCGACATCTGGCCCGCGAAGAAGAGCCCCTTCCGGCGCCGCGTCTCGAAGGTGGGCTCGAGGCTTGCCGGTGCGTTCACGTAGGTGTTGCGGTGGATCATGCCGTAGCGCACGAACTCGGCGCCTTCCAGGCCCGGGATCAGGCGGAACACCCGCTTCTGCTCGCCCCATTTGAGCTGGGTCTGGAAGCCGACGATCGAGTAGTGGCTGGCCGCGAGGTTGTCCTGGCGGAGCTGCACCACCGCATACGGGCGTCGGCCGCTGCGGGGGTCGATGAGGCCCACCGGCTTCATGGGTCCGAAGCGCAGGGTGTCGGGGCCGCGGCTCGCGATGACCTCGACCGGCAGACAGCCTTCGAAGAAGAGCTCCTTGTCGAAGTCGTGGACGGTCGCGCACTCCGCGGTGGTGAGGGCCGCGTAGAACGCCTGGTAGTCCTCCTCGGTCATCGCGCAGTTGACGTAGTCGTCGCCACCGCGGCCGTAGCGCGAGGCCCGGAAGGCCCGGGCGAAGTCGATCGTGTCCGCCTCCACCACCGGGCTCACCGCGTCGTAGAAGTAGAGGTGGGTCTGGCCGACGAAGGCGGCCACGTCGTGGGCAAGGGGGTCGGAGGTCAGGGGGCCCGTGGCCACGATCGTGACCGGGTCGTCGGGGATGCGCAGGATCTCCTGCCGGTGGAGGCGGACCTCGGGCAGCGCCTCCACCGCATCGGTGACGCGGCGGGCGAAGAGGCCACGGTCCACGGCCAGCGCGCTCCCCGCGGGAACCTTCACCTGGTCGGCGACCCGGACGATGAGCGAGTCCATCCGCCGCATCTCTTCCTTCAGCAGGCCGGCCGCCTGGTCGAGGGAGTTGCCGCGCAGGCTGTTGGAGCACACCAGCTCGGCGAGGTCGGCGGTCTGGTGGACGGGCGTCCCGCGCACCGGCCGCATCTCGTGGAGGTCCACGGGCACGCCGCGGCGGGCCAACTGCCAGGCCGCCTCGCACCCGGCGAGCCCTCCTCCAACGATGGTGACCCGTGGCGGCATCGCAACGACCATTATAGCCCTCGCGTCCTCGAGCGAAGGGCGCTCCGAGCGACTCTTACGCCGCCCGCTTGTAGTGGCAGGCCTCGTTCCCGCAGAACACGACCTTGCCTTCCTTCTTCGTCTCCTTCTCGAGCAGGTAGGGCCGGCCGCAGTCGGGGCAGGGCTCGGGGATCGGCTTGTGGTAGGCCGTGAACCGGCATTCCGGGTAGCGCCGGCAGCCGTAGAAGAACCTCCCCCAGCGTCCCTTGCGCTCGACCACCTGGCCCTGCCCGCACTCGGGGCACAGGAGGCCGATCTCCCGCGCCTCCTTCTTCTTGATGTACTTGCAGGTGGGGTAGTTGCTGCAGGCGATGAAGGGCCCGAAGCGGCCGCGGCGCCACATGAGGTCGTTGCCGCACTCGGGGCACTTCTCGTCGATGGGGGCCAGCACCTCGACCTGGAGCTTCCCCCCTTCGCTGCGCACCAGCCGCCGGGTCTCCTTGCACTCCGGATAGCGCGAGCAGGCCAGGAACGGCCCGAACCGGCCCTTCTTGAGGACCATGGGCTGGCCGTCCTTGGGGCAGACCGCGCTCGCCACGTCCTCGTGGACCTCGGGGGCCCCCTCGCCCTCGGCGCCCGCGATCTGGCGGGTGTTCTTGCACTCGGGGTAGCCCGAGCAGGCCATGAACTTCCCGTAGCGGCCCCACTTGATGACCATGGGCTTGCCGCACTTGTCGCAGACCTCGTCGGTCGGCTCCTCCATGGCCTTGATGTCCTTCATCTCCTTCTGGGCCGCCTTCAGGTCCTTCTCGAACTTCTTCCAGAACTGGTTCAGGGTGTTCAGGAGGTTGTCCGTCCCCTCCTCGATCTCGTCGAGCTCCGCCTCCATGGCGGCGGTGTACTCGACGTTCATGATGTCCGCGAAGTGTTGGACCAGGAGGTCGGTGACGAGGAAGCCGAGCTCGGTGGGCCAGAGCTTCCCGTCGCGCTTCTCCATGTAATCGCGGGCCTCGATGGTGGCGATGATCGAGGCGTAGGTGGAGGGCCGGCCGATGCCGTTCTCCTCCAGCTCCTTCACCAGGCTGGCCTCGCTGAACCGCGGCGGGGGCTGGGTGAAATGCTGGTCGGTGTCGAGCTTCTTGAGGGCGACCACCTCCCCCTCCGTGAGGTTCGGGAGCTGGGTCCCGGTGGCGTCGGGCTCCACATCTTCCCCGCCCGGGGCCGGCGGCTCCTCCACCTTCGGCTTCTCCTCGCGCTTCTCGTCCTTGGCCTCCTCGTACACCGCGAGGAAGCCCTTGAACTTGAGGGTGGAGCCCTTGGCGCGCAGGAGGTAGACGGGGCCGGGGGCTTTCGGAGTGGCTCCGATGTCCACCACGGTCTCGTCGTAGACCGCCGGCCGCATCTGCGAGGCCACGAACCGGTTCCAGATCAGGGAGTAGAGCTTGAGCTCGTCCTTGGACAGGTAGCGCTTGACCTCTTCGGGGTCGCGGTCGAAGTAGGTGGGGCGGATCGCTTCGTGGGCGTCCTGGGCGCCTTTCTTGCTACGGTAGACGTTCGGCTTCTCGGGGAGGTAGTCCTCGCCGTAGGTCCGCGCGATCCGCTCCCGCACCGCGGTGATGGCCTCGGCGGAGATTCGGGTGGAGTCGGTGCGCATGTAGGTGATGAGCCCGACGCTCCCGTCGGGCCCCAGCTCGATCCCCTCGTAGAGCCGCTGCGCCACCTGCATGGTCTTCCTCACCGGGAAGCCCAGCTTGCGGAAGGCCTCCTGCTGCAGCTTCGAGGTGATGAAGGGCGGCACCGGGTTGCGCTTGCGCTCCCGGGCCTGGATCTTGTCGACCTTGAACTCCGCCGACTCGAGGTCGCGCCGGATGGCCCCCGCCTCGTCGGCGTTCCCTATCTCGAGGCTCTTGCCGTCCCGCTTGAGGAGGTTGGCGGGGAACCCGGGCGGCTGCTGGCTCTCGAGGTGCGCGACCACGGTCCAGTACTCCTCGGGGACGAAGGCACGGATCTCCCGCTCGCGCTCGCAGATGAGCTTCAGGGCGACGGACTGGACGCGCCCCGCGGAGAGGCCCCGGCGGACCTTCTCCCAGAGGATCGGGCTCACCTTGTAGCCCACCAGCCGGTCGAGGATGCGGCGGGCCTGCTGGGCGTCGACCTTCTTGGCGGCCCGCTTGGTGATCTCGTTGAAGACCACCCGGTGGATCTTGCGTCGCGCCTTGGCTTTCTTCCCCGTCAGCTCCTCGGCGAGGTGCCAGCAGATGGCCTCGCCCTCGCGGTCGGGATCGGCGGCCAGGTAGATCGCCTCCGCGTCCTCGGCCGCGGCCTTCAGCTCGTCGAGGACCTTCTTGCGCAGGGCGAGCACCTCGTACTCCGCGGCGAAGCCCTTCTTCACGTCCACCCCAAGCCTTTTCTTCGGCAGGTCCCGGACGTGACCCATGGAGGCCTTCACCGTGAAGTCCTTCCCCAGGTACTTGTTGATGGTCTTCGCCTTCGCGGGCGACTCGACGATCACGAGGTTCTTGGCCAAAAAAGCCTTCTAGCTCCGCACGAAAAGGGGGCCCGGCAACCGGCGCACCTTGGCGCCGACTTCCAGGAGGGTGAGGTGGGAGAGTAGCTCGGGCAACGCCCGCCCGCACCGTACCTGGAGCTCCTCGAGGCTGCGCGGGACGTCTCGAGCGAGGGCCTCGAGCACCTCGTCCTCCCCGGCCGCCTCCTCGTGAACGGGCAGGGCCACTCCCAACTCGTCCGCCACGTCCAGGGCGCCGCGCACGAGCACGGCCCCGTCGCGGATGAGCTGGTTGGTTCCGGCCGACCCGCGGTGACCGGGATG
>WNGE01017363.1_pt1 | contig 10028 bp, 8 predicted proteins | sample 5400651 | NCBI WGS metagenome assembly WNGE01 (sample SAMN13153370, study PRJNA577476) | soil metagenome | isolation source: 60 cm soil or saprolite under grassland replicate 2 | place: USA:California | collected 2016-06-15 | reverse complement strand
CGGCGGTGAAGAAGTCCAGCGCCAGGATCCCCTGCGCCTGGGACCGCAGGAACTCGGCCCAGCCAGGTCCCTCCCGGCGGGGCGCGGGATCGATGCCGGCGTTCTTGAGGATCTGCCAGACCGTGGACGGCGCCACGGTGATGCCGAGCCCGGCCAGCTCGCCGTGAGCTCGGACACCCAGGCCCGCGCCTTCGCCCGCGCGGTCCGGTACCCCGTGCGGGCACGCCTGGACGCGATCGCCTTAACGGCCCGGTCCGCGCGCTGCCGGACCCGTTCGCGCGAGATCCCGAGGTGAGCTCCGATCTGTGCCAAGGTCTGCGGAGCGCCCCCGGACAGTCCCAGGCGTCGTTCCAGCACCCCGCGGTCGCCCTCGTCCGGAACCGCCGCCACCGCCGCGGCCACCAGCCTCCGCACGCTCTCGCCCGTCCTTGCCAGAACCTTCCTGAGATCCCCGGCATCCGGCAGATCGGTCAGCCCTGGCACGGCGCACTCCGCCGCCCAGTCATTGAGCAGCAGACGGCCATGCGCCTGGTACGGACGGCGTCCGCGTTCCCAGAGAACGCCGGCGGGGAACTGCACCAAGTCGCCGAGCGCCGGACTGGCGAGGAACCTGGCCCGCCGCTCGCCGCCGAGCTCGCTGTCGTTGATCCGCTGCCAGATGTCGAGCACCTCGCCGACGTCAGATGCCGGGGTAGCCGGTGCGCCGGAGCCTCGTCTGCCGGGCCGAGGATGGGCAAGCGGCGTGCGCCAGTCGAAGCAGGGATCAGCCAGCCTCGCCGTGATCCAGCCGAGCTGCTCCTCTTCGGGGATATCTTCCCTGGCGGGAATCATCCTGAGCAGCCGCGACACGATGGCACCCGCGTCCGCCCGCGCTGTTCCGCGATCACCGCGGGGTCGGCGCCCGCCCGCACCGCCGCGACGAGCTCCTCGTCTTCCTCCCGCCTCCACCGCGCCCCCGGCCAGGCAAGCGGAGCACCACCGGCACCCTCGGCAGGGATCCGGTGGTCACGCACGGATAATGCTCCCGTGCGCGGCGACACCGCAAGAGGCGAGCTGCCGCGATCGTCACCGTCCCGCGGCCTGCTGGAAGGAGTGCGCATTGATGACACCGATCCCGATCCTGCTGTGACGCGACGGCCCAGTTCCGCGACATGAACACCGCGGGCCGACGATTACCACTCGCATGCCTGGCGCCTGTAAAAGATCCCCAAGGATTTGTAAGGTCTCAATGTGGGCATGGTGGCTTCTGGAAACGAACTCCGTGGCGTCGCGCGGCTCGCGCGGGAGAGCGTTGTCGTAGCTAACGCCGTCACGCTGGCCCGCTGGATCGGCACGGGCCGCCGTCCGGTGACGGCCGCGCAGGTGCTGCGCAAGGCCGACATTCCTGCGGCGGGCGCGGCTCTCGGCGTGGAGGTGCCGCCGCGGCCGCGCACGATGGCCGGCATCCGGGCCCTGCACCGGCCCTGGCGCGTCGCGGTCGCGACCGGCCTGCTGCAGGCCGGCGGCGGCTGGGTGACCGGCGGTCCCGCGCTGGGACACTGGCCGCCCGCCGATGCGGACCTGCTCGCCGGATGGCTGGCCGCCCTGCGCGCGGTGTGCGCGGCGGAGTCGTTTCCCCAGGAGGAGGACAGCGTGCGCCTGCTGGTGCTGGCCCTGCTCAAGGTGCTCGGCGAGGACCGCGTGCCTCGCGCGGACCGCCTGTGGGACCCGGTGTACGCGGCGCTGCGTGACCTGTGCGGCCGATACGACAAGTCGGTCTGGGGGCCGTTGCACGCCGCCGGCAGGTACTACGACCTGGGCACCGAAACGCCGCTTGCCGGGCTGGTGGCGCTGCTCGCCGAGTTCGGCGCGGTGACCGGCGACCCGGGCAAGCCGGTGATCACCCCGCTGGGCCGCTGGGCGGCCGGGCGTCTGCCTGAAGGCCTGCCCGGCCTCGCGGATCCGGGCCTGCCGGCCGCCGAGATGATCGCCGAGGCCGCCCGGTTCAGCGACCTGGAGCAGCGGGACCATGTCGCGTGGGGCTGGCTGGCCGAACGCCAGCCCGCCGAAGCGGCACGGGAGATCCTCGCCGCCACCGAACAGATGTCACCGCTGCTGCGCAGCGTGGCCGTCGGGGTGGCGCAAAGGCTAGGCCAGGAGACGCTGCCGGCCTGGCAGGACATGGCGGCGGCACCGCGCGCCGGCCCGCACGCCCGCGCGGTGCTGGCCGGCTGGGACCAGGGCCCCGCACCCAGCGACGCCGACTGGCGCTGGCTGGCGGTGGAGGCCGCGGCAGCCGCGCTGGAGGACAAGGGCGCGGACGAGGCGCTCACCGGCGTCTGGGAGAGCACGCCCGGGACGGACCTGGACACGCGCCTTGCGAAGGTCCGGGCCACCGGCCACCCGGATGCCGCGAAACTTGCGCAGGCCCTGGCGGAGTTCGCCGCCTCCGGTGCGCCGAACAGCATCGACCAGGTGGCCGAGCTGAAGGTTTCCCTGCCGGGTTCGCGGCCGCTTACCTGGCGGCGGGTCCGCCTGCCGCTCACCGCCACCCTCGGCGACCTGCACGACGCGATCCAGGTGCTGTTCGGCTGGGACGGCGACCACCTGCACGTGTTCCAGGCTGGGAAGGAGCAGTACAGCGACCCGTTCGCGAACCTTGACGAGACCGGGGACGAACTGGCGGTCCGGGTCCGTGACGTGCTGGCGCCCGGCGGGAAGATCAGCTACACGTACGACCTCGGGGCCTGCTGGGAACACGAGATCACGCTGGAGAAGGTGGTGCCGCGTGACCCCGGGCAGGACTACCCGGTCGGCGTGGCGTACAAGGGCGACTCGCCGGTCGAGTACTGGTCCGAGGACGACCCGGAAGAACCCGAGCCGTTCAGCCTGGCCGAGGTCAACCGCAGGCTGGCCGCGCTCGGCGAGGCGGGGGAATGACGTGGCGCTTCCAGCCAGGAACCACGACGAGCCGTCCCTCGCCTCCCTCATCGAGCGCAGCGCGGAACTGAAACGCGCCCTGGTCGGCTTCGCGCTCAGCCCGCGGTTCGAACGGCAGATGGAACGGTTCGTGCTGGAAAGCGGCTCCGACGAGATACCGGACGAGGGCGAAGCCATCGACGCCATCGACCGGTTCGCGCTTCAGCACACCCTGCCGAACGGCAAGACCGTACTGGGCCAGTTCCTGGCCAGCCGGCCCGATCTCACCGCGGCGGACCGGGAGATGCTGCGCGGCTGGCGCGACCCGGTGGAGGGGATCTTCGAGATCCGCCGCAAGGACAGGGACTCGCTCGTCCTGCTGAACCTGCTCGATGACCTGGAGTACCGCACGTACTCCACCACGGGCCCGGCCGCTTTCCGCCCGCTGCCCAAGCACGGGTTCGTCCGCGCCCGCCTGATCCCCCTCCGCCCGGTCCCCGGCACCTGGCTGGCCTCGGGGTCGATGCGCGCCTACCGCAAGTCCGCCGCGGCGGACGTCGCGCAGGCCGCGCTCGAACTGGCGACGGAGCTGCCCGAACTGGTCTACCGCAATCCCGAGAAGATCGAGCAGGCCTGGGAGCAGATGCGGGAAGACCGGGCGGCGTTCGTGGAGTTCTTCGGTACCGACGAACTGGTCCTGCCGCCCGCCAGGGCCCAGGAACGGCTCAACGACTACTACCGGCACCGGCAGCAGGCCGCGCTCGCCCGGCGGCCTGCCCGGCGCCGGCCGCGGCACGTCGTCAGCGTGGACGTGCCCGCCCTCGAGCTTCCGCCCGAACTCGCCGACGCCGACACGATCGGGGTCATCTACGACGACACCGACGGGCTGAACTTCTGCAACGAATACGGCAGGCTGCGCGACCTGTTCGCCGACCCGGCTCTCGCGGCCGACAAGCGGTACGCGGACGTGCTGCGCGGATACCTGGGGGCGGAGACGATCGGCCCGCTGCCGTTCCGCCGCCTGGCCGCAGCCCACCCGCAGACCGTCAACGCGGTGTTCCGCAAGGTCCTGCGCCAGCCGGACTTCACCTGGGCCGAGCACGGCGAGGCCCTGCTACGGCGCCGGAAGCCCTGGTACTACGAGCACGAGCCCCGTCCGGACATCTCCGTGCTCGGCGCCCGCCTCAGCGAACTGCTCCGCCAGTAGATAATGACCGTTCATGGACCGCTACTACGGTAACGAGTGGGGACGCAAGGGCGCGACGATAAGCGACAAGACCGCCCGCTTGGAATACGGGCTGACGCAGGACGAGATCTACGACGCGATCGACGCGGGCAAGCTCCAGTACCGCCCCGCCGCGATGCACGGAAACCCGTGGCTGCGCCTGCTGCGCCGCGAGGTCGAGGACCTCGCCAGGACCCTGCACGGCGATCGGGACGTCCGCGAGAAGCAGGCACGGGCCGAACTGGCCCGCATCAACCGCGAGCTCAAACAGCTCCGCTCCCAGCTCGCCGCCCTCGAGGAAAGGCGCGCCGCGCTCCTTTCCGAGCTCGGCGAGAAATGATGTGGGTGCCGAAAGCCTATGCCACTAGGCGATATTCATGGATCAGGCCTCCGGCGCGGTGGCGCCGCCGGACGCGGAAGTGGTCCAGGTCGGTGACGCCATCCGGCAGCGGGCGGAGTGGCGCGGCTTGGTTCAAGGTGCGGTGTGGCCGGTGCGTGTTGTAGAAGTCCTCGTACTCGCGCCCAAGACCCGGATCCGGCGGGTGCTTCAACCCCACAAGCCGAAGATCATCCCACGCCCTGGCAGCCAGGCGGCGCGGGGACGAGCAGCCAGCGGTCAGCGGAGCATCCGGCCAGGTGGCACAGGTTTCGGCACCTTAAGCTCGTGCCGTGTGCCCACCCGTACTCCGTTCCCACCGCATCAACTGCGGCACCGCCCCGCCGTGAACTCGGCGCCGCGGGCGTCCAGCACCGTCTCCCCCAACGCCGACACGCTTGCGACACCACGAACTTCGCCGCCTCCAGCGGGTCATCCGAACGGAAGCATCCGTCGGCGTGACACGCCAGGTCGATCATCAGCTCCATGGCCTCCTCGGCCGGGCCGCTGTCGGTCGCGTGCAGCGCCGACTGCGCCTCGGTCGCCAGCCGCCTGAAGGTCACCCGCTGTTCGGCGTCCAACGGCGCGAGCTTGGCGAAGAACTCATCCCGGTTCGCTGGCATAGCCTCCGATCGTGGCGGCGGCCCAGCACGCGCACCCCCGCAGCTGACGGACCGCGTCGCCCTCCGTCGGCACAGCATGATCGATCGGGTGATCATCAGCCACGTGCGCCTGAATCAGCCGATAAGGCACTGCGAAGGCGGTCTTCCGCCTACGCTGTCGCTCGTGCTGGAACTGAACGAGGAAGAACTGGACGCGGTCCATGAGGCCACGACCGACGCCTGCCGGCGCTGGGCAGGTCACGCGTGAGCGAGTACCAGTACTACGAGTTCCAGGCGCTGGACAAACCGCTGACCAAGCAGCAGCAGAAGGAACTGCGGAGCCTGTCGAGCCGCGCGGAGATAACGGCGACCAGCTTTGTCAACGAGTACAACTACGGCGACTTCCGCGGCGAACCGCAGAAGCTGATGGAACGCTACTTCGATGCGTTCTGCTACCTGGCGAACTGGGGCACGCGGCGGCTGATGTTCCGTCTCCCGAAGACGGTCCTCGACGCGCAGACCGCCAGACGGTACTGCCACAGCGATGCCGCGTCGGTGACCGAGACCGCCGATCACGTGATCATCGACCTCTGCCTGGAACGCGACCCCGACGATGAGTGGCTGGAAGGCAGCGGCCTGCTCGCGGGCATGGTCCAGGCCCGGTCCGACCTGGCCGCCGGAGACCTGCGGCTGCTGTACCTGGCGTGGCTGCTCGGCATCCACCGGGCCGATGAGGAGGATGACGACTTCGAAGACGAGACCGAGCCTCCCGTCCCGGCCGGCCTCGGGGAACTCAGTGCACCGCTGGAGGCGATCGCCGAGTTCCTGGAGATTTATGAGGACCTGCTGGCCGTGGCCGCCGAGGCAAGCCCGCAGGCCGGAGAGTCTCAGCCCGACGCACTGGCCGCGTGGGTTCTCACTCTCCCCGCGCCAGAGAAGGACACGCTGCTGACGATGCTCGCCAGTGGCCAGGGAACACAAGCACAAGCGCTGCTGCTCCGCCGCTTCCGCGACACTACGGCCACTGCGGATCATTCCGCCTCGGCGCGGAGAGCGGCAGAATTGCTGGAGGCGGCTGACGCCCGCATGCTGGAACGGAAACGCGCCGAGGAGGAACGCCGCCGGGAGCAGCAAAGACGCCAGGCAGCTGCCAAGGCCGCGGCGCACGCCAAGCGTCTCGATGACCTCGCGGCCGAGGGAGATGCGCCCTGGAAACGGGTCGACGAGATGATCGCTGCGAAGAAGACCAGCGAATACGACCTCGCGGTCTCCTTGCTGCGCGACCTGCGAGAGGTCGCCGAGCGCCAAGACGAAGCGGAGCAGTTCAGCAAGCGCGTCCTCGGCATCCGGGAGCGCTACTCGAACAGGCCCGCCCTCCAGGAGCGCCTCGACAAGGCGAAGATGCCCCGGGCCGCGGGAGGGAGCAAGTGAACACCGGGGGAAGCAAGTGAAGAGGAAGAAGTCGATCATCCTGCCATCGGTCATCCCGGTGCGGTTCCCGGCCGGCGAAGAACTCGCCGCGGCGATGCGCGCCCTGCCTGTCATGCGGTTGGCGCGGGCACTGGCCGGCTGGGTAGCTGACGAGCCGATCCCCATCGCAGATGGCTGGCAGGCTCCCGAAACCAAGCTGGATGCGGCCCGCGCGCTCGGCCTCGTCGCGGAAGACGGCACGCTGACCGACGAGATCACCCGCAGGCTCAACTGGACCTACGAGATCGCCTTCCACGCGGGGTACCTCCACACGGAACACGGAGCCGTCCACCGCCACCAGGGTCTGGACACAGCGACGGAACAAACCGACGCCCAGATCCCGCCAATCCCGCGCCACTGGACTTCCACGGCATCGGCAACTTCCCGCTGCTCGCGATGCTGGAGCAGCACGGAACCGCCACGGTTGCCGAACTTTCCGACGAGATCGCCCTCGGGGCGACCGAGGGCATGACCCCATCGGCCGCGGAGCACGCGTGGGCCGCCTGGACCTCCAAGCATGGTGACCCCACCCGGGGCTACCTGGGCCTCGCCGAGGAACTCGGCGTGCTGAAAATCGACGGCGAGACCGCGACTCTCACGCCAGTCGGCGCGTGGGCGATGCTCAGGCAACTCCCCAATGCCCACCTGGAGCACCTGCCCGGCTCCGCGGAACTGACCCCCTACCAGGTGCTCGTCTGCCGGCTCGGCATGTCCGACGAGGCGTCCGGGCGCGAACTGGAGTGCTGGCTGACGGCACGCGAGCCGGGCAGCGCGGTGACCGAACTGCTGACGGAGGCCGCGGCCCAAGGCGACAGCCCGCTGTACCTGCGAACGGGCGTACAGATCGCGGCGGGCATCTCCGGCGACACCGACGAGGCCTGGCGGGAAGCGCTCGCCATGCCCGGGGTCCGCCCCTACGCGGCCGCCGAACTGAACCGGCGGGCGGGCCGTGACTTCTGGGGCAACCCACTGCCCGGGCTTGAGCCCATCCACTGCGACAGCGCGGTCATGGCCTCGCACGGCATCATCGCCGCCTACGAAGGCAGCAAGGATCCGGCAGAGGTCGCAAGGGCGGTGCGCGAGGAAGCCAGCCGGACCTCCGAGGCCGCCATGTTCGGGGAGATGTGGCGGTCCCGGCACCAAGTGGCCTACCAGGCGCTTGCCGTCATCGGCCAGCACCACCCGGACAAGAAGACCGCGAAAGCCGCCCGCGCCGCCCTCCACAAGGCATCCTCAGCCCGGTTACCGACGGCGCCCCATTGACCCCTCCAGCCCAGCGCTCGAAGCGGACGGGCTGCCAGCACGTGAGAAGCGTTCTCCGGGTCCGCGAGGCACCTGGCCAGCGTCGCGACAGCCAGGTGCTCGGCAGCGCGTCGGAGAACTTCAGGCCAGCCAGCGCCGTCTCATCGGTTTCCGGCAGCACCAAGTGCCCGGCCGGGGAACGAACCGACGGCCACGTTCGCGCAGCGGGTGCGGCCGCTGTTCGGCTTCTTCCAGGCGATGACCGTGCCGGTCGCGCTCTGCGCGTCCAGCGTCGACTTCGACGGCAGTGTGCTGCTCAACCCCGCGTCCACGGACGCATCCAGGTAGCACTTGCCGACGTCGCCGACCTGCTCAAGGCCCGTGTGAGCTCCGCATAGGCGGCGGCGCGTCACCACGGACGGTGCCGTAGCGATCCTGGAAGGTGCCGGTCGGGCCGTGTAGGTGCCGAAAATTGTGTCGCCTTATGCCACCTGGGCGTATTCGCGGATCAGACCGCCGAGCCGGTCCCGGCGCAGAACCTGTACGTTGGCGCCGAGAGCACGTGGATTCGGACACCCGGCAGGCGGCTCCTGTTCCAGTGCCCGGGAGGCTCAGACCTCAGCCGTCCGTCTGCCCGCGGAGCGGGTTACCGGGCGCCGCGCGGCGAGGGGCCGCGCCCCGCCGAGAGGCAGAACTGTCGGTGCCCGGTGAGATGCTCTGAACCGAGCCATCTTCACCCCGGTAATGCGGCGGTCCAGGGTCACTGGCAGTCCGGGCATACACGGCACAACAAATTTGTTGTACCCTTGGCCGAGGAGGAAGCAGTGCCGCACAAGCTGGTGATGACACGCCAGGTCCGGGACTGGCTGCACGCGCTGCGGTCCGGGGATCCGGTCACGCGCAGGCTCGTCGCCGAAGCCATCGACCGGCTGCTGGACGACGGTCCCGCGCTCGGCCGTCCGCTGGCGGACCGGATCGCCGGATCCCGGCTGCACAACCTCAAGGAACTGCGCCCGGGCTCCAGCGGCACCGCCGAGGTGCGGATCTTGTTTGTCTTCGACCCGGCACGCAACGCGGTGCTGCTGGTCGCGGGAGACAAGTCCGGCCGGTGGGACCAGTGGTACCGGGACGCGATCCCGGCAGCCGAGGCGGCATACGAGGCCTACCTGAAGGGAAGGGCACAGCGATGAGCGAGGAACCGGAGTTCTTCACCTACACCCGGGAAGAGTTCCTGGACGAGTTCGTCCACCCCGACGACCGGCCGGCCGTGGAGGAGGCCCGCCAGCGGCGGGCGCTGCAGGTCCGGGCCGAGTACCTGGCCGAGATGCGCAAGAAGGCCGGCCTGACCCAGGCCGAGGTCGCCGAGGCGATGGGCGTGTCCCAGCAGCGCGTCTCGGCCATCGAGAGCGGCGCCGTGGCCGAACTCGCCACCCTCGGCGACTACATCCGCGCCCTCGGCGGGGAACTGAAGGTGATCGCCGACTTCGGCGACTCCTGGCGCCGCGTCGCCTGAGCCGAGCTGTCCGTATCGAGCAGATGCCCCGCTAGCTCAGGAACTGAGGTACTTCCGTGCCGGGACGCGCAGCCATCAAGTCCCGGCACCGGCAGATGCGGCGGCCAGCACACGCTGACAGCCCGCCCCGGCCACGCGGCCCGCTGACGAGAGGCGGATACATCCGAGGTGCACCACAGGTATACCGCAGGTCCAGCCGTCACGCCCGGCCGGCGCTTTCGCGCAATCATGATCACATCACCTGTGCGGGCGGAGATTACGGATCGTGACTAGCACAGAAGCGGGTTTCGGTGCCAGGACTCTGGACCACCGGGAGCGGTTCTCCCGTTGACACAACTGTGGTGATCATTTTCCGCAGTGGTCTAGACCTCCCGGTTCCCATGTTTGCTCCATGTTTGCTCGGAAGTCCCGGTACACCTCGGCAGAACCCGGTACGGGCCGACAGCGCGGCCGTCCGCCGGCCCGCACGAAACGGCACTGAACGATACCATAAGACACCAGGTGACAGAGAAGGATCGAACTGAACAGCGCTCTTAATCCGCGGGTTCGGGGTTCGAGTCCCTGGCGGCGCACCCGTTCTGACCTGGCATTATGCCAGGTCATTTTCTTTGCGGCCGGGGTCTGGTGGGGCCATGGTGGGTCCCGGGTGGGGCCAGCTGGTCGTTTGGTTTCGCCTGGCATGCTGCAGCACCGGCTGTGACG
>WNGE01015742.1_pt1 | contig 10028 bp, 10 predicted proteins | sample 5400651 | NCBI WGS metagenome assembly WNGE01 (sample SAMN13153370, study PRJNA577476) | soil metagenome | isolation source: 60 cm soil or saprolite under grassland replicate 2 | place: USA:California | collected 2016-06-15 | reverse complement strand
GCGAGGATGAAGAAGGTGCCGTTCGACGGGCTCGGCGGGAGGCTCGTGCCGTGCGAGACCGCGTCGCGCGTCGTGACGGGGTTGCCCCACGTCGAGCCGTTCCACTTGTAGACGCCCGGCGCGCGCTGGACGCGGGTGACGGCCGCGCCGTCCTTCGGCGTGCCGGTGCAGCCCGTGATCCCGAAGAAGTGCGTCCCGTCGGTGGTCGTGTAGGAGCACGTGCCGTCGATGCCGGCGACCGTGAGCTTGCCCGACGTCTCGAAGCCCGCGGTCGACACGACGGTGAGCGTCGAGCCGAGCGCGACGATCGGCGTCGTCACCTTGGTGGACGTCGTGAGCGTGACGGTGACCTTGTCCTCCACGGAGCCGCTGCAGTCGGAGATGCCCTGCAGCTCGTGCGTGCCGTCGTTCTTCGTCGTGTACTTGCACGTGCCGTCGATCCCGGTGACGGTGAACGTGCCGCTCGTGCCGAACTCTGTCGTTGACTTGAGCTTGAGGGTCGTGCCGAGCGACTGTGCCCCGTCAACCGTGCTCGTCGCGGGCGCGGCCTTCGTCAGCTCGAAGTAGTCGTTATTCGACGGCTGCTCGGGGAACGACTCGCCTGCGTCGACCACGCTCCACTTATCGTCCTGGAAGCGCTGGATCGGATCGTCGGTGGCGTCGCGCATCGTCGCGCTGACGACGAGGCCCTTGCCGTTGATCGTCGCGTTCCCGGTCGACGCGAGGTTCGTGATCTCGACCTTGTTCACCGAGACGCCGACACCGATGCCGACGGTGCCCGCGTCCTTGGCCTTGCCGGTGCCGTTCGCCTTCGAGTCCGTGTTCGCCTGGGTCGTCAGGCTGACGGCGCCTGTCGTCGCGGTGACGACGGCTGTGTTGGCGAGCGAGGCCTCCGAGCGAGTCTTCGTGATGTTGATCGCAAACGCGCCGGCGACGGTGACCGTGTTCTTGTCGCCGCTCGACGTCTGGTTGTCGTCCGAGGTCTGCGCCTTCGCGTTGCTCGTGTCGCTCGTGTTCGCGGACTTGCCCGTGCCCGCGGTGCGCTGGCTGTTCGCGCTCGAGAGGTTGTCGTCGGCCTTCTGGTTGACGTCCTTGCCCGAGCCGTCCTTCTTCGTGCCGGCGTTCTTGCCCGCCGCCCCCGCGGCGCTCGCGTCGGCCTCGGTCTCGACGCTGGACGAGCCGACGGCCGAGAGGCTGACGGACTTGCCCGTGACGGTCCGAGACGCGGTCGCGAAGACCTCGTCGTCCGGGATCGCCAGGGCGAGCGCCAGGCCGATCACGACGGTGCCGGTGACTGCGTCGGCCTTGGCCGTCGTCGTCGCCTTCGCCGTCTGCGTCGCGCTCAGGCTCACGTCGTCCGAGGCGATGAGCGTCTGCGACGTGCCGCCGCCGATCGTCGCGCTCGTCTTCACCGTCGGCAGTGCGATCGAAGCGTCTGCCGTGAAGGCGAGGGTCGAGCCGGGTGCTCCGGCCGTTCCCGCCTCTGCATAGGTCGTCATCGAGTCGGTGTCCGTCGCGGTGAGGGTGACCTTCTTGGCCCCGGTGATCGCGGCACCGTCGTCGATGGAGGTGCTGGTCGTGTCGTCGACGCTGTTGATCGAAGCTCCTGCGCCGATCCCGACCTTGCCCGACCCCTCTTCCTTCGCCTTCGCCTTCGCCGTGCTCTCGACGACGGCCGTGGCGGTGAGGGTCAGGTCGTTCCCGTTGAGAGCGTCCGGCGGGCCGCGACCCGCGTTGGACAGGATCTCGGCGTTCGTCTTGACGTCGGCGATCGTGAGCGCGAGCGCGCCGGCGACGGCGAAGTTGCCCTTGCCGGCGCCTGCGGTCGCCTCCGTGTCGAAGCTGTCCTTGCCGTTGGCGCCGCCCGAGCTCCGCATCACGGCCACGAGCTCGAGGCCGTTCGAGTCGATCAGCGAATTCAGTCCGATCTTCGCCTCGTTCGTGACGTGCACGAGGTTGATCGCGACCGCGGCGCCGATGTTGGCCGTCGTCCCGTCGACGGCGCTTCCGTTCGCCTTCACCGTCGAGTCGGCGTCCTCCGACGTGTGGAACTTGACCGCGCCGCCATGAGTCGTGACGTCCTTGCCGTCGGCCAGACCGGCGACCGCGTTCGCGGTCACGAGCGCGATGCCGACGGCGGCGGCGACGGTGACCTTCGTGCCGCCGTTCTCGCCGCTCTTCGACTCCGGCGTGCTGGAGGAGCCGGACGACTTGCCGCCGGACGACGTCGACGCGTCGTTGCCGACCTGGAGGTTCTTGTCGGCCTTCTCGTTCACGTCCTTGTTCGTCGAGTCCTTGTCCTCGGCGCCGCTCCCCGACTTGCCCTTGGCGCCGGCCGCGCTCGCCGTCGCCTCGGTGTCGGTCGAGGAGGAGCCGTCGGCGGTGAAGCTGATCGCGCCGGCCGTGCCCGTCGCGGTGCTGGAGAGCGTGCGCTTGAGCTGGGAGTCGACGAGGTGGTTGGCCGCGACGAGGGCGAGCGAGAGGCCGATGGACGCGTTGCCGCCTTTCGTGTTGCCCGTCGCCGTCGTCGTCACCTTCGCGGTCTGCGTCGCGTGAGCCGTGACCGCGCCGGAGACCGTGAGGTTCGGCCCGCTGTCGATCGTCGCGCTCGTCGTGATGTTCGACGTGGACTCCCGTCAGGTCGGCGTCCTTGGCGATGCCCGCGGTCGTCGTGTCGTTGACGACGTGCACCGCGACCGAGGCGCCGATGCCGGTCGCCTTGCCGTCGGTCGCCTGCTTGGCCTTCGCCTCGGCCGTGTTCTCGAGGTTCGACGTGGCGCTAAGCGTGAGGTTCCCGTTGATCGCGACCGGGGTCGGCTTCTCGATGTCTGCCGTCGCCTCGGCGACGACGATGTTGACCGAGACCGATCCTGCGAGGCCGATGTTGCTGCCGCCGGCGCCCGAGGTCGCGTGCGTGGAGAAGGTTGACTTGTCCGGTGCGGCGACCTCGAGAGTGACGCCGGTCGCGGTAAGGCTCGCATTCCCTGCGACGTACGCCTTGGTGGTGATGACCGCGACGTTGACGGCGACCGCGACGGCGATCCCGGAGCTCGCGTCGCTCGTCGGCATCGCGCCCGAAGGCGCGGCGTTCGTGTTGTCGGTGTAGGTAAGGACGTTGCCGGGTGAAGCGAGCAGCTGCTCCTGGCCGCTCTCCGTCCCGCGGTAGACCTTGTATCCCGTCGCGCCGTCGACCGACGTCCAGTTGAGCGTGATCTGGTTCGTGTTCGTGCCGCTCGGGACGTCGTACTTCGCCTCCGGGCCGGGCAGGCTCTCGCCGCCGCTGTAGACGGCGCTCACGCGATAGTAGTACGTCTTCCCGCCCTCGAGGAAGCCGCCGCTATTCGAAGCCCCGGTGAACGTGGGCGCGTCGGGCGCGAACTTCACGTTGCCGGCGTCGGCGGTCGCGGAGGAGCTGTTCTTCGCGCCCGCATGAAGAGTCTGCGTGCCGCCGGTCGTCGTGATCGCGTGGGGCGAGGAGGCGTCGGTCGGCGCGATGTACGCCTTGGTCGTCGCCACGAGAACCGTGACCGCGAGGGCTGCGCTCTTGTTCTGGTCGCCGTCGCCGGTCTTCGACTTCCCGTCTCCGGTCGTGCTGCCGCCCGCCTGCTGGGCCGACGTGCCGCTCACGGTCGCGTTGTCGGCCGGCGTTCCCGTGCAGACGGTGATTCCGGTGAAGTGCGTGTCGTCGATGCTCTTGTAGGAGCACGAGCCGGCGATGCCCTGGATCGTGAACGTCCCGCTGGCGGCGAACCCGGCGGTCGACTTGACGATCAGCGAGCCCCCGGCGAGGCTCTGGCCGCCGCCGTTGACGTTCGTGCTCGCCGACTGCAGCGGCGTGTTCGGGTTCGTCGTGTCGCTGGCGTTGCCGTCGGATCCCTTCGGGCTCGCCTTCCCGCTCGACGGCGCGGCGTTGTCCGTGTCGGCGTTGATCGTCAGGTTCGCGGCGGTCACCGGCGTGGCCGCGTTGCTGTCGATGAACGCCTCGGAGTCGGTGACGAAGACGGCGACCGCGATGCCGGCGCCGAGGCCCGAAGCCGAGGAGTCGGCGTTCGTGGAGACGTTCGTCTTGACGTTCGAGGTGAGCGAGACGTCCTTGCCGGGAGCGGAGATGGCGCTCGTGCCGGAGAGCTGGCTCTTGGCGATCGCGAGCACGAACGTCGCGGCGGCGGACGCGTCGTGATCCTTGGCCTCCGTCCACGCATCGAGGAGGCCGTGGTTCGTGACCGGATCCTTGTCGTCGCTCGAGCCGGCGATGATGTCCTTCGTCGCGGCGTAGCGCTTGCCGTCGGAGCCCTTGACGATGTCGCCCTTCGTGTACGTCCCCGCGGCCCAGTTGCCCTTGTCCGGGCCGCCGGCGGCGTTGCCCTTGGCGGTGACGTCGACGGCGCTCGAGAGCGTGACGTTGCCCGTGGCCGTGATCTGGGACGCGCCGTGGACGTTGACGTTCGCGTGGAACTCGAGGTCGAGGCCGGCGTGGTTGATGCCGGTGCCGCTGCCGTTCTCGCTGATGTCCTTACGGACCTCCGCTCCATCAGAGACCGATCCGCTGCATCCCGAGATCCCGGTGAACTTGTGGACGCCTGAGGTGACGTTGCGGCCCGTGTAGCTGCACGTCGTCGACGACCCGCCGACTGTTGTGGTGAAGGTGCCGGTGTTCTCGAAGTTCGAGACCGACGCCACGACGAGGTCGGTGCCGAGCGTCTGATTCCCGACCACCGTCGTCGTCAGCGAGCCGGCGAATGCCTTGAGGGTGATCGTGTGGGCGATCAACTGCGCTGATCCGGCAGGCGCCCAGTTCGCAGGATCGGAATGCGGCACGGTGGTGTCGTTGTCGACGTCGTTCGAGGCGCGGTACTGCTGGTGGTCGCTCGGGTCGACGACGACGTCGCCGGCGTCGTAGTCGTCGCCGGAAGACCAGTCGCCCTTGTCCGGGCTGATGTCGACGAGACCGGAGGCCCCGAGGACCGGGATCGTGGTCGTGATACCGAAGACGCTCAACCCGTTGTCGTGCGTGACCGCCGAGAAGTTGATGTCTCCGGAGCCGACGTCGACCTTCACGCCGGCGTCGACCTTGATCGTCTCGGCGTTGACGTTGAGCGTCACGCCCGGCGCCGTGACGTTGCCGGTGAACTCCACGGTGTCGCCTCCGAGACCGCCGGTGATCGTGAGCGAGCTCAGCCCGGAGAGAGACACGCTGTGCGACTCGGTGAGCTCGAACGTGCCGGTCGGGTCGAAGTCCTTGACCTCGATGGAGGTTCCGGCGCCGTTCATCGAGACCTTGAAGAGGTCCTTGTCGCCGATCTCCGTCGTCGTGCCGGAGAGGTCGGCGCCGTTGATGGTCACGTTCCCGGCCGAGATCGAGATCGGCTCGAGGCCCGCGTAGTGGATCGGCACGCCGTCGACTACGAGGGTGCCGGAATGCGAATCCGTCGGCTGCGACTCGACGCTGCCGCGCGGGCCCTCGACGACGAGGCTGTCGAAGCCGCCCGCGCCGCCGTCGACGCCGCCTGCGAGCGAGCCGCCGACCTTGAGCGCGAAGATGTCCTTGTTGCCGGGCGCGCCGGTGAGCGTCTCGACGTTCGTGAACGTGACGTTCGCCGCGGTTCCCGCGCCGGCACCCGTGACGTTCCACGTCGTGTCGGCCGCCGGCCCGACGACCGTGTCGTTGCCGGCGCCGCCGTCGAACGTCACGGCGACTGCGGCCGCGGGCGAGGCGATCGTGAAGGTGTCCGCTCCGTCGCCGCCGACGACCGCGATGCCGTTCGTCAGCTCGCTGACGAGCTTCGTCGTGGCGACGCCGTCGATCGTCACGACGGCGTCGGTGCCGGTCGTCGCGACCGAGATCGCGTGATCGCCGGCGGCCGGCGCGTTCACCGTCCAGCTCGGCGGCGGGGCGGGCGCGGGCGGCGGGGAAGTGGTCGATGAGGAGCCGCTCGTGGTGGACGTCGAGTCCGAGGGCGGCGTCGAGGTCGTCGGCGTCGTCGTCCCGCCGTTCGCGGCCGACGCGGTCGAGGCCGACGTATCCGCCGGAGTCGGCGGCGCCGTGGTAGCGGCCGGGGTCGACGCGGTCGAGTCCGCCGTTGCCTGGACGGCCATGGCGGTCGGCGCGGAGGACGTGGGAGCGGCCGGCGGCTGGGCGTCCGCGGCCGTGGCCGGAGTCGCCGCCGCAACGACGGGCTCGTTCGACTCGGGGTCGATCTCGGTCGTCGCGGCGGTCGTCGTGTCCTGCTGCGTCGCGGGCACCGCCGTCGCGTCGGCGGCAGACGGCTGCTCTGCGTAGTCGGGGAGGTCGTTCGTCGCCGTCGCCTGCGCCGGCGCCTGGTCGCCCGGCTGCGACAGCGCGTCGGGTGGCGGCGCCGCGCCCACGGTGTCCTCGACCACCGGTGCGCCCGCGAACGGGTCGTGCTTCTTGGCGGCCGCCTTCGCCGCCGGCGGCACCCGCGAGTAGCTGTCCTTGACCACCGGCACCGGGGCGGTGCGCGTGCGATGAGTCGCGGCCGTGCGCGCGGGAGCCGTCGTCGTCACCGGCCGGTGGGCGACGCGCTGGTGCACGACGCGCGCCGGCAAGTGCACCGGAGGCACCTTCGGAACGGCCTGCAACTTCGGGACGGCGAGCGTCGGGAACGTGACCGCGGGCACCTCGAGCGCCGGGAGGTCGACCGGCGTGCTGAACGAGGGAAGCCGGAACGACAGCGCGATCGGGCCCGTGTACGCGGTGCCGAAGGCAACGATGCCGACGGCCGCGAGCCAGATGCGAATCGCGCGCTCCCGGAGCGCGAGCAAGCTCAGAACGTCTTGTCCAACAGCAGTGGACGATTCCACCGTCAGGCTCTTCCCCCCGTTCCCGGTTGTCCCGCAACGCCCCCGCGCCGCGCCCCATACGCTAAAGCGGCTGGAGCCTCTCACACTTCGTACAGGAAATGCAATAGCAACTTGCTCATGACTTCTCGATTCGCCGTAGTAGCGGCGGTACGAGCTCGCGCGACGCTCCTCGCTCACCTGGGCGACGAAGCTCGCACGCGGCGCGACGCCGGCGAGGCGCTCGCGCTCGACGAGCGTGTGGGTGTGACACGCCCCGACCGATCGTTTGTCAGGTCGTCGATTCGTTGCGGCACGAGCTCGTCATACTGCGTCGGCGCCGAGGGGTCGGCGTCGGGACGTACTTCCATGCTCTTTGCGCGGTTCAGCGCGGCGCGCATGAGCCGTCGCTCACGCTCGATCTGCTCAGCCGCTCGGATGAAAGAGACGGGTTGGTTCGCGCGTTCGTCCCACGTCACTCGGAGTTCGCCTTCAGCGGGCCGGTCGTCGACGGCGTCAATCGCTGCGAAGTCGACGTCCTGCATGACGGATTGAGCAAGAACCGAAAGCGGCAAGTCTTCAAAATCGTCGGATCGCCGACGCCTGCCTTGCGAAGATCACCTATCCGGTCATGACCGTCGTGCTCGCGCGCGTCGTTCTCGGCGAGCGCGTCGACCGCGTGCAGGACGCGGGCATCGTCGCGACGCTCGCCGGCGTCGTGCTCGTCTCCGTCGGTTAACCGACGCGAGACCGGCGGGAGCCCGCACCGAAACGACCGGCACGCACTCTCGCCGGGGCGCGCGCGGCCAGCAATCGTCGTTGCCTCACAACAACGATGCCGTACGAAAGGAGTTCCAATGTCCCGCTTCCACTCCCGCATGCGCCGTGCGCTTGTCGCACTGGCGGGTGCCGCGATCGCGATGAGCGTCGCACTCACGGCGCTGACGCCCGCCGCGTCGGCCAAGCTCCCGCTGCCGACCGTCACGGCTCTTCACGCCTACATCGCCGATCCCGCGTACGCCGGTACGGCGGGCGAGACGATCTTCGGCAAGAAGCCGTACGAGCAGACGGCGATGGGCAGCACAACGAAGATCTGGACGTTCGACCTCGCCGCACAGGCGCTCGCTGACCACTTCGTCAGCGTCAACGACCTCGTGACGATCAACGCCGACGAGGCGAGCCACAAACCTCCGAACGAAAGCTCGATGACCGACCTGAACGGGAAGCCGCTCGAGAAGGGCGAGGTCGTCAAGTTCGGCGACCTGATCCGCGGGATGATGTACCCGTCCGGGAACAACGCCGCCTACGCGATCGCCGACCACCTCGCGCGCACGTACTACGGCCCGGGCAGCGACTGGCACGACTTCGTCGGGATGATGAACGGCTTCGCCGCGTCGCTCAGCCAGGCGCACACGCACTTCGCGAACCCCGCCGGGCTGGACAACAACGCCCACTACACGACTGCCCAGGAACTGGCCGCGGAGTTCCAGCACGGGCTGCAGGACCCGTTCTTCGCGCAGGTCGTCGGCTTCTGCGGCACCTACACGGCGACGACGATAGGCCCGAACGGCCCGAAGACGTACCAGTGGAAACGTTGCAACGGGTACCCGGGCTGGGAAGGCGAGAAGAACGGCGTCACGCCGAACTGCACGGGCCCCGCGAAGGGCTGCCTCGTCCGGGCCGCGACGCGGATCGGACGCCGCGTCGTCGTCGCGACGATGCAGGGGACGCTGGGCGCGGAGGAGAACGCGATGCTCGATTACGGCTTCGCGACCATCTTCCATCCCGACGCAGACGGGGCCGGCGCCTCGAAAGGAGTCGACAAGCACGCGCTCGACTGCTTCGGGACAGGGAGCGCGGCCACCGCGACGCTCTTGACGTCGGGGGCTGTCAATCTCACCCTCTGGCAGAAGGGCGGCGCCTCGATCTCCAAAGTGCAGTCGGCTGCGGTGCTGGGGCCTGCGGGCGCCGGCGACGTGGCCGTGACGCGCCTGGCGTCCGGCGACATCGTCGTTGCGACAGTCCGCGGCGGCGCCCTCACGCTCGCCCGGTGGGCAACCGCGGGCGGCTCGCTCCATCTCCTCGCGAACGACATTCCTGCGGGACCGGCTTCGACGGTCGGCCTCCAGCCGGTCTCCGACGACATGTTCCTGAGCGCAGTCGTCGCGGCGGACGGCACGTTCGTGCTCAGGTCGTGGCAGCTGCAGGGAACGAGCCTCGTCAACCTCGACACGTACTCGCAGGGCTCCTCGTCGAACCCGTTCTCCGAGGTGGCGGTCACCGGCCCGCTGACGACCGACGTGTTCGGCGGCACCAACGCCGCGACCGCGGAGATCCAAGGCCCCGACCTGCACGTGACGACCTGGGCTGTCGACCCTGCGACGGGCCGCATCACGCTGGCCGGGATCACCCGCGCCCTCAACTCGAACTTCCACAACGTGAGCATCACCCCGGTCGCGGTGACGCCGGCCGCCGGCGAGCTCTTCTCGCCCACCTACTACGCGGTCGGGCACACAGCGCCCGGCGGCCTCAGGATCGACTTCTTCCGCCTCGGCGGCGGCGAGTTCGGGGGTCCCGCCACGCCGCAGTTCCAAGGCGCGACCCCGGTGATTGCCGGCGATCGAATGAAGCTGGCGGCGCTGGGAACGGGCGGCGTCATGGCTGCCGTGAGCCTGGCGGGAGAGAGCGTGCAGCTCCAGGCATGGGACGCCCACCGCTACGCCAACGACTCGATCACGCCGACGCAGGTCGCGCAGGAGAACGAGCCGGCGGCGTCCTCGCTGAACCTCTGCCGCATCCCGGTCTCCATTCAGGCCGAGGGACGCTTCTTCACGGGGACGAAGGAGCTCGACGGGCAATTCCATCTCCGGGCCTACCGATCCGGCGACCGGCCGTTCTAAAGCATCGACGAGGGGCGGCGGTCGGACGACTGCCGCCCCTCAACGCTTCAGCGTCAGCCGTTCAGCAGGCTCGCAGCCGCAGAAGCACGAAGTCGTCGCGCGTGACGAACGGTGGAGGCGAGGCGCGGATCTGGCATGAGCGCCTCTTGCTCCACCAGCAAGTCCTCCGCGCGGACGAGCTCAAACAGGTCACGAAGACAGCGGGCATCGAAGGCTCGCTCGACTCAGCCGAGGCGGAGCGCCTTGTCGGTCGCGGCTCGGAAGCTGTCGCATGCGCTCAGGTACTGCTTTTGCGACGAGCTGATCGTGACCGCTCGCGATGAGTTGGGC
>WNGE01039113.1_pt1 | contig 10029 bp, 14 predicted proteins | sample 5400651 | NCBI WGS metagenome assembly WNGE01 (sample SAMN13153370, study PRJNA577476) | soil metagenome | isolation source: 60 cm soil or saprolite under grassland replicate 2 | place: USA:California | collected 2016-06-15 | reverse complement strand
AGTCGCCGAGCACGTAGCTGGCCAGCGTCCCCGCCACCAGCTCGTACACGAGCCCGCAGGTGGCGACGACGAGGACGGTCAGGTAGACGAGCGGAGAGCGCGTTCTAGCCCCTGATCGCCGCCGAGATGATCAGCGACAGCCCCAGGATGAACGCCCCCAGTATGATCCCCAGGCCCACGTTCTGGTCCTCGGCGATCTCCTTCCGGAGGGAGAAGGGCAGGATCTTCTCGATGATCCAGAAGGCCCCCAGGAGGACGGCCGCGCCGATGACGGAATAGAGAACGGAGTCCACCACGGCCCTTGCATGGTTCGCGATCCACTGCTCCATCACTTGCCTCCTCGCCAGTAGCCGTAGGAACGATACCCGCCGGGAGCCGACCGTACGCTGGCGGGGATGAGCCCGCGCTTGGCCGACCCCATCTCCCAGCCCTTCCAGGCCGACACCCCGTAGAGGCTCAACACCGCCAACGCGAACAAGCCGTAGCCCTTCATGATCTTCGCGTCCTCATTCGTCGTCCTCCCCTGCGCCCGAGCTGACCCAGGCGTGATCGCTCTCCGACCAGCGTTCCATCTCGAAGCGGAACGACCTCCACGACAGCACGATCGGCCACAAGAGCAGGACCAGCGCGGCCAGCGCCAACTGGTAGAAGCGCGGCACCCGGCTCCGCACCTCGAGGTCGTACGCGGAGACGGGGTGGCCCGCCTCCCATTGCGGGGCAAGGCGCAGGACGTAGCGCCCCGGCGGGACCGCGGCCAGATAGGTCCGCGCCCCCTGGCCTCCCTCCGACCAGGAGCCGTCGCTGTCGACGCCCGCGTAGTAGGAGACCTCGAGGTCGAACTCGTCGACCTCCCCGCTCTCCTCGTTGATGAGGGCGCCGTCCAGGTAGAGCCAGGAGTTGCTCACCGGCGCCTGCACCTTGACCTCGAGGTTCCCCGTCCGGTCGAGGAAGAAGCGGTCCGTGAAGAGCGCCGCCTCGGGCGAGCCGGAGACCGCGGTGGGCGGGACGGCCACCGACTGATGGTGGACGGTGCGCCCGCCCCCGAAGAGGAAGGTGAGATAGATGAAGAAGACCACGCCGATGGCGAGGACGGCCGACGACCAGACCCGCCCCACCCGGCCCGCGAACGGCGAGGGCTGGTGGGGAGCGACCCCTTCGGGCCGCGGGGGCCCGCCCACCAGGCGGAACGCCTTCCAGACCTCGTCCGGCGGGGTGTAGGTACCGAAGCTCCAGTTGATCTCGGACTCGTCCCGCTCGGAGGACAGCATGAAGGGGGGGCTGACGAAGTCGTGGCTCTGGGTCTGGTCGCCCCGCGCCACCGCCCAGTAGAACTCCCCCACCACGTGATCGACGTTCGCGAAGCCGCCCTGGAAGTGCTTGAAAGTCCGGTCGCGGTAGCCATAGACGTTGTAGCCCGGCTCCTGCAGGTCTCCCGCCGCGATGGGCTCCACGAACGACCAGTGGCCCTTCGCCTCCACGAGCCAGCGGAACCCGTGCCGCGGCTCGTAGAGAAGGTACTCCTGCCAGGGGTAGCGCACGCCCTCGACCGTAACGCTGCGCTCCATGAAGCCGATGACCGTCCACTCGACGCCCTGGATCGTCCCCTTCGTGCCCAGGGGGATCTGCGGCTGGACGGACACCGAGGACATGGCCTCGAGCACGGCCAGGTCCTTCGTGGCGTCGAGGAGCGAGCCGCAGTAGGGGCAGGCCACGCGCTGCGTCTGGTCGGGGGCCCGGATCTCGAGCGGTCCCCCGCAGTTCGGGCAGGAGAGCGATTCCCCGGTGGCCTTCTTCCGGCGCTCCTCCGCCTCGGGCAGGCCGCGCATGCCCAGGTCGTCGAGGCTCACCTCGCGGCCGACGTACAAGGATTCGGCGGTGCTCCCGGTCCCATAGTCGAGGGTGCCGAACTGGCCGCCCGGGCCCGAGAGGTCGGCGTAGTGCAGGGCGCTGCCCGGCTCCACGTCGAAAGGCAGCTCGCCCTGGGCGGTGACGAAGCGGGCGGTGCGGACCTCCGACACCACGAACGTCCCCGGCGGGCCGAGGTCGACGGTCTGGCCCACGTGGAGGTCCTCGAACTCGGGAACCGGCGGCACCGCCGCCACCCCCATGTAGTGGAACTTCCCCTGCGACTCCGAGAGCCAGGCCCAGGTGCCGCCCGAGAAGGCCATCAGCCACTCGTCCCAGGTCCCCGCTCCGTAGTCGAGCTGCAGCCGGCCCACGAGCTCAAAGGGTGGAGCCCCCTCGTAGCCACCGCGCACCCCGAGGGCGAGGACGGAGGGCGTGGGAATGAGCGCGGCCACCTTTCCGTAGGCCTTCAGGTCCGCGCCCTTCCGGGCCACCGCGGAGCCGCAGTGCTCGCAGACCTTGAGCAGGGTGGAGCCGAGCGAGAAGACGATCGGCCCGCCGCAGGACGGGCAGCGCGCCTCGTAGCCGCTCACGCGGCGCCCTCGCCCGCGCCGGCCGCGGCCGCCTCACCGCGCGCCACCCGGCGCACCGAGACGCTCGTGGCCCCGAGCACCTCGCGCAACCGCGCCTCCCAGGGCCAGGCCGCGCGGGGCCGGCAGCAGTAGAGGTTGAACCCGGCGTAGCCGTGCTCCGGGAAGGTGTGGCAGGTGAGGTGCGACTCGGACAGGAGCAGGAGCCCCGTGACCCCGCCTTCGCCGGGGAAGACGTGCCAGACGGCCTCTCCCGCCGGCTGCAGGGCCAGCTCGGCCACGATGCGCTCGAAGAGGCGGGCGAGGGTGTCCCGGGAGCGCAGGGCCAAAGGCGCGCACCCGTGCGCGTCCACCAGCCACTCGACGCCCGTGGGCAGGCTCACCGCCAGGCCGGTTAGAACTTGACCTCGGTGACCTTGCCGTCTTCGAAAACGACCGTCATGTCGGCGAAGCTCCAGCGCGCCTTGTTGCCGAAGACCACCTCGCCCGTCGGGTTGCCGAAAATCCCGCGCACCTGGTCGAAGCTCATGCCCGGCGCGATCTCCTTGCGACCACCGGCCGCGGGGGCGGGAGCGCCCGGGCCCGCGGGGCGGGCGGCTCCCGCCGCGGCCGACCCCATGGCCTGCGCGATCATCTGCGGCATCATCATCCCGATGCCGGCCCCCAGGCCGAGGCCCGCGGTGCTGCCCGTCTCCCCCGGGTTCGTGGCCGCCGCCTCCACCGCCCGGGCGGCCTTGAAGTCGTCCGCCACCCGTCCCTTGAGGGCGCCGGCCAGCTCGTCGTAGTAGCGGGGCAGGTCGAGGATGGTCTTGAGGGTCTCGCCCAGCAGGTCGTTGAGGCGGGCCACGCAGATGTCCCGCAGGAAGTCCTCGATCGACCCGGTCGTGTAGGCCCCGCGCGTCCCCACGAGCTGCTGGAGGAAGATCCCGGGGTCGGCCACCCGCATGGAGAACCGGCCGAAGGCCCGCAGGCGGACCATGGTCAGCTCCGCGTCGCGGAAGGTGATCGGCTCCTTGGTCCCCCACTTCATGTCCGTGAAGGTCTGCCGGCTGATGAAGTAGACCTGGGCCTGGAAAGGCGAGGCGCCACCGAAGGGCAGGCCGATGAGCTTGCCCAGGAGCGGGACGTTCATGGTGGTGAGGGTGTGCCGCCCCGAGGTGAAGGTGTCGAGCGCCTTGCCGTCGCGGAAGAAGGTGGCCCACTGGTTGTCCTGGACGATGAGCTGGGCCCCGAGCTTGATGTTCGTCGAGCCCGAGGGCGGCTCGCGGTGGACGATCTCCTGACCCGTCGGATCGAAGTACTGCAAGACCTCGAGCGCCATCTACCCCTCCTTATCGACCCCCCACCCTAACCCTCCCCACGGAGGGGGAGGGGACCGCTGCTGCCCGTCTGGCCCCGCGCCCTATCGACCCCCCACCCTATTGTTCATCGACCCCCCCTCCTATCCTCCCCCACGTCGGGGGGAGGGAGGGCTGCGGTATGTCAGGCTCCGCGCCTTACCCGATCCCGTTGAGAATCGATTCCCGCTCGCCGAGGGCCGCGTCCAGCGCATCCAGCCGGCCGATCATCTCCTTCACCGCCTGGGCCGGGTTGGCCGTGCCCGCCGCCACCGCCGCCCGCGCCTCCTCCACTCCCTGGAGCAGGCCGAGGTCGTAGCGGTAGACGCGGTCGAGCGCCGCCTCGTCCACCTTGATCGTGGCGAAGAAGCCCGCGTAGCCGCGGTCGGCGTAACGGACGCGGGCCACCACCTTGTCGAGTCGCTTGCGCGCGGTCTCGATGTCGTTGATCGCATCGAGCGCCCCGGCGCGGCTCGCGGCGGCCGCGAATCCGTCGAGGCCCTTCCTCGACTCCTCGAGGCGCGAGGCCAGGTACTCCCTCTGCAGGCGGTCCGCGTCGCGGCGCAGCTCCTTCTCCCGGTATCCCTGGAAGCCGGGGATCGCGTTCGCGATCTGCTCCAGGGCGTTCTGTCCGGCGCGGGCCTTGTCGAGGATCGGGTCCATGCGCGCTCCTGTCTGGGATGCCGGCAGGCTACCCTTCGGCCAGCCACCGGTCAAGGCTGGCGCTGACGCGCCACCAGGTTTTTCGGGTTCCACCTGATCACAAGTACGAACCCTTTGCCCTCGTGGTTCAGGAACACGAACCACGTCCCGGTTTCTTATTTACTTTCTCATTGTGAAAGGCTAGGATAGCCACGTTTACTTCAAGTGTGATATTAGGAGGTGCGATGAACCACATTCCTTCCCTCGCCGTTGTGGGCGCCGTTCTGGCCGGGGCCCTGGTTTCGAGCTGCGGAGGCGGCAACAACACGCCGGCCAACCCGACGCCCGCAACCCCGACGCCCGCTCCGGCTACGAGCCCCACGCCGGCCGCCTTCTCCTGCCCGCTGCCCCCGAGCAGCAACCCGACCGACAACTGCTTCGAGGGCGAGCCCCAGCTCGGCCCCCTGGTCAACACGGCGATCGACCGCGTGCTCGCCGCCCGACCGGAGCTGTTCAGCCCGACCGAGTTCAACGGCGGCAACCCGCGGGTCCTCGACCGTGACGCCTACTGGCAGGCCGTCAAGGGGGAGCTCGAGAAGCAGGGCGTGTGCACGATCATCCAGAAGGAGGAGCTCGCCATCAAGAACACCAACGCCTTCAACGAGCAGTGGAACATCTGGACCTCGGCCGGCTTCGTGCGGCGCAGGTACGTGACGACCTGCGAGCCCGCGTGGTTCTAGAGCCGCGAGCAGACGCCCGGGAGACGGGCCAGTCCCACGCTCACGATCAGGGCGAGCCCCGCGCAGGCCAGCTCCGGGCCGACCGCGGCCAGGGGGGCGACCACGGCCAGGAGGATCGGCTCGACTCGGGGCACGAGAGCGGCTCCGGCGGCGGCCATGGTCGCGCAAGCGACGAGGCCGACGATGAATCGGGGCCAGGGAAAAGGAAGGGGAGGGGGCTCGGCCTCCTGCCTTCGGACCGCGCTCATGACCGCCCCTGCGAACCCCGACGAGGGCTCGAGGGAGTCGTCCGAGGAAAGGATGCGGTCGAGCTCCTTCGTCATCACGTTCCCTCCGGAACGGGGTCGCCCGGCCGAGGAGCGAGGATCTCGCACCGGCGCCTGAGCAGCTCGCGACCGCGGTGGAGGTTGGCCTTGAGGGTGCCCTCGGCGATCCCGAGGATCTGCGCCGGCTCCTTCAGGTCGCGCTCCTGGAAATAGTACACGACGAGGGCGTCGCGGTACCGGGGGGGTAGGGTTCTGGTGCTGACCGCCGCCGGTCTCTTCATGGGACCTCGTCGATGACGCTCGGGGCGGGCTTTCTGGCCCCCTGCTGGACGTCGTACTCCCTGGGGTCCACGACCGCGTCGATGACGGCGGGGCGGTCGGCGGAGAGGGCCTCCCGGACCGCCGCGTCCAGCTCCCCCATCGTGGAGACGCGGCGCGCCCAGGCCCCGAGCGCCGCGGAGACGGCGGCGAAGTCGACCGCGCCGTACCGCACGCCGTGGCTCGGGTAGCCCCTCCTGCGCTGGGCCGCCGCGATCTGGCTGAGGCCGTCGTCGTTGTAGACGACGGTGACGAAATGGATCCCCTCGCGCAGGCAGGTCTCCAGCTCCGCGAAGGTCATGCCGAAGCCGCCGTCGCCGACGGTGCAGAGCACGGGGCGGTCGGGGAATTGCAACCGCGCGGCCATCGCCGCCGGGAAGCTGTAGCTCATGGCCGACAGGCCGTTCGACTCGAAGAACGTCAAGGGCTCGTACGTCGTCCAGGCCTGGGTGGTGACGGCCTTGACGGAGCCGACGTCGGTGACGAACACGGTGTCTCGCGGGAAGAGCTCGCGCAGGCGCCGGGTGAGCTCGTAGGGAGAGAGGCCGGCGGGCGGGGCCGGGGGCCGTAGCGCGCGCAGGAGGTCCTCCTCGAGCCGCCGCCGGTCCTCCTCCGGCCACGCGAACCGCCCGAGCTTCCGCCGCCGGAGCGAAGCCAGCGAATGGGCGAGGTCCCCCACGGCCTCGCGATGGGGCCGGTAGGCGCCGGCCGCGATCGACGTCGGGTTGAGAGCGACCAGCTTCATCGTCTGGTGCCAGAGCTTGTCGGACTCGACGGGCTCGAAGCCGAGGCCGACCAGCAGGTCCGCGCGGGCGAGGAACTCGACGATCACGCCGTCCCCCGCGACGCCCGCGCACACGCCGTGGAAGAGCGGGTGGTCCTCGGGCAGCATCCCCTTCGCCTTCGGGGTGACGAAGACGGGCGCTCCCAGGGCCTCGACCAGATCCCGGACCGCGTCGCCCAGGCGCGGCTCGAGGTCGAGGCCCAGGATCACCACGGGCCGGCGGGCGCGGGCGATCTCTGCGGCCACCGCCTCGATCGCGTCTTCGGGCGCGGGCGGGATCGGGTCGGGCTCCCGGGCGACGGAGGCCGACTCCCCGGTCTCCCGATCCGGGCTGCGGGCCACGTCGCTGGGGAGCGCGATGTGGACGGGGCCCATGCGCGGGGTGAGGCTCGCGCGAATGGCCCGCCGCACCTTGCCCTCCGTGTCCACGCCGTCGAGGGTGAGGGCGAGCTTCGAGAACGGCCGGTAGACGGCGTTCAGGTCCAGCTTCTGGTGGGTGGCGTAGGGTTCCGCGGCTCGCGCGGGACGAACCCTATGCCGGCGCGGCGGGCCGCCTCGAGGAAGTCGAGCACCTCGCCGCCCGGAAGGCCGAACATCCGCTGGATGCCGGCCTCGCGCAGCGTCCGGGCCAGGACCTCGGCGCAGGTGGGCATCGGATCCCCGATCCTACGGCGAGGGAGAGGCCTGGGCGGGCTTGAGGGTCCAGGCCTGGAGCCGGGCGAGGCCCATGAGCTTGGGGGCGCGGAAACCGGGGGGGAAGATCACCCAGTCCCACAAGCCGGGCGCGTCGTCGGCGACGTACTTCCCCGCCGCCAGGTGGGCGGGCGCGATGTGAACCGACGCGGGTGGCTCGGCCCCCGCCAGCGTGACGCCGGCCAAAGCCACGAGGTAGCTCTCGGGTGAGACCGGCGTGCTGCCGAGCCAGACCGCGCTCGGTATCTGGCCGTGTCGTTCCAGGTGGTCCGCCACATCGACCACGGTGCGCGAGAACTGACTCCAGGAGGCGTCCGCCGTGAGGGCTCCCCCACCTTCGAACGGCGACGCGGGACCGTACGGCGTGCCGTCGAGCGGAATCGCCGGGAGCGGCGCTTTCCGCGCCATCCCCGCGACGTGACGGTTGAGAAGGCAGAAGACCTCGCTCGCGGCCAGCGTGAAGCCGTCGTGGACCTGGAAGGAGACTTCCGGGTCCACGCGGCGGGCGATGCGGGCCAGATCCTCCGGGCCGTAGGTCCGGCCCTGGGCGTTGTCCTTGAAGATCTGCAATGCCTGGGAGGCGGTGACGAACTCCGCGCGCGGCAGCGACTTGATGTAGGCGACGAGCTCCTCCAGGTATTTGAAGGCCCTCTCTCGCTCCTCGGGGGTCTTCATGCGCGGCAGCGTCCACTCTTCGCGCGGAGGATTGGCTCCACGGGCGAAGTTCACTCCATCCCAGAACTCGCGGTGAATGAACTCGCAAGGGTGGAAGTAGAAGCTCACGACCCCGCCTTCCGGCCGGGAGGTCATGTGCCGATAGAACTCCTGGAAGCGGGCGCGCGCTTGCGCGATGTTCGACCAGTCCTCGTTGGGATGGAGCTCTGACCCTTCCGAGGTGTTGAAGATGTTCAGCAGGCCGCCGTACCAGAAAGGCTTGCCTTGCCGTCGAGGCCCACCTGCCGGCCCTCGTCGAGATACACCTTCACCCCCCACTTCTTCAGGGCGGCGAAGGACTGCGGCGCCCAGGAGCTGCCGGGCTGGCCGTAGCAGGTGGGGGTCTGGCCGAGGATGCGCCGGACGTCGTCGAAGCCGGGCCGCTCGCGCCGGTCGAACTCCCCGACCCCCGTGGACCAGTCGAGGGCGGCCTCGTATTCCGCGGGGGTGGGGTGCTGGCTGTGGGTGTTCGAGTGGTAGCCGATCTCGTGGCGGGCCAGGGCGGCGATCACGTCCTGGCGGCCGCGACGCTCGAGGGTGCGCGCCTTCTCACCCACCACCTTGAAGGTCGCGCGGACGCGCTGCTGCGTCAGCAGCTCCGCCACCCGTTTCGCCGCGTCATCGCTCGGAGGAAGGACGTAGTCCTCGGTGTCGAACCAGAGGACGACGTAAACCCGGCCGGGGCCCGGCGCCTGGGCGCGCGCCGCGGGCGCACTCTGCCAGAGGACGACCGCGATGGAGGCCACACCGGCGAGAAGCGATTTCGGACGCGTTCGTCGAACGCGGTGGCGCAAGGAGGCGATTCTAGCATCCGGCCGGCGTCGGCCCCGGTGGGGCTCAGGGCTCCGGCGCCTTCGCGAAGACGAAGAAGTGCTGCGTGGGCAGGAACTCGTGGCGGATCACGAGCCGGAAGCCCGCGGGCTCCCACTCGGCCAGGACCTGGGCGGGAGACATCCGGTGCTCGGGGCGGATGTGGGCCGCGGTCGCACCCTCGAGCCGATACTCGACGAGGGCGATCCGGCCGGCTGGCTTCAGGCTCTCCCGCATCTTCGCGAGCATCGCCTTGGGCTGCTGCAGCTCGTGGTACACGTCCACGAGCAGGATCCAGTCGAGCCCGCTCTTGGGTAGCCTGGGATCGGCGGCCTCGCCCAGGACGGGCACCACGTTCGTGATCCCCTCCTTCTCGAGCAGGGTCTTCATGCGTTCCAGCATCTCCGGCTGGATGTCGACCGCGTAGACCCTCCCGGAAGGGGCCACCGCGCGGGCCATCCGGCGGGCGAAGTAGCCGGTGCCGCAGCCGAGGTCGGCCACGAGATCGCCGTCCTTGAGGCCCATGGTCTTGATGACCTCGGCGGGCCGCTGCTCCTCTTCGCGTCCCTCCCGCTCGAGCCAGTCCGCGCCCTGGTAGCCCATGACCGGGGCGGGACGCCGCTCGGCCGCCTGCCGGCCGAAAGCGGACGGGCCCTGGGCGACGGCCAGGAACAGGACCGGGGCCATCACGGGCCATCTGCGGAGCCGGGGCAGGATCATCTCGGGGATATTCTCACGCCGCTCAATGCTTGAGGACGCTCAGCAGCCAGGAGTCGGGGTCGAGCAGGAGGACCGCAACCAGCAGGACCGGACCGCCCACGAGCGCCAGGTTCAGCTCCCAGTAGCAGAGGAAGAGGATGGGGGCCAGGAGACCCGTGAACACACCGCCGGCCGCGCCGCCCGCGGCGACGGTCAGGTAGAACGAGGTGAGGTCCGCCGGCCTCGGCTTCCCGCGCGCCAGCTCGCCGTGGCAGGCCATGCAGTAGACGAAGAGCGCGCCCGCGTAGACGGCCACCTGACCGCGGAGGGGAAGGTCCGTCCCGCGGAAGAGCGCATAGGCGCAGGCGGGGCCGGCCGCCGCCACCGCCGCCCGCCAGACCGCGCGCCGGTAGAGGCGCTCGAACTCGAAGCAGAGGACGAAGGACAGCAGGTAGAGCGCGAGCGTCAGCACCCACAGGAACGGGACCACGGCCACGTCCTGGCACAGCGCACCCGTGACCGCGAGCAGGAGGGTCGAGGCCACGGCGGCCAGGCCGAACCAGAGAATGTGGTCGATGAGGGCAGGCGGCG
>WNGE01013953.1_pt1 | contig 10029 bp, 12 predicted proteins | sample 5400651 | NCBI WGS metagenome assembly WNGE01 (sample SAMN13153370, study PRJNA577476) | soil metagenome | isolation source: 60 cm soil or saprolite under grassland replicate 2 | place: USA:California | collected 2016-06-15 | reverse complement strand
AGCACACAGCGGCGAGTGCCAGCGTCGCGCCCACCGCGGATGCGACTTCCGTCGTCGGCCTCGTCATGGCTGCGGTCGCTCGCGTGCTGCGGCCTCGGCCAGGCGCTTGATCGCTGCCAGACGCTCGTCCCACTGCGCGGCGACGCCGGACATCGAACGCGTTGCGGCGTTGAGCCGCTCGGGGCGCACCGCGTAGCGCACCTCGCGACCGCGCGGCCGCCGCTCGACCAGGTGTACGCGGTCGAGGACCGCGAGGTGCTTGGCGACTGCCTGCCGCGTGACGGGCAGCTCGCCGGCGAGCGTCGTGGCCGTCGACTCGCCTTGGGCGAGCAGGACGTCGAGGAGGTGACGGCGCGTCGGATCGCCAACCGCGGCCCAGAGGGCGTCGGCTTCCTCGCTGCGAGCGCTCATCGCCGGGTCTCCTTCATCACGTAGTCCGCTAGTTCGCCAAGCTCGAGCGCCCAGCCGCGCGTGTTCTCCTCGGCGTAACGGGTCTTGTCGTCCTCGGGCCAGTCGAGCTCGCGGAAACCGGTCTCGACCACGCGGAGCCGTGTGTTCTCGCCCTCGGCGCGGAGCGTGAACTCGACGAGGGTCGCGTTGCCTGCGCGCGGCTCGGCGCCGGTTCGGATCCAGCGGAAGGCGAACGTGTGCGGCGGCTCGACCTTCTCGACGCGAGCGTACGCGGGGCCTTGCTCGTCCCAGCTGAAGACTGCCTTGCCTCCCGGCCACAGGTCGATCTCGGCGGAGTCGCTGAACCAGGACCCGACGTGCTCGGGCTCGGTCACGATCGCCCACACCAGCTCCGGCGGTGCGGCGATCAGAATCTCTCGCTCGATTCGATCAGGAACCATCCGCGCGCCTCCTTATCTGCAACCAGCGGTTGCTCAAACCTACCACAACGCGCAACCAGGGGTTGCAGATCAGCGGCGAGCCGGCGATGGTGGGGCCGGAAACGGGTCGGCGTAAAGTGCGCTTAGAACCGCGCCGGCGAGATCCCGCCGGCGGGAGTGACCCTTTGCAACGGCGAGAAGCCGAGCAGGTCCTCCTGGGTTTGCGCGTTCAGGTAGGCCCTGGTCGCGCCGAAGTCCCTGGAAGGAGTCGGGATGCTGAAGGCATCGATGCCGCGCGTGATGTCGTTCGCATAGATCGCGCCGTTGTACCAGTACGACGACCAGGGGTCTGCCGCTCCCCGGCCGGAGACTGCGTCGTAATAGGCCGCTTCGCGCGGCGCGGTGGGATTGGTGAAGTCGATCACGCTCGTGCCCCCCGCGTACCAGGCGGCAACGAGCAGATACCTGCCGGCGACCGGGATGAGGTTCCCGTTGTGCACCGAGCAATAGCCGCCCTGCGGGCGAGGGATCAGGTACGAGCTCTGGAACGCCGCGTCGCTCGTCCGGTAGATCCAGATCCGGCCGTTGCCGCCAGCGTTGCAGCTACCGGTGCCCTCGTCGTCGAAGCCGACGTACTGGCCGTCCCACGTGAACTCGGCCGAGTGCCAGAACCACACGGCGGCGTTGTCGATGTGCACCGCGCTCTGCGTTGCGGGATTCGCCGGGTCACTGATATCCCAGAGCTCCCCCTCGCTCATGCACGACGCGGCCAACTTGTGGATCGCGAGGAACACCGTGATGTCGTGACAGCCGACCGCTCCGCTGAAGGGCGGGGCCGAGATCGTCGGCTGTGCGATCACGTGCGCGGTCTCGGGCGCGTCGAGCGGCACCGAGACGATGGAGAACTTGCCGAAGGGCTGCTGGCACGTTCCGCCGATGTCGACCGAGCTGATCGGAAACGAAGACACGCACACGAGCAGGCGGCCGTTCGCGAGGTCCGGAATGAGCGTGTGCGTGTGTGAGCCGCAGTCCGTGCGCACCGCGTGGAGGTAGACCGGGCTCGCCGGATCGGTGATGTCGAAGATGCGGAGGCCCTCCCAGCCGTTCGGGTCGGCGGCGGTCCTGTCGGTCGAGCTGCTCTGGCCGCAGACGGTGGCTCCGTTGACCTGCGGCCTGTCGACCGACAGGAACAGCAGCAGGCGCCCGTTGTGACGCCAGAGGGAGACGTCGTCCTGCGGGCCGCGGCACAGGTAGGACACGTCGAGCTGGTGCGTCTGCTTGTTGAACACGCGGAAGCCGTCGTAGTTACCGGCCACGCCGATGTCGCCCCAGAACGCGATGTCGGAGTGCGTCCGGGTCGGCCCGTCCGGGAGGCTCCAGTCGAGCCGCATGCCGGAGTGGGCGTCCTCGGTGGGGCTCCCGAGCGGCATGCCGGCGTGAACGTCTCGCATGGCGCTTCCGGGCGCGGTCGGCGCGAGCGCAAGCGTCGCGAGAGCGATCAGGCAGAGAAGGCGCCGTGGGTCATCGGCCCGACAAGGCTAACCCGTTCGCAGCGTCGGGTCTTGCCGGGCTGGAGAATCTGTCGAGCGCTAACGCGGCTCGTATGACGGATGGCTACGAGGTGCGGTGTGCCGCGGCAACGAGCGAGACACCCGGGATGTGGAGGCCGTTCGGGGTCTCGTAGGCGCGGACCGCCTCGGCGGCACGTGCGCGCAGCGCTTGCGCGGCAGGATCGGGGAGCGCCGCAAGCTTTTGCGCGAGCGGGCCCGCGAGTGCGCAGCTCCTCTCCCACCATTCCTCGACGGAGGCTGCCTGGTAGGGCGCCGGCACCTCCTCCACGGACACCGCCAAGAGCCCCGCCCCCGCGAGTACGCCGCGGAGAGTATTGGCATCGTCGAGCAAGAACGGGTGCGGGATCCCGGGTGGAGGCGTCGGCGCTCCCAGTTGCGCGCTAACGGTGTCGAAGACGATGCCGAGCCAGGGGTTTCGCTCGCGCGGCCCCCAAACTGCGATCGCGACCCGCCCGCCCGGGCGCAGGACGCGCCGGATCTCCAGCACTGCGCGAGTCGGGTCGGGCACAAGCATGAGCCCTTCGCGGCAGAGAACGACGTCGTAGGTGCCGTCCGCCTCCTGGATTGCCTCCAGATCCAGCACTCGGGTGCTCACGTTCGTGAGCCCGATTGCGTCGGCGCGCCTGGCGGCGATGGCCGTCATCTCCGCCACCAGATCCGAGATCACGACCTCGCCGTCGGGAGCGACGCGCGTGGCTGCGGCGAGACCGACGCTGCCCGGGCCGCAGGCCAGCTCGAGGACGCGCTCGCCGGGCTGGGGCAGCGTCAGCTCGAGCATCCGTTTGGTGATCGTGGCGCCGCGGGCGTCGACGTAGTCCGCGTGCTTCTCCCACGCTCCCGCCACGGAGGCCCACATGCCGCGCAGACGCGCGCGTAGCTCGGCGCGGCCGTCCCCTTCCCGAGCGTGCGCATCCGGTCGCTCGGCGATGCTTCCCATTTCCATCGCGTACCTCCTTTTCGGCAACCGCAATTTAGTGTCACGCACAGAGAAATGACACTACTCATCATGTAATGAAACTACCGCTAGAGTACTGAAATGGCAGAGCGTGTCAAGAGCAAGCGCCGTTACGACTCGCCGCGCCGGCGAGAGCAGGCGGCCGCGACCCGCCGCGACATCCTCGAAGCGGCGCTGCGGCTCTTCGAGCGGCAGGGGTACGCCGCGACCACGATGGCGGCCATCGCCGCCGAGGCCCGTGTGGCGCTCAAGACGGTCTACGTCGCCTTCGAGACGAAGAGCGGTGTCCTGCGCGCGCTCTGGAACATGCTCCTCCGCGGCGGCGACGAAGACATCCCTGTCGCCGAGCGCGCCTGGTACCGGGAAGTACTCGACGAACCCGATCCCGAGCGCCAGCTACGCATCACCGCTCGCAACTCGCGCGTCGTCAAGCTCCGCATCGGCGCCCTGCTCGAGGTGATCCACGCGGCCGCCCCGATCGACCCCGACATCGCGGCGCTCTGGAGCCGGATCCAGACAGAGTTCCACGACAACCAGCGCACGATCGTCCAGAGCCTCGCCGACAAGAAGGCGCTCAAGCGCGACCTCGATGTCGACCGCGGCGCCGACATCCTCTGGACGATCAACCACCCCCACCTCTGGCACCTTCTCGTCGACGAACGCGGCTGGAGCCCCGAGCAATATGAGCAGTGGTGCGCCGAGCTCGCATGTGCGCAACTTCTGCAGCGCGCAGCCGGCTCCGAGTAGGGCCTAACCGCCGATTCCCATCGAAGCTGCTTCTTCGAAGCAGTCCCGATGATAGGCGACGAGCTTCGGGTTCGGCCCTTCCCATTCGATGATCCGCCCGCGGTCGCCTTCCTGGATCGGCTTCCCGCAATCCGGGCAGACCCAGCCCACGGGCGTGGCTGCTTCCTCGGGGAAGTCGCCGAGCTCCTGCTCGCCCGGGCTGGCCGGCTCGTCGTTCATCGTCGGATCCGTCCTACCCGATCAGGTGCGGAGTGACACCGAGCCGAAGTGGGTACCGCTTGAGCGTGGACACGATCGTCGTCGGCTACGACGGGTCGGAAGCCGCGGAGCGCGCGCTCGACCGGGCTGCGAGCCTCGCCGAGGCCCTGTCCGCACGGCTGGTCGTCGTGAGTGTCTCTAGAGCGCCCGTGCCCGCCACGGCGCCCGTGCTCGACCGCGGCACGGAGTTCCTGCCGAGTCCGCTTGGACCGGTGCCGACCGGAACGCCACAACCCTCGGCCGAGCTCGCGGAGCGCTCCGACGAGGCGAAGGAGCTTGCGCAGCAACAGCTCGAACAGGCGCGGAAGGCGCTTTCGCGCCGACGCGTCGAGGTTGAGTACGTCCCGGAGGTCGGTGCCCCGGCTGAGCGACTCCTCGGTGTTGCGGACGAGCGCGATGCCGACCTGATCGTCGTCGGCAGCCGCGAGCACGGCTTCATCGAGCGCCTGCTCACCCGGCCGGTCGACGAGACCGTCGCGAAGCACAGCGGGCGCGACGTGCTGCTCGTCCACTGAGTTCGAGCGGCCGATCGATGAGTTCGCCGCCCGGCCCCGGTCATACCCACAGACCTCTGAGAAAGGAGTGACGAGATGGGCAAACTCGCGGTAACGGAGTTCGTTTCGGTCGACGGGGTGTTCGAGGATCCGGGCGGAGCCGAAGGCTACGAGCACGGCGGCTGGACATTCGAATACGACCGCGGCGAGGACGGCGACAAGTTCAAGCTCGACGAGCTCACCGAGGCCCAGGTCCAGCTGCTCGGGCGAGTGACCTACGAGGGCTTCGCCGCGGCCTGGCCCTCCCGAGAAGGCCCGTTCGCCGACAAGCTCAACAGCGACCCCAAGTACGTCGTCTCGACCACGCTCACGGACCCGGAGTGGCAGAACACGACAGTGATCTCCGACAACGTCGTCGAGGAGCTCACAAAGCTCAAGGACGAGACCGAGGGGGTCATCCTCGTCGCCGGCAGCGGCACGCTGGTGCGGACGCTGCTCGGGGCGAACCTGGTCGACGAGCTCCGGCTGATGGTCTTCCCGACGATCCTCGGGCGTGGCAGGCGCCTGTTCCCCGACGGGATCGACCGGCTGAAGTTCGAGCTCGCGGAGAGCAAGATCGTCGGCTCGGACGGCGTCCAGGTGCAGATCTACCGGCGAGCCGGGTAGGAGGGAGAACGATGGATCAGCCCACCGCAGAGGAGGCGTTGAAGAAGCTCGAGCCGCTCGTGGGCGAATGGAAACTGATCGCGACCCCGCCCGGCGGCGAGCCGTGGCCGGGCGAGGGCCGCGCAATCTTCGAGTGGCACGACTCGGGGGCCCACGTGATCGAGCGCACGACCATCGATTCGCCCGAGGCGCCCGACGGTGTCTGCATCATCGGCTGCGATGCGGCCAACGGCACCTACTACCAGCTCTACTCGGACGAGCGCGGCGTCTGCCGCGTCTACGAGATGAGCATCGGAGACGGCGAGTGGAAGCTCTGGCGTGAAGGTGAGCCGTTCGCGCAGCGCTTCAGCGGGACGTTCGACGACGACGGCAGAAGGATCACCGGCCGCTGGGAGACATCCGAGGACGGCACGAACTACACGACCGACTTCGACCTGATCTACGTTCGCGTCGAGTAGCAGAACCAACCACGAGCCTCCCCGCAGCGTTACCTCGAGGCCCAGGCTGCCCGGCTGATTACCGGAGCAGGCGCTCGATAGCGAGGGCGACGCCGTCGTCGTCGTTCGACTCCGTGATCTCATCGACCTCGGTGAGGACGTCGGGGTGCCCGTTCGCCGGAGCGATCGACCGGCCGGCCCAGGCAAGCATCGGCAGGTCGTTTGGGTAATCGCCGAACGCAACGACCTCCTCAGGATCGACCCCGAGGTCGGCGGCGAGCTCCTGGAGCGCCGCGGCCTTGTTGACGCCCGCAGCGGAGATCTCCACGACCCACTCGCCGGCAACCGAGACCGCGGCGTTCTCGCCGGCGACCTCTCTCGCAGCCGCTGCGAGCTCGGCGACCGACCGGGCCGTGTCGCGCGCAATCAGCTTCGTGACCGGCGAGGCGACGAGCTCGAGCGCATCGGCATATCGCGTCCCGGCTGGCGGCTCCCAGTCCCAGGCGCCTTCGAATGCAGGCTCGAGCGCGAACACCGCCTCGATCTCCGTCGCAAAGCAGACGCCGGGGAGGCGTGCCCGCAGCGCTCGGATCATCTGAGCCGCGACCTCGGCGGCGAGAGGCCGGTGGCGAACGACCTCGCGGGACGCGAGATCAAGGACCAGGGCGCCGTTCGAGCAGATCGCAAGCCCGTCGCAGCCCGCGACGTCGGCGACCTTGGCCACGCCGTCCGGACCACGGGCGCTGACGAGGACGATCGTGACTCCCGCGGCGCGAGCCGCTGCCAGAGCTGCCCTCGTCCGCGCCGACACGGTCTTGTCGGAGCGCAGGAGCGTGCCGTCGAGATCGGTCGCGATCAGGCGAACCGAGGTCGGGACGGCCGGGAGCGACATGGCCTTCGTTTATACAGACACCCCGCTCATCTGCCTCCCAGGAGTGTGTGGTCGAAGAAGCCGATGACGCGTTGCTCGTACTCCCGCGGACGAGCGTCGATGCCTCCCGTGTGCGAGGCGCCCGGGACGCGCCAGAGCGTCTTCAGCCCGCCGGCTGCTTTGTAGTAGCTCGGGGTGAGCGCGCGCACGTTCGGCTGGTCGTGCTGGCCGTAGATGAACAGCAGCGGGCGCGGCGCCATCCGCCGCACTAGCCCCTCGAGGTTCGGCGGGGGCAACTGGTCGGAGAACACTGCCGTGCCCGCCGATATGACGAGGGAGGTCGGGACGTCACCCCAGTTTCGCCAGCCCGGTAGCGTGACGTCCTCCCGGATCGAGCGCGATCCGGCCCCGTCGGAGACGATCGCCTTCAGGCCGTCGGACTCTCCCGCCGTCTGCAGAAGCGTCTCGGCGCCCACGGAGAGGCCGATTCCGCCGATCCGACCGCGCTTGACGTCAGGCCGGCGCTGGAGGAAGGCGACGGCGGCGTCCATGTCCGTCGAGCCGTGCCAGCTGAAGGCGTTCGGGTCGCCCTCGCTTTCGCCCTCGCCGCGCCGGTCGAAGAGCAAGACGCCGTAGCCGTGACGTACGAGCATCCTCGCCGGCCGCTGAGACCCTGTACGTCCCGGGGCGGCGATCACGGCCGCACCGTTTCGCGAAGGCACGTACCAGCCCTTCAGGCGCAGGCCGTCGGCGGTCCTGAACGCCACGCGCTCGTAGGGAGCTCCGAGCTTGGCATCCGGGACGACCGCACGCGCCGCATGTGTGAACACGTACGAAAGCGTGAGCGGGAGGACGAGGAAGTAGGTCGCGACGAGCGCCGCGACCGCGAGCAACAGCCGACGGAGGTAGCGACGACTGAGCCTGCCGCGCGTGCGTCTCGTCCTCCAGAGCGTCGTCGCGCCGACGCCGATCAGCAACAGCCCAGCTGCAAGCGCGAGGAAGCCCGTGTAGTCGTCGCCCGACGGCCCTACGGCCAGCGAGTAGTAGACGGCCTCGCCGGCTCCCATCGTGACGCCGAGAGCTCCGGCTCTGGCTGGAGGAAGTTGTCATCGACCACGTGCGCACCGATCAGCGCCAGGCCCATCAATGCGACGGCCGTTTCGCGGCGAGCGGCTCGGGAGCGCCCCTCCGGCGGGCCGAGGCCGCCGGAGGGGCGTGACGATTCGGCGATCATTCGTACTGGAGCGCCTTCAGCACGTTGAGGCCTGCCGCGCGGCGCGCTGGGATGACGGCCGCCAGCACACCGGCGACAATCGTTGCGATCACGAAGAGGCCGATCGAGGTCCACGGAATCGCGAGCACGATTCCCTCGCCGGACAGCGCCTGCGTCGTGAGCACGGCGAGGAAGACGCCGACCGTGATCCCGAGGGCTCCACCAATCAGAGCCGTGACGATGCTCTCGTGACGGATCATGCTCCGGACCTGCCGGCGGGTCATGCCGACCGCCCTGAGCATCCCGAGCTCACGTGTCCGCTCGAAGACGGACAGCACGAGCGTGTTCACGACGCCGAAGAGGCTGATGATCACCGAGAGCCCGAGCAGTCCGTAGAGGAGGTTCAGGGCCTTGTTGATGTCGTCCTCCTGCGTCTTCTTGAACTGGCTCGCCGTCTGGATCTTCGAGTCCGGGAAGCTGCTCAGCGACCGCTCGAGGCGAGTCGTGTTCGCGGCGCTGTCACCACCCTTGACGTTGATCAGGGTCATGAAGTTCTGCGGCTTCGTGTAGTTGGCGTCGAAGGTCGTCGTCGAGATGGTCACGTCGCCAAAGGGCGAGCCGCCCTTCGGCGCGTCGAAGATCCCTCTCAGGTGCAGCCGGAGCGTTCGGCCCGTCGGCGTCTGAACCGCGATCGGGGAACCGATCGAGAGATGGTGCTTCTTCGCGTATTTGTCGTTGACGAAGGCTCCGTCGATTCCGAGCTGCGCCGGCACGTTCTCGCCGCCCTTCAACCAGTCGATCCGCACCGTCTGGTCGAGGTTCGGCCGTACGGCGCTGATCTGGGTGTTGTGCCCGAAAATGCGGGCGTCGCCGCCGCGGATCGGGGAGATCGCGGTGACGCCGGGGGCGCGCGCGGCGGCGGCGTCGGCTTGCTTCGTGAACGGGTCGAAACCGTTCTCCGCGGTGATCGCGTAGTCGGCGACGAACAGCTTGTCGACAGCGTCTCCGAACGACGAGCGCAGGCCCGCTCCGAGGATCGCGACGAAGGTGATCAGGGCGAGCCCGATCATCAGCGCCGACGCCGTCGAGGCGGTCCGGCTCGGGTTGCGCATCGCGTTCTCGCGCGCCAGCGTTCCGGAGCTGCCGCCGATCATCGTCCCCGGCCACCCGAGCACCGAGGCAAGCGGGCGGACGGCGCGCTTTGCATTGAGCGATACGCCGATGAACAGCAAGAGCACGCCGACGCCGAGCGCGAGCAGCCGGCTCGCGATCGTCAGGCCGGATGCGAAGATCCCGTAGACGATCAGGAGGATGCTGACGGCGAGGGTTGTGAGCGAGGCAACCGGCCCGAACCGCGAGTAGCGTGACGTCGGCAGCGTGGCGCCTTCGCGCACGGCGGCGATCGGCGGGACACGCGTCGCCTTGATCGCGGGCCGAAGGCTCGCAAGGAGCGTCACCAGGATCCCCACGGCGAGGCTGGCGATGATCGTCCGCGTCGCGACAACCGTGCCGCCCTGTGGGAACTCCTCTCCGAGCGCGGCGAAGAGCGCAGCGAGGCCCTTGGCCAGTGCAAGGCCGAGCAGCAGTCCGATCACAGATGCCACAAGGCCGACGACGCCCGCCTCGAGCATGACCGCTCGCAGGACCTGTCGCCTCGACCCGCCGATCGTCCGCAGCGTCGCGAACTCGCGCGTCCGCTGGGCAATCGTGATCGACAAGGTGTTTGCGATCACGAAGCTCCCGACGAAGAGCGCGATCCCGCCGAAGGCGAGCAGGAACTTCTGCAGGATCCCGAGCGAGCTCTTGACGTCGTCCACAGAGGAAGCTGTCTGCGCCTCCGCGGTCTTCACCTTCGCGGTCGCGGGCAGAAGCGGTCGGATCTGGCTCACGAGCTGCTCCTGGGAAACCCCCTGCTTCGCGGCGACCTGCACCTCGTCGAACTGGCCCGGCTTGTGGAAGAGCCACTGAGCCGTGGGGACGTCGAATG
>WNGE01009807.1_pt1 | contig 10029 bp, 8 predicted proteins | sample 5400651 | NCBI WGS metagenome assembly WNGE01 (sample SAMN13153370, study PRJNA577476) | soil metagenome | isolation source: 60 cm soil or saprolite under grassland replicate 2 | place: USA:California | collected 2016-06-15 | reverse complement strand
CGGTAGACCGGCTGGCGCAGGTCCAGGTCCCGCAGGATCGCCGCGGGCCGCAGGTCGAAGAACTCCGGCACCAACTGCTCCAGCTTCTCCGGGTTCACCTGCTCCGTCCCAAACGTCTCCAGCCACACGCTGACCGGCCGGGCCACACCGATCGCGTACGCCACCTGCAGCTCGCACCGCTTCGCCAGCCCCGCCGCCACCACGTTCTTGGCCACCCACCGCGCCGCGTACGCCGCCGACCGGTCCACCTTGGTCGGGTCCTTCCCCGAGAACGCCCCGCCGCCGTGCCGGGCCATGCCGCCGTAGGTGTCCACGATGATCTTGCGGCCCGTCAGGCCCGTGTCCGCGCTCGGGCCGCCCAGCTCGAACCGCCCGGTCGGGTTCACCAGCACCCGCAGCCCCTTGGTCGACAGGCCCTCCGGCAGGCACGGGTCCACCACGTGCTCGCGCACGTCCGGCGCCAGCAGCGTCTCCAGGTCGATGTCCGGGCCGTGCTGGGTCGACACCACCACCGTGTCCAGCCGCACCGGCCGGCCCTGCTCGTACTCGATCGTCACCTGCGTCTTGCCGTCCGGACGCAGGTAGGGCACCAGCCCCGACTTGCGGACCTCCGCCAGCCGCCGCGCCAGCCGGTGCGCCAGCCAGATCGGCATCGGCATCAGCTCCGGCGTCTCGTCGCACGCGTAGCCGACCATCATCCCCTGGTCCCCGGCCCCCTGGGTGTCCAGCGGGTCGGTGTCCCCCGCGCGCTGCTCGAAGGCGTGGTCGACCCCCTGGGCGATGTCCGGGGACTGCTCGTCGATGGCGACCGTGACCCCGCAGGTCGCGCCGTCGAAGCCGTACTTGGCGCGGTCGTAGCCGATCCCGAGGATGGTGCGGCGCACCACACTGGGGATGTCGACGTAGGTCTTCGTCGAGATCTCGCCCGCGACCAGCACCAGGCCGGTGGTGATGAGCGTCTCGCACGCGACCCGGCCCATTGGGTCAGAGCGCAGGATCTCGTCCAGGACCGCGTCCGAGATCTGGTCGGCCATCTTGTCAGGATGGCCCTCGGTCACCGACTCCGACGTGAACAGATACCGATTCGCCACCAGTAGCCTCCAGGGATGTCGCGCCGCAGGGCAGCAGGTTCCGCCGAAGGGTAGCCGCGCCAGCAGTTCAGGGGCAAACTCGCCCTGGGCCTGAGCCTGCGACGTGCCCGAGCCACCGCTCTGACCGTCTCCTTACCCTCAACTCTAGTCGATCTCACCGCCGCTGCCGTGCAACCCGGGCCTCGACCCGGTCGAGCAGCCGGCGCGCGATCTCTGCCTTGGGCGCGGTCCGCAGCTCCTCCACGCCCTCGGTGTCCAGCAGGTAGGCGTCGGCCGCCTCGGCGCCGAAGGCGGAGTGGCTGCCCTCGACGTGGTTGAGGACGACCAGGTCGAGCCGCTTGCGCTCGAGCTTGGAGCGGGCGTTGGCCAGGTGGTCGCCGGTCTCGGCGGCGAAGCCGACCAGCACCTGCCCGGGCCGGCGCCCGCTCCCCAGCTCGGCGAGCGTGTCGGGGGTCGGCTCCAGGACCACCTCGGGCACGCCCTGGTCCTTCTTGATCTTGGCCTCGGCAGCCCGCTTTGGCCGGAAGTCGGCCACGGCGGCGGCCATGACCACCACGTCCTGGCCGGGCGCCTCGGCCAGCACCACGTCGTGGAGCTGCTGGGCGGTCTCCACGTCGATCCTGCGGGCGCCCACCGGCAGGGGCACGCTGGTGGCGGCCGCAACCGCGGTGACCGCCGCCCCGCGGCGCAGCGCCTCGGCCACGACCGCGCGGCCCATGCGGCCCGACGAGCGGTTCCCGATGTAGCGGACGGGGTCCAGCGGCTCCCTGGTGCCGCCGAGGCTCACCAGGACACGCACCCCCGCCATGGTGCGGGCGGGCGCCAGGGCCGCCGCTGCCGCGGCGACCAGGTCCGGGAGATCCGCGAGGCGCCCCGGCCCGACGTCGCCCGAGGTCAGTGGGCCGCTGGCGGGCGGCACGACGTGGACGCCGCGCTCGCGGAGCACGACGAGGTTGGCCTGGGTGGCGGGGTGCTCCCACATCTCGGTGTGCATGGCCGGGGCGACGACCACCGGCCCGGGGAAGGCGAGCGCGACGTTGCCGAGCAGGTCGTCGGCCAGGCCGGCGGCGAGCTTGGCGACGGTGTGCGCGGTTGCCGGGGCGATCATGAGCAGCTCACCCCAGCGGGCGAGCGCGACGTGCTCGACCCTGGCCGGCTCGTCCCAGACGGTCGCCGGCACCGGGCGGCCGGTGAGCGCCGCAAAGGTCGCGCGGCTCACCATCGACTCGCCGCCCGCGGTCAGAACGGGCTGGACCTCGGCACCGGCCTGCACGAGCTCGCGGGCGAACTCGGCGGCCTTGTAGGCGGCGATGCCGCCGCTGACCCCGAGCAGCACGCGGGCCCCGGCCAGCGGCGCCAGCGCCGCGGCGGGGCCCTCGGGACCCTGCCCACCGGGACCCGGTCCACCGGAGTCCTCCCCTGGGGCTCCCCGGACCCCTCCGGCCATGGCCCGCCTACTTGATGGACGCGGCGACCTCGGCCGGACGCTCCCAGTCCAGCTTGCCCTCGCCCAGCTCCTGCATGGCCACCGAGAGCGCCTTGCGGTTGGGACCGGCGTCGACCATGGGCGGGACGAACTCGCCGATGCCCTCACCGAGCTGGGAGTAATAGCCGTTGATCTGCCTGGCGCGCCGCGCGGCCAGGATGACCAGCGTGTACTTGGAGTCGACCCGTCCCAGCAGGTCGTCGATCCTAGGCTCGATCATCTGTGTTCCCCTATCCATGTGGGGGGAGCTCGCTCCGCCCCACGGCCCCCCAACGTCAAAATCCATGTGGGGGGAGCTCGCTCCGCCCCACGGCCCCCCAACGTCAAAACCGTGCCGTGAAACCGCTCCCCGGTGCCGCGGGTCTCACCTTGGGCTTTTCATCGTACGCCGCCTGAGGTCGTCGAGGATGTCGATGACCTCGAGCGCCGCCTTGTCGAGCACGTCATTGACCACCGTCACGTCGAACTCGGGCTCGGCGGCCAGCTCCTCGGACGCCTTGGCGAGGCGCCGGCGCACCTGCTCGTCGGTCTCGGTGCTGCGCAGGCGCAGCCGGCGCTCGAGCTCGGCGAGGCTCGGCGGCTTGATGAACACCATGAAGGCGTCTGGACAGGCGTCGCGGACCTGTCGGGCACCCTGAACGTCGATCTCGACCACCACGTCGCGCCCGGCGGCCAGCGCGCGCTCGACCGGCTCCCGGGGCGTGCCGTAGCGGTTGCCGAAGATCTCGGCCCACTCCAGCAGGCCATCGGCAGCGACAAGCCGGTCGAACGTGTCGGAGTCGACGAAATAGTAGTGGCGGCCCTCGACCTCACCAGGGCGAGCCGGTCGGGTGGTCGCGGAGACGGACAGCTCGAGATCGGGACGGGCCGCCAGAAGACGGGACACGATCGCCCCCTTGCCGACCCCGGACGGGCCGGCAAGCACCACAAGGCGACCGCGCCCCGTTGGCGAACCTCCGCCCGGGTGCCTCTGACCGGATGGAGCAGCCAGGACGGTACGTTCCAGGTCGCTTACTTCTTCCCGCCGAACTCGGCCAGCAGCGCGTCCTTCTGCTTGGACCCAAGACCGCGGACACGGCGCGATGCCGAGATGTCGTGCTTCTCCATGATCTTGCGCGCGCGGACCTTCCCCACGCCCGGCAGGCTCTCGAGCACGCTCGAAACCTTCATCTTGCCGACGGTCTCGTCGTCCTCCTTGTCCAGGACGGTCGCGAGCGTCAGGTTTCCGCTCTTGAGCTGCGCCTTCAGCTCAGCCCGCTTGCGACGCGCCTCAGCGGCCTTCTCCAAGGCTTGCTGGCGCTGCTCGGGCGTCAGGGTTGGCAGTGGCATGTTGCCTCCTCGTGACGTCGTGCCCAGAGCGGACGGCGCTCCCGCCGCGCCGACTGGATCGGAGAACGCGCGGATTCTACGCACACCAGGGGTGTCCCCACAATCCATTGACGCAGGTCAGAACGCTCCGCTAACCAATATTCGCCGAATCTTGCATGCGACGGGTAGCTTCTGGTCACTTTGCCCGCTCCACAAGTCCGCGGCTTCCAGGTGACTCGGCCTCCGCCCCAGCCTCGCAGATCGGACATTCCTCGGGTGGCCAGGCGCCCGCCGCAACCCTGGCCAGCGCATGATACGGGAGTGGGAGCCGCTCGCCCTCCGGCAGCCGGTCGACGAGGGTCGCCAGGCCGGTCACGTCCGCACCGGCGGCGCGGAGCAGCTCGGCCACCTCCAGCGCCGAGCCGCCGGTGGTCACCACGTCCTCGGTGACGAGCGCGCGCTCCCCCACCTCGACCTCGAACGACCGCCGCAGCGTCATCGCCCCGCCCAGCCGCTCGGCGAACACCATGCGCACACCGAGCGCCCGCGCGACCTCGTGCCCGATCACCACCCCGCCCATGGCCGGGCCGACCACCGCGTCGACCCGGCCGCGCCAGGGCTCCCCCAGTGCCCGGCCCAGCGCCTCGGCGACCGCCGGCCACTGCAGGACCACCGCCGACTGGAGGTAGACGTCGGAGTGCAGGCCCGACGTCAGCGCGAAGTGCCCTCGCCGCAGCCCGCCGGTCCGCTCGTAGAGCGCCAGCACCGCGTCCCGGTCGAGGGGACCGTCCGGGAGCGGCGGCTGCGCGCTCACCTGGCGCCCCCGCGCGCCTGGAGCGCCTCGGCGCCGATCGCGCCAGCCGCGGCGGCGGGGTCGCGCGCCGTGGTGATGGGCCGCCCGACCACCAGCAGGTCGGCGCCGGCGGCGAGCGCGGCCGCCGGCGCGGCCACCCGCGCCTGGTCGTCGCCGGACCCGTCGTCCCCGGACCGGTGGCCGGCAGTCGCGGGGCGGACGCCCGGACAGACCAGGAGGATGCCGGGGCCGGCGAGCGCTCGTACACGGGCCACCTCCAGCGGGGAGCACACCAGGGCCGGACAGCCGGCTTCGAGCGCGACGCGGGCCAGCCGCTCGGTCGCCGCGCCCGCCTCGCCGAGGCCGAGCGCGCCCAGGTCACCGGGGTGGAGGCTGGTCAGCACGGTCACAGCGGTCACCCGCGTGCGCCCGGAGGCCGCCGCCAGCGCCGCGCGGAGCATGGCGCCGCCGCCCGAGGCGTGGACGGTGAGCAGCTCGACCCCGAGCGGGGCGAGCGCGGCCACCGTCCGGCCGACCGTGGCCGGGATGTCGTGCAGCTTGAGGTCGAGCACGACGCGATGGCCGTCGGCCCGCAGGACCCGGACCGCCTGCGGCCCGTGGGCGCCGAACAGCTCGAGCCCCACCTTGACCATGCCGACCGCCGGGCCCGCGGCAGCCGCCCACGCCCGGGCCTCGCCGAGGTCGGGCGTATCGAGCGCCAGCACGACCGGGGACCCGGACCGCTCCGTGCTCCTCCCGCTCAGACCGCTCAGATGTCCTCCTGCTCAGCCGGGGCTGGTGGCCAAGAAGCGTAGCCCACACCGCCGACAGGCCGCTCGCCGCCCACCTGGCTCGCCCCGCCCGTATTCATTAGTCTTTGCGCAGATTGGGTACCCCTGCGAGGCCAGATGGCGAACCAACAGCGCAAGCGCCCGTTGTCCGAACAGGACGCCTACGCGGCCGCCCTGAGCATGATCCTCGGCCATGGGGACAGGCCTGGACGGCTCGACCTGTCCGGCCTGGGGCTGAGCGAGCTGCCTGCGGAGATAGGCCGCCTCACCAGGCTGTCCATGCTGAACCTCGGCGACAACCAGCTCGTCGAGCTGCCAGCCGAGATCGGTCGGCTCGCCGGCCTCGAAGAGCTGTACCTCGACGGCAACCTGCTGGCGGAGCTGCCGGCCCAGATCGGTGGGCTGCGGCAGCTCAAGTTCCTGCGCCTCGCCCGCAACCGGCTCACGAGCCTCGTCCCTGAGATCGGCCAGCTCCACAACCTCCACGAGCTCGTCCTGGACGGCAACCGTCTGACAGCGCTGCCTCCCGAGGTCGGGCAGCTTGCCGAGCTCCTGTGGCTGAACCTTGAGGGCAACCGGCTGACCAGGCTGCCAGAGCAGGTCGGCAACCTCCGCAAGCTCGGGCTCCTGGACCTCGACGGCAACCTGCTGACAGAGCTGCCGGCCCAGATCGGCCGGCTCACCGAGGTCCATGACCTCAGGCTCCGTGGCAACCGGCTCACGCAGCTCCCGCCGGAGGCCCACGAGATCGTCGGTCGGATGACGGGGCTCCGGGAGAACCCGCTCCGCGAGCCGCTCGGGACGCTCTGCGCGGACCATCCCGCCTACGTCCCCACCTTCCTGCAGAGCCTGGTGGGAGCGGCGCTCCGGTACGAGGCGAAGGCGCTGCTGGTGGGCGAGGGCAACGTGGGCAAGACCTCGCTGGTCGCGGCCCTCCTGGGAAAGCCGTTCATCGTCGACCGGCCCACGACGCACGGCATCCAGCTCGAGACCCTGTCCCTGCGGCATCCTCGGCTCGACGCGGGGATGCTGCTCAACACCTGGGATTTCGGCGGCCAGGTGGTCTACCGCATCACGCATCAGTTCTTCTTCAGTCGCCACGCGCTCTACCTGCTCGTGTGGCGTCCGCGGGAAGGTCACGAGGAGAACGCGATCGAAGGGTGGCTGCGGCGTATCCGGCTGCGCGTCGGCCAGGACGCCCGCGTGATGGTGATCGCCACGCATTGTGACGAGCGGGCCCCGGAGCTGGATTTCCCCGGCCTCGAGCGGGAGTTCGGGGACATGCTGGTCGACCAGTATGCCGTGGACAACCGCTCCGGCACCGGCGTGGAGAAGCTGCGGTACGCGATCGCCGACCAGGCCGCACGGCTGCCGCAAATGGGCCAGCGGATGAACAGCCGCTGGCTCGCCGCCCGCGACGAGGCGCTCTCACTGGACGCACCCCAGATCTTCTACCACGAGCTCGTGGCGGTGTGCCGGCGGCACGGGCTCGAGGACGCCGAGATCCACACGCTCTCCAACGTGCTCCACGAGCTGGGCCACATCATCCACTACGCCGAGGACGAGGGGCTGCGCGACATCGTGGTGCTCAACCCCGAATGGCTTACCAAGGCGATCAGCCACGTGCTGGAGGACCGTCCCACCCGGCAGGCCGGCGGCGTGCTCGACCACGCCCGCCTGAAGAAAATCTGGGAGGACTCGGAATACCCGGCCGAGTACCACCCGTATTTCCTCCGCCTGATGGAGAAATTCGACGTCTGCTACCGCCTGCCCGACGACGCCACCGCAAGTCTCGTGGGCCAGCTCGTCCCCTACGCGCGACCCGGTCTGCCGTGGGATGCCCGTCCCGAGCCGCGCACCGTGCGGACGCTCGCGCTGCTGTGTGAGATGTCCGAGCCGGCCCCCGGCATGGTCCCCTGGCTGATCGTTCGCCACCACCGCTTCTGGACCCGCCTGCACTGGCGCACGGGGGTCTTCCTCGCGGACCCCACCTATGACTCGGAGGCGCTGTTCGAGCTGGTCGACGACCAGCACCTCTCGCTGGAGGTGCGCGCGCCGTCGCCCGACCTCTTCTTCAGCATCCTGCGAGACGGCCTGGAGCACCTCGTCGCGCTGCGCTGGCCCGGCCTGTCGTACGAGCTGCTCATCCCGTGCCACAGCACGATGGCCGATGGCACGCCCTGCGCCGGCCGCTTCAAGTACCGCAGCCTGCTGGGGTTCCGCGAGCGGGGGGTCTTCCAGATCCCATGTGACGAATGCTTCCAGATGCAGGAGGTCGTGAAGCTGCTGACCGGCTTCGAGCTGCCCGAGATACCCCAGCTCCCGGCCCGCCTGGAGCGGGCGCTCGACGGGCTGTCCCGCGGCCAGCGGCGCGTTGAGCTGGAGGTGCGCGAGCTGCGGGGGATCGCCGCCGAGCAGGCCAACCACGTGCGCAGGCTGCTGCGGGCCATCGGCGCGGACGCCGTCGACTGCCCGCGGCTCTTCACGCTGGCCGCCCGGCCGCCCAGCCGGTGGAGCCGGCCCACGTTCTGGCAGAACCGCTACTGGCTGACGCTCTGGTGCGAGCAGCCCGGAGGGTGGCACGTCTGCCGGGAGGCGAGCTACGAACTCGACCTCCCCAAGGAGTGGGCCCAACGCGTCGCGCCCTACATCCGGGTCGTCAGCCTTGCCTTGAGCCACGTGTTCCCGGTCGCCGCGGCGATCGGGGACGCCGTTGAGAGGCGTCGGCACGAAGAGATGCGGCGCAGTCTGGATCTTATGGAGAAATTTGCGCAACAAGGACCACCGGTCCAGGAGGATCCCACAAGCCCTCCCGCGCGCCTCGCCGGCGGGCTCACGCGGGCCGAGGGCAGCGCCCTGCGCGCCTTCCGGGAGATGCTCTTCGAACTGGACCCCCCGAAGGCGTTCGGTGGACTGCGCCGCGTCCAGGACCCGACGGGCGACTTCATCTGGCTGTGCCCCACGCATTACCCGCAGTGGGACCCCGGGCTTCCCGAGATCCCCCCGTGACGGTCGGCCCCAGCCGGTAATCTGACGGCCATGCCCGACCACAGCCCGCCTCTGACGCTCGAGTGGGACCAGGTCATCGCCTGGCGCCTGCGTCGCCATCACCTCGACGAGCGCGTGCCGAGCGCCGACCTGCTCCCGGTGGTGGCCGGGATCGCGGGGCTGCACGCGCAGGTCATGTCCTCGGCCGAGCTGACCCTGTGGGCGCGCGTCGACGGCCTCGAGCCGGACGCGGTGCAGCGCGCGCTCTGGGAGGACCGCCGCCTTGTCAAGACCTGGGCGATGCGCGGCACGCTGCACCTGCTGCCCGCCGACGAGCTCCCGCTGTGGCAGGCGGCCCTGAGCACCCGACGGTCCTATGCGCGGCCGAGCTGGCAGCGCGGCTTCGGGGTCACGCTGGAGCAGCTCGAGACGATGCTCTCCGCCATCGGCCAGGCGCTCGACGGCAGGGTGCTCGCCCGCGAGGCGCTGGCCGACGAGGTGGCCGGCATCACCGGCTCGGCCGAGCTGGGCGACAAGCTGCGCGGGAACTGGGGCGCGCTGCTCAAGCCCGCAGCCTCCCAGGGGATCCTCTGCTTCGGCCCGAGCGACGGGCAGCGCGTGCGCTTCACCCGGCCGGACCAGTGGCTCGGGGGGTGGCGCGACGAGGACCCGGACGCGGCCGTGCTCGAGACCGCCAGGCGCTTCCTCGCCGCCTCCGGGCCGGTCACCCGCGAAGACTATGCCCGCTGGTGGGGCATGACGTCGGCGGACGCCGGCAGGGTGCTGAAGCGCCTCGGCGACGAGGTCGTCCCGGTCGCGGTCGGCGGCGCCGGCGCGGGGGCTCGCGCCTGGGTGCTCGCGGCCCACGCCGAGGAGATCCCCGAGGCGACGCTGCCGCCGTCGGTCCGGCTGCTGCCCGCGTTCGACCAGTACGTGGTCACCGCCACGCGCCACGCCGGGCAGCTCATGCCCGGCCCGTTCAAGGAGCGCGTCTACCGGCCGCAGGGCTGGCTCTCCCCGGTCCTGCTCGGCGGCGGCCGCATGCTCGGCACCTGGCGCCCACAGCGCAAGGGCAGCAGGCTCCAGGTCACGGTCGCGCCCTTCGTCAAGCTCCCCGCCCGCGTCCGCCGCGCCGCCGAGGACGAGGCAGAGCGCCTCGCCGCCTGGTCCGGCGCCCGGCTGGAACTCGCCTGGGAAGCGCCTGCATAGCCCCCTCGGGGGTGTGGAAATCGCTGCCGGCCGGAGCTCGCCGCCGCCCTGGAGGATGCTCGCCCACCCGCCGCTGACAGAGCAGTCGGGTGGGGCCACATGGAGCCTGCTGATGTGGCCTCACTCGTGGTACCGTCAGCCGGAATGAGAGAAGCCAGGAGGGTTCGAGGATGGGTGATGCCGAGCCGCCGCAGCAGGTGGGCGTCCGGGCGTTGAAGAATGCGCTCAGCCGCTACCTCGCGGCTGTCCGCGACGGCCAGGAGCTGATCGTGACGGAGCACGGGCGGCCTATCGCCCGGATCACGCCGGTCAGCCGCAGCCTCGACCGGCTGGCGGAACTCGTCGCCGAGGGCAAGGTCCGGC
>WNGE01021222.1_pt1 | contig 10032 bp, 7 predicted proteins | sample 5400651 | NCBI WGS metagenome assembly WNGE01 (sample SAMN13153370, study PRJNA577476) | soil metagenome | isolation source: 60 cm soil or saprolite under grassland replicate 2 | place: USA:California | collected 2016-06-15 | reverse complement strand
TTGCCTCGGCCGCGCGGAAATGTTCCGCCTCCTGCACGATCTGATTAAGCAACTCGAGCAATCGCCGCTGCTCGTGAGTTACAAGTTTGGAATAACCGACAATGTCGACAAAGAGCACATAGGCTATCTCCAGCTCGATTTCCTTGCTCACTTCCGCCGACATTGGCACCGATTGTAAGCGTTGGCGGCTAACGGCTCTACCTCATTCTTTCGGCGCGAGGTCAGCGACAATTTTTTCGAAGCGCGGATCACCGCGGAGCGAGTCCCATCGCGGGTCGAGCTTTAGGAGGCCGTAGCTGAGATTGTTCGGGACGCGCTCGACTACGGCGATCTGTTCGATGGCGGAATCTTTATCCCCAGTCCAGACGTAAATCTGCGCCAGATTAGCCCCCAAGACAGGGCCGTCGACTGCATCTTTCAAGATGGGCAACAGTTCACAGGCGCGGCGTCCTTCGCGGATTGCTTCTTCCTTTCTCCCGAGTCCCGCGTCGATCATACCCAAAAGGCTTAGAGCTGCGGCGAAATCGGGCTCTTTCTCCAGGGTCTTTTCAACTTCGCTGCGCGCGACCGTGAAGGCAGCTTTCGCTTTTGCCGAGTCGCCTTCAAGGCGCGCGAAGAAGCCTTCGTAGTATGCGTGGGGAACGTTCACTCCGTACGTCGCCACGCCCTCACGCGGAAAGTTCGTCAGAGCGCGAGCAGCGGCGGCAGGTGTCCGTTCGCAAACCGCAATGTCGGCGTCATCCACATCAGAGGCAACAGTGGGATCCTCAGTGACTAATGTGGCCAGCATTGTCTGAAAAGGCTTGATATCGCCTCGCCAATCCAGCGGAATTCGCGCGCGACTGATGCGGGTGGCTGGATCGCCCGGCACGATCGTCAACGCGCGATCGTAGATGCGAAGTTGATCGGCGTAGCGACGTTCCGGCTGATACGTCAGTGCCAGTTGCTGGAGGGTGAAATTGTTACGGGGATCGAGGTCAATGGCGCGCTCCAGGTTGCGCGTAGCTTCTTCCCAATGACCTTGGCGTCGATCAATGTAGCCGGTGTATTCGAATACTTCGGCATTGTTAGGCAGGGTGCGCCGGGCGATGGCCAGCTCGCTGCGGGCACGCTCGTAATCGCGAAAGCCATGATAGTAGTAATCGGCCAGAGCGAGGTGGGGTTCGCCTGCATCCGGCTGAAGGCGCAGCGCGGTTTGCACAGCGGCGTTGGTTGATTCAAGACGCGCCCCAGTGTGATCAAATCCCAACCAATAGAGCTGGCCGCGCACCCTGGCCAGGAGGCACCAGGCAAGGAGGAAGTGCGGGTCGCGGGCGACAGCTTCATTCAACACGCGCTCGGCCTGGGGCAGCTTCTCCCTCGCGTGGATCACATCGGTGGTGTCGGCAAAGAGCGCCTGCGCGCGCAAGTAAAGGTCGTAAGCGGGAAGATCGGTCGTGGGTGGTTTCTCCATTGCGGCTTTTTCGTTCGGAGCGATTTTGGCCTGAAGCTGATTAGCGATCGCCTTCGCGATTTCGCTCTGGATCGCGAAGACGTCATCCAGCGGTCGGTCGTAATTCTCTGCCCACAAATGCGCGTCGGTGCGAGTGTCGATGAGCTGCGCGTTCACTCGTACTTTGTTGCCGGCGCGCTGCACGCTGCCTTCGAGTAGATGGGCTACGCCAAGCTGCTGCCCAATCTCGCGCAGGTTACGCGCGGCGCCGCTCTTGTACTGCAGCACGCTGGTGCGGCTGATCACCTTCAAATCCGCGATCCTGGCCAGCTCGGTCAAAATCTGATCCTGCACGCCATCAGTGAAGAACGCGTTCTCTTGATTCGCGCTCAGGTTCGCAAACGGAAGGACAGCGACGCTCTTCTCCGGAACGGAAGAAACCGCAGCGGCAGCCGGCGACGGAGAGCTTGCAGCTGCGCTTTTCTGTTGCAGCGTACGATGGCTGAAAAAGAAGACTCCAGCTCCAATCAAGCCGGCGATTACCAGGAGCGCCAGCACAATTTCATGCCATGGCATTCCTCGTTTGGACCTTGTACCTGGTGCGGCCGACACGGCCGCCGCTACAGTTTTGAACTTTGCCGGTGGGTCGGGATTACCGACGACATCGGCATAGAGATTCACCACGGAGACAACAACACCGTGTTTCACTTCGAAATCGCCCAACTCGTGCAGATAAGGCTGCCAACGGCGGTATTGCGCGAGATCGTCCGCCACGCGTTTGCTAACGAGAATGTGACCGGCATCACCGCAATCCATTACGCGTTGCGCGATGTTGATGCCGGCGCCGGCGATATTCTCACGCTGGTTCACATCCGCCACGTGATGCACCGGCCCGCTGTGAATGCCCATCCGCACGGGCAGACTCGGTTGTGCACGCAGCCTCTGACTGATCTGAAGCGCACATTCCACCGGCTCTTCGACTGAGCCAGTGAAGACCAGCGCCATGCCGTCACCCGTCGGAAGAAAGATGAGCTGACCCGCTGCCTCCGCTACGCGCACCGCGTCGGTCTTACGCACAATCTCGTTCAGCTCCTGCAGCGCTTCCGATTGCTCGTCGATCAGCAGCTTGGAGTAACCGACGATGTCCATGAAAAGAACATGGGCGATCTCGAGGCGCAGTTGCGTCTTCTGCTCGTCAGGCATTAAGGCGTGAGCTTAGGCGAATCGCGCAGTCGCCTCTACATCATTTTTCAGGGGCGCGCGGAACTAAAATTTCTCGGTAACAGAAGGAAACAAAGGTAACGAAGTTTCATTGTAGCGTTCTCGGGCAAGACCTTCGTTTGCTTCGTTATCTTCTGTTCAACGTTTCCTCGACCGGACTGCCATCGTTAATCGTCCAAGGCGAGCGGAAGTAGAAAAGTACGTTTCGGCTAGCAACCGAAAGTCCGAGCCGGACTCGCATTATCAGGCTGGCAGCCTGCGCTCCCCAGAGCTAGGGCAACGGCGGTTGATTCTGTTTTACGGTTGGAACAGCGGCGAATACCGTTTGGTAATTGGAGACGGCGTGATTTGCCTTGGACCCAAAATCGAGTTCAGCCGCGCGTGTGTGATTGCGGTTGTGCTTGCTTCGACCGGCGCAGGTTTCGGGCAGGACACAATTCCGATCTCGCGCACGAATCGCTCGATCCTGCAGCCGGAAATGGAAGCGCAAATCGAGCAGCCGAGCGGGTTCGTCGCCGCTGATCATATGGTAGGTGACCGCGGCGGATGGCGCGAACGGCTGTTCGCGGCGGGCGTGGAGATTTTCGCGTTCGATAACAGCATCTACAACGGCAACGTCAGCGGCGGAATTCATCCCGGTCACGCCACGATCGTGAATGACGCATTCGCGGGGTTGAAATTTAATCTCGAGAAGCTCGTCGGTTGGAAGGGCGGATTGTTCGTGGTGAGCGGGATCGATCGCGCCGGCGAGGACCTGACCAGAAAGTACGTCGGAAGTATCTACTCGGTCCAGCAGATGGTCGGCGGGCAGAGGCCGTTCCTGTACCAGGTCTTCCTGGAGCAGAAGCTTGTGCACAACAAGATCAGGTTGAAGCTTGGCCGCTTCAGCGCGTCGGACGATTTCAATGCGTCGCCGTTCTATGGTTACTCACTGAACAACGGCATCGACGGCGACATCCGGAATGTGCTCTTCGATACGCGCTTCTCCGCTTATCCGTTCCCGGTTTGGGCAGCGGCAGTTTTGATCGATCCGTCGCCCGACTGGAACATGAAGTTCGGTATTTTTCAGACGTCGAAGGACATGTTCGATAACACGGAGCACGGACTGGACTGGAGCATTCGCGGCGAGAACGGCTACACCGCAATCGCACAATTCGGCTGGACGCCGCAGTTATTCAAACAATCCGTCACGTCAGGCGCAGGCGACGACAAAGGGCGTGCGGCGACGGTGATGAAGGGAATGCCGGGGCATTACCAAGTCGGGGTTACTTTTTCGCAGTGGTCTATGTTCACGCCGACCAAATGTTTTATCAGGAAGCGCCGGGCAGCGACGAGGGACTGTACGTGTTTGTCGCCTCAGGATATTATCCGCAGACGGAGATCTCTATCGTGCCGTTCCAGATAAACGTCGGCCTCCATTGCAAAGGTTTATTTCCCGGGCGCGATGACGACCGCACCGTGCTGCATTTTATTTACGGGAATATCAGTAATGACTACGCGCGCAGTGTTCACGTCCCCGGGCGCCACTTCGCCGATTCCGAAAAGGTGCTGGAAGTCGGACATCGATTTCAAGTGACGAAGTGGAGTTACATTCAACCGGACCTGCAATATGTGATCGATCCCGGCGGCACAGGTGATATTCCTGATGCGGTCGTGATCGGCGCGCAGATGGGCGTCACGTTCTAACGAGAGGAGACTAACGAATGGCTACACCGACAATGACGACAAAACCCCGCGCCACCGCGCCGGCCGCACGCATGGACCCGCACACCGCGCGGCGCGGCATGTTCGTGCTCGAAGACGGACGCAACGTCGCTTTCACTTTCTTCCTCCTCGTCTTCCTGTTTGCGCTTTGGGGTTTTTGCAACGGGATGATCGACGTGATGGACAAGCATTTTCAGGAGGAGCTGCATCTCAATCTCGCGCAATCGGCCTGGGTGCAGTTCGCGCATTATCTCGGCTACTTCCTGATGGCGATCCCGGCCGGCTGGCTTGCGATTAAGCTCGGGTACAAAGGCGGCATCATCGCCGGCTTACTCATGGTCGCAGCGGGCGGGTTCTGGTTTATTCCCGCAACACACATCGCGCAGTTCTGGGCGTTCTTGTTAGGCGTTTGCATCATCGCGGCGGGCCTCACGTTTCTCGAAACGATCGCGAACCCGTACACCACCGTGCTCGGTCCTCCGCAGTACGCCGCGACGCGGATCAATCTCGCGCAATCGATTAACGGCATCGGCCTGCTCCTCGGTCCGATCGCAGGCGGCGCGTTCTTCTATTCAAAAAATGCGGCCGGCATCAGCACCGGCAGTGAACGGCTCTGGATTCCGTACGCCTTCATTGGCGTGGTCGTGATTATCCTCGCGATTGTCTTTTTCTTCGCGCCCATGCCTAACATCGAGATGGAAGATGACTACCACATCGATGAATCCAAGCCGGACGCGAGGCAGTCGATCTGGTCGCATCCGCATTTCTGGATGGCGGTGCTCGCGCAATTCCTCTACGTCGCTGCGCAGGCCGGCATCTTCAGCTTCTTCATCAACTACATGACGTCGCAGGTACCGCCCGTGCCTAACGGGTGGGCGAACAGTCGGCCCGATTGGTTCGAGACACATCCGAACGGTGCGCTTGGCTTCAGTAATAAAGCCGCTTCGAATCTGGCGTCGTTAGGCTTCCTCTGTTTCCTGATCGGTCGATTTACCGGCAGCGCAATACTGAAAAAGTTCACACCATACAAAGTTCTCGGATGGTACTCCGCCGCGGCGGTTGCGCTCTGCCTTTTGATCTTCGCCAAGCTCGGCTGGGTCTCAGTCGCCTGCGTGTTCCTGACCTACTTTTTCATGTCGATCATGTTCCCGACAATCTTCGCGCTCGGAATTTTTGGGCTGGGTCAATCCGCAAAGAAGGCGTCGTCGTTCATCGTCATGGCGATCATGGGCGGGGCTGTGTTGCCGAAAGTGATGGGCGCGGTGGCCGATCGCTACGATCTCTCGCGCGGCTTCATTGTGCCGACGCTTTGCTTCGGCTTCGTCGCGTTTTACGGCTTCATGTGGCCACGGCTGAGCAAGGCCGAGGGCGCAGTTACTGTTTCAACGTCCGGCGGACACTGATGAAAACGAGCTTCGATCTCGATCACGCGAAGCTCGCCGCGGATCCACGCTTCGCTGGCATCGCGCATGAGCTGAGCGCGCTTTCGCCGATCAACTCTCGCGATTCGTTTAATCGCTACTGCCACGAAGCATGTCGCCTTTGGAATGAAGGGTTCCCTAACGGGATTGGCGAAACGGAACAGTTCGCGAAGGTGCTCGATCGCGTTGAGCACACTAATGATAGCGTGATTCGTACGGCCTGGGGCGGCGTTGTCATCACACTGCACGAACATCCACGTGTGGAGAAATATCTGGTCGTGCGCAAAGGCGGATATTTGGCGCTCGAGACGCACGAGCAGAAGGACGAACGCCTCGAAGTTCGCGAAGGTACGGGTCTTATCCTGTGGCGTCCGCCTAACAAGCGCGCACTTACGGTCGAAGTCCTTCGGCCGGGCGCCGAGTTTCACTTCCAACCTGGAATGGAGCATTGCATCATTGGCGCGGAAGATCTGCTGGTATTTGAACGTTCGATCGATCCGAAAGGGATGGATCAGGATCTCATCTTCATCTACGAACCGGTGGCGTTTCCGCTCCCAAGTCATGCCTGCTGAGTTTTACGCCTTCGGCGAGATTCTGTGGGATTGTCTGCCTTCGGGTAAACACGCCGGCGGCGCGCCGTTCAACGTGGCGGCGCATCTAGCGCAGATTGGTGTCTCTTCCGCACTCATTTCTTGCGTTGGGCGGGATCCGCTCGGCGACGAGATCCTCGAAGTGGCCGGTCACAAACGGGTGAACGTCGAATTCGTCACCCGCGCTCGCATCGGTCTGCCGACAGGCACGGTGATCGTCACGCTGGATGAACATGGTAACGGCACCTATGAGCTCGTTCGACCCGCGGCCTGGGACGAGATCCGTGTTCCGAAAAAAGCTCTCGATGCAGTCTCGAAAGCGCGCGCTTTCATCTACGGCTCGTTAGCGGGTCGTTCACCTTACAACCTGGATCAGGTCGATCGTCTGCTCGATGTCAAAGGGCCGCTGAAGTTTTTTGATGTGAATCTGCGTCCGCCGTTCGCCGACCCACCACTGGTGATGAATCTGGCCAGGCGCGCTGATGTTTTAAAACTGAATGACGGCGAAGTCGGGCAGCTCGCCCATTGGGTTCGTACCGGCGAAGCAATTTCGGACACGCCGCGCGATGATGCGTCGATTGCGCGAGATTGTCAGACGTTGGCAGAAGCAACCGGTGTCTACCGCGTTTGCGTAACGCGTGCCGAAGAGGGCGCCGCGCTTTGGGACCGCGGTGAGCTAACGACCGCACCCGCGCCGCACGTCGAAGTGAGGGACACCGTCGGCGCGGGCGATGCCTTCATGGCAGGATTGATGGTTGGGCTCACGCGCGGAATGGATCATCGGCGGGTTTTGGAAAACGCGTGTCGCCTTGGCGCATATGTCGCGTCGCATTATGGCGCAACGCCGTTGCTGCCGCCGGAATTGACGCAGCCGCTTCGCTAAGGCTGCCGAAGTTTGCGCCCGCTCGCGATCGGACGAAGCGTTCAAAAGGCAGAATTAAGAAGGATGAAGTAAGAAACGATGTGTGCGGCCTCATTTCATTCGGTCGAAGGGTTTCTGCAACAGTTCGAGATCAGTGGCGGACCTTCTCTCGACTCTAATCATTCCAGTTTGTTTGGTCGGTTGGATCGCTCTGTTAGAAGGCGCCGCGCCGGTGAAACGTAATTGCGCCAGTTTGTAGTCGGCGAGCTCGTCGGCGACGGCAATGACCGCGCTCTGTTTACCCGGCGACGGGCGAGGAATCCGTAAGCTTTTGGCGGCTGCGTAAGTAAGACCTGAATAGCATTATCGCCTCTACCCCCAGCCACACAGAGACAAAATCGGGCAGGAGCGTGTAGGCGAATTGGTATTGGCTGTAGCGGGTGACGTCGAGTGAATGGCCGATCGCCAGGGTCAGCACGGTGCCGAAGTTGTACATGTATATGAGCAGGAGCACCGGTGCGGCGATCCCAAACACGGCGCGTATGGGTTGAATCCTCCAAGCGCACACCGCCAGCAAGACAGCCCACACGCACCAGAAAAGGTGGGTTTCGGACAGGAATTGATTAATACGGGCGGTGAGTCTGTACGGCCCAACGCGGAGGGCGCTATCGCTCAACGCCTCGGTGTGCGCGACCAGCGCGGCACTTGGTGGATACCGCAGCAGTTTCTGCTGAAGCGCCAGAGACTCGCTGCTCCGGCGGTATTCCTTCGAGAGATCGATACGCTTATTGGTCATGTAAGCTGGACAGCGCCCGATTCGATAGAAAACCGTGAACTGCCGCGCGACTTTTGCCGCCATACCGGCCGGTTGCCCGCGCACGGTGCGCCAATAGTAGTAGCGGCAGAAGTTGCCGGTTTGCTCGTCGCCCCCTAATCGCACGGTCAACTCGCGCAAGAACGAGGGTTTTCCCGCGTCGCCGAATCGCAGGTAGTCAGCGTTAAAACCGAGCGCATGCCAGTACTTGCCTACCTCTCCGCGGCTTTCGCGCAGAGCTTCGGTCAGGTCCGCGTGAATAGCCGCGAGAAGTTCAGGCGAGTAGGGTACCGGAGCGTGTCGCGCGAGGTCCTCGGCGATCTGGTCGTTAATGAGGTCGGCGTGGACGCTGAAAAGTGATCGCGCCAGGTAGAGCGAACCCGCGGCCTGGCGCAGCTTATATTCCGGCCACACTAACAAGAGTACCGCTCCTAGAACGGGCACGGCCACCAAAAGCAGCTTGCCCCAAACGGACTGCCCCGGGCGGAACAGGGCGATTATGATCGGCAGATTAGCCAGCACGACTACCCCCAGGAAGCTGGGCTTGAGCAGCGACGCTGCAACCGAGAGAAAAAGCGCCGACCAGCCGCTGAGCAAGGCCCGGCCTGGCTGACCGTCAATAAAGCGGCTGCGGATAAAGCGCAGATTGCAGTAAACTTGGAGAACAACAACGAACGGAAAAACTGCTTCGGGGTTCAGCGTACGCTCGAACTGGATGGTCGCCGTTGAGAACAAGTAGACGCCCGCCAACCCCGCACCCAGCAGCTTGAATGTGAGCCTCGGCAGGCGCGACGCCGGCATCAGACGGCCAAGTTCCATCCAACAGCAGAACATTAGCGCGCCCGTCCCGAGCCCGAGAAGACTCTGCACTAGGGTGATGCACTTGAAGGTTCCGGAGGCCTTCAGCAGCACGTACAGAAACCATGGATAGAGGAAGCATTGCCCGAACCATTCTCGGAACGGCTCGCCCAGCAACGCATCCAGGCCCGGTCCGAGGTACGCCCACACGTCCGGGTTCGCGAAAGGTGTCAGCGGCAACCGAAAGCGTTCCCAAGTGGCCCAGCCGAAGATCAACGCGAGTGCCAGCGCAGGCAGAGCATCCAGGCAACGCGAGGGTCTCAGTTTCGGCATTGGAGCTTTTTCATATACATCGGCGGCGAGACAAAACAGGTACTCCACAGGGGGCCTCATCCTAACCTTCTCCCACCGGGAGAGTATCTGTTTAGCCACCACTGCAAGATGATTTCGCCTCTCCTTTCCAAAAGGGAGAGGATGAAGGTGAGGGATTTTCTTCGTCATTGGTCCGTTGGTTCGAACGAGAATTACCCGACCTTTCGACTCCTCACCTTAGTCCTCTCCTCGATCGAGGAGGAGAGGAGGCGCTCGCCGCAGGCGACGCTAAACACACACCCAGGCGAAGGAATTACCTCTCTGTATGAAAATATCAGCGTTCGCTTTTCTTTTTCTGTTCGTTTGCTTAACGAGCGTTGCAGAAGGGCAGTCGATGTTCCGTGGCAACGCCGCGCACACCGGCACTTACCAGGGCGTCGCGCCGCGCGAGTTCCATCGCGTGAAGTGGAAATTTCCGACCGGAGCGCGCGTCGTCGGCTCGCCGGTGATGCAAGACAAGGTCATCTACTTCGGAAGTGACGACGGGAATGTCTATGCGGTGAATGCGGAGAGCGGGCAGCAGATTTGGAAGACCGCCACGCGTGGGCCGGTGCCTTGCACGCCTGCAATCGACCACGGCACGGTCTACGTCGGCAGCTACGACGGAAAATTCTACGCGCTCGACGCGCAGAGCGGTGCGGTGAAATGGAAATTTGCCACGGAAGGGGAGCGCCGTTTCGAAGCGAAAGGCATACATGGTTGGCAACCGAAGAATCAAACCTTTGCCGATGCGTTCGACGTCTTTCTTTCCAGTCCCACAGTGGAAGATGGCGCAGTTTATTTCGGCAGCGGCGACGGAAATCTCTATTCACTGGATA
>WNGE01009803.1_pt1 | contig 10033 bp, 8 predicted proteins | sample 5400651 | NCBI WGS metagenome assembly WNGE01 (sample SAMN13153370, study PRJNA577476) | soil metagenome | isolation source: 60 cm soil or saprolite under grassland replicate 2 | place: USA:California | collected 2016-06-15 | reverse complement strand
TTTTTCTGTTCTGTCGAGGGAGATGCCTATGTTGTAGCCATTCTTCATCTTCAAGACTACGTGAGTATGATCGGAATACTCCGACCGGGGAATCAGAGTCCCTTCGAACACTTCGCCCGATTTCGATGTGAGACGGATGATGCTACCGATCTTGGCCTTGGATTTCCTTAGCTGTTGAAGGACTTGCCCACGGTACCCTTCCAGTTCTTGGACAGTCATTCGTGCAACACGCCTTCAGCTATGTGTCCGGTTAAGCGTTCCCATTTCCAAATTGCTGTTAAGCGCGAGCAAATTATTGCGCCTCGCCCACTGCTATGAAAAAGGTTAGTCCAACCAATGGTCTCTTGGTGGGTTAGGGTTCGTTTGCAGTGAAGGATTGGGTCCTTCCACGGTGCTGGAGTCGTTTGACTGTTCTCTTCGAGAATTGTGTCTTACGATGGCAAAGCCAGCAAATCCTCCCAGCATTGTTGTGAAGCCTGCTAACATTGCGGCCAAGTCGAATTGATACTCCGTAGAGTAGCATAGTCCACCCCCGCCAGGCGAGCAGGGGTAGTACGCTCCGCCCAACCTTACATAACCCACAATTGAGAGGACTGCTCCCGCGAGAATGACGACCCACGTAAGAGTGGTAAGAAAATCGTTTGTGTGTACCGAGCCACCCATCTCAATGGCATCCTTATCGTTAATGAGTATCTATCGAATGTGAGGGTTCTTCAGTTGATTGTTCTCCGAGAGCAGGATGTCTAAGGACATAAGCATGAGTCCTATCGTCCTAGTCATCGGAGGAAACCACGAACGTGCACACAAATCTCAGTGCCACTCAAGCGCGAGCATTTTGGTGCAAGAGTTGAAGTCTCACCCAATGCTCTTGGAGACGTAAGGTCCGTCGCGTGTGTAGCTGAAGCGCGAGTAGTACGCTTTGGTACCTAGAGCGCTAATCACTAACATTTTTGTGCGATCGTATTCTTCGCGAGAGATTCTTTCTGCCTCTGCGAGAAGCTTGGACCCGTAGCCCTTGTGCTGGAACGCACCCGCTATCCGGTCTCCCACGGGAACTGTCTGCCCGAAAACGTGCAGTTCCCTGAGAATTGCGGCATCTTGTCCAGTTATCTCAGGTCTGTGAGCCTTCTCAGTTGGTATGCGAAGTCGGACATATCCAACGAGTATGTCGTTTTCGGGATCCTCGAATGATAGGAAAATGTCAGTTCCCCCGGACCCTTCATAGTCGATCCTTTGAAGTCGGACTTGTTCCAAGTCGGGACTTTCTCCACTATTGAGGAAGTGGATGCCGACTTCTCTGCATCTGATGCACTCACATTTCATGTCACGACGCGTCAGCTCTTTCTGGACGAGCTGGCGGAGATTCCCGTGCTTCACGCCGTCAGCCATCCCATCAACCGGTATCTCTCTCTGGATCCTCATGATCCTAATCCAGCGTGGGACGAACTGTTTGATCTCGGCGATAAGAAGGGCTGATTCCTCGGTGGAGTACGGGTTATACTCTCCTCGTTTCCATTCTTCGTAGAGCTGTGTTCCGGGCGTGACCAGACATGGATAGATCTTCAGCATGTCAGGTTTGAAGTCGGGATCTTCGAAGATTTTCCGGAACGCGTCCAAATCCCGCGAAGCGTCGCAACCTGGGAGTCCGAGCATCATATGATACCCGACCTTGATTCCCGAATCCTTTAGCGTCTGTGTTGCTTCAACAACATCGGCCACAGTATGGTCTCTATGAATTCTCTCGTAGACGTCGTCGTACAAGGTCTGGACCCCGATCTCGACGCGTGTTACGCCCATCGAAAGCATGTGATCCACATGGCCCTTCCGTGCCCAGTCGGGCCTGGTTTCGACGGTAATCCCGACGTTCTTGACATTTGCTGATTCAGCGAGATTCTTCGCTTCTTCCAGGGAAGGTGAGTCGACGCCATTCAACGCATCGAGGCATCGTTTGACGAAGTCTTCCTGGTAGGTTCTGGGTAGGAATGGAAAGGTACCACCGACAAGGATCAGCTCTACTTTGTCGACCCGGTGTCCCATTGCCTGAAGCTGGGCGACCCTGCTCTGAACCTGGAGGTAGGGGTCGTATTCATTCTCGAGGGCCCGCATTACCGCCGGCTCCTGTCCCGTGTAGGCTCTCGGGACCCCAACTTCAGGTCCGCCTGGGCAGTAGGTGCATTTTCCGTGGGGACAAGCGTACGGCTTAGGCATAACAGCAACAGTGGTTACACCGCTAGCGCTACGAACTTGTTTTCCCGTCAGTAGTTGCCTAAGCCTGACTAGTTCGGAGCCAGGGACGCGCTGAAGAAGGGCGGAGTTAGGAGGAACGGTTGGTGAACGGTGCAACTTGCAAACTTCAATTTTGATCCGATTGACGTCGTCACGAGAAGGATGGTCAAGACTGAGAAGGCGCTCGATTATTTCGGTGGAGACGATTTCAGTTGTCTGGCTCAATCTACGAACTTCCACCCGGTTTCTCAGGGAACTGTGGTTTTGAGCTGGCCAGTTATGGGTTTTCCGTATACTCGACCCTTCCACGAAAACCCCATTCCTAACGCTCCTCTGATAGTTGAGTCGAGGCCTATCCCGATGTAGAAAAGGACCGCGAACGGCAGCAGTAACGCATAGAGAGGACTGACCCCTATAGACCGATCAAGAATGATCAGTCCTAGCCATAGGAAGAAGGCCATGAAAGCACCAGTGAGGAGGTAGACGTTCAAGGGCGCTGTTGGCGCAAGGTATACGCCGTATCCGAGCACGATGAAGGGCAAGACGAGAAAGACGAAGAGTAGTACCAATCGGTATGCGGCCCGAAAAAGTGGATGATTTCCCGAAACTGAGTAGAAGTTCTTCCTCCATCCAAGCCAGATCTCAGAGAGGCTGGAGTACATTCGGACCCCCAGCGAGTCGGATGCTGTGACCATTCTGAGTCGGAGACCTTTCGCTTTCGTCAGTCTGCCTAGGGAGTAGTCCTCTGATATTCTATCCCTGACAGCAGAGTGTCCCCCGACTTTGTCGTAGGCCTCGCGGCGAAAGAGCATGTACTGGCCATTTCCGAGGGCCCAACGCGGCTTGCGATCGTCGTTGACCCACTTGCCCCCGACGAACATCATGATGAGCCAGAATATGGGTGGTTGGAGAAGTTTCTCCCAGAAAGTTCGAAGAATCGCTGCAGGAGCGAGAGTTACCAGATCAGCTTTTGTGTCTTCCAGATAGTTCACCGTCTTAGCGAGGCTATCGCGCGAGTGAATTGAATCGCCGTCTGTGAACAGAAGAAGGTGGCCCCGGGCCTGCTGGTAACCCGCGTGGCAGGCCCAGTTCTTTCCCACCCAGCCTTGAGGAAGAGGTTCCTCCTCAACGAGCCTTATTTTGCCATTGAAACTGTTGAGAATGTCCCGGGTCCCATCAGTGGAATTACCATCGACCACTATGATTTCCTTTTCGGGATACTCCAATTCAATCAGTGAAGTGACACACTCGCGAACCGTTTTTGCTTGATCCCGAACCGGAAGAATAATAGAAACTAGAGAACGATTCGAAGGGTGTGTCGCATTTTCTGGTAAGGCCGGGAAATGCATCAGGGTAAGATATTCGTATCCTGCTAGAAAGAACACTATGGTCGATTGAACGACCAGCAAAACATCAATTGCAAGAGACAATGCATGGGCTCCGAAGGCGTTAGCCGGAGCCGTGGAGGCGAGAGTTCCAGATAAGTGCTTGTCAGTTCAACTGTTTTGGGCTAGTCTCTCCACCAGCCCATCATACCTCTCCGACCTGCCCATGTAACCCAGACGACTGCTAGAATCGTAAAGGCGATTATCATCGCTACTAGAATCGAAATAATTTTTTGGAGGGTGCTGAAACTCTCTGTGTAGAAACCCACGTAAACCAAGGAACCAACAAGAAAACCTGCAAATATCAATATTGATAGGATGACTCGCAGCATCAGTCCCGAACGCATTTCATGGACCCTTTCCATCTGGTATCGACCAGGAAACATTGTTCTGCGGCTAATAAGCTAAGCACTTAATGAAGGCTAGAGTCTTTTTCGTCAAGTCTAGGAGTTGAGTCGACTTCGTAGGGCGTTTAGGTTCGCATGTAGTTCTGGCCCGGTTTTCGGCCGAGAACGAATCTCTTTTCAGAATTCCGCCTAACTCTCTCCCTTGGTGAGAGTCCCGGCTTGTTCATTGCTTGAATCTTAGGGGTCTGCTGCCTAACTTTTCCTGCCTTCGTCAGTGAGCCGTGAGTTGGTATTGCTTATTCCTTCTGAAGGTGGGAATGGCGTCGTGAGATATTTAATCGTTCCTTGACCAGATGCTCCATTAGACCTAGAAAGAACTCAGTGCCCCACCCCTAGCGGGACCTTCTTTCCCGATAGATCTCTTCGGGTTTTTCCGAACTCTGGCATCCCGCTGAGCTCTCTTTCCGAGAACACTGGTCCGTCGTGGCAAACCAGGTATGGGCCGATCACGCAGGCGGCGCATATTCCGATTCCGCACTTGAACACTCGTTCGAGGCTAACTTGAATGTGACACTTTTTCTGCATCGCCAGATCGTAGACAAGTTTCATCATAGGTTCTGGACCGCAAGTGTAGATAGCGTCGAAGTTACCATCTCTCAACACGTGCTCGACGACCCTTGGTACCTGGTTCTTCTCTCCGTAGGTCCCGTCGTCAGTCGCGAACAAGAGCTTGAAGTGATGGTCTTTGCTTTCCTGGATGAGCCAATCCTTGAACAAAAGCTCGTTTGAAGTTCTTGCTCCTGTGATCAAAGTCACATCTCGTCCCCTCAGATGGACCAAGAATGAGATCAGTGGAACAAGTCCTGTTCCTCCGCCGACGACGAGTAGTTTGTGGTGGTGTCCGACGCTGAACGGGTGCCCATACGGGCCTCTGACCCAGAATTTGTCGCCAACTTTCTTTTCCCAGAGCGCAGTGCTGACAGGTCCACCCTTCTTGATCACAACACCTGCTTCCGATCTCCCATGAATCGCTAGCACGCTCATGGGAACCTCATCAATCCCGGGAACCCAGACCATGGCAAACTGGCCAGGCTTGGCGTTGTGTAGGGTAGAGTCGCTGAACCAGAAAGAGCGAATTGATGGTGTCTCGTCAGCGATACGATCGAGTCGGACGGCCTTAGGAGTGTGAAGCTGTTCGGTTACAGACTCCAATTCTAAGGGTTACGCAGAGAGGGGCGTACTAATGACTTACGAGAGGAACGAGTCCGTCCTAGTTGTTGACCCCGGCGTTATTGATATCAAACAAGACGAGATGCTGCGACGTAAGTTGGCCGCTCAGGCAGTCTGTCGACCAGTTTCATCATTTCATCGTAGTGGTGCTGTATGATCCCTACGCCTCGGGGGCCCATCATTTTCTCAGCGTTGGTCCTGCACTGATTCATAGCTGTCAAGATTCCTTCTTTGGTCGGGTCCGCATAGCTAGCGCCACAGTTGACGAACACGGATTCTACGAACTGTTTCACCTGCTGCTTCAGCTGTACGTCAGTAACTGGCTGGTTGAGCAATGTAGCGAATTCTCTATTGGCGCTCTCGAAACAGGTCAGTAGCTCGTCCCTAACGAATTCGGGCGTGATTCTGTCGTTTGGAACGTCTGGAGCTTTGAAGGTCTGGGTCATAGGGCGCGTTTATGACATACGTTATATAAAGCCGTATCCCCAATCAACTGGAAAAGGAATGCAAGAGTCCACAGCTCAGCCAAGGCTTGACGAAGCGCTTCTCAAACGATTCCGGAGCGAGATAAAGAGCAAAGTCCCATCAGTTTTCGAAAAGGACGGAAAGAAGACTATCGTCAATCCAACGCCTTTGGAGGATCTGACGGCTCCCCTCGTCGAGTGCGCCCGAGTCGAATACGGGCTTGAGATAGCTCCACAGAGCATCAAGGTCTTTGGAAAGTTCGACTCGAGAATCGCAGGTGGCTCGGTCAAAGTCCGTCCGGCTGTTGAAATAATCGAGGACGCGATTGTTTCTGGCAAGCTAAGAACTGGCCAAACGGTCTTCGAGGCAACCTCCGGCAATTTCGGTATCGCTCTTGAAATGCTGGAAAAGATCGGGATCAACGTGATATTCCTAGTTTCAAGGAAGCTTCAGAGCGGGGTCTTGGATGAACTGAACAAGAACTCAGCGAAGACGGTGAACCTGGACATTGACATTTGCCCCGCCCCTGGTCTGGCCATGGACCAGAACCTAGTTATTGCGAAAGCAACAGCGAGCAACGTCCGCGGACAGCTATTGGATCTCGGTCTAGACGGTGCGAGGTTCGACAAGGCGCGTGCCGAGATTGAAGGTCGCCTCGCGAGACAAGATGTGATCAACCTCGCGAAACTATTGGCAAAGGTCTATGGAGGCTTCTGCCCCGAACAATATGATAACGAGTTGAACGTCAAATCGCACGAGACCGTCACAGCACCAGAGATTGACCAACAGCTCAAAGAATATGGTCTTTCACTCGCCGAGTTCAAAATAATCTCGGCATTTGGTACCGGAGGCACGTCTGCGGGCCTCAGCAAATACATTCAGACAAAATATGGTAAGAAATCTGTTCATTTGGTATTTCCTCTTAACAACCAAGACGTTGCGGGAGTACGGACCAAGGACAAGGCCTTCGGCCTCAGATTCTATGATCCCGCCCTGTATGGGGGACAGCACGAGGTAGACTTCGAACAGGCTAGGCGGGTCCTTCGCTTCTTCGTCGGGAGAGGCTACGACATAGGCGAGAGCAGTGCACTGGCACTCTATGCTTGTTTGCAGATGCTCAACTATGGTGTCGGAGACAGGTTTGTTGTGATGCTAGCCGATGGTATCGACAAATACCGGAGCACTCTCGGAACAGTGGCGCAATCACCCCCTCCTCTAGAAGTAACTCTTCCGCAGGCAAGCACCAGCGTAGCAGATTATGGAGAGGTTCTCTGGACGCACGGCATGTTCGTCCCGAAAGAGGATGGCATCAAACTCCTCTCATCATCTCTTGGATGCGATGAGAGCAAGATCAAAGTCGCAAGGGCATCAGATGTCCAAACGTTGATCTCGACCGAAAAGATACCCGACAATATCACGAGTGTTCTGCCCAAGGACAATCGAAAGGTCCTCTTGGTGTGTATGGCTGGGGCCACCTCTTTGCGGGTTGCGCAGATCCTTGCCGCAAATGGAATACAGGGTCAAAGTCTCACCGGAGGAATAATGAGCCTCTCCGAGAACAGCAAGAAGCAACCATCCGACCTAGTGCAAATGGCCAGAGAATAATCTACTGGGCCGTCTCCTGATTCAGTTCGACCTCGGATGCGAAGGAGATCGAAATGTTGCGAGCCGACACCTGCCGCAAATTAGAATTCACGCGTGTTCTTGCCAGAGAGAAACATCTCATGACAGCGCGGGACTAGCTAAATTGAGATCGAACCAAAGGCTAGGGCTCGTTTGTTGATGCTAGGAGAAGAAGAGTCGTGTTTCGCCCATCGTTCTGACGTCCAGCTGTTCCACGTCGACCATCATCGGCAGGTCCTTGACGACATTGCCCAAGAGCAGGCACCGCCTGGTGGGGATTCCTCTGACGAGGTATCGTATGGTGTCGCTGTCCGCTTTTGCCACCTTACCGATAGCCTCTATGTCGTGTTCGTTTGTGAAGTTGAAGATGAACACGTTGTCTGCTTGCCTGTAGATCGCTTCCTGAACGGTGTCCGGCTGGTTCGTAATGAAAGTGGTAAACAGTCCAATATGCCTCATCCGTGTAACTATGTCGTCCCAGTAGGTATCGCGCAGATACAGGTGCGCTTCCTCTGCAAAGAGAAAGGCTGCCTTGAGCCAGTTTGAGGAGAGAATTTTGGTTAGTTCTCCGAGAAAGATCTCGACGAGTATTCGTCGGACGATTTGGCTCTGATTTTTCAGATTAACCACTAGGACACCGCCTCCCTCTATTGTATGGAGAATCCTCTCCTCAGTCAGCGGGTTAGCGTCGTCAAACAATCCTGATTCCATCAAGACTTGTAGCCTAGAAGTCAGCGCTTCGCGAACACTGTCATGGCAACTCCACGACTGTACCGTTTGGATCACCGTCGGCAGAGTCAAGTCTCCCCGGGCTTCGAGATCCTTCCAGATCGTTGTGAAGACTTTCGACGAGGTCGCTGGCAGATCGAGAGCGTGACTCAAGACCCCTGCTACGGTTCTAAGTCCTAGTTTGGCCATGGAGAAGCTTAGGCCGCTTCTCGGCGCGAGAGCGGTCAGCCGTGCGGAGGATTGTCGTCCATCTTTCGATTTGTGTAGGTTGATGTATTCTCCGTTAACGTCTAGCACGATGCAAGGGGCACCCCATCCTGCCATGGACAGCAGGAGAAGCTTCGCGAGGTGAGACTTGCCTGACCCTTTTCTTCCGGTGATTATGTTGAGACCGCCATCGAGTCCGCTGGCGTCTACGCTTATTGGCTCGCCGTCGTTGTGTCCGAGCTTGACTGGCATCTTTCCACCGTTCATTATCAGCTTGTTGACTGCATAAGGGCGGATCTTGGATGAGGTGCGTGATGGCAACCAGGAAGTGCTAGGCGAAAGACTTCCGTCTTGAGCAATGGTTCCTCGAATCTTGCAGACTGCCAACCTCGTGTCCTTCAATGCGTCCACCTGGCTCGAAATGTTCAGCGGGTCTACATCCTCCCCGGAAAGCTCCCCGTCAGTCATCACGTCTCTCAGAATGTCCTCCAAGACCCCGGGGACGTTGGCGTATTGGAGATCTATCGCTTGGACAAGGAGTCCCCTTGATTGAGCTGGGTCTTCGATTACGAAATAGTCGCCCTTGTGAACGTGCTCGTCCGGGAAGGCGATGAGCTGGACTTCATCCGCTTCCTTCCGGTAGATCCTCATCTAGGCCACGTACCTGCTTGTTCCAAAGGGTCCGAACAATGACCTTCTGAGGTTCGGCCGAGCTTGAAGACTGACATGATGGTTGCTGGCAACGAATCGCTGGACTGCAAGGATCTCATTGGCAGTGAACGTGCTGAAGATGTGGGCGATCCTCAATGTCTCAGGGTACCCATGGAAGATAACGTCGGTGCCAGCAATTCGGCCCAGTGCTACCAGTGATTGTTGTTCATCGGCATCCCGGTCAATATCGGTGCGGAATAGGAACCCATCCGGTGAAAGCTTCGAGACACAAACTCGTCCGAGGAATCTGATCGGATACGCGGGATACTCGTTCTCGACAACCGATGTGATGTCGATGATGTGGGGGATTTTTTGGGCGTCGAAGAAGCCGAGGATGTTCTTCCCGCCAACTGTGAGCTGCGTTGATTTCGAGAGAGCGATAACGATACTGTTGTTGTTGCGAGCTGTGGCGAGGATTCGTTGGACTCTACTGGAAGGATTGTCAGGCGTCCCCGCAGTCAATGAACCATCGAACAGTACAACACCATCCTTGACCGACATCGCTAGCTCTTCCTGGACCCAGCGTTCCACATGATTCCTCAGCTTAGTCAGAACCCGCAGGGTCTTGACCGATAGCCCGCCGAAGGCCCGAGAGTCGTCATCTCGGTACTTTTCTTGTTGGCCATCGGAGTTGGGAATGTGGAAGAGCAAGGGTCCCCAGCGTGTGAAAGCGATTCTGTCAGGTTGTCTCCAGACGGAGACGGCCCGAATTGCGAATATCATTCCAGTTTCGGTTTCGCCTATCTTGACGCTGGACGCGTCACAGGCCGCAATCGGAACCGATTCTCTCAATGGATTGATTGGGCTGCGCTTCAAACCCATTGCTATTGATGATGCGCCGATTTCGAGCTGCTCGTCGGAGTCTCCATCGTCTAGTCCCATGTCAACGAGGGACACAGTGCGTGGGTTGAGTGTGGACCCTCGTAGCGATTGCATTGATTTTGTTGAGAGCTGGAGGAGTGCTTCTGGGATTGGATGTTGAAGCTCTTCCGGTATGCTTCTTAATTGTGCTAGCGGTTCAGCTAGTTCCTGGGTGCGGTGGAGCAAGGTTAGATTCCCCCAGTATTGGGCGGGAGATCCCCCTCTCCCGCCTGTCCCCGCACCCTCTCT
>WNGE01018267.1_pt1 | contig 10034 bp, 11 predicted proteins | sample 5400651 | NCBI WGS metagenome assembly WNGE01 (sample SAMN13153370, study PRJNA577476) | soil metagenome | isolation source: 60 cm soil or saprolite under grassland replicate 2 | place: USA:California | collected 2016-06-15 | reverse complement strand
ATCCTGCGTGGTCAGATCCTGCGTGGTCAGATCCTGCGTGGTCAGATCCTGCGTGGTCAGATCCTGCGTGGTCAGATCCTGGGTCCGTAAGTCCTTCTGGACCGGGGACACCGCGATGTTCTTGCCTAAGCTCGACACCCTGATCTCCGGAACGTTCTTCCCCGTGGCTTCCTTGATCTTCGCCTTCTGGGCCGCCGTTAACTCGATCCGAACTTCCTTCGCCATTTTGTTTTCCCCCTTTCCTCACCCGCTCCTATCGCAAGAGCGAGGCCAGCTCGGTCTGACCACGGCGACAACAGTTATTTCCTTTGCAAAGAGTAACTTGAGAATCTCCCTCGGCTCTCCATATACCCGCCGACGGGATCAAATCCACACCCATGGTTGAATTCTTAACCCTCTAAACTCGCCCGGAAACCGTCTGCGCCCAGGAACACCAGGAACACACTGTTCTTCGGGCTGCCCTCGAGGAAAGGAAAAGAGCGTGGCACGGCATGGGTCTGACGTGAAAAGCGGATTATCAAAGAAACGGTTCTCATGTTTCACCTACTTCCCCTTCGTCAGCTCTGCTCTGACCAGCTAGATCCCATATTTTCGGCAGAGGTACTTGATCTGGTTGCTGTCCAAGCCTAGGCGGCGGGCGGCCTCGGCTTTGACTCCGCCGGACTCGGCGATGGCGTCGGTTAAGAGCTTGCGCTCGAAGTCTCCGACGGCTTTGGCGAAGGATTGCGGACCGTGGGTTTTGGCGGCGGAGCCAGAGTTCTGGCGGAGGACTCGGGGCAGGTCTTCTTCGGCGATCGTGTCGCCGGTGGAGAAGAGGACGAGCATCTCGATGACGTGCTCGAGCTCGCGGACGTTTCCTTTCCAGGGGTGGGAGCGGAGGCGCTCCAGGACCCCCGCGGAGAGCTTGCGGCGGGGCTTCTTGTGGCGGGTCGAGAACTTCTCGAGGAAGTGATCGGCTAAGAGCGGGATGTCTTCGGTCCGCTCGCGAAGCGGGGGGATACGGATCGGGATCGTGTTGATGCGGTAGAAGAGGTCTTCGCGGAAAGTCCCTGCGGCGACCCGGGCGTCCAGGTTTTCGTTGGTGGCGGAGATCAAGCGGAAATCCACCGGGGTGCTCCGCCGGCCACCGACCCGCTCGACCTCATGCGTCTCGAGCACGCGCAGGAGCTTGGACTGGACGGCGGGGGCGAGCGTGCCAATCTCGTCCAAGAAGAGCGTCCCCCTGTGCGCCAGCTCGAAACGGCCGGGCTTGGAAGCCACGGCGCCGGTGAAGGCGCCCTTCTCGTGGCCGAACAGCTCGGCCTCGGCGAGCGATTCGGCCAGAGCGGAGACGTTGACCGCGATGAACAGTTGGTTACGCCGGGCGCTCCTCTCATGGATCGAATGGGCCACGAGCTCCTTGCCCGTGCCGCTCTCCCCCTGGAGAATCACCGTCGCGTCCGACGGGGCGACCTTCTCGATGTCGGAGAAGAGCCGCTTCATGCCGGGAGTCGCACCGATCAGCTTGTCGAAGCAGTGCTCCTCGCGGGCCTGCTCCTTGAGCTCGTGGTTCTCCTCGACCAGGCGCCGGCGCTCGAGGGCGCGCTTCAAGATGATGATGAGCTCCTTGGGGTCCACCGGCTTGCGGAAGAAATCGAACGCGCCGAGCTCGATCGAGCGCAGCACGGCCTGCCGGTCCTTCTCCGCCGACATCATCACGACGGTCGCCTCAGGGTTTCGGCGACGGACTTCCGTCAGAAGGTTCAGGCCCTCATCGATTGTCCCGGAGGGGGGCAGCCGCAGATCGAAGAGGTAGAGGTCGGGGTCCGACTCGCACAGCGCCCGCGCCTGCGTGGCGTCCGGCGCTCCGCGAACCTCGAAGAGTCCCTTCAAGGACCACGTGAGCTGTTCCAGGAGCTCCCGATCGTCTTCGACGATGACGATCGTGCCGGGCGGTCCCGGCTGCTTGCTCACGGCGTCCTCTGCGGCGGTGCCGGACCCTCCGGGCTCTCCGGCTCGGGAACGATACCCGGGAAGATCAGGCGAACGACCGTTCCGCCGGGGCTGCCGGCCTGGCTCATGACGTTGATGGTCCCGTTGTGGAAGCGGATGATCTCTGCCGCTGTCGAGAGGCCGAGCCCTACGCCCTGGGGTTTCGTTGTCTGGAAGGGCTTGAACAGCCGGTCGCGCAGGAACTCCTGCGACATCCCCGACCCGTTGTCAATGATCTCGACGACCGTGCGGGGGGGCATGTGCGAGACGTCGGTGAAGCTTCGGACGAGGACCTTGCCTCCCGCGGGTGTCGCTTCGATCGCGTTCTCGACAAGACTCCAGAGGGCGTCGCGCAGGTAATAGGGGTCGCCCCAGATCTCCGGGATCGCGCCCAGGGCAAACGAGAGCGTCGGCTGGGCGGCGGCCGCGCTGTCCGGGTCGCCGCCGCGACGGGTCGTCCCCGAAGCCACGTCGCGGATAACGCTGTTCAAGTCGAGGGCGACTTTGATCAGGAGAGCATCCTCGTGCGCGGAGAAGCGCTCGACCATGCCGTCCAGGCGCTCGACGGTCGTGCGCAGCAGCTCCTGAACGGAGCGCTTGAACTCCGGGTCGTCGTAATGCTCGTCGATGTTGGACAGCAGCATCTGCAGCCGGAACCCCATGTTCTTGATGTCGTGGACGAGGACGCGGTCCAGGGCGGATCGAAGGTGTTGTGGCGACTCCTTCGGCTTGTCGCTCATGACCCGGTCGCCTTACTGCCGGTGGGCGTTGGCGAAATGCACCTTCACGGCCACTCCGGGGCGCAGGGCTGGCTGCGACGGGTCGCGGCGCACCTGGACGACTACCTGGAAGGTTCCGCTGGCCGGGTCCACGCTGGGACTGATGAACTGGACCGATCCCGTCGTGCGTGCCTTGGGAAAGTTGTCCGGGACGACTTCCACCTTGTCCCCACGATGGATCTTCATGAGATCCTGCTCTTTCACGTAGACCCTCGCGAGCAGCGGCTCGGGCGCCGTGATCTTGAAGAGGGGCTGGTTCTGGTTGTCCACCACTTTCTGCCCGACCCGGGCGTACTTCTCCGTGACGACGCCGGCGAAGGGAGCTCGGATCACGGCGTACTCCCGGATCGCCTTGGCCTTTTCCCAGTTAGCCACCGCGACCGCGTACTGCGCGCGAGCCGTATCCAGATCGGCCTTGCTCATGATGCTGCCGGCCGAGAGGGCCTTGGCCCGGTCGAGCTGCGCCCTGGCCAGCTCCATGCTCTCTTTCGTCTGGCGGACTTCGGCGTCGAACTCCCCCGTGTGCAGTGTCGCCAGCGGCTGACCCCTGGTGACGACGCTCCCCCGGTCCACGTGGATGGTCTCGATGACTCCCGTGATCTGGCAGGAGACGTTGACGTCCTGGTCCACCATCAGGTTTGAGGAATAGACGTCTCCCTCCGCCGGAGCGGCCGGCGTCGGCGGGCCGGCGAGGAGGATCCGCAGCAAGAGACTGGAGACGAAGAACGATTTCATGTCGCCACTCGGTTTGGACGGGAATGGTATCGTAAATCAACCAATGCCGATCCGCCTTGCGAGAGAAAGACCCGAGGTCGAGCGCAAAGGGTTCCGAGCGAACTTCTGCTGGCCTCTGGAACAGCCGTGGGACGAACGCCGTCTCGCCGCTTTTCTCATGACCAAGCACCGCCGCAAGGACACGGACTGGACCCGCCGCACCTCCCCCTTCTGCGCTTCTCTGGGGCTTGCGACCATCGAGTGCTCGGTTCCCGTGGCGGGTCCCGATTCCCTGCCCGAGCTGGAAGCGGTCCTCACGGCGGAGTTGAAGGGGATAATCGCGGGCGCAAGCAAGGTCCACGACGAGATGATCCGCGACAAGGACTGGCGCACCGTGACGCCCCCGTGACAATTGAGGATTGAAGATTGACGATTGACGATTGACGATTGAAATGCCTCAAGTCGCCGTCCCTCAATCCGCAGTCGGCAATCGGCAATCGTCAATTTTCTCAACGGTTTAAGCCCCATCTGGCTGTCCCGTATAATCCCCGCCGACAAAGAAGGGGGTACAGGGATGTTGTCCGTTCCCTCGCTTCGGCTGAATCAGTTCGGCGTGAGCTTTTACGAGGCTCTGCTCTCGGGGGTGGACCTCCAGTCGCTCGTCGGCTTCGAGGTCCTTTCCTTCGGACCCGGCAGCCAGATCACCCGGGGAAAGAAGAAGAAGGTCTCCGGCCGCGTCAACTGGGAGTTCCTGGAAAAAAGAATTGCCGCCTCGGAGCAGGCCTACCAGCGACCGATCATCCAGAAGAAGATCGAGGAGCTGGTCACCTACTATCTTCAGTGCGCGGACTCCGGCACGTTGCCGGCGATCCCGGGCAGCGTGCTCCTGGTCTCCGACCGCCGGCTCGAATTCGTCGCAGCCTCGGGGCGAGCGGACTCGGGATCGCTCAAGCTCCCGGAAGAGTCGGGGATCCTTCGGGCGCTGGACGGGCAGCACCGGCTGCTGGCGCTCCACCAGCTCGCGGAGAAACACAACCTGAAAGACTTTCAGGTGCCGGCCGTCGTTTTCGACAACCTGACGGCCGATCAGGTCGTGGAGCTCTTCGTCACGATCAACAGCAAGCACACGAAGTTGAACCCCTCGCACCTGATCTCGCTTTCGGGCCGGCGTCTCTACCGCGACGAGAACCTCGCCGCCGCGCACGATGTGATCCGCGCGTTGAACGAGGATGAGCACTCGCCGCTCAAGGGGCAGATCAAGGTGCTGGGGATCGGAAGGGGCACCGTGACTCAGGCCTCCCTCGCCGATGAGCTGCGCGACGTCTTTGCCTCGATGGACGCCGCGGGCGGCAGGATGTCGAAGGAGTTCCGCGAGAACGCGCGGCGCTTCTTTCTGAACTATTTCAAGGCCGCGGCGCGCGCCTTCCCCGTGGCGTTTGCCGGCCGCAAGTACGCGATCCGGACCGCGACCTCGCTGCGGGCCTTCATCCGCATCGTGCCGTACGTGATCGCGATGATCCGAAGCCGCGGCGGCGACGTGTGGTCGGCAGGTGAGCTGGACGCCGCCCTGCGTCCATGGGCGGAAGCCATCGGCGACCGCCGCTTCGAGACCGAGACGATCTGGAAAGAGAAGCTCACGGGCGGCACGCGCTCCGCCGTCGAGATCCTGGCGCGCGAGCTGCGCCAGGGGCTCAACGCATGAGCCGTGAGACGTCAGGCGTGAGACGTCAGGCGAGGCCCGAATGAAGCGCAACCAGCACGCCTTACGCCTTACGCCTCACGCTTTACGAATGGCTGTTGACGGGAACTTTCGAACTTCCCGCCAGAGTCTTCGTAAATAGGAGAGAGAGGAGCGAGACAAAGATGGCCACCATCGGAGGGTGTTTCTTCTTCCTGATCGTGATCGCCTTCCTGGCCGTTCTCTGGGCGATCTGGCGCTACAACAACCTGATCGCGTTGAAGAACCAGGTCGTGAACGGCTGGAAGCAGATCGACGTCCAGTTGAAGCGCCGCCACGATTTGATCCCCAACTTGATCGCGTCGGTCAAGGGGGAGATGCAGTTCGAGCAGGACACCCTGGAGAAGGTGATCGCCGCGCGTAACAGCGCGGTCGCGGCCCGCGGCGTGGCCGATGCGGCCGAAAAGGAGAACGCGCTGACGCAGACTCTCTCCCGCCTCTTCGCCCTGGCGGAGAACTATCCGAACCTGAAGGCGAACGAGTCGGTGAAGGCTCTCATGGAGGAGCTGTCCTCGACGGAAAACAAGATTGGCTTCGCACGCCAGTTCTACAACGACATCGCGACCCGCTTCAACATCGCCCAGCAGGTCTTCCCCGACAGCCTGATCGCGCAGGCCTTCAAGTTCCAGCCGGTGGAATTGTTCGCGATCACCGAAGCGGCGGAGCGGGAGGTGCCGAAGGTGGATCTGGGCCTCCGACCCCAATAAGGCCGAGGTTTCAAGTTTCAGGTTTCAGATCCCAGGTACCCGTTCCCTCTTGAAACTTGAAACCTGAAACCTGAAACCGCTTCATGACGCCTACGAATCTTTACGATCAGCAGCGCCGGAACCTCCGGCGGACGAAGATCATCCTTTTCGGCTTCGTCCTCTTCCTGGCGTTCCTCGGCATGGGAGCGGACGCGTTCCTGTATGGCTCGGGAGCGGGACCCGGTTTCCCGATCGCGACGCTGGGCGCCGTTTGCCTGGGAGGGTTTTCCGCCTGGTGGGCGCTCGCGGGCGGAGACAAGGCGGTCCTGGAGTCCACGCATGCCGCTCCGATCGATCTGAACGACCCGAAACAGAGGATGCTCGACAACATCGTCGAGGAGATGGCGATCGCGGGCGGATTGCCCAAGCCCGCCATCTACGTGATTCCCGATCCGGATCCCAACGCGTTCGCGACGGGTCCGGGACCGGAGAAGGCCTCGATCGCAGTCACGAGGGGGCTCCTCGACTCCTTGAACAGGGAAGAACTGCAGGGCGTCGTCTCTCACGAGATGTGATCTTCTTCGCCGTCTGGCTCGTGTCTCTGATTCTCGCGCCGCTCATCGCTCAATTAGTCGCCCTGTCCGTCTCGAGAGAACGCGAGTACCTGGCCGACGCGTCGGGAGCCGAGCTGACGCGCAATCCTCTCTCTCTCGCCTCCGCGCTCGAGAAGATCGACGCGGCCGCCGCTCCCACGGAGTCCGTCAAGCAGGGAGTCGCGCACCTCTGCATCGCGGACCCGCGCGGCCGCGCCGTGAACGACCGCGAAGGCACGTGGGCGAGCCTCTTTTCGACCCATCCTCCCATCGCCAGGCGGATCGCGTTGTTGAAAGAGATGGCCTACCAGACCGCGGGAACCAAGGCATAACGGTGCCGATTCCGTCGAGGCCCGCGGTCGGGCTCTGGCACCGTAGGGGCGGCCCTTGCGGCCGCCCGCCTCTCGTCGTTGTCTGGATCTGCCGGAGCAGAACGAGGTTGTCCGCGAAGAACCCATCCATGAGCAGGAGCTGTGCCTCGTTTGATTTCAGGCGGGTCACCAGGGGAATGAAATCGGGTGTCCCCGTCTGGAAGCTCTCGAAGGCGGAGACTCTCATGTCCCGCGCATCGAGCCGTTCCTTCTGCAGCCGCGCGAGCTGCGTGGCTCCCGGCGTGCTGGAGTAGAGGATCGCCATCTGCTTCACGGGCAAGAGCTCGAGGGGAACGGCCGTCGTGGCGTCTGCGAACGGCTCCAGCCGGCTGATCCGAAAAAAGTACGCGCTCCCGCGCTGCGTCAAACGACGATCGAGTGAGGAGCTCGCGACATAGGGGACGCGCTCCCGCTGCGCCACCTGCGCCACCGGACCGACGATGCTGTCCACGTAGCCTCCAACCAGGGCGCTGACCCCTTGCCGGACCGCCAGATCATAGGCCGCGCTTGTCGCCTCGTCGGGCCGGCCCCCGTCGTCCCTCGTCAAGAGCTTCACGAGGTGGCCGTGGATTGCGCCTCGGCTGTTGATCTCCGAGACGGCGTAGACGACTCCTTCGTGCACCGCCGTTCCCTGGGCAGCCAGGACGCCGCTCAAGGAGTCGATCTCCCCGATTCGGATCTCCGCCGCCTGCTTCGCCTCCGGTGAGCCTTGCGCCGCGAGGAGCCCGAAGGCCAGCAGCTAGCCAGCGCGGAACGCGCCGGCTAGCAAGAGACCGGACGCCGCCCGCGCGCCCATCTTTCGCGGCCTACCGGACAGCCGGGGGACCGCAGGGTCTCCGCTAGTCGGCGCGGAACGCGCCGACTGGCTGCCGGGCCTCGGCGAGCAGCATGCGGGTCCCGTCGGAGCGGGCCGCGTCGCGCTCCGTCTGGATGGCGGCCAGGCGCGACTGCCAGGGCGAAAGCTGGAAGGGGGCTCCTCCCCTTCGGGAAGGCGAGATAGGCGTCGATGAGATCCCGATAGAACCGGACCATGCGCTCCACGAGCGACACGGAATACTCACGTCCCTGCACCTTGAGGCAATGGACGCCGATATCGATCAGGTTCGGGATGTCCTCCAGGAGGAAGAAGGCGTCGTTCTTCAAGGCCACGCTCTTTTCCCACATCTCTTCGCCGCTATAGAGCTCCCACGATTCCATGCAGACGCGGTAGTCGAGGCCACCGCGGTTGGGGCTTCCCTTGAACAGGTCTTTCCCGAAGGGGTCCGCCGTGCGCTCGAGCCGGTGATAAGGGGACATCCAGCACTTCCCGAGGTACGTGTAGCACTTGTTGGCGTGGATCAGGATCTCGATGCCGACGTCGATCTGCTCCTTGCGGGAGGCCAGCTCCCTCAACGTCAGCTTCGTGTCCGCCACCACCTGCGAGACGCCGATCGAGCGGTAGAACCGCACGTCCTCGTTGTTCAGGATGTTGGCCCCGATCGAGGCGTGGATGGTCAGATCCGGGAAGTGCCGGTGGACTTCCGCGATGGCGCCGACGTCGGTCATGATCGCCCCGTCCACACCCCAGGACACGAAGCGCTCCATCTTTCGCAGCATGGGCGCAATCTCATGGGACTGCATGTTGGTGTTGAAGGCCACCCGCAGCTTGGCGCCGCCCCCGTGTGCGATTCCGACGGCGGCCTGCACGTCGTCGTCGGATAGCTCGTACTTGTCGCGCCGCCGACTCCACCCGCGCGGCCCGACGTAGATCGCGTTCGCGCCGCCGTTCACGGCCGCCTCGACCATCGGAAGATTGCCCGCCGGTGCCAGTAGTTCAACCATGTCCCCACTCCTTCTCGACCCGAAGTTTGAAACCCTACGACTCCGCGCGAGAAATCGTCAGCAGCGACCCCATCGCCTCCGGCCGGATGCCCGCGTAATCCATTCCGCTCCTGCCGAAGTAGAACCCGTTGCACAGACCGATCCGGGCATGACGCCGGATGGTCTCCCACCACTTCTCATCCAGTGTGTCATCGCCTGCGGCGGCCCTTTCCAACGCCGCGCGGTACACCGCCGCGACCTCGCTCCGGTACGCGGGATTCTCCGACACGGTTTCGATCCGGAAGTGCCGGTGACCCTCGTCCAAGAGACGCGGCAGATGCTCCAGCATGCACACATCCTTGCCGCTCATGATCCCCTTCCCCACCGACTTCATCGCCCAGTCCCCCTGCTTCAGGAACAGCTCCTTCTGGCAGAGGTCCGGACACTTGACGCCCCACTTCTCCTCGTACTCCAGTAGGAAGCAATAGTCCGAGATCCCCAGGGGCATCTTGCCGTGCACGAGCAGCTCCATCGGCGCTCTGCCTGCGGCCGTGATCTCGTTGATCTCGTCCAGGCTCAGCTCGTAGTTGGGAGTAAACCGAACGGCTCCGAATCCGCGCAGGACCTCGACGCCGGCGGCGGTGTACACGTTCGCGAAGCCGCCGACGTGGATGGGCAACTCCGGGAACTCGTCATGGGCGATCTTCAAGATCCCGAGGTTATGGACTTCCACCGCCTGGGCGCCGGCGGCCGCCGAGGTTTCCAGCATCTTGCGCACCCTGGGCAGGAAGTCGTTGCGCGGTCCCGCATAGGTCGTCACGTAGGCGCGCTTGCCCCGATCCTGCAGAATGCGGAGCCCCTCCTTGAGATCCCCGAGTTGCTCGAGGAAGTTTCCCTCGTAGATCCGGCAGTAGATGTCACCCAGGTAGACCCCGTCGTAGTCGGAGAGGTCCGACTCGCGAAGATCCCGCAGGTTGGCAATCGTCGTGTTCAACTCGAACCGGCTCGTGGCTTCTAGCTCAGGGTTCATCATCTCGTCTCCGTTATCGTCCAATCTCCGTTATCGTCCCACCACGGCCCACGTCGCCGGCAATGTTGCCGGTCGGACTCGACCAGCGACTGGAGCCGGGTGAGCGTCGATCGCCTCCCGGTAGCGCCGGACGAGCGCCGCCAGAAGTTCCACCGGCAGGCTCCGCCCCTGAAGCTTCAAGACGTCCACGCCCGCTTCGGCGTAGGCCTTGACCTCCGCAATCGGGCTGATCTGCCGGCTGGGAAAGAGCCGCGCGTCTACTCGCCGCCCGTCGGCATAAAGGTCCCAGGGTTGCTGGCAGATCCGGAAGCAGGCTCCGACGCCGCCCCGCTTCATGCTCCCCGTCTGCCGG
>WNGE01009802.1_pt1 | contig 10034 bp, 12 predicted proteins | sample 5400651 | NCBI WGS metagenome assembly WNGE01 (sample SAMN13153370, study PRJNA577476) | soil metagenome | isolation source: 60 cm soil or saprolite under grassland replicate 2 | place: USA:California | collected 2016-06-15 | reverse complement strand
CCCCGCGGCCACGGCGGCGGCCCGGGGTGCGGCCAGCGTGGGCTGGGTGGCGGCCATCGCGGCGGGGCGGGTCGGGGGGACCGCCGGCCGGGAGGCCGAACGACGGGCGCAGGCGGCCTGGTTGACTCGCCGCCTTGGCCTGGATCACTGAGAACCGAAGGGGAAAGGAGTCGAGATGGTGGTGGTCCTGTTCCACATCAAGACCCGCCGGGACATCGACCAGGACGAGTACCAGCGCACGTTCGAGCGCATGATGGAGCTCGTCTCGGCCATGCCCGGCTTCCAGGGACTGGACGGGTTCGCCGGCGAGGACGGCAGCGAGCTCGCCGTGGCCCGGTTCGATTCGGACGAGTCCGTCCGGGCCTGGAAGGAGCAGCCCGAGCACGTCCGAACGCAAGAGCGAGGGCGCACCGAGTTCTTCGACACCTACGAGATCACGGTGGCCGAGGTGTCCCGGCAGTACTCGTGGTCGGCTACAGCGGGACGTTCGACAGGACCATGATCCGGGGCTCGGTCATCTCCTCCATCGCGTAGCGCAGGCCCTCGCGCCCGTAGCCCGAATCCCTCGCCCCGCCGTACGGCATCTGGTCCGCCCGGAACGCGCTGGTGTCGTTCACGATCAGCCCGCCCACCCGGATCTCCCGATGGGCCAGCATCGCCCGGTCGATGCTCGAGGTGAACACCCCGGCCTGTAGTCCGTAGTCGCTGTCGTTGACCCTGGCGATGGCATCATCGAAGGTCTGGTACGGCTCGACGATCACCACCGGGCCGAACACCTCCTGGCGGCACACCTTCATGTCGGGCGTCGTGTCCACCAGGACGGTCGGGTAGTAGAGCGAGCCCTCCCGTTTGCCTCCGGTCAGGATCCTCGCTCCTTCGTCGACCGCCTCGCCGACCCACTCCTCGATGCGCTCCGCCGCCCCCTCGTCGATCACCGGACCCACGTCGACGTCCGGGTCCATGGGGTCTCCGACCTTGAGCGATTCGACCTCCTTGACCAGCCTTGCCAGGAAGTCCTCGTACACCTCCGACTGCACGAACACCCGCTGCACGGCGATGCACGACTGCCCGGCCTGGTAGTTGCCGCCCACGGCCACTCGCTGGGCCGCATGGTCCAGGTCCGCGTCTGAGTGCACGATCACTCCGGCGTTGCCCCCCAGTTCCAGGGTGACGTGCTTGTGCGGATCGAGGCCCTTGAGCTTCCATCCGATCCCCGACCCGGTGAAGGAGAGCTTCTTGAACCGGCGGTCTTCGACCAGGGCCTGAGCCCGCTCGCTCGAGATCGGGAGCACCGACAGCATCCCCTTCGGAAGCTCGGTCTCCTCGAACAGCTCGGCCAGGGCCAGCGCTCCGAGCGGCGTGACCCCCGCGGGCTTCACCACGATCGGCGCGCCCACCGCCAGCGCGGGGGCCACCTTGTGCGCCACCAGGTTCACCGGGAAGTTGAACGGGCTGATGCCGAGCACCGGCCCGAACGGGAACCGCCGGACGATCCCAGCGCGGGAGCCGAGGGATTCCTCGGTGTCGAGCGGCAGGAACTCCCCGCCGAACCGGCGGCACTCCTCGGCCGCCCACCGGAACGTCGATACCGCCCGGGTCACCTCCACCTTCGCCCACTTCAGCGGCTTGCCTCCCTCGCGGGCCACGGTCTCGGCCAGCTCGTCAACGCGCTCACCGATCCGCATCGACATGTGGGCCAGCGCCTCGGCCCGGACGTGCGTGGGGAGCCGGCGGGATTCGTCGAACGTCTCGGTCGCCGCCGCCACCGCATCCTCGACGTCCGCGTCGGTCGGAACCCCCAGCGTTGCCACCACGCTGCCGTCGTAGGGGCTCTTCACGTCGAGGGTGCCCTGGCCCATCCGCCAGTCGCCCGCCACGTAGAACGGCTTCGTCATCTCGTCCTCCTCCTTCTTGATCTCAGGCTATCCCTTACGAATGCAAAGTGAGCACCCGTGCCGTCGGCCGGATCACCGATGACGGCGGCCCCTCGAACCGTGCTACAAACGGCGAAGCCCGGACCGTCACGTTCGCCAGGAGGCCGGCGTGAGGAAGCTGTCGGAGGAGGAGATCGGCCAGGCCATCGCCCGGGACCTTCCGGGCTGGCGACTGGCCGAGGGGGAGATCCTCAAGAGCTACAAGTTCCCCTCGTTCATGGATGCCATCGGATTCATCGCCCGAGTGGCCGAGAAGGCCGAGGCTGCCAACCACCATCCCGACCTGGAGAACCACTACAACCGGGTTCGGGTGGCCATCCACACGTGGAGCGAGAACGGCATCACGCAGAAGGACATCGCCCTGGCCCGCGAGATCGAATCGGTGGCGGACGTCGCGTCCGGCGGCTGAAGTCACCCCTCCTGTTTCTGCCCGCGGAGTGCCGGGTAGATGCGACCCGATGTCCGAAGCTCGCCTCGAACAGAACCGCCGCGGGTTCGCGCGGCACAACGTCGTGGCCTCGTTCCCCGACATGGACGCCGCTCGCGGCGCTATCGGCGCGCTGGAGGCGGCCGGGATCGAATCGAGCCTCGTCTCACTCCTGGGTCCTCGGGCCGAGGAGGCGGCCGGGGAGACCGACACCCGTGAGCGCGACTTGAAGATCACCGAGCACGTCGGCAAGCGGGTGGCCGCGGGGGCAGCCGCGGGTTCGGCCCTCGGCGCGGGGGCCGGGTTCCTCGCAGGGCTCGCCGCCTTCGCCATCCCGGGCGTCGGCCCTGTGATCGGGACCGGCGTGTGGGCGGCGACGATCGGCGGCGCCGTGGCGGGTGGTGGGGTCGGTGGCATGGTCGGCGGCGTCTCGTCGGTTGACGTGAGCGACGCATGGGAGCTCACGTATGAAGGGGTCCGGGCCGGCCGGGTCATGGTCGGTGTGCACTCGGACGATCCCGACGTGGTGGACCGCGCCGCCCAGGCCCTGGAGAAGGCCGGTGGGGCAGACAACCGCCGGTTCGACGCCGGCGGACGCCTTCAACACTGAGCTGAGGCGCGCTGTCCTCAGTGCTCGGCGCGGGCGTTGGGGGTCGAACCTGCGGGCCGGAGCACCAGGCGGTCGTGCGGCTCCTCCACGTCGACCAGGCCTTCCAATCCCGCCTCGACGAACATCGTGACCGGGCCCACTTCGAGCTCCCGATCTCCGGGTTCGGGATCGTGGACCAGCACGGCCTGGACCCCCGACGGCGTTCGGGCCAGCCGGAGCCTGGCCTCGGGGTCGAATCGCCGGGAGGCCTGCTGGGCTCGCCCCAAGATGTCCTTCGCCCAGTCGGTGAACTCGACGGCCACGACCAGAGGATAGCCGCCCGCCGCGGCGCCTCCTTCGCCAGTCCTCGCTATCGCAAAGGGAAGGGCGGCTGCCACCACCACGGCGTGTCGTCCACCTCGATCGCCGTCACCCACTTCACCCACCAGAAGCCGCGGCGGCCGGGCGCGACGATCCGGGCCGGGGCGCCGTGTCCGGGAGCGAGCGGCTCGTCTCCGGCCCGGGTGGCCAGCCATAGGCGTCCGGCGTCGGCGACCGGGAAGCGCCGGTCGTAGCCGGTGATCGACACCGCCCGGACGCTGCGGCCGTCCCCGATCCCGGCCCGGGCGAGCAGGCGGTCCAGCCGGACTCCCTCCCACAGTTGATCAGCGAACCACCCGCCGGTGCAGTCGAGGGTCGCCCGGACCGGCTCGGTGAGGGGCTCCAGGTCGGCCAGCGACAGCTGTTCGACCTCCTGGCCCCGGGCGACGAGGCGGAGGCGCCACGAGCCGACGTCAACGGTGGGGATGGAGTCGGTCAACCACTGGGTGACCGGGATATCGCGCGGGTCGGCGCTGTACGAACCGGTGAACCGGGCGCTTCTCCCCGGCAGGCCGGCCCCCCGAATCGCGCCGGCCAGGCCGCCGAACGCGGCCAGCGACCCCGCCGACAGCGCGCCGGCTCGGAGCAGGCTCCGCCGGCCGAGATCCGTCCGCCTGGGCCGGACGGGGCGGGCCGCTAGGTGCCACAGCGCGAACGGGACCGACCCGAGCGCCGCGGCGACGTGGACCTGCATGGCGGTGACGGGACCGATCGACCGCAGGAGGCCCGTGGCATGGCCGATGCCCGTGGCGAGGGCGACGGCGACCAGGATCGAGAACGCGACAGACCAGCTCGAGCCTGGCCGGTGGCGACGCAGCCCACGCCGGACGATGACCGACTTCCACGGAGCGAGGACCAGGATGCCGAGGCCGACCGCGCCGTGCGCCACCACCACCCACCGGTCCCAGCCCTCCCCGATGGCGAAGGCGAGGAAGCCGGAGGCGAGGGCCCACGAAAGAAGGACCAGCAGTCCGAGGTTCGTTCGCCGCCCGGCCACGACGACATTGTGCGCCGTCTGCCGGCGGTGGCGGCTGCCAGGCGGCGCTGGCTGGTTGCCGCGGGGACCGGCCCGGCGCATACTCCCTCGGGCTTCTGTCGCCGCCCGCCACCAGCGATGAGAGGGAGTGAGCGACCGATGGGTGTGCCGTTATGGCCCTCGCACCCAGGCGCCGCGCCAGGCGACTGTGGGACTACCTGCGCTCGGAGCGCCGGACGCTCCGGCAGGGCTTCGTCGCGCTGCTCGTCAGCACCGGCGCCGCGCTGGTCGCCGGCGTAACGCTCAGCTCGATCAGCAAAACGCTCATCGCCCTCCCCGGCCTCATCATCCTCATCCCCGCGGCCAACGGCATGCGGGGGACGATCTTCGGTGCCATCGGCGCGCGCCTGGGGACCAGCATCCACGCCGGTCTGTTCGAGGTGACTCGCGAGCGGCAAGGGGTCCTGTACCAGAACACGTTCGTGGCCATCGTCACCACGTTCTCGTCGTCGCTGTACCTGGCGGCGCTGGCGAAGATCTCCGCCACCGCGTTCGGCCTCACGTCGATCTCCTTCCTCGACTTCGTGACCATCTCCGTGGTCGGTGGCGTCCTGGGCTCCGCCATCATCCTGGGGCTGACCACGGCGATCTCGATCGTGTCCTACCGACGGGGCTACGACCTGGACGCGGTCGGAACCCCGATCGTCACGGCGGCCGGAGACATGACCACGGTGCCGTCCCTGTACCTGGCGACCTTGATCGTCCACGTCCACTGGCTGAACGCGGTCGTCGCCGTCGCGATGATCGCGGTCTCCCTGTACGCCACGATCCGCGGCGCCCTCACGGACCTGGCCATGGCTCGCCGGATCCAGGTGGAGATGGCGGCGGCCATCGCCTTCACCCCGCTGCTCGACATCCTCGCCGGGACCGCGGTGGAATCGAAGCTCGACCGGTTCGTGGCCCTGCCGGGCCTGCTGGTGATCGTCCCGCCCCTCGTGTCGAACGCGGGCGCGCTCGGGGGGATCCTGTCCTCGCGCATCTCCTCCAAGGTGCACATGGGCCTGGTCTCGCCCACGTCGTGGCCGGAGAGCCTGGCCTTCCTCGACGCCGGGCTGGTGATGGTCTCCGGCATCTTCGCCTTCACGCTCACCGGGACCCTGGCGTTCGCGTACAGCGCGGCGTCCCACAGCGCGCATCCGGGGATCGCCGTGATGATCGGAGGCACCCTGCTCACGGGCGTCCTGGCGACGATGGTGTCGATCTTGGTGAGCTACTACGTCGCCATCTTCACCACCAGGTTCGGCTGGGACCCGGACAACCAGTCCGTTCCCATCATCACCAGCGTGATGGACCTGGTGGGGGTGGGCCTCTTCCTGTTCGTGGTTCTGTCAGTATTTGGGGTGGGAACGCATGGCTGACGGCGATCAACCCCGGAACGTCAAGGAACTGCTCGTCGAGGCGAAGGACGCCTCCGAGCTCATGGTGGACCTGGCCTACGCGGCGGTGTTCTTCAACGAGGCGAGCCTGGCGGAGGAGGTCGAGGAGCTCGAGGAGCGCCTGGACGGCTACCTGCGGCGGCTCCGCGAAATCTCGATGCTGGCGGCCCGGTCGCCCGAGGACGCCGAGGCGATGGGCGGCGTCCTGCACATCGCCGGCGCCATCGAGAAGATCGGACAAGCCGCATCGGATATGGCGCGGGTGGTCGAGGCCCGGCTGGGGATTCCCGACGCCCTCCGCCGGGACCTCCGCCACGCCGACGAGATCGTGGGACGGGTCCGGGTTCGGGAGGGCGCGCCCTGCGTCGGCCGCTCGCTGAAGGACCTGCTGCTCCCGAGCGAGACCGGGATGTGGCTCATGGCCGTTCGCCGCGGGACCGACTGGGAGTTCGATCCGCAAGCCGAGACGGTGCTCTCCGAGGGCGACGTGCTGCTATTCCAGGGTCCGGAGGAGGGCGTGAACCTGATCCGGGAGGTGGCCGGCGCGCCCGCCCTCCCCGAGCCGCCCGAGTCCGACGTGCCCGCGCTGAACGAGCTGGACCGCGCGGTCGACATCCTGGTCGAGATGAAGAACTCGGCCGAGGTGGCGGTGGGCCTGGCCTACTCGTCCCTGCTTTTCAAGGACACCGCGCTGGCGGCCGAGGTGGCCACGCTCGAGTCCCGCTCGGACATCCTCCACGACGAGCTGGAGTCGTGGGTGCTGAAGGCGGCGCCGGAGGCCCGAAACACCGACGAGCTTCGAGGCCTGCTTCGGCTGGGCTACGCGAGCGAGGTCATCTTCGACGCGGCCAGAGACATGACGTGGCTTATCGAGCACGGCGAGGAGCTGCACCCCGTGATCCAGATGGCGCTGGAGGAGAGCGAGGAGGTGGCCACCGAGACCATCGTGGAGGCCGGGTCCCGGGCCGCCGGCCGCTCGCTCAAGCAGCTCCAGCTGGAGACCGAGACGGGGATGCTCGTCCTGGCGGTCCAGCGGGGACGAAAGTGGACCTACCGGCCGAGGCCGAGGTTCGAATTGGAGCCCGGCGACCGGGTCATCTCGATCGGCCCGGAGGAGGGGGTCGCCGAGCTCGAGGCGCTGACCCGCGGCCCAGCCCCGGCCTACGGCTCCCAAGCTCGCGGGTAGGCCCGGCGATCCCGGCCTTCGGTCGGCGAGACAGGCGCTACCGCGAGCCATTGACTCCCGCGAGTGCTTCTGAGAGTTCGAACAGGGACTCGATCCTTGCATGGGCATTGGCGGCGGCGGGACTGTCGCTTTGCAAGTGGGCCCACGGACCTCGGCGAAGGAACACCGCGATCATTCCGGCCTCCAGCGTCGGCGTGACGTCGTTGTCGATGCGGTCCCCGACGTACGCGGCCTCCTCCGGTCGCACCCCGGCAAGCTCTGCGAGCCGGATGAAGAACTCCATGGATGGCTTCTCCGCACCCAGGCTCTGGGACGAAGAGACGGCGTCCAAACCGAGACCACGGAGTCCTTCCTCGTGCATGGAGGAGTGGTTGCCGGCTGCGGCCAGAACGTAGCCCTGGGACTTGAGCGCTTGCAGGCACGGGATGACATCCGGATAGAGGTCCTGCGGCTCGAACCGCCGGAGATCTCCGGCCGCCTCTCGGGCAGCCCACTCCCGATCGAGGTCGACTCCCAGGATTTCGAACGTGCGTCGATGATCCTCGCCCCGAGCGACGGTCCCACCGAGCACCCCGAAGAGTGTGAGGGCAGGGATGCCAAGCCATTCAGCCCAGCCGGCCCAGACGCGAGTCTCGTCGACGAGGGTCTCTCCCACATCGAATAGGACGGCCTTCAGCCGCAACGCGGTCAGCGCACCCCGGCCGGGAGGGAGAACCGCATCTGCTCGTCAACGGTGTGGAGCTGCTCGACCTCGGTGGCGCCATCGGCCTTGAGCCAGTCCACCACCCGTTCGACCAGCCATTCGGGGGCCGACGCTCCAGACGTGATCCCGACCGTCTCCCGCCCAGCCAGCCAGTCGGGTCTGAGGTCGGTCTCGTCGTCGATCAGGTAGGCGGGAGTGCCCATCGAACGCGCAACCTCCACCAGACGTCGAGAGTTCGACGAGTTGTCCGACCCGATGACCAGGATCACGTCGACCAGGCCGGCCATGTCCTTGACCGCCTCCTGGCGGTTCTGGGTCGCGTAGCAGATATCGTCCCGGGGCGGCCCCTGGATCGAGGGGAAGCGCTCCCGCAGGACGTCGATGACCTCGTTCGTCTCGTCCACGGACAGGGTGGTCTGGGACAGGTAGGCCACCCGTTCCGAGTCCGGGACCTCGACGCTTCGCGCCTCCTCGGGCGAGCCGACCAGCACGACGTTTGCGGGCGCCTCGCCCGTCGTGCCCACGACCTCCTCGTGGCCCTCGTGGCCGATCAGCAGGATGGTCTGGCCGTCGCGGGCGAACCGCCGGGCCTCGAGGTGCACCTTGGTCACCAGCGGGCACGTCGCGTCGATCACCCGGAGGGCCCGCTCGTTCGAGTCCGAGTAGACCTCCGGCGCCACGCCGTGCGCCGAAAGGATGACCACCGACCCCGTCGGGATCTCGGAAACGTCCTCAACGAATACCGCGCCCTTGCTCTCGAGGTCCCGCACCACGTGGATGTTGTGCACGATCTGCTTGCGCACGTACACGGGAGGCCCGTAGATCCGTAGGGCCCGTTCGACGGTGTCCACCGCCCGCTCGACCCCGGCGCAGTATCCGCGCGGCCACGCCAGGACGATTCGTTTCGGCACGATCCAATGGTACCCGAGCACCACCCGCCCTCCCCCGTGGGCGGGCGGTAGGGCACGAACTCTCAACGAACGTCCGAGATGACAAAGCGAGCTTCGTCCGCTACTCTGGTCGCTTCCGCGCCTGCGATTCAGCTATCGAACAACGATCCCACACTTCCCTCGGGACTGGCGTGTGTCCATGGGATCTGAGAACAACTGATGAACGTACATTGACCATTACAGGAGGAGGTGACCGAACACCCACGACCTTCCGTGCCCAAGCCGGGGGCAGATAACCTCGGCCAAGCGTCGGGGGTGAAACCACGCCTATGTCATTCTTTCGAGCATACCGATTCCGGCCCGCGCGGGGCGTCTCGCTCGTTCTTCTGATGATTGTCTTTGCCTCCGCCGCCCGCGCGGAGGTTCTCCATCTCACGCCGCATTCCTCTCCGGCGTACCGGTTCTCTCCCGCCCTCGTCTCCAGCCTCGCCCTGCCTCCCCGGGATGTCGCCCGGGAGAGCGGGAGGCTTCGCGTGGTCCTGTTCCGGGAGCGCCGCCAGGCAACGGCGGTGGAGCGTGAGCGCCGGTCCTGGAAGGCACCCGCGGCCACGGTGGCCCCGGTCGCGACCGTGGTCAGCCACTCCGGCGCCAACTGGTACGCCATCGCGGCGTGCGAATCGGGCGGGGTGTGGGCCATCAACTCGGGGAACGGTTTCTGGGGCGGGCTCCAGTTCTCCCCGGGCACGTGGTATGCCTACGGCGGGGGTCCCTTCGACGGGACCGGGCCATTCCCCTATTCGGCGGGCCAGCAGATCGCGGTGGCCGAGCGCGTCCTGGCGGCCCAGGGCCCGAGCGCGTGGCCGAACTGCTTCCGGTGGGCGTGACCGCCTAGGCCCGGACCGGACCGCCGGGCTTGGGGACCCCGAGGATGGCACCCCTGACCTCGTGGAGGGACCCAGCCACGACATCGGAGCCGGGCAGCTCCCCGACCGAGACCACCCGGATCGAACGTCCCGTCCCGCGGACCGCGCGCAGCGCGCCGGGCCCCAGCGAGGCGTCGAGCACCACGACGTCCGGGCGCCACGACGCCAGCTGGTCCGGCAGCTCATCGAGCGAGGCGGCCCCGCCCACCAGCTCCCAGGCCACGCCGACCGCGGCTCGCTTCAGCTCTCTCAGCTGGTCGCGATCCCCCGCGGCGCACAGTACCTTGAGCGCGCGGCACATCTAGCCCGGCACTCCGGTTGCCGGCTCGCCCATGGGCACCGCCCCCTCGGGGGGAGTCTGGCCCGACAGCCTCGGCACCACCCACTGGCGCAGGAGGAAGTTCACCACGCCGGCCACGGGGATCGCAGCCAGGATCCCCCAGAACCCGAGCAGGTCCGCCCCCAGGAGCACCGCCAGCAGGATCACGACGGGATGCAGGTTCGTGGTCCCCTTCAGGATGATCGGCGACAGGACGAACCCGTCGACCATGTGGGACGCCACGATCACCGCCATCACCACCAGGAGGTA
>WNGE01011181.1_pt1 | contig 10035 bp, 5 predicted proteins | sample 5400651 | NCBI WGS metagenome assembly WNGE01 (sample SAMN13153370, study PRJNA577476) | soil metagenome | isolation source: 60 cm soil or saprolite under grassland replicate 2 | place: USA:California | collected 2016-06-15 | reverse complement strand
ATCTCCTCCGGGCTCACCCGCAGCTCGCGCTGGATGACGTCGAAGATGCGATGCGGCTCGGGCAGCGAATGGAGGACGTAGCCGGTGCTGGACGCGACGCGCAGCAGGTTGAGGAAGCCGTCGCTCGTGATGTGGATGAGGGCCTTCACGGCGACGCCGCTGTCGAGGACGTCCAGGACCTCCCTGACGTAGATGCGAGTGGGAACGAGCAACTCCTCCCCGAGGGCGCGCCCGAGTTCCTTGAAGCGGGCGGTTGGACGATGCTTCGTGAAGAGCCGGCGCGCCAGGGTGAGGCCGTTGCTGTGAACACCGCTGCTCCGGAGGCCCAGGACGACGTCGTCGGGCTCGATATCGCTCCCGACCCGGATCTTGTCCAGCGGCACGGTGCCGATCGCGGTCCCGGCGAGATCGAAGCCGAATCCCGGGCGCACCCCCTTGATGATGTCCCGCACCTGGGCGATCTCGCCGCCCGGGATCGTGATCCCCGCGGTGAGGGCGCCTGCCCGCAAGCCCTTCGCGAGCTCGGTGAGGAGGACGGGATTCGGCTCCTGGACCGCGATGTAGTCGACCATCGTCAGCGGCGTGGCTCCGACGCACAGGACGTCATTGACGTTCATGGCGACGCAGTCGATGCCGATGGTGTCGTACTTGCCGACCAGCTGGGCCACGAGGAGCTTCGAGCCGACACCATCGGTCGAGATCGCGATGCCGATATCGCCGACCTCGACCACGTTGGCGAAGAAACCGAAGGGGAGCTTGACGTGGCCAAGGCCGGCCGGCCGCGTCGCGAGCGTGTCGTGCAGAAGATGGACGAGGGCCTTGAGACCGGACTCTTCCCTGGCGGAGTCGACCCCGGCGGTGGCGTAAGACGTACGACGGCGGGCCGGGCGCCGGGCGGCTCGAGCCCTGGCTCTTGGCGAGTTACGAGTCTTCATGGACTGAGCGCCTCACGCTGATCCGAAATCATCAGCCGGCAGTATACACATCGTCGATTGTAGATCAACACGTACCCCCCCGTCCGTCGAGTTGCCGGCCATCGGTCGGAGCGGTACCCTACGTGGGCTGTGCCGGCGGACGGGGCGAGGGAGTGATGATCGTCTTCCAAGAACGGAGCGAAGGAGAAGGTGAGTGAGGGCGCTGATCGGCCGGGGTCGTGCCTAGGGTAACACGTGGGTGACCGACATGAGGCACTTTCTGGATGGCGCTGGAGCCATGCCTGACGGCATGCCCGGCCCTGCCCTCAATCTGGCGCTGTTCCTCGGGGCGATCGTCGCCTGGGTGACGAGCGGCCGGTCGGCTGCCGATCACCGGACGAACGTGGCGTGCCGGCGGAGCTCGGATCGCCGGCGGTGTCCCGGTGAGATCCTCGCTTCGTTCGAGGCCGACGGGTCATCCATCTCGTGGCATTGCCCGATGTGCGGCGACAACGGGGTCACGCGGGGATGGGAAGGCACTCCGTGGGATCGCAGACGTACGAAGACGAGCCCGTGAGAGAGCGGCCTGGCGAGCCACGCATGCCCGGACGTATGATCGGCTTGTCGTAGACACCCTCGGTACCAAGGCTCCTGTGTGACCATCACCTCAGCACGCTGGGGGGAGGGACGTTCATGGCCTTGCGAGTCGTCACCATCGCGATGACCACGGGCGCGCGCGCCGAGCAGGTCGGCCGGCTGGTGGCCGACCAGCTGGGCTTTCGGTACGTCAACGACGAGATCATCGACCGGGCGGCGGAACACGCCGGGGTATCGCGGCGAGAGGTGGCGGAGGTCGAGCGCTCGCCGTCACTGATCAGCCGCATCATGACGGCGATGGGGTCGGGCCCGCTCATCGAGCATGGCGGCCTGCTGGCGGCGGACGAGATCGACGCGTCCCCGTCGTACCGGCGGCTGATCCAGGAGGTCATCCGCGAGGTCGCCGCGCAGGGCAATGTCGTGATCCTGGCGCACGGGGCCAGCATCCTGCTGGCGGGGGCGCCGGGCCTGTTGCGGGTGCTCGTCACGGCTTCACCGGCCACACGGGCTGGCCGGCCCGTCGCCGAGTCCGGCCAGGACGAGCGCCAGGCAGCGCGCGAGATCCAGCGCACGGACCGCGAGCGCCGCGGCTTCTTCAAGCGCTTCTACAATCTCGACGAAGAGCTGCCCACCCACTACGACGTCGTCGTCAACACCGACGTGCTTTCCCCCGAGGCGGTGGCCCGAGTGATCGCCCACGCCGCGGCGAACCCCTAGGCCGCATTATGCGTGAACAGATCGGCACCCTCACCCCGACCCTCTCCCTCTCCGAGACTCTCCTAGGGAGAGGGAGCCGTTTCGATCCCCTCGCCCCCGGAGGGGGAGAGGGACAGGGTGAGGGGGAGCGTAGCACGTGGAACACGCGCTCGTGCATGGGGCGGGCTAGGAACATGGTGCTCGAGCCGGTGATCGAGCGTCACGCGTGCCGGCGAGGCCGCGCGGCGTGATCCGGGTCGTCGAGTCGGCCTCGGGCGCCGAGCGGATCGAGGCGGCCCGCGCGTTTCTCGGCGGCCTGCCGGCCGGGGGCGAGACGCTGGTGGTCGGGGCCTCGCGCGAGGCGGCCGACGACCTCGTGCGGCGCGTGACGGCGACGGCGGGGGCGACCTTCGGGATTCACCGCGCGAGCCTCACCCAGCTGGCCGCGCGGGTGGCGGCGGCCGAGCTGGCGGGGCTTGGCGCCGTGCCGGCGACTGCGCTCGGCGCGGAGGCGCTGGCCGCCCGCGTCACGTTCGAGGCAGTGGGGGCGGACGCGCTCGGGTACTTCGCTCCGGTGGCGCGGTTCCCCGGCTTCGCGCGCGCGCTCGCCTCGACGCTCGCCGAGCTGCGGCTCGGGCGTGTCGAGCCGGAGGCGCTCGGGAAGCTCGCCCGCGACAGCAGCGCCGGCAGGGACGTGGGCGAGCTGCTGGCGCGCTTCGAGGAGGCGCTGCGGGTGGGCGCGCTGGCCGACCGCGCGGCGCTGTTCGATCTGGCCACGGCGGCGGTGTCGGGCGGCGCGCCGGCGGCGATCGCCCGGCTCCCGCTCGTGTTGCTCGACGTCCCGATCCTGACGCCGGCCGAGCGCGCGTTCGTGGGCGCGCTCGTCGGGCTCTCGCCCTCGGCGCTCGTCACCGTGCCCGCCGGCGACGATCGCACGCTGCACGCCCTCGAGCAACTCGGCGCCGGGCCGGAGCCGGCGACCCGTGGCGCGCCCACGGAAGCAAGCACGGGGCTGGCCCAGCTGCGTACCTACCTCTTCGCGGAGACGGCGCCGGCGGCGGCGGCTCACCCGGGAGAGGCCGTCTTCTTCTCGGCGCCCGGCGAGGGGCGGGAGGCGGTCGAGATCGCGCGTCGTCTCGTCGAGGAGGCGCGTGAGGGGACGCCGTTCGACCGGATCGCGATCCTGCTTCGCGCCCCCCAGGTCTACTCGACCCTGCTCGAGACCGCGCTCGGCCGCGCCGGGATCCCGGCCTTCTTCGCGCGCGGCGCGCGGCGGCCCGACCCCGCCGGCCGCGCGCTCCTCGTCCTGCTCGACTGCGCGCTCGAGAAGCTCTCGGCGCGGCGCTTCGCGGAGTACCTGTCGCTCGGCCAGGTGCCGGCGCTCGGCGCCGACGGCGCGCCGCCGCGCGGCCGCGACGTGTGGGTGGCCGCCGACGAGGAGGCGCTCACGCTCGGGGCGGACGGATCCGCCCCGCCCGAGGAGGACGCGCCGTCGGGCGAGAGCGCGGTGGAGGACTCGGACGCGAGCCCGGTCCTCGAGGGCGCCCTGCGCGCGCCGTGGAAGTGGGAGAAGCTCCTGGTCGACTCGGCGGTGATCGGCGGCCGCGAGCGGTGGAGCCGGCGTCTCGCCGGTCTGGCCGCCGAGCTGCGCCTGAGGACCGAGGAGCTTCGCCAGGAAGAACCGGACTCGCCGCGCCTGGCGGGGATCGAGCGGGACCTCGCGAACCTCGAGCACCTCGGACGGTTCGCGCTGCCCGTGATCGAGCGCCTGGCCGCGCTGCCCGCCCGCGCCACCTGGGGGGAGTGGGTCGCGGAGCTGCAGGGGATCGCCCCGATGGTGCTGAGGCGGCCGGAGCGGGTCCTCGCCGTGCTCGCGGAGCTGCGCGCGCTCGGCCCGATCGGGCCGGTGGCGCTCGACGAGGTGCGCGACGTGCTCGCCGACGAGCTGGCGACGGTCGCCGAGCGGCCGCCAGCGGTGCGCTACGGCCGGGTGCTCGTGGGCACCCTCGAGCAGGCGCGGGGGCGCGCGTTCGACGTGGTGTTCGTCCCCGGCCTCGCCGAGCGCATCTTCCCCCAGAAGCCGCGGGAGGACCCGATCCTGCTCGACGCGCTCCGGCGCGAGCTGGGCGGCCGGCTCGCGACGCAGGGCGATCGCGCGCAGCACGAGCGGCTGCTCCTCCGCCTGGCCGTCGGCGCGGCGACCCGGCGCGTCTACCTCTCCTACTCGCGGATCGAGCTGGCCGAGGCGCGGCCGCGCGTGCCGTCGTTCTACGCGATGGAGGTCCGGCGCGCGCTGGCCGGCCGCATCCCCGACCCGCAGACGCTCGAGCGCGACGCGGCCGAGGTCGGACAGGCGCGGCTGGCATGGCCGGCGCCCGGCGATCCCGCGCGCGCCATCGACGAGGTCGAGCACGATCTGGCGAGCCTGGGGGCGCTCCTCCGTTCCGGGGCGGCGGAGGCGCGGGGGCGCGCGCGCTATCTCCTCGAGCTGAACGACCGGCTCGCGCGCTCGCTGCGCGCGCGCTGGGCGCGCTGGCGGCCGCGCTTCACGCCGCACGACGGCATCGTCCAGGTCGCCGAGGGCACGCGCGACATCCTGCTCGGCTCGCGGCCCACGGCGCGCGCCTACTCCGTCTCGGCGCTCCAGCGGTTCGCCGTCTGCCCGTACCAGTTCCACCTCTCCGCGATCTGCCGGCTCGCCCCGCGCGAGGAGATCGCCCCCCTCGAGCGGCTCGATCCGCTGACGCGCGGCAGCCTGTTCCACGAGGTGCAGGCGGAGTGCCTGCGCGAGCTCCAGCGGGCCGGGCGGCTGCCGCTCTCGCGCGAAACGCTGGCCGATGCCCAGAGGGTGCTCGACCGGACGCTGGAGCGCGTCGCCGGCGAGTACCGTGAAAAGCTCGCGCCGGCGGTCGAGCGCGTGTGGTCCGACGAGGTGGAGTCGCTCCGCGTCGACCTGCGCACCTGGCTCGACAAGTCGGTGGAGGGGCAGGCGGAGTGGGAGCCCTTCGCGTTCGAGCTGGCGTTCGGGCTGCCGGGCGGCGCCGGGCTGGACGCGCGGAGCGTCCGCGAGGAGGTCACGCTGGCGGGCGGGTGGCGCCTGCGCGGGATCGTGGACCTCGTCGAGCGCCGGCGCGGCGCGCCCGGCCTCCGGGTCACCGATCACAAGACGGGCCTGAACCGCACCGCGCCCGGCCTCGTGGTCGGCAGGGGCGAGGCGCTCCAGCCCGTGCTCTACGGCCTTGCCGTGGAGGGGATCTTCAAGCAGCCCGTGATCGAGTCGCGGCTCTCCTACTGCACGCGCGCCGGCGAGTTCTCCGAGCGCGTCGTCCCCATGACCGAGCCCGCGCGGCGGCGCGGCCTGGAGGTGCTGGAGCTGATCGATCGCGCCATCGCGCGGGGCTTCCTGCCCCCCGCCCCTCGCCAGAAGGCCTGCGCGATCTGCGACTTCCGTCCGGTGTGCGGCCCGCTCGAGGAGCAGCGGATCGGGCTGAAGGACCCGCGGGCCCTCGAGGACCTCGCGCTCCTGCGGAGCTGGCCGTGACCCGGCTGGTCGACCAGGACGCGCGCGAGCGCATCCGCGCCTCGCTCGACGAGAGCATGGTGGTGGAGGCGGCGGCGGGCACGGGCAAGACGAGCGAGCTGGTGGCGCGGCTGGTCGCGGTGCTCGCCGAGGGGCGGGGCAGCGTCCAGACGGTCGTCGCCGTGACCTTCACGGAGAAGGCGGCGGGCGAGCTGAAGCTGCGGCTGCGCGCCGAGCTCGAGAAGGCCCGCCAGGCGGCGGACCCGGGGTCCGGGCGGCGGCGCCACCTCGACGAGGCCGTCGCGCACCTGGAAGAGGCGCGCGTGAGCACGATCCACGGCTTCTGCAACGACCTCCTCCACGAGCGCCCGGTGGAGGCGCTCGTCGACCCGCGCTTTCAGGTCCTCACCGAGCCGGAGGCGGAGGCGCTCTATCGCCGCGCCTTCGACCGCTGGGTCGAGGCCGAGCTCGAGCGGCCGCCCGAGGGGCTGCGGCGCGCGCTCCGGCGTCGCGCGACGCTCGATGACGGCGACCCCGTGGAGCGGCTGCGGGGCGCCGGCTGGACGCTCGCGGACTGGCGGGACTTCCGCGCGCCGTGGCGCCGCGAAGCGTTTGCGCGGGAGGCGGCCATCGAGGCGCTGGTCGAGCGTGTCCACGCGTTCGTGGCCGCGTCGCGTTCGTGCGCGACTCCGGCGGATGGCCTCTACGCGGACACCTGGCTCGCGCGCCGGATCAGCGACGACGTGCGGGTGCGGGAGCCGCTCGCGCCGCGGGATCACGACGCGCTCGAGGCGGGGCTGGTCGACCTCGCCCGCAGCCGGCAGTTCAGGCGCCCGCGGAAGGGCTACGAGCGCAACTACCGCGGCGGCGTGACGCGGGACGAGGTCCTCGCGGCGCACGCGGGCCTCGGCGAGGCGCTCGACGACTTCGCGCGGCGGGCCGACGGCGACCTGGCGGCGCTGCTGCAGGGCGAGCTGTTCGCCACCGTCGACGCGTACGAGGCGCTCAAGCGCCGCGCGGGGTGCCTCGACTTCCTCGACCTCCTGCTCCGGGCGCGGAACCTCGTGCGCGATCGGGCCGACGTGCGGGGGGAGCTCCAGCGCCGGTTCACCCACATCTTCGTCGACGAGTTCCAGGACACCGACCCGCTCCAGGCCGAGATCCTCGTGCTCCTCGCCGGCGCGGACCCCGCCGTGGCGCGCTGGCGCGACGTCACGCCCGCGCCCGGCAAGCTCTTCGTGGTCGGCGATCCCAAGCAGTCGATCTACCGGTTCCGGCGCGCCGACGTGGGCATCTACCAGGAGGTGAAGACGCTCCTGCACGAGCGCGGCGCGGCCGTCCTCGAGCTGACCTCCAGCTTCCGCGCCGTGCCCTCGGTGCAGCGGCTCGTCAATGCCGCGTTCGCGCCGCGCATGATCGAGGACCACGCCACGCTCCAGGCGGGCTACGTGCCGCTCGCGCCGTATCGAAGGGAACGCGACGGCCAGCCGAGCGTGGTGGCGTTGCCGGTGCCGCGTCCCTACGGGCGGTGGGGGCTCACGAAGACCGCCGTCGACGAGTCGCTCCCGGACGCGGTGGCCGCCTTCGTGCGCTGGCTGGTCGAGGCGAGCGGCTGGCGCGTGACGGAGCGGGACCGGCCGGAAGAGGTCCCCGTGGCGCCGCGCCATGTCTGCCTCCTCTTCCGCCGCTTCACCCAGTGGGGCGCCGACATCACCCGGCCCTACGTCGAGGCGCTCGAGGCGCGGAACATCCCCCACATGCTGGTCGGCGGGAAGTCGTTTCATCAGCGGGAGGAGGTCGAGAGTCTCCGCACCGCGCTCACCGCGATCGAGTGGCCGGACGATGAGCTCGCCGTCTACGGGACCCTGCGCGGGCCGCTCTTCGCGGTGGGCGACGAGGCGCTGCTCGAGTACCGCGAGCGGGTCGGGCGCCTGCATCCCTTCCGGGTGAGCGAGGGCAAGGCCGTGGCCCCGCATCTCGCTCCGGTCGTCGATGCGCTGCGACTGCTCGGCGAGCTGCATCGGCGGCGCAACGTCCGCCCCGTCGAGGAGACCGTCGCCGCCCTGCTCACGGCCACGCGCGCGCACGCGGCGTTCATCCTGCGTCCGTCCGGCGAGCGGGCGCTCGCCAACGTCCTCCGGATCGCCGAGCTGGCGCGCGGCTGGGAGGCGTCGGGCGGGATCTCGTTCCGGGGTTTCGTCGAGCAGCTCGCCGAGGAGGGCGAGGGCGAGGCGCCGGAGGCGCCGGTGGTGGAGGAGGGGAGCGAGGGCGTCCGCATCATGACCGTGCACCGGGCCAAGGGCCTCGAGTTCCCGGTCGTGGTCCTCGCCGACATCAGCGCCAACGTGGCGGCGGCGAACCCCGGCCGCCACATCGACAGCGAGCGTGGGCTCTGCGCGGTGCGCCTGGCCGGCTGGTCGCCCTGGGACCTCCTCGACCACGAGGCGGAGGAGATGGCGCGCGACCGCGCCGAGGGCGTGCGCGTCGCCTACGTGGCGGCGACCCGCGCGCGCGACCTGCTCGTGGTCCCCGCGGTGGGCGATGACCCGTTCGCGGGCGGCTGGGAGGCCGCGCCGGACGGCTGGATCGAGCCGGTGCAGCGCGCGATCTATCCCGCGGCGGAAGCGCGGCGCGCGCCCGCGGCGGCGCCGGCGTGTCCGCCCCTCGGCGAGGACAGCGTGCTCGAGCGGCCGGATCGCGAGACGCCGGGCCGGGACAACGTGCAGCCCGGGCTGCACACGCTGGGAGCGCCAGGTGACGGCCGGTACCCGGTGGTCTGGTGGGATCCGCGGGCGCTCACGCTGGGAGTGCGCCCGCAGCTCGGCATCCGCCGCCAGGACCTCATCGAGGACCCCGGCCCCGAGGCGCTGGACGCCGACCGGGGGCGCTACCGGGAATGGCAACGCGCCCGGGAAGTCGCGCTCGATCGGGGCGCCCGGCCGAGCTTCGCGGTCCAGACCGTGACCGCGTGGGCGCAGCGGGCCGCTGTCGGCGATGAGGCGCCCGGGCCCGAGGTGACCGTGGTCGACGCGGCGAGCGGCATCGCGCGACCCGCGGGGCCGCGCTTCGGCACCCTCGTGCACGCGGTCCTGGCCACGGCGGCGCTCGACGCCAAGCGCGACGCGATCGCGGAGGTCGCGACGCTGGAGGACGGCTGGACGGTGGTCGACTTCAAGACCCAGGCCGAGCTCGCGGGCCCGCTCGCGCGCCATCGTCGCCAGGTCGGCGCCTACGCATCCGTGGTGGCGCGCGTCACCGGCCGCCCGGCGGCGGCGGTCTTGATGTGCCTGTAACTCGGAGAGGGCCCCCCGACGGCGGACACAGCACCTTCGCGGACCGCACGGAAATCGCTCGTAGGAAGTCTCACCATGACGAGAATCTCTCGCCGCGCATCGCTGTCCCCGGCGAAGCCGCGGGATCGACGCCGCGGGTACCCATGACGTCGGCAACGCGGGGCTCGATGACCGGGCCCAGCTCCGCTACGCGGCTCGAGAGAACCGGCTGCTCGTCACCGCGAACACCTGGATTTCGTGGCCCTGGCCGAGGAAGGGGTAGCGGCGAATGCCGCTCATGCGGGTATCCTGTTGTTATGCGACTCTCAAGCGACGTCGACTTGGCTTGACCGTGAGGCGAACACGTGCGCCGAGGCGAGCCAGCATGTCGATCAGCGCGTCGGTGCTGAACAAGTCGATGCGGCCTCGCAGGAGGTCGCTGACGCGCGGTTGCGACACTCGAAGGATTTGGGCCGCCTGCCGTTGCTTTAGCCGCCGCGCCCGGATGAGCTTCTGCACCTGGATCATGAGGTCGGCGCGGACCAGAAGATGCTCGGCCTCCTCCCGAGGAAACCCGACGTCCCGAAACACGTTGCCCGTCGACGCCGTGACTCTGAGCTGCCTCGCCACGCTAGCCTCCCCCCAGACCCCTGGTCTGCCGCTGTTTGATCAGCTCGTTGTACCGTTGCCCGGCGAGATCCACATCACGCTTCGCCGTTGTCCTGGTCCGCTTCGCGAAGCCGTGCAATACGTACACCGCCTCTTCGAACTTGGCCAGATACAGGACTCGATGCTCCAGCGCGGTGTGGATGCGGATCTCCCGGACGCCAGGTCCGACGCTGGCATCGCCTTCCAGTCCGTTGGGTCGAGCCCCTGTTGAACACGCCGAAGCTGAAACCCAGCGAGTCGCCGCGCGTCACGCGGGAAGGCGCGAACGTCGGTCCGTGAAGATCCAAGCCACCGCAGGAGCTTGTCGGACACGCCTCAATATGCAAGTACGGGTATATCCTGTCAAGCGTGACCAGCGGGGATCGCA
>WNGE01009801.1_pt1 | contig 10035 bp, 20 predicted proteins | sample 5400651 | NCBI WGS metagenome assembly WNGE01 (sample SAMN13153370, study PRJNA577476) | soil metagenome | isolation source: 60 cm soil or saprolite under grassland replicate 2 | place: USA:California | collected 2016-06-15 | reverse complement strand
TCTCAGTACGCCCGCCTTCACCAAAGCCTCGGCATCCACGGTCGCGCCGGGATCGAGCTTGCCCGCATCGATCGCCGCCTGAATTTTCTCGAGATTGACTTCGTTGAGCCTGCGCGCGAACGCGGTATTTCGGAATCCGCGCTTCGGCAGCCGGCGATGGAGCGGCATTTGTCCGCCCTCGAAGCCTTTGATCCGCGCGCCCGCGCGAGCGGTCTGGCCTTTGCCGCCGCGTCCGCCGGTCTTGCCCACGCCGGAGCCAATGCCGCGGCCGATGCGAGCACGCTTCTTGCGCGCACCCGCACGGTCAGCGAGCTCGTGGAGCTTCATCGGCTCTCTCCCTGGGCGTTTAATACACGAACCAAATGCTTCACCTTGGCGATCATGCCGCGGGTCTGCGGCGTGTCCGGCAGCTCCACGACGCGCCCGATCCCGTTGAGACCGAGCCCGATCAGCGTCTCGCGTTGGGAATGCTGCCTGCGGATGGGGCTGCCAATCTGTTGGACTTTGATGCGTGTCTTGTTCATTTCGCCTCCCGGCGTGCCTGATCGGTTTACTCCGTGGCCTGCTCGCCCTCGCCGAGGTCACGCCGCCGCGCCTGCAGCGTCGACACTTTGATATTGCGCCGCGCGGCGACCGAGCGCGGCGAGTCCTGCCGCTTGAGCGCGTCGAAGGTTGCCCGCACCATATTGTACGGATTGGACGAGCCGAGTGATTTCGCCACGACGTCCTGCATGCCCAGCGTCTCGAACACGGCACGCATGGGGCCGCCGGCGATAATGCCGGTGCCGGGCGGCGCCGCCCGCAGATATACTCGGCCCGCGCCGTGTCGGCCGGCCACATCGTGATGCAGCGTGCGACCCTCGCGCAGCGGTACTCGGATGAGCCCGCGCTTGGCCGCGTCGGTCGCCTTGCGGATCGCCTCCGGGACCTCGCGCGCCTTGCCGTGGCCGAAGCCGACCCGTCCCTTTTCGTCGCCGACCACCACGAGCGCCGCAAAACCGAAGCGGCGTCCGCCCTTTACGACCTTCGCCACGCGGTTGATATGGACCAGCTTGTCGGTAAATTCGCTTTCGCGCTCTTCCCGGTCGCGACGGTCGCGTGGTTCACGTGCCATGATTTTGTCCCAACTTGTTATCCTCGGTAGCCGTCCAAGCACAAACCTCTGCTTCCCGGCTCGTCATTTGTGCGCGCTTCATTGTTCCGCCTTCAGAAATCGAGCCCACCCTCGCGCGCCGCGTCCGCCAGCGCCTTGATGCGGCCGTGGAAAAGGTATCCGCCGCGATCAAACACGACCTCCTTGACCCCCTTCGCGGCGGCGCGCTCGGCGAGCCGCTTTCCGACCGCCTTCGCTGCCTCGATATTGGCGCCGGTTTTGAAGCTTTCGCGCATGTCCTTCTCGAGCGAGGATGCGGATGCAAGCGTCCTGCCATGCGCATCGTCGATCACTTGCGCATAAATGTGCCTCGAAGAGCGGAAAACGGAGAGCCGCGCGCGCTTGCCTGCGGCTCGGCGGACGTTGCGCCGCACTTTCGCCGTGCGGCGCAAGGTTCGATCAGCGACCGTCGCCATCGTGCATCCTCATCACTTCTTCTTACCTTCTTTGCGGAAGATGTACTCACCCGCGTATTTGACGCCCTTTCCCTTGTAGGGCTCGGGCTTGCGGAATGCGCGGATTTCGGCGGCGACGTGGCCGACTTTCTGCTCATCGATGCCGGCGACCACAATCTCGGTCGGCCTTGGCACTGTGATCGTGATGCCTTCCGGGATGGGATAGACGATGTCGTGGCTATAGCCGAGCTGGACCTGCAGGTTTTTGCCCTGCACGGCGGCGCGATACCCGACGCCATTGATCTCGAGCCGACGCTCGAAGCCCTTGGTGACGCCGGTCATCGCGTTGGCGAGCAACGCCCGGCAGGTTCCCCACATCGCGCGAGCGCGCTTGGTGTCGGCGCGCGGATCGATCTTGACCTCGCTGCCTTGCACCGTGGCCGCGACATCGCCGTGCAACGCGAGCGAAAGCGCGCCCTTGGGGCCCTTAAGCTTGACCGTTTGACCCTCCACACTGGCAGTGACGCCGGAGGGAATTGCAACGGGTTTTTTTCCGACACGGGACATGACTAGGTTCCGTTGGCCTATGCCTGCTCTAGGGTCCTGTATTGGCCCCGATCAAAATACGGTGCAGAGAATCTCTCCGCCCACGTTGTGTTCGCGCGCGTCATGATCGGCCATCACGCCTTTTGGCGTCGACAGAATCGCCACTCCCAATCCGTTGTTCACCCGCGGCAGAGCCTTGACCGATGCATAGACCCGCCGTCCCGGTTTGGACACGCGGGAAATCTCGCGGATCACCGGCTCGCCGTCGAAATATTTCAGCTCGACTTCGAGCTCCTTGCGCCCGTTCGAATGCTCGACCGCCGCGTAGCCGCGAATGAACCCCTCGGCTTTGAGCACGTCGAGGACGCTCACCCGCAATCTGGAGGCCGGTATCGACACCTTCGATTTGGTGCGCATTTGCGCATTGTAAATGCGCGCGATCATATCGCCGAGCGGATCGTTCATAGCCATCGCCCCGCCCTCCTTACCAACTCGACTTGACCAGGCCCGGGATCAGCCCCTTGGAGCCGAGATCCCGAAGCGCGATGCGCGACAGCCGCTGCTTGCGGTAGAAGCCGCGTGGCCGGCCCGATATCTCGCAACGATTGCGAATCCGGGTCCTCGAAGAATTGCGCGGCAGTTCCGCCAGCTTGAGCGCCGCCGCGAACCGCTCCTCCATGGGCTTGCTCTTGTCGCGAGCAATGGCCTTGAGCCGAGCGCGCCGCCCGGAATATTTCTTGCTGAGCTTGCGCCGCCTGTTGTTCTTCTCGATCGAACTTTTCTTAGCCATCAATGTCTCCTGGCTTTCCGCCGTTGCGGGCGATTCTCACTGCCGGAACGGAAAATTGAACGCGCTCAACAGCGCTCGCGCCTCGTCGTCGGTTTTGGCGCTGGTACACACGGTAATGTCCATCCCCCAGACATCGGCCACCTTGTCGTAGTCGATCTCGGGGAAGATGATGTGTTCCTTGATGCCGATCGTGTAATTGCCTCCGCCGTCGAAGCTCTTCGGCGACAGACCGCGGAAATCGCGCGCGCGCGGCAGCGCGATGTTGATCAGCCGGTCGACGAACTCGTACATGCGAGCCTTGCGCAGCGTCACCTTGCAGCCGATCGGCTGGCCATCGCGTACTTTGAAGGTGGCAATCGACTTTCTCGCCTTGGTGATCACCGCCTTCTGGCCGGCAATTAGACCGAGATCGTTGGCGGCGGCTTCGACCTTCTTGCGGTCGTTGACGCCCTCGCCGATGCCCATGTTGATCACGACCTTCTCGATCACCGGCACCTCAAGGCGATTCTTGTAGCCGAACTGATCGGACAGCTTCTTGCGAACGACCTCTTCGAAATGGGTCCTCAGCCGCGGCGTAACGCGCTCCTCCGGCTTTCTCGCCTTGGGCGGCCGCGGCGCCGCGTCGCCCTTCGCAGGCTTATCGCCCTTCTCCGGCTTGTGACCCTTCTGAGCCTGCTGCGGCTTATCGCCCTTCTCAGGGCGCGGGGGCTTGCCCGATGCCGCCGGCTTCTCGGCTTTGGCGTTGGTTTCGGTATCAGCCATCGATCTCAACTCCCGACCGCTTGGCCATCCGCACCTTGCGGCGATTTTCTCCTGTGCCCACGAACTTGAAACCGATGCGGGTCGGCTTGCCATCCTTGGGATCGGCCAGCGCAAGATTGGACAGATGTACTGCGGCCTCTTTGGAAATGATGCCGCCCTCGTGCTGTGCACTCTGCTTCTGGTGACGCTTGACCATATTGACCCCGCGTACCAGAGCGCGTTCCTCATCGGGACGCACCTCGATCACTTCGCCGGTGCGGCCCTTGTCGCGGCCGGCGAGCACGATCACCTTGTCGCCCTTTCGGATCTTCGCCGCCATTACAGCACCTCCGGCGCGAGCGAGATGATCTTCATGTGGTTCTTGGCGCGAAGCTCGCGCGGCACCGGTCCGAAGATGCGAGTGCCTACCGGCTCCATCTGCGGGTTGATCAGCACCGCCGCGTTGCGGTCGAAACGAATGATGGAGCCGTCGGGACGTTTGATATCCTTCGAGATTCGCACCACCACCGCCTTCATGACCTCGCCCTTCTTCACGCGTCCGCGCGGTATGGCCTCTTTCACGGACACGACGATCACGTCGCCGATCGTGGCATATTTGCGCTTCGATCCACCGAGCACTTTGATGCACATGACACGGCGCGCGCCGGAATTGTCCGCCACGTCGAGATTGGTCTGCATCTGGATCATGATGAGCCCTCGTCTTTCCGCGCCCGTTGCGCTCACACGACCTTCTTCTTCTCGCCCCGAACCACCTCCCAGCGCTTGAGCTTGGACAATGGCCGGCGCTCCTCGATCCAGACGATGTCGTCCACGTGGTATTCGTTGGTCTCGTCGTGGGCGTAATATTTCTTCGTGCGCCGCACCGTCTTCTTCATGATCGGATGCGTGAAGCGGCGCTCGACGCGCACCACCACGGTCTTGTCCTGTTTGTCGCTCACCACGACGCCTTGGAGCGTGCGCTTCGGCATCTCTGACTACTCCGGCTTGGCTTTCGAGCGCGTGGCGCGCTTGCGCTTGGCTGCTGGCTTTTCCCGCGGCACGGGCGCTGGCGTGGGCGCCGGCCGGCCCGATCGTTTCTCCGCCGCGATGGTCTTCATGCGTGCGATGTCGCGGCGAACCTGCCGTACCCGGGCGGTGTTCTCGAGCTGCCCCGTCGCCCGCTGAAAGCGCAGGTTGAACCGCTCCTTCTTGAGCTTGAGAACCTCGTCGTCCAGCTGGTCGACGGTCATGACACGAATATCACCCGGTTTCATGGTTACGCCTCGACCTACTCCGCGATGCGCTCGATGAAACGCGTCTTGATCGGCAGCTTAGCGGCGGCGAGCCCAAGCGCCTCGCGCGCGAGCGCCACCGACACGCCGTCAACCTCGAACAGGATGCGCCCCGGCTTGACGCGGGTCACCCACAGCTCGGGAGCTCCCTTGCCCGAGCCCATGCGCACTTCAAGCGGCTTCTTCGAGACCGGCACGTCTGGATAGACGCGAATCCAAACCCGGCCCGCCCGCTTCATATGGCGTGTGAGTGCGCGGCGAGCGGCTTCGATCTGGCGCGCCGTGACGCGCTCCGGCTCCAACGCCTTGAGCCCGAACTGGCCAAACGCCAACTCGGCGCCCGAGGTCGCGATCCCCTTGATGCGGCCCTTGTGCGCCTTGCGAAACTTGGTGCGCATCGGTTGCAGCATGGCTTTTCGCCTTTCTTAGTCCCTTGCTCCGACCGCTTACGCGACGTCGCGTCGCGGACGCCCAGCCTCGCCTTCCGCCATCTTCTTGTCCTGCGCCATCGGATCGTGCTCCATGATCTCGCCTTTGAAGATCCAGACCTTTACGCCGCAGGTGCCATAGGTGGTAAACGCCGTGGCCACGCCGTAATCGACATCCGCGCGCAGCGTGTGCAGCGGCACGCGGCCCTCGCGATACCATTCCATGCGCGCGATCTCGGCGCCCCCGAGGCGTCCCGAGCAGTTGATGCGGATACCGCCGGCGCCCAGCCGCATGGCCGACTGCACCGCGCGTTTCATGGCACGGCGGAACGCCACGCGGCGCTCCAATTGCTGGGCGATCGATTCGGCGACGAGCTGAGCATCGAGCTCCGGCTTGCGAATCTCGACGATGTTGATGACGACGTCGGACTTGGTGAGCTTGGCGACTTTTCGCCGAAGCTTCTCGATGTCGGCACCCTTCTTGCCGATGACGACGCCCGGCCGTGCGGAATGAACGGTGACGCGGCATTTCTTGTGCGGCCGCTCGATGATGATCTTCGACACCGCGGCCTGCTTGAGATCCTTCATCAGCTCCTCGCGGATCTTCATATCCTCGTGCAACAACTGGCTGTATTCGTTCTTGCCCGAATACCAGCGTGAATCCCAGGTCCGGTTGATGCCGAGCCGCAAGCCGAGTGGATTGACCTTCTGACCCATAGTTACCTCTTATGAAGCCGCAGTTTCGACCTCGCGCACCACGATCGTCAGGTTGGCGAACGGCTTTAAGATCCGGCCGATGCGGCCGCGGCCGCGCGGGTGAAAGCGCTTGATCACGATTGCCTTGCCGACATGCGCCTCGGCGACCACGAGATCGTCGACATCGAGATCATGATTGTTTTCGGCGTTGGCAATCGCCGATTCCAGGCACTTGCGCACGTCACGCGCGACGCGCTTGCGCGAGAATTCGAGATCGGCCAAGGCGGTCGCCACCTTCTTGCCGCGGATGAGTTGCGCCACGAGGTTGAGCTTCTGCGGGCTCACCCGCAGGAGGCGGGCGACCGCTTTCGCCTCGTTTTCGGCAAGCGTGCGTTGGCGTTCCTTCTTGCCCATCTTCGTCCCCTTAGCCTTCCGAGCCGCCTGTCGTCGCTGCGGCCGCGGCCGGTGCCGCTGCTGCTCCCGGAGCGACAGGACCGGCGGCACGTTTCGCCTTGCGGTCCGATGAATGGCCATAGAACATTCGCGTCGGCGCGAACTCCCCGAACTTGTGACCAACCATTTCCTCGGTCACCAGCACCGGAATATGCTTCTGGCCGTTATAGACGCCGAAGGTGAGCCCGACGAACTGCGGCAGGATGGTCGAACGCCGGCTCCAGATTCTGATCATCTCGTGGCGGCCCGAGGAACGCGATGCCTCCGCCTTCTTGAGCAGATAGCCGTCGACGAACGGACCTTTCCAAATCGAACGCGCCATGATGAGTCCTCGCCTACTTCTTCCGCGCGTGGCGGCTCATGATGATGAATTTGTTGGTGGACTTGTTCCTGCGGGTCTTCTTGCCCTTGGTGGGCAAGCCCCACGGCGTGACCGGATGTCGGCCACCCGACGTGCGGCCCTCGCCGCCGCCATGCGGGTGGTCTACCGGGTTCATCGACACGCCGCGATTGTGCGGCATGCGGCCCATCCAGCGCTTGCGTCCGGCCTTGCCGATCGAAACGTTCATGTTGTCCGGATTGGACACCGCGCCGATGGTCGCCATGCAGCGGCCGTGCACTAGGCGTTGCTCGGCCGAGTTGAGACGCAAGATGACATGTTGGCCGTCGCGGCCGACGATCTGGGCATAGGCGCCAGCCGAGCGCGCAATCTGCCCGCCCTTTCCGATCTTGATTTCGACATTGTGCACGATGGTGCCGATCGGCACGTTTCCGATCGGCATGGCATTGCCCGGCTTCACGTCCGCGTGCTCGCCGGAGACGACAGCGTCGCCCGGCGCGAGGCGCTGCGGCGCCAGGATATAGGCGAGCTCGCCGTCCTCGTATTTGAGCAATGCGATGAAGGCGGTGCGGTTGGGGTCGTATTCGATCCGCTCGACCCTCGCCGGAACATCGAATTTGCGGCGCTTGAAATCGATCTTGCGGTACGCCTTCTTGTGACCGCCGCCGCGAAAGCGCACGGTGATGCGGCCGTTGTTGTTGCGTCCGCCGCTTGCGCTCTTGCCTTCGGTCAGCGTCTTCACCGGTGCGCCGTGATGGAGGCCCGAGCGATTGACCAGCACCAGCTGGCGCTGGCTCGGTGTCACCGGGTTGTAGGATTTGAGTGCCATTGCGCCGCTTCCTCACAGACCCGTCGTCACGTCGATCGTGTGGCCCTCTTCGAGGGTGACGATCGCACGCTTGACTTCCGACTGCTCGCCCACCGTCCCTTTGAAAGCCTTGACCTTGCCTTTACGAAGGTGAGTGTTGACGCTCTTGACCTTCACGTCGAACAGCTTCTCGACCGCTTCCTTGATCTGCGGCTTGGTCGCGTGCCTGGCGACCTTGAACATCACCTGGTTGCGCTCCGAGGCGAGCGTTGCCTTCTCGGTGATGACGGGCGAGATGATCACGTCGTAATGGCGTGGATCGGTCGTGCTCATTTGAAGCGCGCCTCCAACGCTTCCAGCGCGGACTTGGTCAGCACGAGCCTGTGCCGCCGCAAGATGTCATAGACGTTGATACCCTGCACCGGCAGCACGTCGATGTTCGGGATGTTGCGCGCGGCGAGGGCGAAATTCGCCTCGATTTGCGCGCCGTCGATGATGAGTGCGCTGGTGAGCCCGAGCTTGGCGAAGTTTTTCCGCAGCATGGCGGTCCTGCCGTCTTTCACGGTCGCCTTGTCGAGCACGATGAGACCGCCGTCCTTGGCCTTGGCGGACAGCGCATGCTTGAGCGCCAGCGCGCGCACCTTCTTCGGCAGATCGATCGCATGGCTACGGGGGGTTGGTCCGAACGAGCGGCCGCCGCCGCGGAACAGATTGACCCTGCCGGAGCCGTGACGTGCCGAGCCGGTGCCCTTTTGCCGGTACATTTTCTTGCCGGTACGGTTGATTTCGCTACGGTTCTTGACGTCGTGCGTGCCGCGCTGACGCTTGGCGAGCTGCCAGCGCACACAACGATGCAAGATGTCTGCTCTCGGCTCGAGGCCAAAGATCGCGTCGGGCAGTTCGACCGAACCCGCCGCCTTGCCGTCGAGCGACACGACCTTGAGTTCCATGTCACGCACTTTCGCTCTCGCCGGCCTTGGCCTCTTCGGCGGGCGCTGCTTCGGTTTGACCTGTGGAGACTGCCGCCTCCGCTAGACGAAACTTGCCGGGCTTGGGAGCGTCCTTCGGCAGCTTTTTCTTCACTGCGTCCCGCAGCGTAATCCAACCGCCCTTGGCGCCCGGCACCGCGCCCTCGACCAGGATCAGGCCGCGCTCGACGTCGGTCTGCACCACTTTGAGATTGAGCGTGGTGACGCGCTCGACGCCCATGTGACCCGGCATTTTCTTGTTCTTGAAGGTCTTGCCAGGATCCTGGCGGCCGCCGGTCGATCCGATCGAACGATGGGAGATGGACACACCATGCGAGGCGCGCAACCCGCCGAAGTTCCAGCGCTTCATGCCGCCTGCAAAGCCTTTGCCGATCGAGGTGCCGGTGACGTCGACAAACTGGCCGACGACGAAATGGTCCGCGGTGATCTCGGCGCCTACGGGAATCAGGTCGCCCTCGTCCACGCGGAACTCAGCGACCTTGCGTTTGGGCTCGACCTTGGCGACGGCGAAATGGCCGCGGGTAGCTTTGGTCAAATTCTTCGCCTTGCGGGTGCCGGCGCCGAGCTGCAGCGCCACATAGCCGTTGTTTTCTTTGGTGCGGTGGGCGACGACCTGACAATTGGCGAGCCGCAGCACCGTGACCGGCACATGCTCGCCAGCCTCGGTGAAGACGCGAGTCATTCCGACTTTTTGTGCAATTACCCCGGAACGCATGGCTTGTTGTCCTATCTCTGCGGTCCCGTTCCGTTCAGAGCTTGATCTCGACGTCGACGCCGGCGGCGAGATCGAGCTTCATCAACGCGTCCACCGTCTGCGGCGTGGGATCGACGATGTCGAGCAGGCGCTTGTGCGTCCGCATCTCGAATTGTTCACGGCTTTTCTTGTCGATGTGAGGCGAACGGTTGACCGTGAATTTCTCGATCCTCGTCGGCAGCGGAATCGGACCCCGCACCTGCGCGCCCGTGCGCTTGGCGGTCGCCACGATCTCACGCGTCGACGCATCGAGGATGCGGTGATCGAACGCCTTGAGCCGGATGCGAATGTTCTGACCGTTCATGCTTTCTCCGATAGCGCATCGCCGACATCAGAGGCAGAGACTATTGCCCGGCGTGCGTCCTGCGTCACTCCGTGATGGTCACCACCACGCCGGCACCGACGGTTTTGCCACCCTCGCGGATCGCAAACCGCTGCTTCTCCTCCATCGCAATCGGCGTGATCAGCTCAACGTCCATGGTCGCGTTGTCGCCAGGCATGATCATCTCCGTGCCCGCCGGCAGCGTGCATTGCCCGGTCACATCCGTCGTGCGGAAGTAAAACTGCGGGCGGTAATTGTTGAAGAACGGCGTGTGCCGGCCACCCTCCTCCTTGGTCAGGATGTACGCCTCAGCCTTGAACTTCTTGTG
>WNGE01023989.1_pt1 | contig 10036 bp, 7 predicted proteins | sample 5400651 | NCBI WGS metagenome assembly WNGE01 (sample SAMN13153370, study PRJNA577476) | soil metagenome | isolation source: 60 cm soil or saprolite under grassland replicate 2 | place: USA:California | collected 2016-06-15 | reverse complement strand
ATTGCTTTTTTGGGACTCATTTTGTCTCATGTTGGTTCTTTTCTTCTCTCCAGAAGCAGTTCTTAAATTTTACAACACGCTTCTCTATTTCTTTCTTCCAAATTGGAGGATGCTATCTACTATCTACCCACGTAAAAAGAAATAAGTGGTCATACCGACGCCGACTAAAATCACAAAAGCGCGCACCCAACGAGGGTCGATCTGACGAGCAAAGTAGGCACCGCCATAGCCGCCTATAATCCCACCAGCCACCATCACGATGGCCTGTGCCCATACCACTGCGCCAGCAATAATAAAGGTAATGACTGCAACACCATTGATGAAGCTTGTCAGCAGAGTCTTGAGTGCATTCATCTCGTGGATGTTTTCCATGCCCATGAGACCGAGCGTAGCCAGCATCAAAATGCCGATGCCTCCCCCGAAATAGCCGCCATAAACAGCGATGATGAGTTGCAGGAATGCGATACCAACAAGTCCAGACCAGGAGGTACCCGTTTCTTTTGTCTCTATGTTGCGCCTTCTCAGCCGGTTTGTGATTGGTGCGCTGAAGGCGAAGAGGACGGTTGCCATTAATAGAAGATAGGGTACCAGTCGTACAAAAGTTGTTTGTGATGTACGTAGGAGTAGAATAGCGCCGAGTACTCCGCCAATCAGGCTTGTGCCGCTAAGTACAAGTAAGCGTACCCGTTCCTGTTTCGCCAGTTCCTTGCGGTAGGCACTTGTGCTGGCGACCGATCCCGGCCAGAGCGCTACAGTGCTGGTTGCATTAGCATTGATCGGTGGGACTCCCGTGAATAGCAGGGTGGGAAAGGTTATAAAGCTCCCGCCTCCCGCGACGGAATTGAGAGTGCCACCAAGGATGCCTGCGACAAAAAGCACGCAAATTTGTAAAAATGTCATGAGTAAGAATCTCCCGGAGGTATTGACAACCCCTTTAGATTGTAGTAATATACATCGTGTTAAGACAACCGCCTGTATGTGCAGGTGAACCGGTGATTATAGCGAAGAGGGTACACCCGTTCCCATCTCGAACACGGTCGTTAAGCTCTTCAGCTCCGATGATACTGTGGGGGCAGCCCCATGGGAAAATAGGACATCGCCGTTTCACCCGCCCACATAGGCGGTTTTTTCTATCAGTCGGCTTGCCTTTTCCCCTCCCCTATGGTACACTTTTTAATGGAATAATAGGTTTCTAATTAACATATTACCCTTGATTTGGCTTTAACTTCTGTAGCGAAGACAGAAGTAGAGATAGATAAATAAACAAGTTCATACTAGAGGAGGTATACCAGATACCTTGTACCCTAGATGGCTACACACACTAGTGTAGTTAGGAGGTCCTTTTTACCTTGACAAAAGAAAACATTCGACTTATCCCGCTTGGTGGGCTAGGGGAAGTCGGAAAGAATATGATGGTTGTCGAATATGGTGACGACATCATCATAATTGATGCCGGGGTCATGTTCCCCGATGAGGAGATGTTCGGTGTAGACCTGGTTATCCCCGATACAAGCTACCTCAACGACAAGAAAGACCGTATACGTGGCATCCTCATCACCCACGGCCATGAAGACCATATTGGAAGTCTCTCCTACGTCTTACCAATGCTTGATTTTCCACCCGTTTATGCGACTCGCCTGACGCAGGGTTTGATCAATGTCAAACTGAAAGAGCGTAGACTCCTCGATAAAGCCACTGTCACCGCGGTTACTCCTGCTGACCGGGTGAAGCTGGGGGAGTGTGAGGCTGAATTTTTCCGTGTAAATCACAGTATTCCTGATGCCGTAGGCGTTGTGATTCATACGCCGGTTGGCAGCGTCGTACACACCGGCGACTACAAATTCGATTACACACCCACCAGTGGACGCCCCGCCGACCTGGGTACAATAGGCCGTATCGGCAACGAGGGCGTTTTGCTGATGATGGGTGATAGTACCCGTGTTGAGTCAGCTGGATTCACCCCCTCTGAAAGCGTTATCAACGACTCGTTTGACAAAATCTTCGCCAATGCTCCTGGCCGTATCTTGATCGCTACCTTTGCCTCGCTGCTCTCACGAGTGCAGCTAGTGATAGATACGGCTGTGCGCTACGAACGACAGGTGGCCCTGGTGGGGCGGAGTATGGTGAATAATGTCCAGATGGCCATAGAGCTGGGCTACCTGAATGTTCCCAAGGCAACGCTCATTCGTGCCGAAGATATCAACAAGTTTCCACCAGAGCGGGTGGTACTCATCTGCACTGGCAGCCAGGGAGAGCCAACTTCAGCACTGACTCGTATCGCCAACCAGGATCACCGGCTGGTACGTATTCAGCCTGGCGACACCGTAATTCTTTCAGCGACCCCTGTGCCCGGCAACGAAAAAATGGTCAACCGCACGATCAATAACCTTTTCAAGCAGGGAGCAGAAGTCTTTTACCAGGGCATCGCCACCGTCCATGTCTCAGGGCATGCTGCCCAGGAAGAGTTGAAGTTGATGCTGGCCATGGTGCACCCGCAGTTCTTCATGCCAATTCACGGTGAGTATCGGCAACTCGTACTCCACGCCAAGCTGGCCAACTCCATGGGTATTCCTGCCGATCATATTATCGTGGCGGAGGATGGCGATATCGTCGAAGTCACGCCGGAAGCTGTGAAGGTAGTGAATCACACCCCGTGCGGCAACGTCTTTGTAGACGGCCTTGGGGTAGGTGACGTGGGGCAGGTCGTCATGCGTGATCGCCAGGTGCTGGCACAGGACGGAATATTGCTGGCCGTGCTCACCGTAGACAAAGAGACGGGACAACCCCTGGCAGGCCCTGATATCATCTCGCGTGGATTTGTCTACATGCGTGACGCAGAAGAATTGCTGGAGAGTGCGCGCGAGCGCATCCTCGAGTCGTTTATTGGCTTGAATGGTCATTCTTCAGACTGGTCCTTCGTCAAAGACAAGATCAAACACACCCTGAGTGAGTTTCTCTATGAAAAGACGCATCGCCGTCCCATGATCTTGCCTGTCGTGATGGAGGTCTAGAATTTTCCTGGCACCCACAGTGGTCTACTAGATTTCACGTTCAGAACGGCTAAAAATGTAGTGGCACCCCTTGTGGGTGCCAGGTTGAACATTCACAGGCCCTGCTTTTCTCTTTTAATTATCCTCTTGCTTCTCTGGAACATATGCGCTATGATACGGGTATCTCCTGATGTCCTTAAAATCGGTAAAAGAAGGAGGGAACCAGCATGGCGGGTAGGGACCAGCGGAACCAGAGCAAGAAATCCAATCGCCAGAATGATCGCCTGGGACCAGGTATAGGGCGTAATTCCTCTCGTGTTAGTAAAGTAGTTGGCGGCCTGGGTTCGCAGAGCGTACGAGTAGAGCAGCGTTCCAGTAGCCCGGCAACGAGGCAAAGCTCGCGGGGCCAGTCTTCCTCGAGACGTGCACAAGGCAGCAAGCAAGGAGCAAAAAAAGGCTCATCGCCTCGTGGTAATCGACCCGCTTATACACCTTCTCCTCCCAATGGCACAGCGGACTCACGAGTTATCGATAAAGCGCGTGATGCATGGGGCAATCTGAAGCCGCATCACCAGCAGCGTGTCCTCAGCATTCTCTTGCTGTTGATGGCGCTCTTTCTCTTTGCGGTCCTTACCGTATTTCGCACTGTTCCCCTCTTTGGTCCTCTTGGTGGAGCCTTTATCGCCTTGTTTGGCTGGTCGGCCTACCTGTTCGCCATTGGTCTCATCGCTTTTGCTATAGCCCACTTGATTGAAGGCATGCAGAATAAAAAGCTCATTCGCTGGTCATTTGTGGTTGGCCTGGTACTGCTCTGGCTCATTCTGCTGGTTGAAAGTCAATTACTTTTGAAAGGGAAAACAGGAGGATTTCTCGGTGGCTTGCTCGTACGCCCGCTCCTGGGATGGCCTGAAGTAGTTGGGCATATCTTACTCATTGGACTTTTTGGCGTCATAACTATCGTGACATTCCAGATCACGCTTGGGCATGTGTTGCAGGTCGGCCAGGCTCTTCGCTTCATGGCCTCTCCCGGCCAGAAAGCGGCAGGCAACACAGCAGGTTCCTCACAGTACCGTGGTCAGCGTCCACGCTTCAGTCGTTATGGTAGCGGACTGAACGGGCAGCAAGGACAGGTCTCTCCTGATGTTGATGTCGGCGGAGCGGAAGACGAAGAAGGTCTCATTGATTTTGAAGCCGATTTTGGCGATGAACATGATCCTCTTAATGACATCAACATCCACAAACAGCAAATCAGCCGCTTTCCACGTGGGTCACGCCCTGCTGAGCCACTTGATGCCGAAGAGCATAGTAACGCCGTACAGGGAGTGAAACAGCAAGCATTGCCCTTTAACCAGGCGGCTAAAGCACCCGAGAAGAAGTATCCAACGATGGAGCCACTTGCTCCCAATCCCTTGCGTAAGAACCTATCGAAGGTTCTTCATCGTGGGGCCCATGGAAATTGCCCGACACGTCATTGCTGAACAACCCTGAAGAGGTCAAACTGCACATCATGGGCGATGATACCACCACATTGGCAAAGCTTATTCAAGATACCCTGCGCAGCTTCCGCATCGAGGCTGATGTCAGGCCAGAGGATATCAGTGTGGGCCCAACCGTTATTCGCTTTGGTATTCGCCCAACGGGCAAACCGGCGATGAAACTGGATGAGAAAGGCAAGCCCGTCCCTATTAAGGACGCCTCAGGCAATATCGTCTATGAGATGCGCACACGCGTGAGCCGGATCATGGCCTTGCAAAATGATTTGGCGCTGGTGCTCGAAGCGAAAAGCATTCGGATGGAGGCCCCCGTTCCTGGTCGCCCCTATGTCGGGGTGGAGATCCCCAACAAGAATAGCCGCCTAGTCACCTTACGCGAAGTCCTGGAGAGCAAAGAATACCAGGCAGCCCGGACAAAATCAAAGTTAGCAATAGCCCTGGGCAAGGATGTAGCTGGTCAAGTGCGCGTGGGCGATCTGGCGCGTATGCCTCATTTGCTCATTGCCGGCGCAACGGGAGCCGGGAAATGCTTAGCATATGATGAACCTGTCTTCCTGGCGGATGGGAGAGTTGCCAAGGTACAAGAGTTGATAGGACAACATGTACAAGTGATAGGCGTCACTGATATTCAAACTATGCAGCAGACTCCCGTAACTGCTACTTTTACTGAGAATGATATTCAGGACGTTTTTGAGATAGAACTCGACAACGGTGTGATCCTTCGTCGCACTGGAGAACATCCTTTATGGGCGGCTTATCTTGACGAAAATCAGCACGTTGGGCGTCAATCTGATGGTAAGGCTGCGCGGCGTACACGCGCAGTCAATGCGGGATGGGTTCAAGCAAAAGATCTGCGCGTATGTGGCAACCGCCCTCATTTCGATGGACATGTTATTCTTTGCCCAATTGCTCTTCAACAAAAGGGGACGGTTTCACGAAGTGATGCAGATGTCACCTTGTGTGCTGTCTTGCTAGCAGAAGGAAGTTTGAACCATTATGATTATATGTCATACAGACGAACACCACGCTTTACCAGTGCCGATACTTTAATGATCGAATTGGTTGCGGGAGCAGTGAAGGAGTATGATTGTAAATTAGTGCTTTCTCAAAACAAGAGTAAAGGACCTATTGACTATTACATTACAAGAAACTCCCTCAAAGGGAGAGATGGAAATCCTATCAGCAGATTAGTATATGATTGGGGAATAAATGGTCTTGCCACTCAAAAGACTATTCCGTCGTGGGTGTTCCAACTTCCTGATGAGCAGATTGCCTTGTTCTTACGTGTGTTCATTGACTGTGATGGCTGGATTAGCGCTAGGGAGCAAGAGACTTCGTCGGTAAATGTATCACTTGCAAATCCAACCCTTGTTCGGCAGGTAGGTCAGCTGGCTTTGCGTCTTGGTATTACAGGAACATATAGTTATAAAAATAATGGATATTCAGGTGCATGGACATGGACCACTTATATGGTTAATGCTTGGCAAGAGCGGGTTGGTTCTCTAGTGAAGGCAGAAAAACTTGCTTGTGCTGTGATGGAGCAGGCAAAGAACCGTCAGTCTGCTACTAAGATGTGGAATGCATGGCGTAGAGCGATACCTCTTCCCGATCAAAAGTTCTCACATTGCCCAGAAGGATATGAATGGCGTAAAGTAGTTTCTATTCGTCGCATCAAAGCTTCTACAGTAAATATTGAAGTTCATAGTGAAAACCATGCATTCGTCGGATATGCTGTTGAGCATAATAGCGTCTCGATTAACGCCATAGTTGGTAGCATTCTTACACAAGCCACACCCGAAGATGTACGTTTGCTGATGGTTGACCCGAAGATGGTCGAACTGATCATGTATAATGGTATTCCCCATCTACTTGCGCCGGTGGTGACCGAGGTCGAGAAAGTGGTGGGACTGCTCAAGAGGGCCATTACCGAGATGGAGAGACGCTATCGCCTCTTCTCCAAATTGGGTGTGCGCAATCTGGATGGCTATCGCAAGCTGCGCGCCGAAAGGATCTCTCATGGCGATAGCTCGATGGAGAACTTGCCGGCCATTGTGATTATCATCGACGAACTGGCCGACCTGATGATGGCTGCTCCCGAAGAGGTGGAGGGCATGATCTGCCGCCTGGCCCAATTAGCCCGCGCCACAGGCATTCACCTGGTCATTGCCACCCAGCGTCCCTCGGTGGATGTCATTACCGGCCTCATCAAGGCCCATATCCCCACCCGCATTTCCTTTATGGTCAGTTCTTCCATTGACTCACGTACGATCATCGACATGGGCGGCGCCGAGCGCTTGCTGGGGCGTGGTGATATGCTCTATCTGCCCGCTGATGCCGGCAAACCGGAGCGTATCCAGGGAGCCTTCCTGGCCGACGATGAAGCAGAAAAGCTGATAGCTTACTGGCGACAGGAGGTAACAGCCCACGCCGCTGCCGCCAACCGAGGTCAACCGGCTGCTGCTCCCCCTCCTGAGGTGGAACCCGGCTGGGAGATCACCGAGCATGTTTCCGATGATTTTGAGCTGGAGGATGACTTGTTGGAGAAAGCGGAAGAGGTCGTGCGTGAGTATGAACGCGCCTCGATCTCGCTATTACAACGCCGTTTGCGCATTGGCTATTCTCGCGCTGCTCGCCTCATTGACTTGTTGGAAGAGCGCGGCGTCATAGGGTCTTCGGAGGTGGGCGGACGTTCTCGCGAAGTATTGGATGGAGGCAACGGCTCTGATAGGCACGGCAGTGGCAATGAAGGGCGCACTATGGCAGATGAGGTAGCAGATATCATAGCCGAAGAAAAGGCCCGTGAAGAATTCCTCAAGAAGCAAGGTGCGGCCGGGAAGTTGCCTCCCCAGGGATATAGCCCATCGAATGGCGCAGGAAAAGATGATGAGATGAGCAGCAACTGATTCCTCCCTTCAAGACGTATGGGCGAAAAGTCTTGAAGAGTTATGACCCTCCCATGCGTCTTCTTGTCTTTCCTATTCGTATATATTCTAGTAGGTATTTGATCTAGCAGGCGGTAGAGGAAGGAGTCATCAATGCAAGAACCACAAAAAGAGAAAGCAAAGGTAGGTGTGTCAGTCCTTGTTAAGAAGGGTGACCGCATATTACTGGAAAAGCGGCAACATACCTCTCATGGTAATGGTACTTGGGGTCCACCCAGTGGTCATATCGATTTTGGCGAAGCTCCAGAGCAGACAGCCATCCGCGAAACACAAGAGGAAACAGGTGTGAAGATTGATGAAGTAAAGTTTCGCGTTATTACCAATGACGTATTTGAACAGGAACACAAGCACTACATTACGATCTGGTTTGATGCCAATTATGTCTCCGGTGAACCCGAAGTCCGTTCTCCTCAAGAAGAGTCGGAGGTGGGCTGGTTTTCGTGGCATGATTTACCACAGCCGCTTTTCCTGCCATTTCAGCACTTGCTCGAGGGCAAAACCTACCCATCCCAGACAACCTCGGACAAGATAGGATCGGCCATAGAGACTTCAAACATTCTACCCAGAGCGGAGGCGCTGGAATAGGTAGAGTAGAAAGAAAGGTAAGAGACAATGCAAGGAAATACCGAACAACCAATGGTTCAAGTTGAGATTCAGCAGTGTATTAAAGATTGCCTGGAATGTCACGCTGTCTGTAAGCGTACAGCTGATGCGTGCCGGAAGGCGGGTGGCGAACATGGTACAGATGAGCACGTTAATATGCTGCTAGACTGCTCTGAGATCTGCCTGACGGCAGTACATTTCATGCAGCACAATTCCCCACTCTATGGTTATGTCTGCCAGGCCACTGCCCAGGTGACAAACCACTGTGCTGGCGAATGCGAACGTATGGGTGATGTCGACTGTGCCAATGCCTGCCGTAACGCTTCCTGGTCGTGTGAACAGCTAACCAAACTGCTGTGAGGGTAGTTCAATAGGCATTTCCAGAGATAGGTGAGCCAGCCTGGGACCGGTATGTGGATCCCAGGCTGGCTCACCTATTGAATTTAAGGTTTGCCCATTGGAACAATTGAGACAATTGGGACCGTTTTCCTCTGGAGGAAAAAAGGGAGCTTTAGCCCCAGAGCGAGGTTAAGAATTTGAGCTTTTCAAGGGTCTGATAGCTTTCGCCACCCTCATGATGGTTGTAAGGCCAGATTTTCATCTCTTTAGGGCCGGCGTAGTGGTTGTACGCGGCAAAGACGGTGGATGGCGGGCAGGTTTCGTCCATCAAGGCGACTGAAAAGAGGGCGCGGGCATGGGCACGTATGGCAAAGTTGACCCCATCGAAATAAGCAAGGGTGTCGAAAACCGTTTCAATTTTGTCGCGATGGCATCTACTTCAAAGATTGCCTGATGCCTACTCCTGGTGGTGGCGGATGATCGGCCAACCAGCCGGTAAACCATTCTTCATCTGTCTGAATGAAGAATATCAGTATCTCGCGCCTTTGGTTGAAAAAGCTGTACAGCTCCTGGTTCATTTTGTGCACCTTGTGGATTGCCTCATCGATATCCGCGTGCTCCAGTTCGCCGGCCTTCCAACGTTGAAATTGTTCGTAAAGTGGGTCCAGCGCCTCATGCATGCGTGCATCATAGTAGGCATCGATGAGCGATTGTTCCCACTGCCACTCAGGCGACTTACTTTTGTGCTTACGACTCATTTGCCCGTACCTCGTGATTATAATGAAATGTAATATTGGCCGCGACTTTGCAATCTTCATAGTGATTATAGCATGATATAGTAGAAAAATGATTCACAATAAACTTTTCACCGTACCTCCTCAACAAGAAATAAACGCTTGCAGAGAACAGGAAGGAAGGTGAAAAGATATACACCGGGGAGAGGCAAAACTAGCGCCGGATATCGCCAACTGGTTGGTCTGGGTCCTGGTAATTGCCACGCTGTCCGCCGCATTCTTCGGCCTGGCTCCTCTGTTCCTTCCAGACGTGGGCGGTCATTTCTTCGGCTTCAAAGCGACTGACATCTTCATCTTTCGGCAGGCGGGGGCGGCATCCCTGGGATATGCAGTGATGGGCGTGTTTGAACTGCAGTCACGTCGCTGGCTCGAGCTGCGCTTGCCTGTAGTGATGGGGACCGTTTTCAATGGTTTAGCTTTTCTTGCCAGCCTGGTAGCTATCGCAACAGGTGAACTATCGCTATTGGTCTATCTCGTTGCCCCTGTATCCCTTGCGGTAACGGTGGTTTTGTTAGTGGCGTTGAGACGTGAGGGAAAGTAAGTTACACCTCCCCATACACTATCTTCCCGCCCAATATAGTTGCCTGCACGCCATTCTGGGCCATCTTGTCCTGGGGCACATCCAGGATATTCTCGCGCAGCACCACTGCATCACCCAGTTTCCCGGCGGTCAGGGAACCCTTTCTCTTTTCTTCCGCGCCGGCATAGGCGGCTCCCAGCGTATAGCCCCACAGGGCTTCGGCAACGGGTAGGGCTTGATCGGGCAGCCAGGGTGGAAGTTGGGGAGAGGTGTCGTCGCGGCGCATGGTGGCGGCGTATAAAATGCGCAGGGGGTCGAAGGTCTCTACGGGAGCATCTGAGCCAAGAGCCAAAGG
>WNGE01022852.1_pt1 | contig 10036 bp, 9 predicted proteins | sample 5400651 | NCBI WGS metagenome assembly WNGE01 (sample SAMN13153370, study PRJNA577476) | soil metagenome | isolation source: 60 cm soil or saprolite under grassland replicate 2 | place: USA:California | collected 2016-06-15 | reverse complement strand
GATGGAAGAGGTGCAAGGTGATGCGACTCCATCACAAGCCGGAGGAGGGCTGCTGGATCGCGAGACACTACGAAGCTAACGGTTTGCCGTAAGCACGCACCAACACCTGCAGAGTCAGTGCCAGGAGGTGTTAGTGCGTGCGGTATTCATCCTTACGCACCGGCGAGTACCTGGAAAAGCTGCGAGAGCCGTGCGAGAAGCGCCTGGGGTGGCAGCAGTTTTATGCGGGCTGCCGCCAGTTCAATTGCCAGTGGCAGACCATCCAGGCGCCCACAGATTTCTGCAATAGTACGTGCGTTGGTCTGAGTTAACTGGAACGAGGGCAGTATAGCCTGAGCACGCTGGACGAACAGAGCGATTGCTGTATACTGGGTGAGTTCATCATCTTCTGGAAGTTCGCTGAGGTTGGGAAGGCTCAGCGGCGGCACGGGAAACTCATGTTCTGCACGCAGGTGCATCACTTCGCGGCTCGTCACCAGTATTTTCAGGCGAGGGCAAACGGCAAGCAGTTCCTCGATAAATGGAGCCGCCGTCACGACCTGCTCGAAGTTGTCCAGCACTAGCAGGAAGTGCTTGGCACTTTTGCATTAAAATTGGCCGAGCTTACGATAGATTATAGTTTTTCAATAATGTTATTGTCAATTCAAGAATAGCTAACTGTTCTTAAAGCCGCCAGCGAATATAGTCGGCAGCGCGCAGGAGTCGATCGTGAATATTGCGACGTATGAGATAGACTTCTCGTACATCTCTGAACTCGTTGGGACAGTAGCGAACAATTTCCCTGGGTTTAAGGCCGCAATGAAAGAGCAAGTAGATCAAACGTTGTTCCCGCTCACCAGGGAACATCTCTCGTAGCAGTTCCCACAATTCTCCGCTGTCTACAGAATCTTCAACGCTCGGCTCCTCTGGAGAGCCCGCTTCTGGCAATGGAACCTCTTTTTGTCGCGAGCAGGCACGTAGTGTGTCCAGAATGGCCCCGTTCAAGCTGGCACGCAAGTACTGTAGAGCAGCAGCCAGCGTACTGAATTCTACCTGCCGATTGTGGGCGGTTGCCAGCCAGAACCGTTCAAAGGCCCTGGCAACATAGTTCTCTTCGCTATCAAAGCGATAGGCCTCCTCCTTGCGGGGATGACGGCGTAGCCAGCTGAGCACAAGCTCGCTAAAGCATTGCTGCAAGCAGAGCCAGGCATCCTGGTTGGATTGCACTATAGCGCGGCGAAAAAGTTCTAACCCATACAATTCATTGGACGGTTCTCCGTTTCGAAAGTTGCTCATTTCCCTTATGCAATGCTTTGCGAGTGCTGAGATGCTCAGCGCAGAGACTGTGGGCGCGGCTGACATCAGGGACACAGGAGACAATCTCTCAGAAGGTCTGCTCTGCGTAGGCTCAAGCTGTTGTACGGAGTCCGCACTGTGCGTATATACCGGATCATGCATCATGCTGTTTCTCCCTCCAGACACTGATCTCCCTTTACCAATGACTTGATATTTCTGAGTTTACCTGACTTGTTGTAGCCGCGCATCGGTTATTGTACGTATTCGTATACGTATCTTTCAAACCATATACGTATTTTCAAACTATAGGAAGAAGAAAATCTTTCCTGCAACACGTCAGGCGATATATCGTATATGAGAATATAAAGCTATGTGGCATTCTTTTACCCAACAGAAAGGAGACCAGAAAGATGTTTGGCAGACGTTTCGCTCACCGCTTTTCCAGGGGCGACTGGGAAGGCTGGACCCCTCCCTGGCTGGAACATGATTGGGAGGGTCCTCGTGGCCCCCACTTCTTCCACGGATATCCACGACACGAGTTCTTCGGTCACAGAGGTCCCTCTGGCCCTGGGTGGCAGTGGAGTTCTCCTGAGTTCCAGGCGCTATGGAGTGAAGCCGCAGAAGTAGCCCGGCTCTTCTCCATTGCCAGCCGCACTGCCTTCGACAACCGGGAGCGCCTGGGACAACTGCGAAGGCTCCTGGAAGGCGCACGCAAGGAACTCTCGGAAATGATCTACGGGACAGGTCAGAGCGAGAGCAAGAGCAACACGCCAGACGTAGGGCAAGCCTAGCAGTTTACGCGATCACGGCTCAATACTCGTACTGGCCGGAATTTGTCAGGCAGTGGCTCTGCCACTGCCCCCAACCTCTATTACAGTTCATGCACATTTTGCATTTCCTTCGGAAATGCAAAATGTGCATGAACTGTAATAAGTCTTTCAGGTCGCCGTAGGCGACCGTTCTCTGTGGCTCGGAAAGGCACTGGAATACCGATACCATGCGTCGGTACAACTTGGGCAGCCAGGATGGTATAATGCAAAAATATCGATACCCCGCTGCGGACGCGATACTGGATGGGCGGATATGTCGGTATATCGGCTAAGCGTCAATAGCGAGATCGCATTCACCATCTTAGTTGCGCTCGATGAGCGCGTCAGGGCCGAAGTGTTCGGTGATCTGGTATACGCAGATGGATCACCGGACAGAACTGACCGAGGTGCAGTGGTCATGTTGCCTTTCGTGCGTCGATCTCTCCTGGTCCAATTGCTGAGCGTCTATCTACTCTTTGTCATCGTCGTGCTGCTCGGCGGCGTGGAAGTCAACGCTGTGGTTGAGCAGCAACTGCGCAATGATGTCCAGGCATCAGACCAGGCGCTTGCGCAAGAGATCGCCCTCCAAACTAGCCTCCAGCTGCAGAGTGCCGAGAACTCGCTTGTCAAGCTAGGTGGCCTCGTACAGGTCAGTACTCCTAGTGCGATGGCGAAGACTTTCCAGGCCTTCCAGGCCGCACGCAGCGACGTGGATCAGGTCTACTGGATCGACCCGGTGGGCGACCTGCGGGTCTCCTGTTCGCTGCAGGAGTGTAAGATCAACTCAGGATCGGCATTCCCCCCGCCGGAATTCTCGCCGCCCACTGTTGTCCAGCGGGCCCTGACGGCCACCAGCCCGGTCTTTGAGGTGGGCATTGCGGAAGAAACGACCGTCAACGCGGGCGTCATCGTTGCTTACCCTGTGCGCACCCGAGGCCAACTAGTCGGCATTGTCGCGGCCAGCCTCAAGCTCACCGAGCTCAGCATCCCCCTGGGGAAGGTCGTCGAGGCACATCAGCACCAGGGCCGACGACTCATGATCAGCATCATCGATGACCAGGGCCGGCTTATTGCCACGCCTGACAGCAAGCGGATCTTGTATACAGTGCTGGACCAGCTGCCGGGCGCAGACCAGGCGCTGCAAGGCCACGTGGTTTCGCGTCTCGGTGCGGGACCCGATGGCCAGGACTGGCTTTTCAGCGCTTCTCCCGTCCCGCATGCTGGCTGGGCCGTCATCGTCCAGCGGCCCGTAAGCGATGCACTTGCCGTCGTTTTCCAGTTGCAACTCTGGTTGCTGACGGCGGCGCTGCTCTTCGCCATCGGTGGCCTGCTGTTCTGGCTCATACTGCTGAGCCGGGTCATCCGCCCCCTCCATACCCTCGCCATCCAGCACCAGGTACTTCCTACCTCAGAGCAATCAATCCCCGTACATACGACCGTGCTCGCTGCGCGTGACGACGAGGTCGGCAACCTGGCACGTTCGCTCGTACGTCTCGAGCGCGACGGGCTGGAAAAACTGGGCGAGCTGCGCACACTGCTGGAAACGTCGAACGCCGTGGTCGGGTCGCTTGAGCCGCGCGCCGTAGTAGGAAAGATTATTCGCGAGGCGCGGCGGCTGGTGGATGTGCAGGCGGCAGCGGTGCTTCTGCCAAACGAGCAGGGTATCTTGCGCGTGCTGGTTAGTGACGGCCATAGTGAGCGCTACCAGCGCATGCTCTCCCTGTCTACTGAGAACGTGAATTCTGCACCGGTGCTGGCGCTGCGCGAAGGCAAGCCGGTGCAGAAACTGCTCGGTCCCGGGCAGCAGTCGCTCTCCTACGAAGAAGGCTTTCGCTCGGTGCTGGCGATCCCTATCATCAGTCGACACGCGGGAGGGGTGATCCTGCTGGTGCATCGTACCGAGCCCCGTCCCTTCAACCAGAACGAGCTTGACTTGCTGCTGACATTCGCCAACTACGCCACACTCGCCTGGGAACACGCGGTGCTCTACGAGCGCAGCGATGAGCGATTACGCGAGGTAGCACATGAGAACGAGCGGCTTTACCAGCAAGCCTCGGAGGAGAAGCAAAAGCTGGAGGCGATTATGGGCAGTATGAGCGACGGGCTGGTGCTGACAGGCATCGACGGGACGGTGCTGTATGCCAACCTGGGAGCAAGTACTAAAGTACTATCGTGGGCCTACCCAGCGAGGCACTGGAGGGCCGCCCCATCAGCGTGCTCTACAATGCGCTGCGCACGAAGGCCGTGGATCCTGTGGATTGCGAGCGGGCCCTGGCGAGAGCTCAGTCCGCCGGAGTCACGGAGCTGGTGGTTGAGATCAGGCGAGATGGTCGGCGCCGTGCCATCCACTTGCGGCTGTTCGATGTGGACGACGAGTCGAGGCAGGCCATTGGTCGTGGCCTGCTGCTGCGCGATGTGACACGCGAGCGCGAGCTCGACGAATTCAAGACGGCGCTGCTGGCAGCGGTTGGCCACGAATTGCGCACGCCATTGGCAGCGATCAAAGGCCACGCCTCGACGCTGCTCCAGGAAGACGTGACCTGGCCGCTTGCAGACCAGCGCCATTTCCTGCAGACAATCAGCGGCGAAGCCGATCGGCTGGCGCAGCTCGTCAGCAACCTGCTCGACCTCTCGCGCCAGGAAGCCGGGCTGCTCCTCCTCAATCGCGGGCCCGCCCGGGTGCAGGATCTCGTGGCGAAGACCATCAAGCGACTGAGTCACCAGGGGATTATGATATCTTTGCACATTCCAGACGACCTGCCTCTGGTCAACGTGGACAGCGCGCGCATCGAGGTCGTGCTCCATAACCTGGTCGCCAACGCGCTGGTATATGGTGAGGGCGAAGTGCGCATTACCGCCGGGAGGCGGGACGATGGAGTCGTGGTATCAGTTTCGGATAATGGGCCCGGCATCGCCCCCGACGAACTGCCACACGTGTTCGAGCGTTTCTACCGGGCACGCCATGGCCGACAGCAACATTCTGGCGGCACTGGCCTCGGACTGGCCATCTGCAAGGCCTTCATCGAGGCCCACGGAGGCGTCATCTGGGCGGAGAGCAGCGTACAGGGCACCACTATCTCGTTCTCGCTGCCGCTTACTGCTCTTATCGAGATCGGAAATGACGCTGCTGCGTCTACTGCTACACAGTCAGGCAAGCTGCAAGGAGTGCACGCTTCCCGCTCATCCGACCAGAGCGCAAGCATCTCCCCTGCCGTTGCCGCAGTGCCTGTTGATTCGGCAGAAACAGAGCTCTCGAAAGAAGAACGGAGGGGCGTATGACGAAGGCGAAGCGCATTCTGCTCGCCGAAGATGAAGTGGCACTGCGCGACTTCGTGAGCCGGAACCTGCGCGCACGAGGCTTCGAAGTATTAGAAGCGAGCAACGGCTTGGAGGCCGTGGCCCTCTGGGAGCGAGAAAATCCCCACCTACTGATTCTAGACGTCATGATGCCGCGCATGGACGGCCTCGAAGTCTGTCGACGAGTGCGCGAGCACTCTGCGGTACCCATCATCGTGTTGACCGCGCTGGATTCTGAAAGCGACAAGGTCTCTGCCCTCGATCTCGGCGCGGATGATTACCTGACCAAGCCGTTTGGGGTCGAAGAACTGCTGGCCCGCGTGCGCGCCGTGTTGCGCCGTACCCAATGGGAGGCGATGCCGCCCACAGGCGGCGGCATAAAACAATTTGGCGACCTCGAGGTCGACCTTACGGGGCACATCGTGCGACTGCGGGGGGAGGAGGTGCGGCTTTCACCTATCGAGTTCGCTCTTCTTGAGCAACTGATCACCAATGCAGGCAAGGTGCTCACTCATCGCATTCTGCTGCAGCGTATCTGGGGACCTGAATACGGCGGTGAAGCCGAGTACCTTCGCGTGTATATCAACCGTTTGCGCCATAAGCTGGAGCCCGACCCAGCCAATCCGCGCTATATACTCACCGAGCCGGGCGTTGGCTATCGCTTTGTATGATTTCTCGAATAGGGGAGCCCTACGACATCTACCTTGACCGGGTGAACCTCAGGCAAAGTGGAAGATAATTTGTCAAGCCACCCCCAACTCCGGCTCGTTCTCTTCCGTGCGCTCTCTGACAAAGACGACTCGGGTGCCAGCTTGGAAGCCAGCACCCGAGCGCTCCTGGACGAAACCTTAGCCGGTCGCTTTCGAGGCGAACTGGTTCGTGAAGGTCGTGGTGAGATCGATCTGCTTGCTCTTGGGCACCAGATTGCTCTGATACTCGGTACTGAGCACCGACTGCGGGGCGCCCGCAGGCATTAACCCGTCGGGACTGAAGATGGCCATCTGGTTTTGCAAGGCCGTCACGTAGAGCGCTTTATTGCCGGCGTAGTAGTCGGCCGGCATTTGGTCGGCGATCTGCTCGGCTGTATGCGTGTGCATCCACCTCAGCGTCTTGACATAGGCGTTGACCAGCTTCTGCACCACGTCCTGGTGACTGCTGACGTAACTGTTGTTCATAAACAGGCAGATGAACGGGTAGGGGCCGCCCAGGGCCGCCTGCGTGGACTGCGGCGAGCGCAAGTCGACCAGCACTTTGCCCACTCCACTCGATAAGATGCGCGAGATGGTCGGTTCGGTGGTCATGCCGGCATCGATTTTGCCCTGTTGTAACGCGGCGATAAAGGTATCCCCGGCGCCCACCGGCACGAAATGCACCTGCTCGGGGGTGATCCCGGCATTGTGCAACAGGGCCGTGGTCAGCGTTTGCGTGCCTGAGCCCAGTTCGGTCACCCCCAGATACTTGCCTTTGAGGTCGCTCACCGAGTGGATGTGGCTGGCCGCTTTGGCCGAGACGATTTCGGCTTCTCCGGGGGCGATGTTCAAGAGCACCACCGCCTCCATGTTCTTGCCGGCCGCCTGCAGCTCGATGGTGTGGTTGTACGAGCCCGAGCCCGCCTCCACCTGGCCCGCCAGCACTTCATTCTCCGAGGACTGCCCCGAGGCCTCGTCGATGAGGGTCACATCCAGGCTCTGCGCTGAAAAGTACCCCAGGCGCTGGGTCAGCTCGTTGGGCAAATAGATCTGCTTGCTGAGTCCACCAACCATGATCTTGAGGGCGGTTTTCCCGCTCCCGCTACTACTGCTCCCACCCCCGCTGGTGCTACTGCCGCACGCGCTCAGGATGAGCACCAGGATGATCCCGGCGACCATCCACAGCTGTCTTTTCCTTGCGTTCATAACGGTCTTTTCCTTTCCTGTCTTCACAGGTCACTTCCGTGACCAGATGGGGCCGCAGCCGGTCCCATGGACCGGGCGGTCTTCGGGCGACGGCGCAGGTCGCCGTCGCTTTTCTTCTGCTACTTTCGTCATGCAGTCTAGATGGTCACCTCACTGACGCTCGAGGGCCGCCAGCGCAGCAGGCGCCGTTCCAGCGCCGTGACCAGGGCCTCGGTGACTAAGGCCACCACCGCCAGGATGACCATGGCCGCGAAGACCCCATTGGCATTGAAGTTGGCCCCCGCCGTCTGGATCATCAGCCCGATGCCCTGGATGGCCCCCACAAACTCGCCGACCACTGCCCCCACCAGCGCAAAGCTAAAGCTGGTGTGCAGGCTGGCCGTGATCCAGGTCAGCGCCGAGGGGATGATCACCTGGGTGGTCAGCTGGCGCTGGTTGGCCCCCAGGATGCGTGCGTTGGCCAGCAGGTGGCGATCGACCTCGCGTACCCCCTGAAAGGCGTTGAAAAAGACGATGAAGAAGACCAGGATGACGGCCAGGGCGACCTTGGATTGCATGCCCAGTCCCAGCCCGATGGCCAGCAGAGGGGCGAGCGTGACGCGCGGCAGCGAATTGGCCGCCTTGATGTAGGGACCCAGCACATCGGCCAGGAACTGCACGCGTCCCAGCAGCACGCCAAAGAAGACCCCCAGCACGACGCCGATGAGGAAGCCCAGGACGGTCTCTTCTAAGGTGACGGCGATTTGCTGCCACAAGGGGCCCTGGGCCGTGCCCTGCGTCGCCCAGGTGACGAGTTGGGCCCAGATGCCGGAGGGTTGCCCCCAGAAGAACTTGTCGATGAGGCCCACGCGCGTCGCCAGTTCCCAGCCACCGATGATGACCACCAGCAGCCCCACGCGCAGGCTGTTGACCACGATGCGCCGCCGCCGGCGGGCCACGGCGGGCGATGGCCCCCCTGAACTCTCAGGGATGGTGATGCTTCCTTTAGACGCGTTGCTTATTGCGCTCATAGCTAATGAGTACCTCCTCTCGAAGATCTTCCCAGATCTCATGATAGAGTTGGACGAAGCGCGGCTCGAAGCGGATTTCCTCCACTTTGCGCGGCCGCGGCAGGTCGATGCGATAGATGCCCTTGACGGTGCCCAGCCCAGCGGTGAGCACGCACACGCGGTCGGCCAGGGCGATGGCTTCCTCCAGGTCGTGGGTGACGAAGACCACCGAGGCCCCCAGGGAGGACCACAGGGTGAGCAGTTCGTCTTCCATCAAGGTGCGCGTCTGCACGTCCAGGGCGCTGAAAGGCTCGTCCATGAGCAGGATCTGCGGTTGGTTGATAAAGGTCTGGGCCAGGGCCACGCGTTTGCGCATGCCACCGGAGAGTTGGTGGGGGTAGTGACGCTCGAAGCCGGTCAGCCCGACGCGCCCGATCCACTCGTGGGCCAGGGCCAGGGCCTCGGCTTTGGGCTGGCCGCGGCAGAGCGGGCCGGTGACGACGTTGTTGAGCACGTTCTTCCAGGGGAAGACGGCATCGGACTGGAAGACATAGCCAATGCGCGGGTCGATGCCCTGCACAGGCTGGCCCATCACCTGCACCGAGCCCTGGCTGGGGCGCTCCAGGCCGGAGATGAGACCCAGGGTGGTGGATTTGCCGCAGCCGGTGGGGCCGACCACCGCACAGAATTCGCCGGGGGCGACGCTCAGGGTAACATCGCGGATGGCGGTGTAGGCCTCCCCCGAGGGGGTCAGGAACCGCTTGGTCACCTCCCGTAATTCGATGGCCGACTCGGTTCGGTTCCGGACAGTGTCCGTAATGGTTGATGATTCATTCATAGAGAGAGTTGTCGAACTCCTTTCTCGGATGGTCTGCTGGCATCACTTCATGCGTACCAGGTCGCATCTTTCCTCACGCGCAGGCCAGGAGCCAGGTGATAGGAATCACTGAAGTGCCACTGTCATCGGACGAGTACACCGTGCCGTGAGCTTCTAATGAGAGTGTAGTCGATAGGACGTAAATGGGGCATAAACGTGAGCGTCTTCGGCATAAATAGCGCGTAAATATTCGTACGCACATTCCTTCTGTACAACTCTTCCCTGTATTACTGATCTCGGCGTAAGTTGCTAAACTTTTTCCTTTGGGAACAGAGCATCATGCACTTTATTGTATTACGCCTCAGCCTTGAGCGTTGCTCCCTTCCGAGGCTTATAGTATATCCACTATCAGGTATTCCCTTTTCTCACCAAAACATTCTGTCTTCGATAGCTGCGCAAGTAGACATGTCTCATCAAAAACTTCCAGAGAGCAATTGATCACTGTATTCATTTCAAGCTATGCTTTGAGCATGTCTTCTCGGGAAAACCGCTCTCTTGCTCTTAGGTTCATCTCAGGTTCATCAAGTATGAGTATATTATGCAGAGACGTTTCTACATGATGTGCTCGCTGGGAGGAGGGCACAATCACTGGGTATTTGAAAGTTTAGATTTCTACGCCGAGATCAGTAGGTAAGCAAAAGTCTTGACAAGATCCTCTTCTTACGGTATACTAACCACATGGTTAAACCATGTGGTTAAGGAGGGACATGACGCTTACCAAATCTTCAGAGACGGCTACGCGCATTCTACAGGCGGCCTACCGTCGCCTGGCTAGCGATGGATACGCACGCTTGAACATGCGTGATGTCGCAGCCGAAGCTGGAGTCAACCATGCGTTGATCCATTACTACTTTGGAACCAAAGATCAGCTCGTTATCGCTGTGCTTGACGAGG
>WNGE01012504.1_pt1 | contig 10036 bp, 6 predicted proteins | sample 5400651 | NCBI WGS metagenome assembly WNGE01 (sample SAMN13153370, study PRJNA577476) | soil metagenome | isolation source: 60 cm soil or saprolite under grassland replicate 2 | place: USA:California | collected 2016-06-15 | reverse complement strand
TGATGGAGAACCGCTCCTTCGACCACATGCTGGGGTATTTGTCCCTCACGGGCGGGCGAGCGGACATCGACGGCCTTCGTCCCGGGCTCGCTAACGAGTATCAGGGACGCAGCTACCCGGTTCATCATCTCGCGACGACGAAAGTGGACGTGGACCCTGACCACACCGCCAGCGCTGTCGACGTGCAGGTCGATGGCGGGCGGATGGGCGGCTTCGTCGCGAGCCTGGCGGCCACCATTGCTGATAGCCGGGTTCACGGTGGTGACCCGTCACCCGCTGTGGGGTACTACGACGGCGCGGACGTGCCCGTTTACGACCACCTGGCGGAGGAGTTCCTGGTCTGTGACCGCTGGTTCAGCTCGGTCCCAGGTGCAACATGGCCCAACCGCCTGTACGCCCTGTGCGGGAGTGCCGCCGGCGGCCGGGATGACCTGCCTCCCCATGTGCCACCCATATACCACAAGCCGTCGTTCGTCCGGCACCTGGACGAGCACGGCGTTTCCTGGCGCTGGTACTGCTTTGATACCCCGACGCTGCGCCTGGCCGGCGCCCGCTACACCGCAGGACACCACCACCACTTCGGCTACTTCAGCAAGACCGGCCTGAGCTGGAAGACCAAGCTCGAGATCAGGATCGACGCGAGGGCGGCAAGCTTCCTCGAAGACGCCGCAAGCGGCTCCCTGCCGTCGGTGTCCTGGATCGACCCGGCCTTTACCTCCTTCAACCCGCTCGGCTTCCGCCCGAACGATGACCACGCGCCCGCCGACATCAGGGACGGCCAGGACCTCGTTCTGGCCGTCTACGACGCTCTGGCGACAAGCCCTGCCTGGGAGCGTTCGCTCCTGGTCATCGTCTATGACGAGCACGGGGGCTTCTATGATCACGTCCCGCCGCCCCAGGCACCAGACGACGACCCCGCGATGTTCGGCCGTTACGGCGTGCGGGTACCGGCGATCATGGTGTCGCCCTGGGTGGAACCGCGCTCGGTGTCGAGCACCGTCTTCGATCACACCTCGATCATCAAGTCGGTTCTGCTCCGCTTCTGCCCCGAGGCTCTGGAGAACCCGGCCACCAAGAACAGGTCCTGGAGATTCCGCACGTATCATCCGCAGCATCTCGGCGCCCGGGTGGCCCACGCCGCCCATCTCGGAGAACTCTTGACCCGCACTGCGCCACGGCCGGCGCCGCTGCGGGACCCGCTGGTCATGGACGCCGCAGCCCGGGTGCCAGAACAAGCGAAAGGCGGCAACGGCGCAACCGGTCAAGCGGGCCCGGGGGAGCATGCTCACACAGACCTGCAGAAGGGCTTCCTCGCGGCGGCTCACGAGCTGGCCAGATGGGGGCACCCGGCAGGCAAGCCCTAACCTCGGGCTTCCGCCCGGCAGCGCGTCCCACAATGAGCGCTCTGCCTTGTTGAGATCTTCAGGTGCCACGACGTCAGTCTCCGGCATGATCACCAGCCTTCACCAGGGCCAGAGCAGCGGCGGACTAGCGGTACCCATCTTCCTGGGAGTTGCGTACTGGGCGCGGCCACCACGATCAGTGCATGCACGACAGCTGGATTCTGCAGGCTGCCGGATCAGGCTGACCTCAGCTACAGCAACCTGCTGCGACAGGCCACCGGCGAAGGTCTCTCACCTCCACCCGAAACCGCTGTCACGGCTCACGGCGCAAAGCCGTTAGGTTGACAGACCCTCGCCGAGCCGCCATACGCGATCGCGGGATCGGTTCGGTCGCTGCCTTTACGATCCAGATCAGGACGATCTGGCGGCGGTGCGGTGCGGACTGTGGCAGGCAGTTCCGGTAGTGATGCCGGCCGATGTGGAACTGTCCGGGGCTTGCGGGCTGCTGTACGGTAAGGCCTCGTGACGAGCATGGGCGGCGGGCGTGCCGCGGTGGTAGTGCCGGGGCTGCGGTACAGCGCGGACGGGCCGACCCGACTGCCAAGGACGGCCGCAGGCGCATCAAGGTCACCGCTAAGGAGAAGGCCGAGGCCAGGGACAAGCTCGACGAGGCCCTCCGCAAGATCAAGGAAGGCACGCCCATCGGCAGCGCGCTGGAGACCGTCGCCGACGTGCTCCGCAGCTGGCTCGAACACGGCCTGGACCGCAGGAAGATCAAAAGCGAGAGCACCGTCGACGGCCTCACCTGGGCCGTCGAGAAGCAGCTCATCCCGGCCATCGGCGCTTGCCGGATCCGCGGCCTTGAATGCGACCAGGTTGACGACATGCTTGCTGGCTGGCTGGCGCCGCAGAACCACCGTCCACCCCCATGCGGGCTCATCACCGGTCCGCGGGGCTGCCTTCGTCTGCAGCCAGCTGCGCCGCCACGGCCTGATCGATGTTCTCGTGGATGTTGCCGGCACCGATGCGGTCGAGGACGCCATCGCGCGCTAGCAGCTCGCGGACCGCCGGCTTGACCCGGGCCAGCCGCAGGGTTACCCCGGCGTGCTCGGTGAGATCGAGGATCTCGCGCATCTTCGCCGACCCCTGGGAGTCGATGAAGTCGATGCCCTCACAGTCGAGCACGATGCCGGTGACGCCCGGCGTCGACAGGGCGACCTCCCGGACCCGGTCCTCCAGGGCGTCGGAGGTGGCGAAGAACAGGCCGCCGTCCAGCCGGAGAACCACGACCCCGGGGAACCGCTCGTCGCCGGAGTGCTCGTCCAGCTCCCGGAAGGCCTCAGTGCCTGGCTCCCGTCCCAGCAGCGGCATGCGGGGCCGTGTCGCCACGGAGATGAGCCAGATCAGCGAGAGCCCGATCCCGATCATCACCCCGGCGAGCACGCCGACCAGGAGAGTCCCGATGATCGCCGCGATCGCGATCCAGAAGTCGAACCGTGCCACCCTGGCCAGGCGGCGCATCTCGGGCACGTCCATCATCCCCATGACCACCGCCTCGATGATCAGGGCAGCGAGCACGGGCTTGGGCAGATCCGAGAAGACAGGCGCCAGCACCAGGAGAGTGAGCAGGACCATCACGCCGGAGGTGAGCGACGCCAGGCCGGTGCGCGCGCCGGAATGGTCGTTCAGCGAGCTCGCGGACAGGCTGGTGGAGACCGGCATTCCCTGGAACAAGCCAGCGCCGGCGTTCGCCATGCCCTGGGCGGCCGATTCCTGGTTGATGTCGATGCGATAGCGGTGCCGGGCCGCGAACGTCCGGGCGTCGCCCGCGGTCTGGGAGAACCCGATGAGGACCAGCGCCACCGCCGCCAGGGCGATCGTGCTCGGGTGATCGCGCAGCAGCGAGACGTCGGGGACCTGCAGGGACGGCAGCCCTCTGGGCACCTCGCCGACCAGGGCCACGCCGTGAGCGCCGAGATCGAACAGCCAGGACGCCACCAGGCCGCCGACGACCAGGACCAGGGCACCGGGGATGCGCGGCGCGACCGCCCGCAGCCCGAACACCACCACCAGCGCGGCGGCGCCGACGGCCACGGTCAGCAGCTGGACATCGCCGAGCGTCCCGATCCAGGACCACAGCTCCCGGATCGGGTTCGAGCCGGTGGTCTTTGTCCCGGTGAGTTTGGGCAGCTCGCCGATCACGACGTCGATCGCCGCGCCGAACAAGAACCCGGTAACCACGGCCCGGGAGAGGAACTGCGCGATCCACCCCATCTTGAGCACCGCGAGGAGAAGGAACAGCACCCCGGAAGCCAGGGTGATCATCGCGACCAGGGACGCCGCGTCCTGGATCCCCTTGACCCCGGCCACCGCGACGGCGCTCGCGGCCACGGCCGCCAATCCCGGGCTCGGCCCGGTCGAGATCTGCCGGCTCGTCCCGAAAACCGCATAAAGGATCGCGCCCGCAGCGGCCGCGTAGAGGCCGTTCTGCAGCGGGATCCCCGCGATCCCGGCGTAGCCGAGGTTCTTCGGAACGATCAGGGCAGCGACGGTGACCCCGGCGATGAGATCACCCCTGAGCCAGCGGCGCTCGTAGGAACGGATCCACCCCGCCATCGGCACGAAACGCCACCGGTCCCGCGCCGGAGCTGATCGGGACCCTGTCATCGGCCCGGCCGCCGTGAGACTCGAACCTGGTTGTCCATCCTCCGCCACCTCGCTAATTCCAGTGTCCTGAGTCACTACCTGCCGGGCGGCTCCACGTGTCAGGCTGACCTGGTGATCAGGCGGTGACCGAGGGCCGGGCGGCCCGGGATCGCCGGGCAAGGAGCTTGCCGAATTCCCACAGCACCAGGAGCGCTATGGCGGGCAGCAGCGCCCACGCGAATTGCCGCAGGTTGAGCTGAGCTGTTCCCAGCAGGCGCCGGAAGACATCCATCTGAGTGACCAGCACCGCCAGGACGAACTCCCCGAGCATCGCCCAGTTCATCTGCTTGCTGTCGAAACTGGCGGTCGTCAGCACGGTGCCGGTCTCGCTGCGGCATTCCAGCGCGGCCACGATCAGGCACAGCGCGAAGGACGTGAACGCGATCGAGTTACCGATTCCGGCGCTGCCGAAATGGGACTTGCCGAGCTGGATGAGCAGGAGCAGCCCGATGGTGATGGCCAGCCCGGCGAGCCCGACCGTCACCATCACCGGCCTGGTGAGCACCGACTCGCCACGGGGGCGCGGCGTGCGCGCCATGAGGCGCGGGCTTTCCTTGTCGAAGCCGAGCGCGAAGCCGAAGGGGGCGTTGACGAAGAAGTGGATCCACAGCACCTGCGCGGGGGTGAATGGTTCGCCGGCGGCGATGTTGAACAGGGCCGCGCCCAGGAACGTCAGGACGAAAACCACCAGCAGCACCAGCACGAAGCGGATGTACTTGGTGAGGTTGTCGTAGATCTTGCGGCCCTGGCGGACCGCGAACACGATCGTGGCGAAGTTGTCATCGGACAAGATCATCCGGCCGGCGTTCTTGGCCACCTCCGTGCCAGTGCCCATGGCGATCCCGATGTCGGCTGCCTTGATCGCCGGGGCGTCGTTGACGCCATCGCCGGTCATGGCTACCACTTCACCGGTCTTCTTCAGCGTGTCGGCAAGGAGCACCTTGTGCTCCGGCGCGACCCGGCCGACCACGCCGATGCTGTCAATGCGGGCTAGCCGCTCGGATTCCGGCAGGGCGGCGAAGTCGGCGCCCAGGATGGCCTCGCCGCCGATGCCGACCTGCTTGGCGCTGGCCGCGCCGGTGATCACGTCGTTGCCGGTCACCATGCGGACCCGGATGTGGGCGGCCTGGGCGCTGGCCACCGCAGCCGTGGACTCGTCCCGGGGCGGGTCAACCATCCCGACCAGGGACGTCATCTGCAGATCGGTGACGTACCCGAGCAGGTCGCCGCCCGGGTCGAAGCCGGCCGGGTCGAGGTCACGGGTGGCGGCGGCCATGACCCGCCGGCCTGCGGCCTCCATGCGCTCCATGTGCGCGTTCGCTCGCTCGCTCAGGTCCGCGTCCCACGGGATCGTGCTGCCTTTCGCCAGGGCCGTGGCCGCGCGTGCCATCACCGCGGGCGCCGCGCCCTTGACGAAGCAGCGCATCACCGACCGCCCGGACGCATCCGTGGCCGTGTGGAAGGTGGCCATCAGCTTGTACCTCGGGTCAAAGGGCAGCGTGGCCAGCCGGGGGAGGTCATCACGGGTGGCGTCGATGTCCAGGCCGGCCTTGTGGCCCAGCACGAGCAGGGCGCCCTGGTGGGATCGCCGACCACCTTGCCGTCCACCAGCCTGGCGTCGCTGGCGACGACATAGGTCAAGATCGCGTCCTCGATCGTGTCCGATGCGCCGGCAGCGTGGTGGACCTTGCCCTCCAGGCCGTAGCCGATGCCGGAGATGGTGTAGCGGTCGGTCGGGTCCACGACCTCGACGGCGGTCATCTGGTTCATCGTCAGCGTGCCAGTCTTATCGGAGTTGATCGCCGAGGTGAACCCCAGCGTCTCGACCGAGGGAAGGTCCTTGACGATCGCATTCCGCTTGGCCAGGCCGACACCGCCGAGCGACAAGATCGTCTGCGTCACGGTCGGCAGCGCCTCGGGGATGGCCGCGATGGCCAGGGAGATCGCGCTGACGAAAAGCGCGTCCCAGGCCACGCCACGCTGGCGGCCAAGGGCGAACATCACGATCATCGTCAGGCCGGCCGCCGCCGCGATCCACAAGGTGAGCCGGTTGAGCTCCCTGGTCAGGGGCGATTCTTCCCTGGCCGTGGCCGACAGCATCCCGGAGATCTTCCCCAGCTCGGTGGCCGCCTCCGTGCTGGTGATGATCAGCGTGCCGCTGCCGTGCGTGACCGGCGTGTTCATGAACGCCATGTTCGCCTGGTCTCCCGGGCCCAGCTGATCACCGGATAGCGTCACGGCGTCCTTGGCCGCCGGCGTGCTCTCCCCGGTCAGCGCCGACTCATCGATCTGCAGCGCGCTGGCCTCGATGATCCGGCCATCGGCCGGGACCTGGTCCCCGGCCGTGATCAGCACGACGTCGCCGGCGACCAGTTGCTCGGCGGGGATAACCGCTTCGGCCCCGTCCCGCCGCACCCGGGCAGTTGTCTTCATCATCGACTTCAGCGCATTCATCGCGCTCTCGGCCTTGCCATGCTGCCGCAGGCCGACTACCGCGTTCAGCACCGTCAGCAGCACCAGCAGGACCGCGGTGCTCCACTCCTTGATCGCCAGCGACACTACCGCCGCCGCGACCAGGATGATCTGCATGTAGCTGCGGTACTCCCCGGCAAACCGGCGCCAGCCCGGTGCCGGCTTCTCCTCCGGCAGCGCGTTCGGCCCGTTCGCGCTCAGCAGCCCGGCCGCCCGTGCAGCGGTCAGCCCCACGGCCGGATCGACGCCGAGCGCCGCGGTCACCTCATCCGGCGAGCGCGAGTACCAGTCCCGGCCCGCCGTGGCTGGCTGCCCCGAGGCGTCAGCTTGCACCGTCATGTTTATGCCTCCGATCCAGGCATCCGCTAGCCCGGCTGGCCCTTGGCCCGGGATCTGCCGGTCCGAGAGGTCACCTGCGCCGGCCCGGGGTGGTCGCGCCGTCACGGGTCTGGCTTGCTCCCGGGGCCGACTGCGCCGCCCCGTCCTGGCTGGCCGTCCTGCTCCGGGCTCGGCTTGCCCTCGCCGGCTGACCCCGGCTCTCGTCAGGCGGATGCCCTCCTTCCCCGGCAGCCTGGCTGTCCTCGACCTTGGCTGCTGCCTTCCTCCTGGCCGCAGCCTTGGCCTTCTCGGCTGCGAACGGGTCGGCTGGGGCACCCTTGGGCGCCTGGGCCTCAAGTTCACCCTTGACCACGAGCAGTTCCTGGCGCCGGTCCGCTGTCACCTCTGGATACTGCGGATCGATCCCGATCAGCGTGTGGGCGAGCACCGCAGCCGCGCAGACGCGCGCGAACCACTTATGGTCCGCCGGTATCACATACCAAGGCGCCCAGCGCGTGCTGGTGGCCGACAGCATCTCGGAGAAAGCCTTCTGGTAGTCGTCCCATCGCTGGCGTTCCCGGACGTCAGCCGCGGAGAATTTCCAGTTCTTCTCCGGCAGATCGAGCCGCTTGAAGAACCGGGTCCGCTGCTCCTCCTTCGACAGGTTCAAGAACAGCTTCACCACCTTGAACCCGTTGTCGGACAGGTAGCGCTCCCAGTCGTTGATCTCCCGGTAACGCCGCCCCCATACCCCCTTCCCCTTCACCCCGGCCGGCAGTTTCTGGCGGTCGAGAAGTTCCGGATGCACCCGCACCACCAGGACCTCCTCGTAGTGGGACCGGTTGAAGATCCCGATGTCCCCGCGTGCGGGCAGCCGGCAGGCATACCGCCACAGGAAGTCGTGATCCAGCTCCTCCGCCGAGGGCACCTTGAAGCCGCTCACCTGCACGCCCTGCGGGTTCACCCCGCTCATCACGTGGCGTATCGTCCCGTCCTTGCCGCCGGCGTCCAGCGCCTGCAGGCAAACCAGCACGCCGTAGGTGTCCTGGGCGGCAAGCCGCCGCTGGTAGTCAGCCAGCAGCGCGACACCGGTCCGCAGCAGCTCCTTGCCGTCCTTCTTCTTCAGAAAGCCCGCCCTGTAACCCGGGTCGAAATCCTTGCCTAGGTTCACCTTCGACCCCGGCTTGACCCGCAGCGGCTCGATCAGCTCCGCGATACGCTTCGCCCTCTTATCAGCCATCGCCGGTACCTCCTTTCCAGATCGGGGCAAGCGCAGGACCGGCAATGCCCGCCGAGCCCAGGGCAACAACGGAACCACGCCACAACACCGCTGAGGCTGACTCGTGGACGAGGCTGGTGGACACGAACGTCACGAAGATCATGCCGGCTGCCGTGCTATGCCGCTTCGGCCCCGTTCCTGTCGAGACGCTATTCCCGATTATGCTCGAACCATCTCGGGGTGTCCTCACAATGGCCTCCGAGCGCGACGCCACCCCGAGCTTCTGGTAGACCGACCGGAGATGGGTCTTTACCGTGTTGCGCGAAATGTAGAGGCTCGCTGCCATCTGCAGGTAGGTGCTGGTCGGCAGGAGCTTCAGAATCCGCAGCTCGGCAGCGGTCAGTGGCTCGACAAGCACGCCACGGGACCGGGCGGTGTCCGCCTGGGCGGCGCGCACCTCGAGGGCCGCAGCGATCAGCTGCTCCATGAACGGGTCCGGTTGCATTCGTGTCGAATGCCCGACCAGGTAACTCGTCACCTCGGGCGCGGTCGTGACGACCGTGTTGAGGAAGCCCTCGCGACGGGCTGCTTGGAGGACACCGCCCACGATGCTCGCGGTCATGGGGTCGCTCCGCCCGATCGCGGCCGCGGCCAGGAGTATCTGGCGCACCAGCGCGCGCCGCGCCGTCAAGCCACCCAGTGACGGCGCCTGCAGGTATTCCTGCGCGGCGTGGTGATCACCGGAAGCAAGCGCGACCCTGGCCAGTATTAGGTCGCGGCGGGCGGCGGGTAGCCCGCTGGCCAGCTCAATAGGGGCGCGCAAATCGCCGAGCGACAGGCGCATAAGCGCCTCAAGCTCATCGGCCCTCGCCAGCAGAACCGACCCGGTCCCGGCCAGGACGAGACGTGCTGATAGTCGTCAGCGCTTCGCGGACCTGCCCGCAGGAGGCCCAGATCCCGGCCCGGTCGAGCAGCGCGAGGAATTCAAAGATGGGCCGCCGCCGCTCCGTTATCGTGAGCACTCGCTCGGCGAGTTGCTCCGCGGTATCGAGGTCCCGCCGCTCCAGCGCGAGGCCGGCCAGGACGCGCAGGTAATCCACAGCGAAAAAATGCTGATCGAATCCCAGTCGGCGCGCATCCTCATCGGCGGCCCTGGCAGCCCTGGCGGCTTCAGCGAGGCGGCCGGACTCGAACCACGCCAGCGCCTGTGCACTGGGCACCAGCACCAGCTTGGCCGGTTCGGTAAGCTCGGGCATCCCAAGAGCCGCCGCAGCCTCACGCTCCACTGCCTGGAGGTCTTCCAGGCACGGATATATGCGCAGGAGGATCAACGGGACGGCGGCGTTCCACTCGTCCTGGAGCCGCGTCCGCTCCTGGATGGCCCGCGCGGCGAGCGCCTCACCCACAGCCTCGTCTAGCTGGCCGATCTGCGCATAGTGAAATGACCGCATCGCCGCGAGCCGGGCCGCCAGCCTCGATTCGGGCCGGATCGGCGGCTGGACGCGATCTAGCAGGTCAAGGTACTCGCCGCCGCGGGCCGCATGACCCGACAGCAGCAGGTCGGTTGCCAGGGCCAGCAGCCGGTCGGGGGCATCCGCAAGCAACGATGGATCGACCGTGCTGAGATCCAGCGCGGCCGGAATCGCCGGGTCGTGCAGGAAGTCGGGCACGACCCGGTCTTGCAGGAGGGCCAGCGCCCGGTCGGCCTGCTGCGCCGCCAGGAAGTGGCGGGCCGCACGCCGCATGTCACCGGCTGACTCGAACCATTCGGCCGCCCGCAACTGGAGCGCCTGCTCACGGGCCCGGTCTCTGACGCGCAGCTCAGCGTCAGCCTCATCACATGACAGCCATGAAGTCACGCCAGGTGGTCTGGCCACTGCCCAGCTCGACAGCAGCACACTCTTACCTGCACCGGCCGACCCCACAACAACGGTCAGGCGCTGGCCAGCCCCTTCCGTCAGCCGGTCATGCAGCACGA
>WNGE01009798.1_pt1 | contig 10036 bp, 18 predicted proteins | sample 5400651 | NCBI WGS metagenome assembly WNGE01 (sample SAMN13153370, study PRJNA577476) | soil metagenome | isolation source: 60 cm soil or saprolite under grassland replicate 2 | place: USA:California | collected 2016-06-15 | reverse complement strand
AGAAACTCGGCCACGCGTCGGTCGGCAGGATCACGATCGAGCGGCCGGCGAAGAATGCCCGGATCACGATTCACAGTGCGCGCCCTGGTGTGGTCATCGGCAAGAAGGGCGAGGACATCGAGACGTTGCGCTCCGACCTGCGGCGGATGATGGGCGGCGAAGTCGGCCTCAACATCGAGGAGATCCGCAAGCCCGAGATCGACGCCCAGCTGATCTCGGACTCGATCGGTCAGCAGCTCGAAAAACGGATCATGTTCCGTCGCGCGATGAAGCGCGCGATGCAAAACGCCATGCGCCTGGGCGCGCAGGGGATCAAGATCATGTGCGCGGGCCGGCTGAATGGCATCGAGATCGCGCGGACCGAGTGGTATCGCGAAGGCCGGGTGCCACTCCACACGCTGCGCGCCGACATCGACTACGGCTTCTCCGAGGCCCGGACGACGTACGGCGTGATCGGCATCAAGGTATGGGTGTTCAAGGGCGAAGTGCTGGCGCACAACGCCGAGCCGGCGGCGGCACCCGCGCCGGCCCCGGAAGCGCCGAAGCGTCCGCGTCGAGCAGGAGCGAAGAATGTTGCAGCCAGCTAGAAGGAAATACCGCAAGGAACAGAAGGGCCGCAACAAGGGTGTCGCGACGGTCGGCGCCAAGGTGAGCTTCGGCGAGTACGGCCTCAAGGCGACGACTCGCGGCCGGCTCACGGCGCGGCAGATCGAGGCGGCGCGGCGGGCGATGACGCGCCACATCAAGCGTGGCGGCCGCGTCTGGATCCGGATCTTCCCGGACAAGCCCGTTTCGCAGAAGCCTGCCGAAGTCCGGATGGGCAACGGCAAGGGCAACCCCGAGTACTACGTCGCCGAGATCGTGCCGGGCAAGGTGCTCTACGAGATGGACGGCGTCGACGAGACGATCGCGCGCGAGGCTTTCGCGCTGGCCGCGGCCAAGCTGCCGATCCGCACGACATTCGTTCACCGACTGGTCGGCGGCTGACGGAGGCGATGATGAAACTCACCGAAACCAAGAAAGCGCTCGCCGCCAAATCGCCGGCCGAGCTCAAGACCGAGCTCGACGCGCTTTTGAAGGAGCAGTTCGGCCTGCGGATGCAGAAGGCGACCCAGCAACTCCAGAACAGCGACAAGCTGCGCCAGGTGCGGCGGAACATCGCCAGGGCGCGGACGCTGATCCATCAGAAGGCAGGGCAAGGATCATGACCGAGCAGACCCCGACGACGGCGCAGGACGCGCCGCCGAAGAAGACGATCATCCAGACGCTGACCGGTCGTGTGGTCGGCGACAAGATGGACAAGACGGTGACCGTGCTGGTGGAGCGGCGCGTCAAGCATCCGCTGTACGGCAAGGTCGTCACCAAGAGCCACAAGTACCACGCGCACGACGAGAACAACGAGTTCAAGGAAGGCGATCTGGTCGAGATCCAGGCGTGCCGGAAGCTCGCCAAGACCAAGGCCTACCGGGTCACCCGGCTACTCGAGAAGGCCAAGGTGATCTGACGGGATTTGCAGAGGCGCGGGTTGCCGAAATCGGGAAAGAGTGTCATAATTTTCGTTTCGCCTTCCGCGGCTAACGCCCCTGACCGACCGGTTTGGGAAACGCACCGCGGGGAATCCCCGGACGGGGTCCAAAACTGGCCGCGGCAAGAGCCGCGACCGCAGCCGATCGGCGGCGAGCCAACCGGCAGCGGCCGCGGTGTACGAATGAGCCGCGGATTAAGTTGGAGAAGCAACAATGATCCAGATGCAATCAATGCTGGAGGTCGCTGACAATACCGGCGCCCGCCGCGTCATGTGTATCAAGGTGCTGGGCGGCTCCAAGCGCCGCTATGCGCATATCGGCGATGTGATCAAGGTCAGCATCAAGGACGCGGCCCCACGCGGCCGCGTCAAGAAGGGCGAGATCTACAACGCGGTCGTCGTGCGCACGCGCCACGGCGTTCGCCGCGACGATGGCGCGAAGGTGTGCTTCGACACGAACGCCGCCGTGCTGCTCACCCCCAAGCTCGAGCCGATCGGCACCCGCATCTTCGGGCCGGTCACGCGGGAGCTTCGCACCGAGCGGTTCATGAAGATCGTTTCGTTGGCGCCGGAAGTGCTGTAGGAGCGGACATGCGCAAGATCAAGAAAGGCGACAACGTCGTCGTGATTGCAGGGCGCGACAAGGGCAAGCGGGGCGAAGTCACCCGCGTGCTCGCCGAGCACGTCCTCGTCACCGGCATCAACCAGGTGAAGAAGCACCAGCGGCCCAACCCGATGAAGGGCGAGCAGGGCGGCATCGTCAACAAGGACATGCCGATCCACGCGTCGAACGTCGCGGTCTGGAATCCGGTCACGCAAAAGCCCGACCGCGTCGGCATCCGCATGCTCGAGGACGGCCGCAAGGTGCGCTTCTACAAGTCGAACGGCGAGCTCGTCGGCGGATCCGGGAGATAACGATGGCTCGCCTCAAGGAGATCTACAGGAAGGAAGTGGTGCCGGCGCTGACCAAGCAGTTCGGGTACAAGTCGGCGATGCAGGTGCCGCGGATCGAGAAGATCGTCCTCAACATGGGTGTGGGCGAGGCGATCGGCGACAAGAAGCTGCTCGAGAACGCCGCCGGCGACATGCAGAAGCTGTCCGGCCAGAAGCCCGTGATCACCAAGGCGAAGAAGGCGATCGCGGGCTTCAAGATCCGCGAGGGCTACCCGATCGGCTGCATGGTGACGCTGCGCCAGGCCCGGATGTACGAGTTCCTGGACCGCCTGATCTCGATCGCGCTGCCGCGAGTGCGCGACTTCCGCGGCGTGTCGGGGCGTTCGTTCGACGGGCGCGGCAACTTCAACATGGGCGTCAAGGAACAGATCATCTTTCCCGAGATCGAGTACGACAAGATCGACGCGCTGCGCGGGATGAACATCACGATCACGACGAGCGCCAAGACCGACGCCGAGGCGAAGGCGCTGCTCGCCGCGTTTCGTTTCCCGTTCAAGAACTGAGGACACCATGGCGAAACTGTCGCTCATCAACCGCGAAGAGAAGCGCCGTGCGCTGGTGAAGAAATTCGCCAAGCGGCGCGAAGCGCTCTTCGCGATCGTCAACAACACGAAGATGTCCGACGAGGACCGGTTCGCGGCGCGACAGAAGCTGCAGCAACTGCCGCGCAACGCGAACCCGACGCGCCTGCGCAACCGCTGCGCGATCACCGGGCGCCCCCGCGGGTACTTCCGCAAATTCGGCCTCGGCCGCAACAAGCTGCGTGAATTCGCGATGCGCGGGGAAGTGCCCGGCATCGTCAAGGCCAGCTGGTAGGGATGAATGGAAATGTCGTCCAACAGCCCCCTCACCCCTATCCCCTCTCCCGCGTCGCGGGCGAAGGGAACTTCGTGCGCGCCCGCGGCGTGCAGTTCGTACCGAGGTGAAGCATGAGCATGACTGATCCGATCGCCGACATGCTGACGCGCATCCGCAACGCGCAGATGGTCGAGCAGACCGTCGTCGCGATGCCGTCGTCCAAGGTCAAGCTGGCCATCGCGAAGGTATTGAAGGACGAAGGCTACATCGACGGCTTCAAGGTCTCGGGAGAGGAAGTGAAGCCCGTGCTCGAGATCGCGCTCAAGTATTACGCCGGCCGGCCGGTGATCGAACGGATCGAGCGCGTGTCGAAGCCGGGGCTGCGCATCTACAAGAGCAAGGACGACATTCCGCGGGTGATGAACGGGCTCGGCATCGCGATCGTCTCGACGTCGCGCGGCGTGATGACCGACCGCAAGGCGCGCGCCACCGGTGTCGGCGGCGAAGTTCTTTGCATCGTCGCCTGATCGAGAACAGGAAACAGCTATGTCGCGCATTGGCAACCATCCCATTCCGCTGCCCGCGAAGGTCGAGGTGACGCTCGCCCCCGGCGCGATCACGATCAAGGGACCGCTGGGCTCGCTCACCCGCACGTATGGGAGCGACCTGTCGATCGAGAAGAGCGGCGACACGCTGGTGTGCAAGGCGGCGAACGAAGCGGCCAAGCCGATGCACGGCACGCTGCGCGCGCTGGTGGCGAACATGGTCAAGGGCGTGACCGCCGGTTTCGAAAAGAAGCTGACGCTGGTGGGCGTCGGTTTCCGCGCCCAGGCCGCGGGCGACAAGATCAACCTGTCGCTCGGCTTCTCGCACCCGGTCGTGCACGCGATGCCGAAGGGCGTCAAGGTCGAAACGCCGGTGCAAACCGAGATCATCGTCAAGGGGATCGACAAGCAGCAGGTCGGCCAGGTGGCGGCGGAGATCCGCGCTTATCGCCCGCCGGAGCCCTACAAGGGCAAGGGCGTCCGCTACGTCGACGAACGCGTTGTGATCAAAGAGACGAAGAAGAAATAATTCATCGTCCAAAAGTGAAAACCTACTTTTGGCCGGGTAAGTCAGCTTCGAATCGCGGGCAAAGCCCGACGATTCAAAGTTGGAAGTGCTGAAAAGGGCATACCGATGAACAAGAAGGAAGCTCGACTGCGCCGCGCCCGCAAGACCCGGGTGCGCATCGCGCTGCAGGTTGCGACCCGCCTGGTGGTGAGTCGCTCGAACTGCCACATCTATGCGCAGATCGTGGCCCCGACCGGGAACAAGGTCCTCGCGAGCGCATCCACGCTCGAAGCCGACGTGCGCAAGGACGTCAAGAACGGCGGCAACAAGGCTGCGGCGGCCGTCGTGGGCAAGCGCATCGCCGAGCGCGCAAAGGCGGCCGGCATCGACGCGGTTGCGTTCGATCGTTCGGGCTATCGGTACCACGGGCGCGTGCAGGCATTGGCCGACGCGGCGCGCGAGAGCGGCCTCAAGTTCTGAAAGCGACGACACACCACAAGGGTCCGACATGGCAAGGATGCAGCAACGGCAGCAGCAGCAGGACGAGCGCGGCGACGGCCTCAAGGAGAAGATGATCGCCATCAACCGCGTCACCAAGGTGGTGAAGGGCGGCCGGATTCTCGCGTTCGCGGCGCTGACCGTCGTCGGCGACGGCAATGGCCGGGTCGGCATGGGCAAGGGCAAGGCCAAGGAAGTTCCGGTCGCTGTCCAGAAGGCGATGGACGAAGCACGCCGTCGCATGATCAAGGTGAACCTGAAGAAAGGCACCGTGCACCACGCGGTCGAGGGTCGTCACGGCGCGACGAAGGTGTTCATGCAGCCGGCGGCCGAAGGTACCGGCGTGATCGCCGGCGGTCCGATGCGCGCGGTCTGCGAGGTGGTCGGTCTCACCAACGTGCTCGCGAAGTGTCATGGCTCGACCAATCCGTACAACCTCGTGCGCGCGACGCTGAACGCGCTAGAGAACCTGAATTCGCCGGCCGAGATCGCCGCCAAGCGCGGGATGACGGTCGAGCAGCTGATGGAGGCGTGAAAAGATGGCCACGCCGAAGAAGCTGCGCGTCACGCTGGTCAAGAGCACCAACGGCTGCAAGCAGGACCACCGCGATACGGTGCGCGGCCTGGGGCTCAAGTGGACGAACCACGCCGTCGACGTCGTCGATACGCCGGCGACGCGCGGAATGATCAACAAGGTCGGCTACCTGCTCAAGGTGACGGACCAATGAGTTTCGGGTCCGTCATCCCCGCGAACGCGGGGATCCAGTGTCTTTCGGTCCGGAAACAACGGAGAACGCGATGCGGTTGAACACGATCAAGCCCGCTGCCGGGTCGAAGAAGGCCAAGCGCCGCGTCGGGCGAGGCATTGGCTCGGGCCTCGGCAAGACCGCGGGTCGCGGCCACAAGGGGCAGAAATCGCGCTCGGGCGGCTTCCACAAGGTCGGCTTCGAAGGCGGCCAGATGCCGCTGCAGCGGCGCCTGCCGAAGCGCGGCTTCGTCTCGACCACGCGCTACGACACTGCGGAAATTCGCCTGTCCGATCTCGCGAAGCTGCCGGTCGTCGAGATCGATCTACTCGCGCTGCGTGCCGCGGGTCTCGTGCCCGCGCGCGCCAAGACGGCCAAGGTCATCAAGGCCGGCGAATTGAAGAAAGTGGTGAAGCTCTCGGGCATCGCCACGACCAAGGGTGCCAAGGCGGCAATCGAAGCCGCTGGTGGCAGCGTCGCCTGATCGCTTCCAAGCGACCCATCGACCTAAAGGACTACAGCGTTGGCCTATAGCAACCCGGCCCAGAAATCAGGATCCAAGTACGCCGACTTGAAGCGGCGGCTCTGGTTCCTGTTGGGTGCTCTCGTTGTCTACCGCGTCGGGACGCACATCCCGGTGCCGGGGATCAACGCGTCCGTGCTGGACGAGTTGTTCCGCCAGCAACAGGGCGGCATCCTCGGTCTGTTCAACGTGTTCTCCGGCGGCGCGCTGCAGCGCTTCTCGATTCTCGCGCTGGGGATCATGCCGTACATCTCGGCGTCGATCATCATGCAGCTTTGCACGGTGGTCGTGCCAAGCCTCGAAGCGCTCAAGAAGGAAGGCGAATCGGGACGGCGCAAGATTACCCAGTACACGCGCTACGCGACGCTCGGTCTCTCGTTCTTCCAGGCCCTCGGCATCGCGATCGCCCTCGAGGCACAGCAGGGGCTTGTGCTCGTGCCGGGCTTCTACTTCCGGATCATCACGGCGATCACGCTGGTCACCGGGACGATGTTCCTGATGTGGCTGGGCGAGCAGATCACCGAGCGCGGCCTGGGGAACGGCATCTCGCTCATCATCTTCGCGGGCATCGCGGCAGGCTTGCCGCGCGCGATCGGACAGACGCTGGAGCAGGCCCGGACCGGCGCGTACTCGATTCCGCTGGTGTTGGGAATCGCGATCCTCGTTGTCGTGGTGACGGCGTTCGTCGTGTTCGTCGAGCGCGCGCTGCGCAAGATTCTCGTCAACTACGCGAAGCGGCAGGTGGGCAACAAGGTCTACCAGGGCCAGAGCTCGCATCTGCCGTTGAAGCTCAACATGGCCGGCGTGATCCCGCCGATCTTCGCCTCGTCGATCATCCTGTTCCCGGCGACGGTGGCGTCGTGGTTCGGCCAGGGCGACCAGATGATCTGGCTGCGCGACCTCGCGTCGACGCTCGCACCCGGCCAGCCGATCCACGAGATCCTGTATGCGAGCGCCATCATCTTCTTCTGCTTCTTCTACACGGCGCTCCAGTACAACCCGAAGGAGACGGCCGAGAACCTGAAGAAGAGCGGCGCGTTCATTCCGGGCTACCGGCCGGGCGAGCAGACGGCGAGATACATCGAGAAGATCACGCTGCGCCTGACGCTCATCGGCTCGCTCTACCTGGTGGTCGTGTGCTTCGTCCCCAACTTCCTGATCGCGTGGAAGAACGTGCCGTTCTATTTCGGCGGGACGTCGCTGCTGATCATCGTGGTCGTGACGATGGACTTCATGACGCAGGTGCAGGCGTACATGATGTCGCAGCAGTACGAGAGCCTGCTCAAGAAGGCGAATTTCAAGGGGGGATTGCCCACTCGGTGAACCCTCACCCCTTCCCCCTCTCCCGCCCGCGGGCGAGGGGAAATGGACTGGGCCGCTGCGCGACCGGCAAGGCTTGATGGCCAAGGAAGACACGATACAGATGCAGGGAGAGATCCTGGAGACGCTGCCCAACGCGACGTTCCGGGTGAAGCTGGAGAATGGCCATGTCGTCCTGGGCCACATATCCGGGAAGATGCGGATGCACTACATCAAAATTTTGCCGGGCGACAAGGTGACGGTGGATCTGACGCCGTACGACCTCACCCGGGCGCGGATCATCTTCCGCGCGAAGTGACGGAGACGAGCGATGAAAGTACTGGCTTCGGTGAAGAAAATCTGCCGCAACTGCAAGATCATCCGGCGCCACGGCGTCGTGCGCGTCATTTGCACGGATCCGCGCCACAAGCAGCGGCAAGGGTAGCAGCTATCGGCTGTCAGCTGTCAGCTGTCAGCAAGTGCAACAAACAGGAAAGGCAAGGTTCTGCTGAAAGCTGAAAGCTGATTGCTGAAAGCTGGAGGCCGAGCGTAGCGAGGACGAAATGGCCCGTATCGCAGGCGTCAACATTCCGAACCACCAGCACGCGGAGATCGCTCTCACGGCGATCTACGGCATCGGCCGTCCGCGCGCCCAGGCGATCTGCGCCGCGGCTGGCATCAAGCCCCAGACGAAGGTCAAGGACCTTTCCGACGCGGACATGGACAAGCTGCGCGAGCAGGTGCAGAAGTTCACCGTCGAGGGCGACCTGCGCCGCGAGGTGACGATGAGCATCAAGCGGCTGATGGACCTCGGCTGCTACCGCGGCGTCCGCCATCGTCGGGGGCTCCCGGTGCGCGGCCAGCGCACGCGCACGAATGCGCGCACGCGCAAGGGCCCGAAGAAGTCGCGGGCGGGGATCAGCAGCAAACCGGCAGTGAAGCCGGCCGGCAAGTAACGGCTTAAGGACAAGAGATGGCAACTGCACCGCAGAATCCCAAGACCGGAACGCGCGCGCGGAAGAAGGTCAAGAAGAACGTCGCGGAAGGCATCGCGCACATCCACGCGTCGTTCAACAATACGATCATCACGATCACCGACCGCCAGGGCAACGCGCTGTCGTGGGCGACCTCCGGCGGCGCCGGCTTCAAGGGCTCGCGCAAGTCGACGCCGTTCGCGGCGCAGGTGGCGGCCGAGCGCGCCGGCCGGGTCGCCGTCGAATGCGGGGTGAAGAATCTCGAGGTGCGGATCAAGGGCCCGGGCCCTGGCCGCGAGTCGGCGGTGCGGGCATTGAATGCGCTCGGCATCAAGATCAGCAGCATCTCGGACGTGACGCCCATTCCGCACAACGGCTGCCGTCCGCCGAAGCGCCGGCGAATATAACGATTCGGGCAAAAGTACAAACCTACTTTTGCCCGGTATGTTCACCTGAAAACCGCGGGCGAAGCCCGTCGGTTTTCAGCAGCAAACGCAGGAGTGAAGTGTGGCTAGATACACCGGACCCAAATGCAAGCTCGCGCGACGGGAAGGCACCGACCTTTTCCTGAAGAGCGCGCGTCGTTCACTCGACTCGAAGTGCAAGCTCGAGACCAAGCCGGGGCAGCACGGCGTGAAATCCGGCATGCGCCAGTCCGACTTCGGCAACCAGCTGCGCGAAAAGCAGAAGCTGCGCCGCACGTACGGGATTCTCGAGCGGCAGTTCCGCCGCTACTTCCAGTCCGCGGCCAAGGGGAAGGGCTCGACGGGAACCAACCTGCTGCAGCTGCTCGAGTCGCGTCTCGACAACGTCGTCTACCGGATGGGGCTGGGCTCGACCCGCGCCGAAGCGCGCCAGCTCGTCGGTCACGGCTCGATCACGATCAACGGCAAGGTCGTCAACATTCCATCGGCACTGGTGAAGGCGGGTAATGTCATCGCCGCGACCGAGAAGGCGAAGACGCAGCTGCGGATTACCGCTTCGCTCGAGCTGGCCGAGAAGGTCGGCTTCCCCTCGTGGGTCGAAGTGGACGTCAAGAAGGCTTCCGGTGTCTTCAAAGGCGCGCCGGACCGCTCGGAATTCGGGCAGGACATCAACGAAAGCCTCGTCGTTGAGTTGTATTCGAAGTAATCGAGGGTCGCACCCTAAAGGTTCCCATGCAAAGCAACGTGCTACTGAAACCGCGCATCATCGACGTGCAATCGACGTCGCCATTTCACGCCAAGGTGGTGATGGAGCCGTTCGAGCGCGGCTACGGCCACACGCTCGGCAACGCGCTGCGGCGCGTATTGCTGTCGTCGATGCCGGGCTACGCGCCGACCGAGGTCCGGATCACGGGCGTGCTGCACGAGTACTCGGCGCTCGACGGCGTGCAGGAAGATGTCGTCGACATCCTGCTCAACCTGAAGGGCGTCGTGCTGAAGCTGCACAACCGCGACCACGTTCTGCTCAAGCTGTCGAAGTCGGGCGAAGGTGCCGTCACGGCTGCCGACATCGAGCCCAACCACGACGTCGAAATCATCAATCCCGAGCACCTGATCGCCCACCTCACCGCGGGCGGCAAGATCGAGATGGAGATCAAGGTCGAGAAGGGTCGCGGCTATCAGCCGGCGACTGCGCGGATCAAGCCGGAGGGCGGCCGCACGATCGGCAGCATCCTGCTCGA
>WNGE01026760.1_pt1 | contig 10040 bp, 13 predicted proteins | sample 5400651 | NCBI WGS metagenome assembly WNGE01 (sample SAMN13153370, study PRJNA577476) | soil metagenome | isolation source: 60 cm soil or saprolite under grassland replicate 2 | place: USA:California | collected 2016-06-15 | reverse complement strand
TTGCGCAGTTACGCATCGCATAACTGCCGTAACCCAGATTCAATCTAGAAGCCAGTGTCAGATCGTACTTGTTCTTGACCGGCTGAAATTGAAGCTACCCACGAACAGTGGACAGTCCTATCAGGCGATTGTTGAAGCTTCGAAGACCAGCGGAGCCACGTAGTTGATCGTGGAGTGGCGTCGCTGGCGGTTGTAGAACACCTCCATGTAATTGAAGAGACTTGCTCGTGCTTCGTCCATGGTCTTGTAGTCGCAGTGCATTACCAACTCGGTCTTCAGAGAGTGGAAGAAGCTTTCCATCGGCGCATTGTCCCAACAATCTCCTTTGCGGCTCATGCTCTGGCGGATCTGGTGTCGACGAATGAGATCTCGGTAAATCGACGTCGCATAAGTCGAGCCTCGATCCGAGTGCACGATGTCGGGCACCCCGCGCTGGTGGATTGCCATTTCCAGCGCATCGGCGGCGAGCTTGCCGCCGGCCGAGTGGCTCATCCCCCAGCCCACGATCGCGCGGGAGTAAACGTCCATTACAGCGGCCAGGTACAGCCACCCCTCACGGGTCGGAATGTAAGTGACATCGCTGAGCCAGCAGCTGTTGGGCCGCTTGGCCTTGAAGCGCCGCTTCACCAGGTTAGGCGAGACTTCCTTTGTGTTGCGCGAGTCGGTCGTCACTCGAAAATGCCGAATCGCCCGAGGCACAATCTGCTCCCGGCGCATCAGCTTAGCCACCGTGTTGCGGCAGCAGGCAATGCCTTGCGCGCTAAGTTCGGCATGTACCCGCGGTGCCCCATACGTCTGGCGACTCGCTATGTGCACTTCGCGAATCCGGGGCGGCCAAGGACGACTGACGCTGCGCCCGCGCGCTTGGTGATCGGCTCCGGGCGGCGTAGTAACCGCTAGCCGATACTCGCAGCGCTCGGCACAGCGTGCGCACCGCGTGACTGCCGCGCTGTGTGTCGATAAACGCGTACTTCACGTCGACACCTTCGCGAAGTAGATAGCCGCTTTTTTTAAAAGCTCGTTCTCCTCACGGAGACGGGCATTCTCTCGCCGGAGTTTCCCAAGATCCTGCTCGGCCGTGGCTAACTCTTGCTTGGGAACGCCGTTGCGCTCCTCTTCCTCGAAATCCAGCCGCCACTGGCGCAGCTGGTTTACCCGAATGCCAAGCTCCCGCGCAACCTTGGCCTTGGTCTTGTCCCCAGCCGCGGCCAACCGCACCGCCTCAAGCTTGAATTCTCGGGTGTAGTGCCTGCGTTCCTTGCGTTCCATGACACCGCCCTCCCAGAGCGATTGTGCCTTCTTGGAACTGTCCACGAAACGTGGGTAGGATCATTTCCGGCCGGTCGAGCACCGCCGGGCGACGACCGGGAACGACCTATTCTAGCGAAAACCCGGCCGATGTTCGGTCGCCTGCCGCGCAAAACGCGCACGTCGGGCGCAGCGCGCGATGGTGCGCCGCCGTCGAACGCCTGGATTAGAATGGGCGACCGCCGCCGGGGGCTCATCACCGAAGCCCGTCCCTACGAGCCACCCCCGGATGGTGTTCTGGAGGAGACAACAATGAACAGGTTCGCGTGGAGCGCGGTCTCGGCGCTTGGTGCCGCGGTGCTCGCCGGCTCGGTCGCAGCGGCGCCCATCACGTTGCGCGCTTCGCACCAGTTCCCCGGCGGCAAGGGCGATGTGCGCGACGAGATGGTGCAGATCATCGCACGCGAAGCGAAGGCGGCGGGCATCGACCTCGAAATTCAGGTCTATCCCGGCGCGTCACTGTTCAAACCGCCCGAGCAGTGGAACGCGCTCGTGAACGGCCAGCTCGACATCTCGTCGTTTCCACTCGACTATGCGAGCGGCAAGGAGCGCGCGTTCGGCGCGACCCTCATGCCGGGGCTTGTGCGCAATCACGAGCGCGCCGTGCGGCTCGGCGACTCGAAGTTCATGAAGGAGATCAGGGCGAAGATCGAGAAAGCCGGCGTCATCGTGCTCTCCGATGCCTGGCTCGCAGGCGCGATCGCCTCGAAGAAAGCGTGCATCCGCGCGCCGGCCGACATCAAGGGCCAGAAGATCCGCTCGGCCGGGCCCACATTCGCCGCGATGTGGCAGGCCGCGGGCGCATCGATCGTCTCCATCCCGAGCAACGAGGTGTACAACGCGTTGCAAACGGGCGTCGCCGACGGAACCGATACGTCGAGCGGCAGCTTCGTGTCGTTCCGTTTGTACGAGCAGGTGAAGTGCATCACCGCGCCGGGCGACAACGCGCTGTGGTTCATGTACGAGCCGGTGCTGATGTCGAAGAAGAGCTTCGATCGCCTGAACAAGCAGCAGCAGGACGTGCTGCTGCGCGCCGGCAAGAAGGCCGAAGCCTATTTCGCGAAGGAGGCGAAGGGGCTCGACGACGAGATGGTCAAGGCGTTCAAGGACCACAACGTCGAGGTCGTTACGATGACGCCGGCCGAATACGACGCGTGGGTCGACGTCGCGAAGAAGAGCAGCTACGAGCAGTTCGCGAAGGAAGTGCCGGACGGCAAGCAGCTCGTCGACGATGCGCTGAGCGTCAAGTAGCGACGTGCCGAGCGTTGTGAGCGCGTTGTCACCGCGCGCGCGGAACCCGGTGTCGTTCGATCGCCAAGCCACTGGAATCCCGCCGGCGCGGGAATGACGGGCTGAATGGACGCGTTCGTTCGCACGGTCAGAACACTGTCGAATCTCTGCGGTGCCGTCGCTGCCGCGCTGATCGGCGCCGGCGTGATTATCGTCTGCCAGATGGTGCTCGTGCGCTATGCGCTGAACGAGAACACGATCTGGCAGACCGATTTTGTCACCTATTGCCTGATCGCTGCGACGTTCGTCGGCAGCCCGTACGTGCTGATGATCCGCGGACACGTCAATGTCGACGTGCTGCCGCATTACCTCGGCAAGCGGAGGCGCTACTGGCTTGCGCTGTTTTCCGCGCTGCTGACGCTCGCCTTCTGCAGCACGGTCACGGTGCTCACCTATCGCCTGTGGAAGGAGGCGTGGGACCAGAACTGGGTGTCCGACACGATGTGGCGCGCGCGGCTCTGGATTCCCTATGCGTCGATGCCGATCGGCCTCGGCATCCTCACGCTGCAGTGCCTCACGGATCTTTGCAACCTGCTGGTCGGCCGCGAGCCGCCGTTCGGCATCCGCGTGGAGAGAAAGTGACCCCGACGGACGCTATTCGATGAGTCCGACGACGCAGGGTGCGATCGTGCTCGTCGCGACACTTGCTGTCCTGCTGTCGGGGGCGCCGGTTGCGTTCGGCCTCGGTGCGGTCGCGATTTTTTTCCTGCTGGTCTTCCAGGGAGTCGACGCGCTGCAAGTGGTCGCCGAGACGCTCTACGCCGGATTGCACGACTTCACGCTCGTGTCGATTCCGATGTTCGTCATGATGGGAGCGGCGATCGGCTCCTCGCCGGCGGGCAAGGACCTCTACGTTGCGCTCGACCGTTGGCTCTATCGGTTGCCGGGCGGTCTCGTCATCTCGAACCTGGGCGCGTGCGCGCTGTTCGCCGCGCTCACCGGATCGTCGCCTGCCTGTTGCGCGGCGATCGGCAAGATGGGAATTCCGGAAATGCGCAGCCGTGGCTATCCGGACGACGTTGCGACCGGATCGATCTGCGCGGGGGGCACGCTCGGCATCCTGATCCCGCCATCGATCACCTTCATCCTCTACGGGATCGCAACCGAGACGTCGATCGGGAGGCTGTTTCTCGCCGGCGTCGTCCCCGGCGTGATGCTGACGGCGCTGTTCATGCTGTGGACCGTGATCATCATCCGCAAGCGCGGCTTTCGGGCTCACGCGGTGGATTTCCGCTACAGCTGGACGGAGAAGCTGCAGTCGATTCCCAAGGTCGCGCCATTCCTCCTGATCATCGTCGGGGTGATGTACGTGCTCTACGGCGGCGTGGCGACGCCGTCGGAGGCCGCCGGCGTGGGCGCTGCGCTGTGCGTCGTGCTGGCCGTCGTGATCTATCGGATGTGGCGGCCGGCGCAGTCATGGCGATGATCAATTTTTTTCTGCTGGTGTGCGGGTTCTTCATCCCGCCGGCAGCGATCATCCTGATGACCGCGCCGATTCTCTACCCGATCATCAAGGCGGCCGGCTTCGATCCGGTGTGGTTCGGCGTGATCCTCACGATCAACATGGAGATCGGCCTGATCCATCCGCCGGTCGGACTCAATATCTACATCGTCAGCTCGATTGCGCCTGATGTGCCGGTGACGCGCATCATGTGGGGCACGATCCCCTATGTGTTATGCATGATGCTAGCGATCGTCATCCTGTGCGTGTTTCCCGCGATCGCGACCTGGTTGCCGGACCACCTGATGGGGATCACGCACTGAAGTCCCCGCGGTTGACGCCGATCGGTGCAATGATGATCCATGCGGGCGAGGGCGACGGCATGCTGTGCGGCACATTCGGCGTGCACGATATGCATCGGCAGTGAATCGACCGGGTGATCGGCCTCGCAGCTCGCAGCGGACGAAAGCCGTCGCTTCGGCATTGCCTCTCAAGGCGCGGTCTCGAGCCGATACGTCGCATGGCACGTCACACATGAAGCAGTGACGGCGGCAAGCCGGCGCATGATCGTGTCCCTGGTTGCGCCCGCTTTTACCGCATCGGCCACGGCATCGAATCGCTTGTGGGTTCGCATGCCGAGCTGGAAGAATTGCGCCGGCAGCCTTTTCTCGAGACTCGCATCGATGGCACTCGCCGTCCCGGAGGCGCGCGCGGCCTTCTCGGCCTTCGCGAGGTCGTTGTCGATCAATGCGTGCAAGATGTCGCTCACGCCCTGCAGCATCGTCCGCATTATGATCGCTGAGCTGATCCATGTCGCGCGACGGCGGCGCTTCGGTCTGCGCGGGAGAGGTCAGGGGCATGATTGCGATGCCGAGCAGTGTCGCTGCGCCGGCAATTCGGCTCATGGCTTGCTGGATCCGCATTGCCGCTGCTCGTGAGTCCGAATGCCAACGCTGATCGGGGGCGACCGAAGCCGCCCCCGAAAATACGCGTCGAGCCGTTACTCCGTGCAGATCTTCCAGATCACACCAGTCCCGGGAATCTGGACGAGCGGAGCATCAGCGGGATCGATGAACTTGCTGGCAGGGTCCGACTGCCCGAAATCGCGCACGGCACCGTAGTCGACGAGATAAGCGCAGTCATCCGGTCCGAACTTGAGATCCACCGGCCGGTTGATGCCGCGAAGCCCGTCGGGGAACGCCTGCTCGAAGGTCGTGTTATAGGCGAACCGTTGCAGCTGCAGCGATAGCGGGCCGTTCTGCTCGCCGAAGTTCACGACCTCGATGTCGTGTCCCGCTTCCGGTTCGCCATTCGCCGCCGAGAAGCCGAAATCGCCCTCGCGCGACACGAGCGCGGCACCCTTGCGTACGACGCCGCTTACGAACGCGTTCGGCACGAAGTCGAGCCCGACCGCGGCGACGTCCGCCGGCTCGAGCGCGACGGGCGCGGTGATCGGCTGCGGCGCAAACGCGAGCACCGGCTTCACCGGCACGTCGTTGGCGAGCACCAGAGGAATGCAGGCCGGATAAGGCGGATTGGGCGGAGAGCACAGATCATCGCCGGGACCGCCGATCGGATTGAACATCGCCGACGTGGATTCCAGGAACCCGAAGCGATCGGGCCAGCCGTGGTAATCCGGACTGCCATCCGCGTTCTGCCGAGCGATCTGCAATCGATCCGGCGAATTGTTCGTCGGCCGCGCGCCGCGCTCGTCTTCGCCGTTCTCGGTCACAAACAGCTGACCCTTGAGCGGATGGTCTTCCGGCGCGAAACGGATCCCGTAAGGATTGCGGTAACCCCACGAGTAGGGCTCGATCGTGCCCTTGGCATCCTTCGCGTTGATCTTGGCGCGAAGGATGGCGCCGTCGCAAATGCCAGCCCCTGTGGCGGAATCGAAAGCCGGGATATGCGCGCCCGGGCGCTGAACGCCGTGCGGTGAATATCCGCTGGTTGCGATCCCCGGCGTAGTCAGGAAGACGTTGTTGCTCAGCACGATGTTCTGACAGGGGATGTCTTGCTGGTTGGTCCCCCCGCCGTTGTCGAGACCGACGACGCCCGAGTTTGTCGTCGACCCCTGCGACCAGTAGATCCAGTCGCCCTTGAACGTGATCTGTTCGGCGGGGTGATCGCCCGTTGGCAGGCCGCTAATGAAGGACGTGACGGTCCCGCTGCCGGGGTCTACCGTTACAAGACGCGAGCTGTTGTTCTGGCCGCCGGCGTGCGTGGCCTGGTTCGAGTCTGAAGCGAAGAGACGTCCTCCGTGAAAGCCGTGCTCGAACGCAATGTCGATTGCGGGCCCTGCAGCTTGGAAGCCAACGCCTACGGCGGTCGGCTTGCCCAGCGGTCCGGCGATCTTGTTGCCGTTCTGATCGAACACGAGGATATCGGGCGTGAACGGGTTGGTCGGCGAGAAGACGCCTCCGACGGCCGCGCTCGTCTCGTCGTTGCATTTACTGGGCAGGCCGTGCCCGGATTCCAGCACGTAGACCTCGAAGTGATTGCGGTTGCCCTTGAACGCAACGGCGGTCGGCATGTTGAGGTCTTTGGCGAAAACTGAAACCTTGTAGCCGGATGGCAGCACAATGTCTTCGCCGCCGCCCGGGTTGTAGCTGACCGCTTCGACCGGGCATTCCGGATTTGCTACCGTGGCCGCAAACGCTGCGGGAGACAGCGCCACGCCGGGCGCTGCAATGAGAATGAAGGCCCATTGAGAACGGAATTGCATGGATACCTCCTCGCTATGCTAAAAATCACCGATAACCGTTAGAGCTCATGCACGTTGGCGAAACGCGATCGCGCACCACCGCGATAGCAAGTCACGACGGGTCGAGCTCCGATTCCCGTTTCCCGAAACGATCTGGAGCTCGTCTCTGCATCACGACACGCGAGGCTGACTCCAGCAGTGTGCGCAGCGAGGGAGTGTGCATGCCGCCGAGTTTCAGTTGTTGTTTCATACAAGATGGGCGTACGGGAGGCGCAGTGTAGTGCTTCATCCCGCAGAAAGATGCCGGCGCAATCCCACGGTGCGTAGGACCGGTCCTACGTATCCGTAAGATGATTTCTGCTCTCCACTGCGAGTATCGATGAAGGCGAGTTTTGCCGGATTTCGAGCGGTTTCGCGAGCCGCCGCAGGATCGAATGCATGACAGTCGGCGTCGCTCCTACCCGATGCTGCCGTGGCGCCGATTCCGCAAACGATTTGCACATGCGAGACTTGTTTCTCGCACGTCATCCGGCGCTGGATTGTCTGGCCAACGTGATGTGCGTGAGATTAGGAGTCGATCCATGAACAAGAGCAGAGCAAGCACCAGCAGCGAATCCCTGAAGGGAAGGAAAGTCGCCATTCTCGCGACCGACGGCTTCGAGCAGTCGGAGCTGATCGAGCCGCGCAAGGCGCTCGACCACGCAGGCGCCAAGACCGTCGTGATTGCGCCGAAATCCGGCGCCATCAAGGGCTGGAAGGCGAAGAACTGGGGCGACGATGTCGCCGTCGACGTTCCGCTCGACAAGGCGAGCCCCGACGATTACGACGCCTTGCTGTTGCCGGGGGGCGTATTGAATCCGGATCGCCTGCGGACCGAATCGAAGGCGGTGAGCTTCGTCCGCGCGTTCTTCGACAGTGAAAAACCCGTCGCGGCGATCTGCCACGGCCCGATGATGCTGATCGAAGCCGACGTACTACGCGGGAGGCGGCTGACGTCGTGGCCTTCGCTCAAGACCGACATCCGCAACGCGGGCGGCGAATGGAGCGACGCGGAAGTCATCGTCGACCGGGGTCTGGTGACGAGCCGCAAACCCGACGATATTCCGGCGTTCAACCGCAAGATGATCGAAGAGATTGCCGAAGGGGCACCGGCCGCGCGGCAGGATCGGAGCACGGCTGTCGCCTAAGCGGAGCAGCACCCTGCCGGCAACGCGTGCGGACGCGTTGTCGGCGACCCGATCTTCAGATTAAACCCAGCAACGCCAGCACGATCCCGATCAGCAGCACCAATGCCAGTCCGCCGCTGGGGTAGTAGCGCCAATCGGAGCTGTAGGGCCACATGGGTAGCGCGCCGACGATCAGTAAAAGGACGACGATAAGCACCAATAAGCGCATTTGTTTCTCCTGTCGAACGATTCGCGTCGCTCCCTGGGTGGTGCCCCATTGTTAGCGACGCGACTGCGCGTCGTTACTGGCAGGTGTCCGATTCGGCTGTAAGGCAAGAGCTGCGGCGCGTGCAGGGGCCTCAGCCGGCGATATTCGATACGCCGGTGCGCGCAGCGTTTCCGCCGCAATCGCGCGGAATGGACCGGGACGACAGCGTCGTCAGCGGTCAGCCCGGTTCGCTTGATGCGCGATTGATCAGGACTTGTTCGTCTTGGGATTCGCGACCGTGCCGCCGCCGTGGCCGCCGCCCATCGTCCCGCCGCCGATGCCGCCCGGGGCGGCGAGTTCGCGCTCGTAGTCGTCCTTGGCGTTGCGCATACAGGTGGACCTGGCAGCGCCGGTCTGCGCGTCGCACGCGGTCTTCGCGGCCTCGTAATCGCTCAACGCCTGCGACACTTTCGGTGTGCTGGGCGTCGCCGGCACCGCGGACGTGGATTGCGCCTGGACTCCCACGCTCATCACACCGATCGCCGAAGCGATCAGCAGTTGTCGAAGTATCGGGTTCATGTCGATTCCTTTCCTGATTGAAAATCCAGTGGCGGGCGGACCTTCGTGCGCTTCATTGCCTCAATCGCTTCCCGAACAGTTCACGAAGGTCGGACTTTGCGCGCTCCAACACCTTGCGCCGGGTGCCGCTCAACTGCGTGCCCATGCGATTGATGTAGAAATTCAGCATCGACATCGCCGAGCGGAAAGGCGTGCTCTTGCGCCGGCTGCTTCGCTCGGCGGATCGTTTGAGCGACAAGGCGATCTGGCGCGAACTACGCTTGGTGAACACACCTTTTTCCAGCGTCAGCGCGTTGCTCTGCTGGGTCACGCGAGCGGACCAGCGCGTCGAATGCGGCTTCACGATGTGCTCCTCGATGCCAACAGCAATAATCGTCGAATCTTCCCCGGCGTTTCGGGGACCTGCGACTGGAGTCGCGGTCCCCTGCGGTCAGGCGGATCTTCTTCGCTGTCGCGTCAGGCAGCTCTCCTGGCTCGCTTAGTGTCCGGTGCTTCCGCCGCCGGTCCCGCCGTCTCCGTTACCGCCCGCCGCGCCGCCGGTTCCGGCACCTGTGCCTCCGCCGGCAGTGCCACCACCCGACGTGCCGGTCCCAGCACCCGTGCCGCCGCCGGCAGTACCGCCACCCGACGCGCCGGTTCCAGCGCCTGTGCCGCCGCCGTCGGACATACCGCCGCCGCCGCCGCTACTTTCCGGCACAGCCGGAGTGGGCACGCCAGGGGTTGCGGGCGAAGCGAGGGTGGCGCCAGGTTGATTCGATCCGATCGCGCGGTCGTACGCCGACTTTGCGTCCTGCAAACATGCGGCCTTTGCCGCGCCGGTTTGCGCGTTGCACGCGGCTTGCGCCGCCTCGTACTGGCTTGCGGCCTGCGAATCGATGTCGCCACTCATCTTCGGGGTGCTGGCCGCCGGCGGCGCCATGCTCGGCGTTGACGTCGTTTCGGGCGTCGCCTGCGCGTGTGCGCCGAAGCTCATGACGCCGATCGCCGAAGCGATAAGCAACTGTCGAAATCTCAGATTCATCATCACATTCCTTTCCTGTTGGAAGCAATTCGCTGAACAGCGGAAACGGCACGAAAGCCACTGCTGGAAAATCGCCGTACTACCGTCGCGCTTTCGTGTTGCGTCTCCACCAAGCTATCTTCAGCAACTCCTGTGCCATTGGCACCGAATCGCAAACATGCCCCGCGCATGTCAAGCGGTCAGGTTCGTGCTCGGTAAATCTTGCCACGCACGCATCGGCACACTGAAAAAGTTGCAGCGCCGCTGATGATGATGGCCGGCGATGAATTCGCGTGGCGTGGGCGTTTCGCGGTCGGACGCTCGGTGAACATCCGGCGGGATGC
>WNGE01019087.1_pt1 | contig 10040 bp, 5 predicted proteins | sample 5400651 | NCBI WGS metagenome assembly WNGE01 (sample SAMN13153370, study PRJNA577476) | soil metagenome | isolation source: 60 cm soil or saprolite under grassland replicate 2 | place: USA:California | collected 2016-06-15 | reverse complement strand
GCGATGTGGATCATCATCCTGAGCTGTCTGATCAAACCCGTCGTGCAGGCCGAGCTTGGGCGCTACGTCATCGCGAGCGGCGAGACAGGGCTGGCAGGATTCAACCACGTTCCCGGGCCGCGCGCGAAGGTCAACTGGATTGTGTGGGCGTGGGCGGCGATGACTCTGATGACAATGATGCAGATAGGCGCGATGTTCGGCGGCGTGTCGCAAGTGATGCATCTGCTGATCCCGTCCGTAAGCGTCGGTTGGTGGATTGTGATCTTTCTAGCCATCACGCTGGCGCTCCTTCTCGGCGGAGGTTATGGACGCATCGAGCGGCTGGCGATGGTCAAAGTCGGGTTGTTCACGATGCTGACCTTTCTGGCCGCGCTGTTGCTCGTCCGAATGCCGCAGTATTTTTCCTGGGACGCCTTCTGGGACGGCTTCAAATTCAAGCTGCCGGGCGCGGGCTTCGCGGACGCCGTCGCAGTCTTCGGCATCACCGGCGTGGGCGCGAGCGAGTTGTTCATGTACCCCTACTGGTGTGTCGAGAAAGGCTACGCGCGGTTCGTGGGGCGTCGCGAGGCTTCGGCCGAATGGCGCCATCGCGCGCGGGGCTGGGTCCGCGTGATGCATACGGACATCGTCGCTACGATGATCATTTACACCGTCGCCACCGTCGCGTTCTATTTGCTCGGCGCGGGAGTGCTCAACGGGATGAAGCTCGTGCCGAAAGAGGGCGAAATGATTTCGACGCTCTCTAACATCTACACGCAGACGCTAGGGCCGTGGTCGCGCTGGCTGTTTTACGCGGGCGCGATCGTCACGCTTTACGGCACGATCTTCGCGGCGACTGCCGCCAATTCGCGCGTCTTCGCGGACATGCTTCGGCTGATGGGGGCGTTCAGCGCCGACGACGCGGCGGCGCGGGCGCGCTACCGCAACCTCTTCATCGTGCTGTTGACGGTGGTTCCCGTGGGGCTGATCTTCATCTTCACCGATCCCGTTCGCATGGTTCGTATCGGAGGTATCGCGCAGGCGATGATGCTGCCGGTCATCGGCCTCGGCGCGGTCTATCTGCGCCACCGCCATTTACCGAAAGACATCCAACCCTCGCAGTGGGTGACCGTCGGGCTGTGGGTGGCCACCGCGTTGATCGTATGGCTGATGGGTTATTCGGTGATCGAGGCGATAAGGAAGATGCTATAAACCGTGGCGGTCGCCCGACCGTGGGGCATGTTATCACCCAAATTTTCTGTATTTGCGGTTGCGATCAGATACTGTTTTAAGAAGCGACAGATCGTACGTTTCTTCTGCCGCGGAGCGGCTCTTGAGCTTAGCCGTGTACTTCAGTGCACGGGAAGCTCATAGTGATTTCCCCCGAGTCGCGTCAGCGACGGTTGAATCGGCGCAAATCGTACCACAGACTCAACCGTCGCTGACGCGACTGGGGAAACCAATTGTCACATCGATCCGTGCACTAAAGTACACGGCTAAGCTCAAGAGCCGCTCCGCGGCAGAAGAAAAAATATGAATATCGAAAGAAGAATGCCCAGAGACGACGAATTTCAAATGCCGAGCTTCCGCCTCGATGGCCGTGTGGCCTTGGTCACAGGCGGCGGGCGCGGGCTTGGGCTGGCGATGGCCCAGGCGCTCGCCGAGGCCGGCGCCGACGTCGCAATCGCCGCGCGCACGCGACCGGAGCTTGAAGTCGCCGCCGATCTCATTCGCAAGGCCGGCAGAGAAGTCCTGATCGTCCCGACCGACGTGAGTGACGTCGGAGCCGTGCGCGCGATGGTCCAGACAGCCGCCAGACATTTCAATCGCCTCGACGTCCTGGTCAACGCGGCGGCGGTCAACTACCGCAAGCCGGCGGACGATTTCACGGAAGAGGACTGGGACAGGCTGATCGGGATAAACCTGAAGGGCGCGTTCTTCGCCTCTCAAGAAGCGCTGCGCGTGATGAGGCGGCAAACCGGCCGCCCGCACAAGGCCAAGATCATCAACGTCGGTTCAATCGCCTATGAGATTGTCGTTCCGAACATCGCCCTCTACTCGATCAGCAAAGGCGGCTTGCGGCAGATGACCCGTTCCCTGGCCGTAGACTTCGCCAAAGACGACATCTGCGTCAACTCCATCGCTCCCGGACGCTTCTGGACGAAGATGACCGACTCGGTCTTCTCGAACCCCGACCTTTACGACAGCGCGGTGAGCGTGATTCCGATGGGGCGTCCCGGCATTCCCTCGGAGTTAGCCGGGGTGACCATCTTTCTGGCTTCCGACGCTTCGGATTACATCACCGGCGAGACTATCACTGTTGACGGCGGATGGACCGTGAGCGCCGGCGTAAAAGCCTGACTGGCGGCCAAGTCTGTATTCTCGGCCTCATCATCTTGCCCCTCTCATCCAAAATCGCCAGCGAACTCGCTCTGCCACGGCGCGCAGTCGGCCAATCATCCGTCCTGATCCGTCGAATCACTGAAAATTCTTGTACGTTTAGAGAAAATATTTTTTACGCGCCCAAAAACCCGGACCAAATGGGCGCCACGCGTTGACACTCCTATTGATAATCATTACGCTCCGCCCCGCCTTGCCTTTTTCCCCGATTTGGACGCGGTAAATCTCTAAAAAGTCAGGCGTCACATTCCGTAACATCGGCGTTGATCATCGTTTCGGCCACCAACAGGAACCGCGGATTTTCACGGATACGACGGATCAACACAGATACTCAGTGAAAATCTGTAGCGTCCGTGAAAATCCGCGGTTCCAATTCCGAGTGTCGTAAAAAAAAATATCCCTACCAAAAAAAATCCGCGACATGTTTTGGCTCTTTTTCGGACTAATAGTTGGAAGCACAAATGCTATTGGCCGGATTTTTATCTCAACGGCCTGAAACCAGTTTATCAATTGGGCGTTAACCATCGTTTCGGCTACCGAATGCGCCCTTGGCGCCTTTGCGCGAGATGGTTTTTCGCAAAGGCGCCAAGGGCGGCCGAAATGATCAACGCCGTAACATCGAAAGCTCAACCGCATTCGAGCAGTGTCTTTAACCTCCCCCAGGCGCCGCCACGTCGTCACTCGTTCTTTCATTGATTTTCAACCCGTAACCAGGAGGTGTGTATGCCTTGGTCTACAACTTCTTCGGAATGGAATATGGCGTCGGTGTTCTCTCAAGTTCAACCAATCACCGCCGGAACGATTCTCTTCCGACAAAACGACCATCCGCAATCGGTGGCTCTCGTCGTCGACGGCTGGGTCACGACCGTCCGCCTGGAGCGGGATGGACGGGAAAGGGGCGTCGCCTTGTATACAAAGGGATCGTTGCTCGGCCTTGCGGAACTGCTCACCAGGCAGAAATACCTTGAAACGTCAATCACTTTATCACTGAGTCGTATTCGTTGGATCAGCGCCAAGGCGTTCTCCAACCTGGTCGAAACCGACCTGGGATTCTTCTGGCAAATCTTTCACGCCCTCAGCCGGCAGAACTACGCCAGCGGAATCTGTCTGGCGCAACGAGGGATGACGTGCGGGGAGAATGTAAACTGCTCGCGCCGGTACAAAATCGAGATTTGGCGCGGATGCTCGGCGTCACCGCCGAGTGCTTCAGCCGCACGCTTGGAAGAATGGAGGCTGAAGGCCTTCTCCAAAGGCGCAAAGGCCGGATGATCTTCCCTGACCCGGAACGGCTCTGGCGCGCGCCGGAAATCGAAAGTCTTGTCGAGTCGGATCGCGGACAAAACGGCCAGTTTACCCTGACCGATCCGATTTACGCTTGACCTTAGGTCAATTACAAACGGAGCGGAGCCCATTACAGTCAGCTTCGCCAATCGCCGCTTTATCCTGATTGGTAGAGTCTTCAGTTTTTAATGATTGTGCCCGTCTATTTTCTGCCGGTCGTCAGGAGGTGTCCGTCATGCGCTCGCTGTTCCGAACCTTCTCTCTTGTTCTGATCTGCTTACTGCTCATTGCGTCCAGCGACGCCGCAGTCAATGTGCATGGCTACGGAAGTGAGCCGTCGCCCGTCGCTGCGCAAGGTACCAGCATTGTAACAATATATCCCACCGCCTACCAGACGCCTAATTCGCAAGGCGGATGGGCGATTAATTCCCCGTCCAACACAGGCGGCAGCGCCAGCCTAAGCATTACCAATGGTAATGCCAATGAGACTTGCACGTGGTATGGGTTTCCAAGTGTTTCAGAGCAGATAGTCAGCGCTCGATTGAAAATGGGTTGGAGCGCGTCTGGGTCGGTCAACGGTACCATGGGCGGCGGTGGCGGCTTCTCATTAGCCTATACCGGCGGGAGCGCAGGCGCGAGCCTCTCAAATAACTCTCAATCTTCGAGCGTCGATTTTCTGCTGCCAGCTGGACAGGATTTAACGCAAGTTCAGGTGAGTATGAACCTGGGGGGAGGAGCCGGACCGAACACCACTTTTAGCGCAAACGCGTCTGTTTCCAATATCCGCATTGAAGTTGAGGTAGTATGCATCGCCAGCGTGTCTGCGGACCATTGGAAGGGCGAGTACTTCAACAACCAGACTCTCTCAGGTAACCCGGTGAAGGTGCGTGACGACGGCGCCAACTTCCTCAACTTCAACTGGGGCGCCGACAGCCCAGGTTCATTCTGCGGCGTACCCGCCGACAACTTCTCGGCGCGCTGGATACGGACTTTTAACTTTGCGGAGGGCATCTACCGCTTCACCACGGCCGCGGATAACGGGGTGAGGCTTTATGTCGATGGAGTCTTAAGGATCGACCAATGGGGAAACCTGCCTCCAAACACCTACAGGGTTGACGCATTTCTCTCCGCGGGCAACCACGAAATCAAGCTGGAGTTCATAGAGTACACCGGCGGCGCCGGCGTCAGTCTTTCCTGGGCGGCGGTGGGAGCCGCCAGTAATAACATAGCGTTCGGCAAGCCGGCTTCGCAGTCGAGCACTTATTCCAACGCGACAGCAGATCGCGCAATTGACGGCAACACGAGCGGGAACTACTACGACAATTCCGTAAACCACACCAACTATGAACACCAGCCGTGGTGGCAGGTCGATCTGGGAAGCGTGCAGCAGATTGGAGCGGTCATTTTATGGAACCGCACCGATGCTGCCACCGAGCGGTTGAGCAACTTCTATGTGCTGGTGTCGGATGCGCCGTTCAGTTCGACCGACTTGACGGCGACGATCAATCAGGCCGGGGTGTCGAACTATTACACGGCGGATCCGGTGGGGATATCGAAGGAAATCGGGGTCTACAGGAGTGGGAGGTATGTGAGGGTGCAGTTGGCCGGGGATAACTGGCTGCATATGGCCGAGGTGGAAGTGAGAGGAATGGCGAGCAGGAGCCTGGCGTTCGGCAAGCCAGTTTCGCAGTCGAGCACGGCTTCCGGCGGTGACTCGTTTCGAGCAGTGGACAGCAACACGAGCGGGAACTGGGGCGATTATTCCGTGACCCACACGGCCTTTGAACACCAGCCGTGGTGGCAGGTCGATCTGGGGAGTGTGCAGCAGATTGGAGCAGTCATATTGTGGAATCGGACCGATTGCTGCAGCGACCGATTGGGCAACTTCTACGTGCTGGTGTCGGACAATCCGTTCAGTTCGACCGACTTGATGACGACGATCAATCAGGCCGGGGTGTCGAACTATTACACGGCGGGTCCGATAGGGGTAGTGAAGGAAATCGGGGTCTACAGGAGTGGGAGATATGTGAGGGTGCAGTTGGCGGGGGATAACATCCTGTCTCTGGCAGAGGTGGAAGTGCGAGGAGGAGGAGGAGGGAGCGGCTGCGTTGCGACCGTGCCCACCGATCATTGGAAGGGAGAGTACTTCAACTACACCACTCTTGCAGGCGATCCTGGGATGGTGCGGGACGACGGCAACGGCTTCCCGAATTTTAACTTTGGTAGTGGCACTCCTAGCGCGGCGTGCGGCCTGAGCCCGGAATTCTTCTCGGCGCGCTGGACGCGGACGGTCAACTTTGCGGCAGGAACTTACCGCTTCATCGCCACTGTAGACAACGGCGTGCGGCTCTATGTCGATGGCCAATCGAAGATTGACCAGTGGGGCAATCTGCCCCCGAACACCTACACGGCTGATGTTGCGCTCTCTGCCGGCGCCCACGAGATCAAACTGGAATTTGTGGAATATACCGGTGACGCAAGCGTCAGTCTCTTCTGGGTTGACGTTAATTGCCTGGCGAATGTGCCTGCGAACCGCTGGCGGGGCGAATATTACAACAACATCACTCTCACCGGCCCTGTGGCAATGGTGCGCGATGACGGCGCCCCCTTCCTTAATTTCGACTTCGGCCTTGGTAGCCCCAGCGCAGCCTGCGGCCTGGGCGTGGACAACTTCTCGATCCGCTGGACGCGGACGGTCAACTTTGCAGCGGCCACCTACCGCTTCTCCGTCACCGGCGACGACGGAGTGAAACTTTACGTCGACGGGCAGGTAAAGATTGACAAGTGGTTCCCACAAGGGGCCACCACCTACACGGCTGACGTGACGCTCAGCGCAGGCGCCCACGAAATCAAGCTGGAATATTTCGAGAGTGTTGGCCCCGGTGTTGCCTTTCTCTCCTGGGCGGATGTGACCGGCGTGAATTGCCTGCCAAATGCTCCCCTACCGTTGATCAGCAGCGTGCCGCAGATTGGTGGAAAAGAGAATATTGCCTCAACCGCGCCCTCACAGGCGCCCAAGCGATGTGGTCAGAAAAATTCTGACTGAAAGGGGGAAGTGTATGTTTGCTAGGTTCGATCTATCAGCTTTGTTCCGCCGCCGTTCGGCGAAATTCGCCTTTGCGTTCTTTGTGGCGGTTGTCGTGGTCGCGCTGGTGACCTTTACCGCGCGAGCATGGCGCGACAAAAAAGGTTCTACCGCAAAGCAGGATGCGGCCGCCGTTCAACCAACGGCTGCGCGCAAGGCAACCCCTTTGAGTAAGGGGTACATAAACCGCCGGGGCATCTGGCCGCAATTGCATTCGGCGCTGGACGCCTACGGGGATCGGCTGGAAAAACCTGGCAAGGAGCGTTTGATTGCGGTTGGCACACTCAGCAATGTCAATACTACAGACAATGAAAAGGTTCCTGTACGCCTCATATCCGAATTTCCTGACAAACTGCGGATTGAAAAACGAAAGGGCAATAAAATTGATACGACAATTTTTGATGGCAAGAAGAAAGTGAAGATTGGCGATACGCTTGGGCCACAAGAGGAAGAAGAATTGGAAGCGCTGGCCTTTGATTCCGTAGACCACTTCATGGCCGCGCACATGCTGGGAAAACCTTTACGTTTTTTGGGGGACCGCTTCCGCCTTGATGATGGCACAGCACTAAACTACACCGGTCCGTATTACGATATTTACCAAATAGCGGAACAACAATTTGATGCGAATAACAACAATAAGGAAACTGTGCAACAAAAGCTCTATTTCTTTAATTCTGACACGCATAAACTAGAACGCATCACTTACAAAAAAGGAACGGTCAGAGTTGCTGTGGAACTGGCAGGATGGCAAAAATTGAATGGGCAAGTAATACCGACCAGCTTGACGCGTTTTGAAGACGGGAGGCCAACTATCACTCTGACAATTAGCGAATTGGCGTTAATGCCCCGTGCGAATGATGGGGCCTTTTCTACCGCGCAAAAATAACGAGCCAGTCAGCCAGGAAAACAATCGAAGCAAATCACTACAAGAGGTTGCTATGAACACATTATCAACCATTTCTTTGCGTAATTTTTGGGTCAAAACAATCTTGTTGAGCGGATTGACAGCCTGGCTATTACTGAGCGCTCTGACTTGCATGGCGCAGCAACGTGGGACATACCCGCAAGGCTCATATGCGCTCTCTAACATTGAAAGCATCAATCCGGTGAATGGGAACTTAATGTTTAATATCCCATTAGGCGCACTGCCGGCCGGACGCAAAGGAATGAGCGCAGTCGTGGGGCTGTATTACAATAGCAAATTGTATGATTCGTATTTAGGCGAAGCTTGCTACTTCGATGAGTATAATCAATACGTTTGTACTCCAGCTGATAAACTTATGGACTCACCCGAAGGAGGTTGGCGCCTGGGTTTTCAATATAAATTGCAAGTGTATGGGAATCCAAATCTCGGCTGTAGAGATGCATTTAAAGTATCCATGAGCTTTCCTGATGGCAGCATTCATGAGTTCATACCTTATGGTCATGAAGAAATCGGAGGTTACTATTTCATCAGCCCGGATGGCTATGGCTTTGACTCCGCTTGTCACTGGAATTTGCTTTCCTCCGGAACGATGACCTATTACAGCACTGACGGCACGTACTTAAAGCTTGAGGTGCAACACGATACAAATGACGGGTGGGAGAATAATCCGTGGACGCTTTCTTTACCGGACGGCGGAAAAGTGAAGTTCAATGAACCCGGAGCCAACGGGTTACGGATATATGATTCGAACAGCAATTATATTGAAGTTCAGAACTTCGTCTTACCCAACGGGAATCCTGTCAATAAGATTGTAGACCAATTTAATCGCTCGATTACCATTGAAGCTGATCCCAGCGAAGGCACGACGCTGGTCAAGGTTCCTGGGGCCAATGGAGATACACTTATCTGGACAATAACATGGGTCACCCTCCTTGTCGGTAGCCATCCTGACTATTGGGAATATATCACGTCGGGCCATAATGGGCAGAATTATACGTTCGCTCTTCCCGGGCCGCCAGTTATAAATCAAATCATTCTTCCATCACAGGCCGGTGGCAATGCTTACACTTTTGATTACAATAATCCGCATGACCTGCAAGGTTATTGTGAAGTCAAATCTGTAACACTCCCTTCAGCCGATCAGAACAAAGCAAAGGCAAGTTATACTTATACAACATCAGGGTCTTATCCTCCGTTCCTTACTGATGTTCTTGAAAACAAAGTCAAGCAGAAGACACTAAAATATCTCGAGCAACACGACAACTCAACAACATTCGATAATCCCGCAAATTACATCACTGAAACCTGGACGTACACCTATGCCGACCCTTGTACAGGCGGCGCTAATACTATTACTTCGCCCAATGGAAGTGTAACAACAGAGTGGTCGTATGGGAGAATTGCCGGGGGCGGGCCATTGTACTGCACAATCTGGGAAGTGCCCTGGAGGACAGGGTTAATATACAAAAGCGAACGCCCCGATGGGACAGTCGTGGAGCGTATTTGGCAGACGAACACGCCACAGTCGCCGTATTTAGCGCGAGACATCAACCCTTACACAAAAACGGAATTCGTATCCATTAGGAACGCGGCTGGCGCGCTCGTCAAAACGGCAATTACGGATTACAAATATGATAAGAATAACAACCTGACTCAACGCGTCGAGTACGACTTCGTCGATTACAACACCGTGCCGCGCGATGGCAACGGACGTCCGACAGGAATTCCCGCAGAAGCGTTGGCTGCGCTCAAGAGAGTTGCCGTTAATACTTACAATAGTCCCGCGCCAGACGCTTCGGACAAAACCACCCCTACGCCTTGTGCTTACAACAGACCCGGCTCACCGGATGTCCGAATGGCGATTGAATCTTCCGAAATACGTTCAGGGTTCAGTTCCGGGACGGCGCTGACAAGGACGGAAATATTCTACGATAATGCTCTGACCACTGCGAACCCCATTCAAGTTCGCGCCTGGGACTCTTTTAAAAACAATATTTCGCAACCTATCACGCGCCCGCTGACCACAACGAATTCTTCCAGCGTATATACGCAATATGACTCTTATGGCAATGCCACGCTCGTTACTGACGTCAACAATGTGCAGATAAAATCCGATTATGACCCCATCGTGGCCGACGACCAATCTACAGCCAATCTCTACCCCACCAGGATCAGGAAGGCTTACGGAACTTCGGTGCAGTTAAGCTCCAGCCTCACTTATGACTTCGCGACCGGACAGACTCTAACTACGACTGATGACGATAATCAGGTGACGAATAAAGCAACCTACGACGATCTAGGGCGTCCCACGATGTCGCAGGAGGCTTTTGGGACGGCTTCAGAACGACGAACAGTAACACAGTATTACGA
>WNGE01009791.1_pt1 | contig 10040 bp, 10 predicted proteins | sample 5400651 | NCBI WGS metagenome assembly WNGE01 (sample SAMN13153370, study PRJNA577476) | soil metagenome | isolation source: 60 cm soil or saprolite under grassland replicate 2 | place: USA:California | collected 2016-06-15 | reverse complement strand
TTCCGGCCGCGCGTTGCGAGGTCTGCGCCGCGTGCGCGCGCCAGCTCTTGAGGGCGCCGATGATGGCGGCGAGATCCGGAATCAGCACGACGCCCGGCAGTGTCTTGCGGATGCGTCGCGTCGTCTCCCCGCCCGCCCACAGCGTCGTCGTCTGCGGCAGCTGGCGGCGCAGCGTCGAGAGCCCGTCGCCCGCCTGGCGCACGGGGAAGGCCGCCGAAAACGACAGCGCGACGACGTGCGCCTTGTGCGCAAGCGCCGCGCGACGGATGTCCTCGAGCGGTGTCTGCACGCCCAGAGAAACGCATTGCGCGCCCTCGGGCACGAGCAAGGCTTCGACCATCAGCAGGCCGACGCCGTGTTGCTCGCCGGGGAATGTCGTTAAAAGGACGCGCGGCGTTCCCGTCTGCCGCGGAAACGCGTTGATCGCCGTGCGCAGCGCGACCTGCAGCTGCTCGGTATACAGATGCTCCTCGAAAATCTGCAGCTCGCCGCGCATCCAGGCGTCGCCGACGGCACGGTTGAGCAGCGTCATCGTGTCGAGGACGAAGCGCTGCAGCCCCTGCCTCATCAACAGATTGGCGAACGCACTTTGCAGACCCGACGTGTCGTGGCTCTGCAGCAGCGCGAGAATGTCGCGCTCGACCGCCGGTGCGACCTCGATGCGGCGTGGCGCGATTCTCGCGTCGGCAAGCGCGTTCAGCTCGTCGAGGGGCGCATGGATGATCTTGCCGGGACGCAGCCCGACGTCCATCAGCCGCTTGATCGCCCGCAGCTTGGCGATTTCGCCCAGCGTGTATTGACGCTCGCCGTTGTCGTCGCGCGGGGGCTTGGGGAAACCGTAGCGCCGTTCCCACATCCGCAGGACGTCCTTGGACAGGCCGGTTTCGCGCTCGACCGCGCTGATGTTGAGAATGAGACCGGAATGTTCCGCGGGCATGTCGATCGTCCAGGACTCTCGCCGGCGCCTCGTTCGCGCCCGCGCGGTTCGCGCATTTCTTTGACCGCGATTCCCCGCCTCGCCTATAATTACGGCCCTTGGCGAACTAGCTCAGCTGGTTAGAGCAGAGGAATCATAATCCTTTGGTCCGGGGTTCGAGTCCCTGGTTCGCCACCACAATCCCGAGGCCCGCTTTCCGTGCGCGTGCCTTATGCTGGCGCGGTGGTTTTTTCCGCGCGGCGATCCGGCGCCCGATTCCGGCACGAGCGCCGGGATTGCCTTATGATGCCGTCTGCTCGCATTGCCCGACCATGCCCGCTGCCGACATTTCCGGTGAGCTTGCCCAGCACCGCAGCTATCTGCTGCGCGTCGCCCGGCTGCAACTGCGCGACGAGTCACTCGCCGAGGACGTGGTCCAAGACACGCTGGCCGCGGCGCTGTCGGGCAGCGGCTTTTCGGGCAAGTCGAGCCTAAAGACCTGGCTCACGGGGATTCTCAAGCACAAGATCGTCGATGCGATCCGCAAAAAGCAGCGCGAGCCCGCGGCCGTTGCATCGTTCGGCGGGCTCGATGCGGAGCTCGACGTCGAGGACTTCGACGTTCTGTTCAAGAGCAACGGCGCGTGGGAGGCACCCCCCGCCGACTGGGGCGATCCCGAGCAGGCGCTCAATCGCCGCCAGTTCTTCGACGTGATGGACTTCTGCCTGGAAAAGCTGCCGCCGAACACGGCGCGCGTGTTCATGATGCGCGAAGTGATGGATCTCGATTGCGACGAGATTTGTTCCGAGCTTTCGATCACCGCCAACAATCTCTGGGTCATCCTGTATCGCGCCCGGATGGCGCTGCGCGCGTGCCTCGAGCAGAACTGGTTTGCGGGCGACGGCGCGCGCGGCTGAGCGATCCCCGATCATGCTGCACTGGCTCACCCATATGCTCTCCTGCCGTGAAGTGACGCGCCTGGTTTCGCACATGCAGGACGGGCCGGCGTCGCTGGCGCAGCGAATCAAGCTGCGAATGCACTTGCTGGCCTGCGACGGCTGCTCGCGGTTCGTGCGCCAGATGCGCTTCGTGCGCGCCGCGATGCGCACCTACCGCCAATAGGGTCGGCCGGCGACGCGGGTTCTCATCGAGCGTCGCGGGTCCGGCGGTAAAATGCAAACCGTCACCATGGCATCCACTTCGATCATGCCCGCCATCACCGTCAACGGGCAACTGCGCCCATTGAAGTCCAGCCAGGCAACGATCGCCGACCTGATTCGCGAAATGCGACTCGAGGGCAAGCGTATCGCCGTCGAGCGAAACGGCGAAATCGTGCCGCGCAGCCGTTACGCCCAAACGCAGCTCGCGGCAGATGACCGGCTGGAAATCGTCGGTGCCGTAGGCGGCGGCTGAAGTAGAATTCTCCCATGAACGCTCCGCACGACCCCGTCGCCACCCAGGCCGATCCGCTGGTCATGGCCGGCCGCGCCTACCAGTCGCGCCTGCTCATCGGCACGGGCAAATACCGCGATTTTGGAGAGACCCGCGAAGCGGTCATCGCTTCGGGCGCGCAGATCGTGACGGTCGCGATCCGCCGCACGAACATCGGCCAGGACGCGGGTGCGCCGTCGCTCCTCGATGCGCTGCCGCCCGCCGAGTTCACGTACCTCCCCAACACCGCCGGCTGCTACACGGCCGATGACGCGGTGCGCACCTTGAAGCTCGCGCGCGAGCTCTTGGATGGCCACACGCTGGTCAAGCTCGAGGTGCTGGGCGATCCGCACACGCTGTTCCCGAACGTGCGCGAGACGATCCGCGCCGCGGAAACGCTGGTTCGCGACGGCTTCCAGGTGATGGTCTACACGTCCGACGATCCCATCATCGCGCGCGAATTGGAGGCGATCGGCTGCGTCGCGATCATGCCGCTCGCGTCGCTGATCGGCTCGGGGATGGGCATCCTCAACCCGTGGAACCTCAAGCTGATCCTCGCCGAAGCGAAAGTTCCGGTGCTGGTCGACGCAGGCGTGGGCACCGCGTCGGACGCCGCGATCGCGATGGAGCTGGGCTGCGCAGGGGTGCTGATGAACACGGCGATCGCTGCGGCGAAAGATCCGGTGCGGATGGCACGCGCGATGAAGCTCGCGATTCAAGCCGGACGCGAAGCGTTCCTCGCCGGTCGCATGCCGCGCAAGCTCTACGAGGCCTCCCCCAGCTCTCCGACGACCGGCCTCATCGGTTGAAAACGGTCGCGGCTGTCGACGCTCGAATGAGCGCGCGCGCAACGCTCGCACTGGCAACGCTCTCCCTCGGAGTTCTTTTTCCGTTGGCGCCTGGCGCAACGCCACTGACGCCCGAAGAGCTGGCAACCGTGTGCGCGCAGACCGAAGGCTCCGCGCATTGCGCCCGCAAGGTCGAAGCCGTGCAGTTGAAACGTCTGCCGAACCTCGCCACGCGCGACGGTGCGATGCTGACGGTGCTGCTCTATCCCTCCGGTACCGCGACATTCGCGGACACCGAAGCGCTGAACGGCGGCCGCTCGTACAGCCTGTGGGACTACATCAACGAGCTCAATACCGTGGTGCTCTTCACGACCGACGGCGCCAACGTGACGTTCACGCTGCTGCAGCGGACGAACGGCCGCAAGATCGAGTTGCCCGCCGAGCCGAAGGTCTCGCCGGACCGCGCACGGCTAGTCACCGCAGACTTCTGCGCGTCGTCATGCGTCAACGAGCTCGCTGTCTGGCGCGTCACGCGCGATGGCGTGCGCAAGGAGTATTCGTGGAAGCCGAAGGAAGCGTGGGCCGACGCCGGCGCCTCGTGGAAGGACGCCGACACGATCGTGGTCGAGTACACGCGCGAAGGCGCGAGCTCGTCGGCAACGATCGAGCGCAAGCTCACCGACCCCGGATGGCTGCGGCATACGGCGCCGTGAGGCTTGGTGACTGCCGATTCCACGTCGCCGCGCCACCGTCCCATCCGCAGTTTCGTGCTGCGGCAAGGACGGATGTCTCCGGGCCAACAGCGCGCGCGCGACACACTGCTGCCGCGTTTGGGCGTGCCCTTCGAACCGCGGCCACTCGATTTCGATCGCGTATTCGGACGCCACGCGCCGCGCGTGCTCGAAATCGGCTTCGGGATGGGCGAGACAACAGCCGCGATCGCGCAGGCGCGCCCGGGCGACGATTTCCTCTGCGTCGATGTCCACAGTCCTGGAGTCGGCAGCCTGTTGAAGCGCGTCGACGAACTTGGCCTCGCCAATGTCCGCGTCATCCAGCACGACGCGGTTGAAGTCATCGGAGCAATGCTCCCGCATGGCTCGCTGGCCGGCATCCACGTGTTCTTCCCGGACCCGTGGCCGAAGAAACGCCATCACAAGCGAAGGCTGATGCAGCCGGCGTTCGTGCACGAGCTTGCGCTGCGCTTGTCACCTGACGGCTATCTGCATGTCGCCACCGACTGGGAAGACTACGCGCACGAAATGCTGGCCACGCTTTCGGCGGAACCGCTGCTCAAAAGTACCGCGGCCGGATTTGCGCCGCGGCCCGCCTATCGTCCACTCACCAAGTTCGAAGCGCGCGGTATCGGCCTCGGCCACGGTGTCTGGGACGCGATCTTTCGGCGGCGCGTGACGGCAGGCGCATGATCGGCCTCCGTGCGTGATTTCTCGCGCGAACAATGCTTGCGGCATCGCCGACATCATTTCGTGAAGACGATGATTCCGGTGGGGCAAAGCGCCTTCTTCAAGCGGGAATCGATGCCGCGATCGAAGGCACGCACGCAATCCCAGACGGGTTCGGGAATCGCCAATTCTGCGTTTCCACTCTCGGCAAGAACGCTACGGAACGCTCCCTCGTAGAGGTTGGTCAATTCGGCCTGTGCCGGGTGAACGTCGACTCTCGACAATCCGAGCTGGCGGGCAAGCTCCACGAGGTAGGGCTCGTCGAAGACCCACTTGTCGTCGAGTGCCGCGGTCCAGGGCTTCGCAGCCGGTGGACCCAGCCGGCACTGGATATCGAGCCGCAGCGCCTTCATCAAACGCGCGAGAACGCCATCGCCCTGCCCGAGTTCCCCCAGGATGCGCAACACGCCTGCGTACATTGCCGTCAGCATGAGCGAACCCGCTTCGAGCGGCTCGACGAGGATGATTTTTCCGCCGGGCTTTAGACTGCGAGCCACGTTGATCAGCGCTGCCCGCGGGTCGAGCAGGTGGTGCAAGATCGCGGCACCGATCACGACGTCGAAAGTTTCGGATCGGAAAAAAGGGCGGTGCAAGTCGAAGCAGAAGGCCTTGACGCGTCCGCGCAACTCATCGCGGGACTCGACGAACGCCGCAAGCATGCCGAGGAGCTGCGGCGAGATGTCCGAGGCAACGACCTGCGCGCGGGGGAGAAGCTGGCAGACGGCAAACGCGCTGCTGCCGCCGCCGGAGCCGATGTCGAGTACGCGCATCTCGCGTTCGCGGTCGATGCCCGCGAGCGTGAGGCAGTAGCCGATCAGGTCGACAAAATCGAGTCGCTCGAAATAGCGCCGTTGGTAAGTTTTGGCGTTGCCCGTGAACTGCGCCGTGACGCCAACTGGCGACCATTCCCTGTCGACGAAGATAGACCCAAACTTGCCGATCTCGACGCCGGGAGCCAGCATCGAATCGGGGACGATTTCCAAATGGCGTACCCGCTTCGCCATCACGTGCCCGCCGATATTTCGCGCGCGGGAGGCGAGACGCCGCAGTTTTCGCAAGGCGCGGTTCAGGATTTCCTCGTCAGGAACTCGACATACCTCCACGCCCATGATCCCCGGATGCGAGCGAGCTCCGCGTAGCGCTCGAACGCGAGCGCCTCGGCATGCGCAAGCCCGGCGCGCAACTTGACGATCTCTTCGTTGCGCTCGTGGATCGCCGCATCGCGCTCCGCAACAACGGCTTCGGCATGCGCGAGCCCCGCGTCGAGCTTCGCGATCGCGACTGCGCGTTCGTCCGCAAGCGCCTCGACTTCGGCAAGCCGCGCAGCGAGCTGCGCCCGGTGAGCCGCCCGTTCCGCCAGGACGCCCCTTGCCTCGTCCGCACCGAGCGCGGCACGCGCAAGGTCGACGGCTTCGCGCAGCCCGCTTGCCGGATCGCGCAACAGGAATTCGCGCACGCGTCGCAGATAATCCGGATGCACATCGAGGAGCGCCTCTTCGGCGCCTTGCGCACGTGTGGATCGCTCGTCGGAAAAGCTCACTGCGCCTTCGTGGAAGATGAACACGTCGGCGGCCAGCACGTGGCGCCACCCCGCCTTCGCTGCGCGCAGGCAGAAGTCGTTCTCCTCGCCGTAGCCGCGCCCGAAGCGCTCGGCATCAAAGCCGCCGACGTCCAGGAGACAGGTCCGGCGGATGTACATGCACGATCCAACCGCCGTCGGCAATTCCACGCTTCTGCCGGCGTTGGCGCTCGCGAAAAGGCGATCCAGCGCGGCGAGATCGAGCGTTCCGGGCATCCCGCCCGTCCACCCCGGGAACGGGTAGCTGCAGATCGTCGCGTTGTTGGAAAACGGCGTCGCTGTGGCGACGTCGTGACCACTCTTCGCGCTCCTGGACAGCCGATCCAGCCAGTCGTTCGCCACCTCGGTATCGCTGTTGAGGAGCACGACGTCACGATCGGGATGGGTCGCCATTCCCCGGTTGACGGAGTGGACGAAGCCCGCGTTGGTCTCGTTCCGCAAGAGCGTGATGCGCTTCGCTGCGGCGAGTGCGCTCAGGTAGGCGACGATGTCCGTGTCGGGACTCGCATCGTCGACGACCACGACGTCGAAAGCCTCGCTCTGCGCACTGCCGAGCACGCTGTCGATACAGCGGCGCGTCTCGCGCGCGCCCTTGTAGACGGGAATGATGACGTCGATCATCGCGGACGATGCAACCGCCGTGCCACGCCGCCGAATCCTTCGTTGCGCAAGACGCCGGCGACCCGGGCCCGCAACGACTTGCCGGCCCTGGGTGAAAGCATCAGCAGCAACAATCGAAGCACAGCGCCGGACGACACGGAGCTGCGTAGCGGCGCCATACGCGCAATCCCGCGCGGTCCCTGCGCCGAAAGAAGCGCGGGATAACGCAATCTCCCCTCGGTATTGCACCAGCGCAGAAAGGTCGGCTTGTCAGGCGTGGCGTCATAGGGGTCGGGGAACGCAGCCTGCAGGTCGGGATGCTCGCGATACAGCAAGCGATGCGCGGGGGAGATCGCCGTGCCGTCCGAGAAGCGCCCGAAAGCCCACGGCCATTTGCTTACGGGATCGCCTTCCGCGATGGCGATCTCACGCTCGTACCAGGCGATCAGGCGTTGCACCGGTGGACTTGTCGCGGCGTTTTTGATTGCCATGATGCGGTGGGCGCCGCTGTCGAATCCCGTGAAATGATAGAAGGCGAGCGGCTCGCCGTCGACCAAGAACCCCGACTCGAAGCTTCCCGTCACGCGGCGCGTGGTGAGGTTCCACGTCGCGACGTTGTGCCGCGGCGACTTGACGATCGCTACGCCGTCGAAAAACACCGGCGCGAAATTGATCCACTTCTGGTCGGTGAACAGGCCGTTTTCCACTTCCGCCCGGCACAGGCGATAGACGCGGTCGGCCCACCAGTCGGCGAACCGCCGACCCTCATCGGTATTGCGCACACCGATGAACCCAAGGTTGAAGATGCCGTGCTTGAGGCTCGCGACTTCGTTGTCGAGGATCGCCTCCAGTGTCTGCTCGGGCTTGACCTGGTGCGGCGTCAGTGCGACGTTGGCGCTTCGCAGGCTCGCCAGGATGTCGTCGACCCTCGAAAACAACACCATGTCGGGATCAAAATACAGGACCGTTCCGGTCTCCGGCAGCTGCAGAAGATGGCGCAGTGCAAACGGCTTGATCGCGGTCGAGAGCTCGACGATAGTGTGGGTGAAGCTCCACGCCCGCCAGTTCGGGATGGCGAGCTCGCTCACGTCGAGGATCTGATCGAACGGCTCGCCCTCGATCGAGAGCCACGCCGGGCGCTCGTCGGCGAGCACGAGATGAACGACGGCTTCCGGATGATGCTGCTTCACCGAGCGGCACAGGATGCGCACTTTCGGCAGGTAGTTGACCGCCGCGCTCGTGAAGATGTGCAACACCTCCGGCATCGGGACGCTCCTAGGCGAGCGATGTCTGCGTTGCTGCAAGCTGCTCGTGATAATCGACGAGAGTCGCAAGCGCGGCGCGGGCGCTGACCTCGCCGGTGAGCCTCGCTGCGCCGTAGCTCCGCAGCCGTTCGCCCGGCGCGCCGAGATCGAACGCGACGATCGGCAGGTCGAGCAGCATCATCTCTTCGATGACGTAGGAAAACGTTTCCGGGCAGATCGAAGGGAAGAAGAGCATGTTGATCCGGTGCGCCTCGATCAGGCTCACGAGGTCTTCCCGCCGATATTCGCCGGTGACGACGAGCCGCGACGAGTCAGTCGCGGCGTCGAGGGTCCCGATGACGACCACGCGGATGTCGCTGCGCTCGCGGTCGATCGCGCTTACCAGCTCCTTCACGACGAGCGCGCCCTTTTGCGCGCTGATGTGGCCGATGATGCCGACGACCAGCGGGCTTCCGTGATCGAGCGCCGGCGAGCGGACAGGCGCGTAGTCGACGCGGTGGGGAACGACGCTGATGCGGGCGGTCTCGAGCGTCGGATAGGCGCGCAGCAGCAATCGCCGCGTCGATTCCGAAAAGCAGCGCACTTCGTCCGCTTGCGCGAGACAGCGCCCCCACAGCGCCCGCCACGGCCCGATTTCGGTAGGCGGCGACAGCGTCAGATAGCTGGCCCGATGGCGCTTCAGGCATCCGACGCACTCGGAAATGTCGGGGATCCCGCAGTAGCGGCCTTCGGCGTTCAACAGGACGAACGATGGGCAGACCGAGATGTAATCATGGGCGGCGACGGTGAGCCGCACCTTCGGGTGCAGCGCACGCATCGTCGTCAGCCATTCGACGAACAGCAATGGCTCGTCGAACGAGACGGGGCTGTTGAGGAAGAGCTCGTCGACCGGCGCCTTGTCGAGAATCCGTTCGAGCACGGCGAACGAAGAGCTCCGGAAGATCTGCTCCTTGCCGCCTGGCGTGAACAGATGGAGGCGGTAGTCGAGCGTCGGAAGGTTGTAGGTGCACAGAAGCACGGTCCTTCCTGCCGCGAGTCGCTGGTCGATCATGGCTCGGCGATAGATGTTGGCGCCGCCGCCCATGTTGTGATCGAACACGAGGGACACGGCGCGACTAGCCTTCAATCGCGGCAGCAGGCTTCCGACGATGGTGAGCGAATCGAGCGACGGCGCGCCATAGTTCTGCGACTTCGCGCGGCGCAGGATGCCGCGGAAATCGCGCTGCCGCATCCGTCGGATGACCGCCTGCGCGACCCAGCGCAGCTCACGAACCTTGCGGTGCCCGGCCGAGCGTGTTTCCAGCACACCCGTCACGTCCACGCTCATCGCGGCGCCGTCGGCGAATCTGAGCTCCAGCGCGAGCTCGCGGGGCGGAATCTGCGGCAGATATCCGGTCACGACGAATCCGGACGACCTGGCGTCGACGAGATCGGGAAACGCTTCCTTCACGTCATCGCGGGCGAGACCGTAATTGACCGGCAGCTTCGCTTCCCATCCATCGCCCCTGACCGAGAGCGTGATCGCTTCGATCGCCTGCGTCGGATGCGCAGCCCAGCCCCACCCGAAGACGCGCTTTCCCCGGGTGACCAGGCGGTCGACACCGTAGCGAAGTGCTTGGCCCGTAGCTTCGGTCATCGGTCAATCGCGCCAAGAAAAAGCGGCGCCGCGCTCGGCTGTTCAACCCGCAGCGTGATCATGGCGGCGCATACGTCGCCGCGGATAAAAGGGGGGACCCTCGTGGACATGCGGAAGGGCTCGGAACAGGCGGCGCAGCGCGTCTGCCGGCGCGGGATAGAATTGCTATTCTAGCAGGCCGGGGCGGGGCTCACGCCCGCCTTCCTTCGCGTGTCGTCGTTCGCCTGGCGCGGACGAGCGCGGTGTCTGTCCACGTAGAATAAGCACTTCGTCAGCGGATGACGACTCCCGCCATGAACGACGAACTCGAATTCACCGGCGAGCGCTTCGTCCCGGGCGCCGCCGGAGAGATCTGGTACGAGCAC
>WNGE01012230.1_pt1 | contig 10043 bp, 6 predicted proteins | sample 5400651 | NCBI WGS metagenome assembly WNGE01 (sample SAMN13153370, study PRJNA577476) | soil metagenome | isolation source: 60 cm soil or saprolite under grassland replicate 2 | place: USA:California | collected 2016-06-15 | reverse complement strand
CCGCCAACAACACCGCCGGCGGCTGGGCCGACATGTACGACAGCTTCCAGCAGACCGCCCTGACCAACCGGCTCGGCATCCCGATCATCTACGGGATCGACGCCGTGCACGGCCACAACAACGTCTACGGCGCGACCATCTTCCCGCACAACATCGGGCTCGGGGCCACCCGTGACCCGGCGCTGGTGCAGCAGATCGGCCAGGCGGTCGCCGAGGAGGTCGCCGGCACCGGGATCGACTGGACGTTCGCGCCCTGCCTGTGCGTCGCGCGCAACGAGCGCTGGGGGCGGACGTACGAGAGCTTCGGCGAGGACCCCTCGCTGGCGCAGTCGATGACCACGATCGTCACGGGCTTCCAGGGTGCCTCGCTCGGCGGCACGCCGACCTCCATCCTCGCCACGGCCAAGCACTACGTCGGCGACGGCGGCACCACCGGCGGCGTCAACGAGGGCGACACGCAGTTGCCCGAGTCGGAGCTGCGCCGGCTCCACCTGGCTCCTTACGTCGACGCGGTCTCCAAGGGCGTCGGCTCGGTGATGATCAGCTATTCGAGCTGGAACGGCGTGAAGATGCACGCCAGCAAGTACCTGATCACCGACGTGCTCAAGGGCGAGCTCGGCTTCAAGGGCTTCGTGGTCTCCGACTGGGCCGGGATCAACCAGATCGACGGGCAGCCGGGGTTCTCGCCGACGGACGTGCGCACCGGCGTCAACGCCGGCATCGACATGGTCATGGTGCCCGACAACTACGCGAGCTTCGAGGCGACGCTCAGGAGCGAAGTGCTCGCTGGCAACGTGCCGGTCTCGCGCATTGACGACGCCGTCAGCCGCATCCTCACCAAGAAGTTCGAGCTCGGCCTGTTCGAGCGGCCCTTCACCGACCGCTCCTGGACCGCGACCGTGGGCTCGGCGGCGCACCGCGCCCTCGCCCGCCAGGCCGTGCGCGAGTCGCTCACCCTCCTCAAGAACGACGGCGGCATCCTCCCGCTGCCAAAGACGGGCGAGAAGATCCTGGTCGCCGGCAAGAACGCCGACGACATCGGCAACCAGAGCGGCGGCTGGACGATCACCTGGCAGGGCTCGAGCGGCAGCATCACCCCAGGCACGACGATCCTCCAGGGCATCCGCCAGGCCGTCGCCCCTGGCACAGTGGTCGACTACGACCCGTCAGGCCGCGGCGCCGCCGGGCACGACGTCGCCGTCGCCGTGATCGGCGAGAAGCCGTACGCGGAGACCGCCGGCGACCGCAGCGACGGCATGGGGCTGGACCGGACCGACCTCAACACGCTGACGACGCTCAAGCGCGCCGGGGTGCCGACCGTGGTCGTGCTGGTTTCCGGACGGCCGCTTGTCATCAGCGACCAGTTGCCGTCCTGGAGGGCGCTGGTCGCCGCCTGGCTGCCGGGCACAGAGGGCCAGGGCGTCGCCGACGTGCTCTTCGGCGACTACAAGCCAACCGGCAGGCTGCCGCACTCGTGGCCGCGCTCGGCGGCGCAGATCCCGGTCAACGTCGGCGACACCTCCTACGACCCGCTGTTCGCCTTCGGCTTCGGGCTCACCTACCCGTAGCCGGCCGCGCGCGGTCGACGCGGAACACCGGGTAACGGTCGACCAGCAGGCGCAGCTCCTCCTCGGTCAGCCGCCTGGCGTTCACCTTCCACCAGACGCGGACGATCGTGGGGTAGCGGCCAACGAGGAAGCGCATGAACGCGAGCTTCTCCTCGTTCGCCAGCTCCGTTCCCCGGATCGGCTCGGTCTCGTGGCGCGCGTGCAGCTTTGCCTCGGATCCCGCGCGCAGGTTGCGCGCCCATTCGCTCTCCCCGTAGAACGACACGAGGTAGCGCTGGCCGCCGGTGGAGCAGACGCCGACCGGGTGGCGGTACCAGCGGCCGGTCCGGCGGCCCCGCACCACCAGCACCCGGACGGTGTCGCCCCGCAGCCGGTACCAGCCGATCCGCTCGATGAACAGGCGGACCACCGGATCGTAGACACGCTGCCGGAAGCGTGAGGGCCGGTTGTAGTAGCGCTCCATGACCACTGGCCTCAGCCGACGGCGCCGCCGACAGGTTCGGGCGGCAGCGCCGATTCGGGCAGATTGCACGTCTCCTGTAGCTCTTCCGCCGTCTGGCCCGCGAAGTAGATGCCCTCCTCGTGGTTTGCGTAGAACTCGTGGAAGCCGGCCTTGCAGTAGATCGTCAGCTCCGTCGGCCGCGGCTCGATCTCCCACTGCTCGTCGCGGTGGAAGCGCCGCAGGATGGCAGGCACGTCGTAGTCGAACCGCAGACCAGACCGGCGATAGTAGCGCTCGCCCTGGATCTCGACGACCTCCAGGTCGGACTCGTAGGTCTCGCCCGCGCCCGGGATATCGAGGATCGGCCGGGTCAGGCAGTCGTAGCGGAACACCTCGGAGAGGAAGCCGGCGTGGGCCGCCGGCAGCTCCGGCGCCACCGTCTCCCGCCACCAGGCGTCCAGGAGCTCGTCGATCACCGGCTCCCCGTAGAACTCGCGGAGGAACGTGGGGACGGAGCTCGGCTGGCGCTGCAGGCGGCGCGCGACCTCGGCCACCCGGACCGCCGCGGGATGCCGCGAGCTCTCGAACCACTGGAGCAGCCGCCGGACCACCTGGGACTGCGTCATCCCGGCCAGCTCACGGAGCGGCGTCCAGATGTGGCGGAACACAAGGTGCTCGGCCATCGACCGCGCCCAGAGGATGAACTGCTTCATCTCGAGGTTCTCTTCGATGCTCATCGTCTGGTGCGCCAGCACGTACTCGAAGTCGTCGTACTCGCCGCGAACCGTGTTGAACCCGAACCGGTCCCTGGAGTTGGCGTACTCGGTGTTCGGCAGCAACAGCAGCGGGTACACCGCGATGCGCGTCATGTAGCGGGCCAGCCGGTCATACCCCTCGAAGAACGACTCCGGGGTCTCGCCGGGCGCTCCCCAGATGAGCTCGGCGTAACAGTCCAGACCCTCCTGGCGGAGCCAGTGGACCAGCTCCTCCCACGCATTGAGCTTCATGTTCCGGCGCTGCATCTGCTCGAGCGCTGAGTCGTTGAGCGTCTGCAGCGCGAGCGTGAAGGAGCTCTGCATCCCCTCAGCCTTCATGCGGCGCACGATCTCGTAGAACACCTTGGACTTGTTCTTGGCCCAGGAGGTCTCCACGGCGCGCGGGTAGCCGAACTTCTCGCGGGTGTGGATGAGGTCCTCGATGAACTCGAGGTCCTTGGCCTGCATCCCGAAGTTGGCGTCGCAGAGCACGACCGTGTGCACCTGGTGGTAGGCGAAGATCTCCAGCTCCTCGCGGAGGCGCTCCCGCGAGAACGCCCGCAGCTTCTGACCGACCGCGCCGCCCCAATAGCAGAAGGCGCACTTGTAGGGACAGCCCCGGTTGGTCTCCATCAGGGCGACGTCGTAGCGGAACTCGCCGTGCCTGTCGGTGAGTGGGATCGCGCCCGTGAGGAACGGCGAGGGAATGCCGTCGAGGTCCTGGATGCGCTCCCTGTCGGGCGTGGTGCAGATCTGAGCGTCCCCGCCGTCGGAGGCCCGGAAGCTTATCCCCTCGATGCCGTGCAGCTCGTTCTTGGAGCGGTCGGCGAGATAGGCGTGGAGCAGGTCGCGGAAGACGAACTCCCCCTCGGTGTTCACCACGACGTCGACCGCCGGGAACTGCCGCAGCACGCGGTCCCCCTGGTTGGCGACGTGGTTCCCCCCGAAGATCACCCAGCCGTCCGGCACCATCTGCTTGAAGGTCTCGGCGAGGTGGCCGAACGCGTAGTAGTTCCAGCCCAGCACAGAGAAAGCGAGCACGTCCGGCCTGCCGTGGCTGAACATTTCCTCGGCCACGTTGGCCACCGAGTCGCCGCCTTTGAAGTTGAAAATACGGATATCCACCGCATCGCGGATGGCCTCGTCCGCCAGGACGGTCGCCTTGAGATACCCGACGGCGAGCGGCATCGACTCCTTCGGCATGTCCCAGACGCCCTGCTGAACAAGCCACACCGAGCGCTTGGCCCGCTTGGCGCTCAAGTGCAGAGGGCCTGGGGAGACGCGATTCTCCATCGGCACGGTGCACCACCATATCCACTATCGCATTTGCGGGATCGGTTCCGACGCTAGCGACGGGGACGAGATCCGGGAACCGTGAAAACCCTAGGTCATTGCGGAAGGGAAGGTCGTAACCTGGTACCTGGTCCAGTGCCGGCACACGAGGTGTTGCGATGGGAGATATGCGGACGCAGTGCTGTATCGTCGGGTGCGGCCCGGCGGGTGCAATGCTCGGACTGATGCTGGCGCGTCAGGGCCTCGACGTCGTCGTGCTCGAAAAGCACGGTGACTTCCTGCGGGACTTCCGTGGCGACGACATGAGCCCGGCCACCATCGAGATCCTCGACGAGCTCGGCCTGGCAGGCGAGTTCCTGGACCTGGGACCGAAGCTGATGCCGACGGTCGAGGCGCGTATCGATGGCAGTACGCTGGTGCTGGCCGACCTTCGCAAACTGCGCACCCCCTACCCATATATCGCGGTGATCCCGCAGTGGGATTTCCTGAATTTCGTCACCAAAGAGGCGACCAACTACCCAAGCTTCCGCCTGCTGATGAGCGCGGAGGCCACCGACGTCATCGAGGAGGACGGCGTGGTCCGTGGTGTCCGGTACCGGTCCGGCGACGCCTTCGGCGAGGTGCGGGCGACGCTGACAGTGGCCGCCGACGGCCGCAGGTCGGTGATCCGCAGGCAGGCACGGCTCCCGGTCGTGAACACCGCCCCCCCGATCGACTTCCTGTGGTTCCGGCTGCCACGCACCGACGACGACCCCGAGGAGTCCTCCATCTCCCTCCACATGGCAGAGGGGCGGGCGCTTGGCCGCATGAACCGGGAGAGCCACTGGCAGGTGGCCTGCATGATCCCCAAGGGCTCGGCTCCCGAGATCCGCGAAGCCGGGATGGAGGCGTTCCGCGCGTCCCTGGCCCGCATCGTGCCGGACCTGGCCAGCAACGTCGAGGCGCTGCAGAGCTGGGACCAGGTCAGCCTCCTCTCCGTCCAGACCGACCGGCTGCGTCGCTGGCACCTCCCCGGCCTGCTGTGCATCGGCGACGCCGCGCACGCGATGTCGCCGATCGGCGGCGTCGGCGTCAACTTCGCCGTCCAGGACGCGGTGGTGGCCGCCAACCGCCTGACCGAGCCCATCAGGCGCGGCCAGGTCACCAGGCGCGACCTGGCCGCCGTCCAGCGGGAGCGCGTCTGGCAGGTCCGCCTCATGCAGGCGCTGCAGTCGCGCCTCCTCAAGTCGATCCTGGGTACCCTCGAGCAGCAGGAGCCTCGCGGCATGGCCGCCGTGCTGCGCAAGCTGGACGTCAGAGCCGCCAACCTGCGCAGCTTCCGGAGCGCCCGCAGTCGGATCTTCTTCCTGGGGTTCCGCCGCGTGCACGTGGCCGCCGGGATCCGCGCGCGGTGAGCTGCGGGTCAGGCGGTCAGGCGGTCAGGCGCCCGCCCCGGGGAGCAGGCGGGCGAGGTGGCGCTGGAGGCCGCGCAGGTCCGTGCCGCCGCCGCGGAAGCCGATGTAGCCGTCGGGCCGCACGAGGTAGTGGGCCGCCCCCTTCACCTTGAGCCGCGCCAGCGCCCGCCCGTCGCGGTCGTGCAGGACGTCCGCGGCCGCCTCGCGGGCCAGCCGGTGCACGGCCACCAGGCCGGCGTAGCGCGTGCGGACGGCGTCGAGCTGGTGGTCGTCCCAGCCGTCGGGCGGGCCGCAGAGCAGCAGGTGGAAGCTGGGCGCGGCCAGGGCCTCCTGCAGCCAGCAGGGCTGCCCGTCCCGGACGACCAGGGCATCGGGAAGCCGGCCGCCCGCCTTCGGCCCGCGCCGCGGGGCCGGGCGGCCGTCCTCCACGACCGGGCTGCGGCGGTAGCTGATGCTGAGCTGTGAAATGACGCGGAAGCCGTAGCCCCGCCCCTTGGGGAGGCGCAGCGCCAGCGACATCAGCCGGGGTGCCAGGTGGGTCCGCATCAGGCGGACGAAGGGGCTGTCCGAGGTCGACAGCCGGAAGGCGCGGTCGGTGAACGCGAGCACGAAGCGGCCGACCGGCAGGCGCTCCACCTCGTAGGAGTCGAGCAGGGCGTCGCCGGCCACCCCCTTGGCGGCAAGCGACAGCTTCCACGCGAGGTTCCAGGCGTCCTGGATGCCGGTGTTCATGCCCTGGGCGCCGGCGGGGCTGTGGACGTGGACGGCGTCGCCTGCCAGGAAGATCCGGCCGGCCCGGTAGTGGGCGGCCTGCCGGTGACGGATGTGGAACTCGGTCAGCCAGACCGGGTCGCGCAGCCGCAGCCCACCGCCGGTGAAGTCGTCTGCGATGGCCTGCAGGTCGTCGAGCGTGACCTCGCTGCCGGCGCGCTCGCCGTCGCCCGACCGACCCGGCTGGTCGGCGCCCGGCAGCATGCCGAGCATCCGCCAGGTCGCCGGCCTGCCGAGCGGGAAGAAGAACAGCATGCCGCGGCGGCCCATGAAGACGTGGGCGGTGCCAGGCTCCAGGTCCCCGTCGGCCTCCAGATCGCCGAGCGCGAACGCCTGCGGGTAGGCGCCGCCCGCGAACCGGATGCCTGCCAGGGTACGGACCGTACTGTGGCTGCCGTCGCAGCCGACAAGGTAGCGGGCACGGACGCGCTCCGTGCGCCCGTCGGTGTGGCGGAGCGTGCAGGTGACGTCCTGCCCGCCCTGCTCGAAGGCGACCAGCTCCACCGGCCGCTCCACGCGGACGCCGCCGGAGGCCAGGTGCTCGATCAGGATCTGCTCGGTCTCCGCCTGCGAGATGAACAGCAGGAAGGGGTAGGCCGTGTCCTCGACGCCGACGTCGAACAGCGGGATGGGCACGGTGCGGCCGTTGAGGTGCATCTGCAGGCTCCCGGCGCGCAGGCCCTGTTCGACGAGCCTCCGCGAGAGCCCGACGGCGCGCAGGATCTCCAGCGTGCGGGGCTGGACGGCGAGCGCGCGCGACTCGTGGACGCGGTCGAGGTGGCGGTCGACGATGCGGACGGTGGCGCCGACGGCGCGGAGCTGGGCGGCGAGCGAGAGGCCGGTGGGCCCCGCGCCGACGATCAGCGCATCGAGCAGCCCGCCCGCCGAGCCTTGGCTCGCCGGGTCGCGCTGGTCTGCGGGTCCGCCAGTCATCGTCATGCCAACTATGGCACGTTGTGCGGACTTCGGCACGTTGTGCGGGCTTCGTGCCCGGCGCGTGCCGGCACGAAGCCCACGTTACCTGGGTTGTTACTTGGTGCCCCTGAAGATGGCGGAGATCGGCGACACCGCCGTCACCTGCACGTCGCGGAAGCCGGCCTCCTCCATCCAGCGGCGGCTGATGCGCTCCCCGTACACCTCGCCACCCTGGGTGTTGTTGACCACCAGGATCAGCCCGAGCATGTACGGGAACGGCACGCTCGAGCGCTCCGGAGTGTGGGTGTGCATCAGCAGCTCGCCTCCGTCGGGAAGCCAGCCGTAGACGTGCTCGATCATCCCGCGCGCCCGCTCGGGCTCGAACCCTTCGAGCACGTGGGAGATCATGGCGACGTCGCAGTCGTGGAAGGTGTCCACGAAGACGTTGGCCGGACGGACCGTCACCTGGCCGCTCAGTCCCGCCTCCTCGACGGCCTTGCGCGCCACCTCGGCGACGGCGGGCTGGTCGACGGCTGTGATGCGCACGTCGGGGTTGGCTCTGGCCAGCGCGATCGAGTAGCCGCCGGACCCGCAGCCGAGGTCCACAAGGTGACGGTGGCCCGTCAGCGTCGCCTTCTTGGCCAGGCCCTCGGCCTGGATCCACGCGCTGGCCTGGGTCACCGCGGCAAGCTGCCGCGCCCAGTCCTCGGCCCCGGCGAACATGCCGCTGTAGTTGTCCCCCGTCCGGACCGGCTGGTTCTCCCGAAGGGCCTCGGTGAGCCGCGCGAACTTGCCGAAGTGGGTGTTCTGGTGGGCGATGAGCGGGCCCATGGACGTCGGGCTGTCGCTCACCAGGAAGGTGCTGCTCACGTCGTTGTTGGCGTAGCGGTCGCCGTCGCGCCTGATCAGGTCCTCGCCGAGCAGCGCGAGCAGCAGCTGCCTGGCGGGTCGGCCCTCAAGGCCCACCTTGGAGCCCAGCTCCTCGGCTGTGCACGGGCCCTGCTCCAGCGCGTCGAACACACCGAGCTCGACGGCGGCGAAAACGGCCTTGGACGAAAGGTAGCCCATGATGATCCGATGGAGCCTGACGCCCTCCGCCTGTCGCTCCTCGGTCAGGGAGGGAACGGTCGTGGTCACTATCTTGGCCTCCTCCAGCACGTCCGCGCGGTGCAATTCACACGCTCATTTGCGGTGGGCGACCGCCGTCCCGGCAGCATACGCGGGCCTGACACATTCTTTGACCAGTAGAAACCCTAGTGTCCGCCAGGCGGACGCCTGTTAGCCTGCCAGAGGCCGCCAAATCTGGACTCAAGGAGCGATGGATGCAACAGCAGACGCGCCCCCGCGCAGACCGCCCGGCCGCTTTTCCCGGCCCCGACCCGCAACCGGCCCTGGACATCCTGCTCATGGGCCTCAGCCACCAGGTCACGGCCCTGCTGGAGCAGATCGAGCGGGACAGGTTCGGCCTCACGCCCGTCGGTGCCACCCTACGGTCGGACGCCAGGTCCATGCGGGGCTTTGCCCTCGGCATGGGCCAGCAGGCCCACCTGCGTCCCTTCGAGCACCTCTACGAGGGCGTGATGGAGTGCCGGCCCGTGGCCCAGGACGCCCTCGGCATGGAGATGTGGGAGTACTACGACACCCACCCGGAGGCCAAGGCCACCCTGACCCAGCACCTCGACGAGGTGACCGCCCAGATGGCGCCGCTGGTGGCGGCCAACTACGACCTGACGCGCTTCCCCCGGATCATCGACGTCGGCGGCAACCAGGGTGGCTTCCTGTCGGCGATACTGCAGGCCGCGCCAGACGCCACCGCCGTGCTCTTCGACCGGCCGGAGGTGATGGACGACGCCCGCAGGTTCATCGCCTCCCGCGGGCTTTCCGACCGGGTCGAGTTCGTCGGCGGGAGCTTCCTCGAGGAGGTGCCGTCGGGCGGCGACCTCTACCTGATCAAGGGCTGCCTGCACGACTGGGACGACGGCCCGGCAGGGCGCATCCTGGCGAACTGCCACCGCGCCGCCAAGCCGGACAGCACCCTGCTGTCGTTCGAAGGCATCGTGCGCAGCGACCCGCCACTGGACCCGCTGGTCCATCAGATCGACCTCGGCATGCTGCTGCTGGTCGGCGGCCGAGAGCGGACCCGGGAAGAGTTCGACGCCCTGTTCGGCGGCGCCGGCTGGCGCATCGAGCAGGCGATCCCGCTGCCGCAGCTCCCCTACTTCCCCTATCACATCATCGAGGCCAAGCGGCAGTGAGAGCCGGCGGCTCGCCGGTGGGGCGGCCGCCCTCCAGCCGCCGGCGAGCCGCCGTCCCGGTCACACGTCTCCGGTCAGGCTCCCGCCGCGCCCTGTCCTGCATGCACCTTGGCGAGCAGCAGGTCGAGCCGGTGGGCGTCGCCCGCTGCGTATGCCGTCAGGCTCGGGTCGATGCGCCTGCTCAGACCGGTGAGGACACGGCCAGGGCCGACCTCCACGAAGCAGTCGCAGCCGTCCGCGGCCAGGCGGCGCACAGTCTGGGTCCAGCGGACCGGACCGGTGATCTGCCGCCGCAGCGCGAGCTTGGCCGCTGCCGCGGTGGCGACATAGTCGCCGGTGACATTCGCGACGACCGGTAGGACCGGGTCCGCGAACGGGACCTCGTCCAGTGCTTCGGCGAACGCCGCCTCGACCTCGCGCATCAGGCTGCAGTGGAACGGCGCGCCCACGTCCAGGTCCGTGACGCGCTCGGCGCCCGCGTCCCTGGCGAGGGCACCCGCGCGCCCGACCGCAGCGGCTGCGCCGGAGACGACGGTCTGCTCGGGCCCGTTGTAGTTCGCCACCGCGACCGGGCCGGCGCCACGGTCGCCCACGAGGCCGCAGATGCGCTCGACCTCCTCGGCCGGCAGGCCGATGACCGCGGCCATCGC
>WNGE01009790.1_pt1 | contig 10043 bp, 10 predicted proteins | sample 5400651 | NCBI WGS metagenome assembly WNGE01 (sample SAMN13153370, study PRJNA577476) | soil metagenome | isolation source: 60 cm soil or saprolite under grassland replicate 2 | place: USA:California | collected 2016-06-15 | reverse complement strand
CGGGTAGCAAATTTCTGAAATTAGAAACGCTCGACGAAGTAATAGGAAAGTTGTTTGAGGTCACTCAAGCCGCAAGCGCGGTCTGACCACGTGATTCAATCGCCCGTACAATACTCCCGTGCAACTCCGCCAGGCGCTCCGCGCGGCCATCGCTGAACTCGAAGCTGCAGGGATCGACCAGCCGCGCCTGCAGGCCGAGGTGCTCGCCTTCCACGTCCTCGGCTGCGACCGCGCCTACCTCTTTGCTCACCCCGAGCGCGAGCTCACCACAGCCGAGCAATCGCGCTACGACCACCTCATCGCGCGCCGCGCCGCGGGCGAGCCGCTGCAATACCTCACCGGTCATCAGGAGTTCTGGAAGGCCGACTTCCTCGTCACCCCCGCCGTGCTCATCCCGCGTCCCGAGACCGAGCATCTCGTCGAAGCCGTGCTCGCGCTGGTTCGGGCTTCCCACCTTAGCCGCACAAACAGCGGCGAAGGTGGGGCACCCAGCCTCAGGCTGATCGACGTCGGCACCGGCTCGGGAGCCATCGCCGTCACGCTCGCCCGCGAGCTGCCCGAGGCCGAGGTGCACGCGGTTGATCTATCGCCTGAAGCGCTGGTGGTTGCGCGCCTCAACGCCGAACGCCTTGGCGCGCGCGTCCACTTTGCACAAAGCGACCTGCTCGGCTCGATCGCCTGCGATGCGAGCTTCGACGTGGTCGTCTCCAATCCGCCGTACGTCGCGGAAAGCGAGCCGGATGCAGTGCAGGAGGTCGTCCGGCGGCACGAGCCGCCGCTGGCGCTCTTTGCCGGAGACGATGGCCTGGATGTGATTCGACGGCTGATTCCGCAGGCCCGCGAGGCCCTGCGTCCGGGGGGCTGGCTTGTATTCGAGATCGGCTACGGGCAATGGGAGGCGGTGCGCGCGCTGCTTCACCCCAGCACGCCAACTGCGGGCGCGCTGGGGACCCCGCTCACGGACTGGGACACTGTCCACAGCACGAGCGATCTCGCGGGAATCCCGCGCGTGGTCACGGCGCGGAAACGATAGCACGTGGCTGTACCCCACATTTGCCAAAGGCAGCAAATGTGGGCCACCGTCCTTAGCCGCGGACTCTACTCCGGGGTAACGAAACAGATGAGGCCGCAGGCTGACCGCGATAAGAAACAGTCAGCCAAGCGGAAGATACTCAGTGGAGCGGATGCGCTATGCCGCCTTGCTGCCTCTCGCGGCTGCGGCCTCGTCGGCCGAGGGGCCATACATTCCCGGCACCGCGATGTCGAGCAGGCGCAGGTAGACGCCGAGCTGGGCGCGATGGTGGACCAGGTGGTTCATCACCATGCTGCGCAGGACGTTGATCCGCGGCATGGTCATGATGATCTGACCTTCGCGCTTCATGGTCCAGATCGCATACAGGTCGTCTGCGCTTGATTCTTCCAGCGCCGCCCGCGCCTCTCTCACATTTTTGTCGAAGCGCGACAGCAGCTCCTGCGTGCTGGAGGGATCGAATGGAACAAACTTCGCGACCTCCAACTCCAGCATATGGGTCTGCAAGGTGTAGGTGGCCCAACTGACCAGGTCGGCCACATGGCCGGCGAGCCGGTTCATCCGGAAAGACTTGGCGTGGGGCTGGAAGTCGAGCCGGTTGTCAGGCACCCGCTCGAGCATTCTGCGGGTGTTGGTCATCTCCTGGTTGAACTCGGAGAGCAGTGCGTCGCGCATCGCCATGGGAAGCCTCCGGGCCGCTCGGTGCCTGAGCAAGCCGCAGTTGGCGTGCAGGGTAGAGGAGCGGACTGCTGTTCAGATGCCCACGGCTGATGCCGGGCCGTTGCAGTTCTTCCGGCCCGCGGCGCCGACGGTCCCCACATCACGGCCCGCGCCGGCGAGCCCGCCGCCACTCGTGGGCAGATTGGGCGTAGCGGAGGTCACGCGAGAATCTCATCCTCGAATGCCTCCACCGCGACGTCCATGCCCTCCTCGATGTCCTTGGAAGCCGTAGGTCTGTGGCGCTGGGCGCTGCGGGTCGACTCGCGCCTGCTCGGAGGAGCGAAGCCGGAGAGGCACTGTGCCCCCAGGTCCATCATCTTCGCGTAGGCCTCTTTCTGCGCTTCAAACCAGTATTCGAGTCCCATGGGGTACCAGAAGAAATGACGGTAGACGTCCATGAGGCAGGAATTCAGGCAGACCGCAGTGGAAAAGGCCGATTTGGAAAGTTCGATTGCCTGTGTCATTCCCAGGCCGTAGATGTTCTGGAAGCTTTTGGGGTAGCCGATCAACGGAACTCGACCCTGTTCGGCTTCCGGAAATTCCTGGGTGAAACTGGTGCGTTGATTCGTTCTCGGGTTCATGGCTCCTCCTTTGCTCTCGGGCGAATGCCTTCAGGCGAAACGGTGAGGAATCCCATTCACCGCGTGCTCCAACGGTCTGCCCCCGCAAGCCGAAATTCGGGCTTGCCTGGGACCGGCGGGATGGCAGTGGAACTATGGATTGTCCACCCCGGAGCCACCCCGGATCGCCACATACGGGGAATACGCTATTCCCAATTCCCCGTGTACGCGGTGATCAGTTGGCACTCAAGAGTGATGGGACTCACTCTTCATTGAGGGAGGTTTGGCGATTTGGTTGTATGCGGTGCTCACGATTTCCGGAGCTGAATTACCCATCTTCGGCCGAGCGAGGTCACCCCGTGTTGATGGCTTGTCTCGATAGCAGGGGTGGCGTAGGCTACTTCTTTCAACTCGGTACGGCATCTTTCAGCACGGCTTCTGAAGTCGTGGGCCGCGGGCCGTCAAGAGCGCAGGGAGAAAAGAGACAGATGGCGGATCAAATTGTAAAAGACCGATCCGGCAAGGAACTGGGTAGGATCCGGGAGGTTGGCTGGGGCAAGCTCACGGCCTACAAGGCATACAACAGCATCGAGACCGAGCTCGGTACGTACGACCCGAGCACGGACAAGACCTACGATCGCCTTGGGCTGGACATTGGCAACGGAAACCAGCTGCACTGGCTCATCGAGCAGTCCTGGCAGGATTAGCCCGTGCCGATCACCACCATCGAGCATCTCGGACAGTTTGAGGGGCAGGAGGTGATCCTGCGCGGATGGCTCTACAACCTGCGCGAGAGCGGAAAGCTGCTGTTTCCCATTTTCCGCGACGGCAGCGGCCTAGTGCAGGGAGTGATGGCCAAAAACGCTGTCGCCCCTGAGATGTTCGAGCGGGTCAAGGGGCTCACGCAGGAATCCAGCGTGATCGTCCAGGGCAAGGTGCGGGCGGACAAGCGCGCGCCGGGCGGCTACGAGCTCGATCTGGCCGGCGTGGAGGTGGTGCAGCGCGTCGCGGATGAGTCGCCCTATCCCATCTCGCTCAAGGAGCACGGCGTCGACTTCCTGATGGAGCACCGCCATCTATGGCTGCGCTCGCCGCGGCAGGTGGCCATCCTGCGCATCCGTTCGGAGATCGAGCGGGCCATGCACGACTTCTTCTACCAGCGCGGCTTCACCCGCACCGACCCGCCAATCCTGACGCCTGCAGCCTGCGAGGGCACCAGCACCCTGTTTCCGGTGGACTACTTCGATGAGCAGGCCTATTTGACGCAGTCGGGCCAGCTCTACATAGAGGCCGCGGCCATGGCGCTGGGCAAGGTCTACAGCTTCGGGCCTACCTTCCGCGCCGAGAAGTCGAAGACCCGCCGCCATCTCACCGAGTTCTGGATGGTGGAGCCGGAAGTCGCCTACGCAACGCTGGACGACATCATGGCACTTGCCGAGGAGTTCATCACGTTCATCGTGCAGCGTGCGCTGGAGACCCGCCGGCAGGAGCTCGGGGTCATTGGCCGAGATGTGGCCGCGCTGGAGAAGATCCAGCCGCCGTTTCCGCGGCTCTCCTACGATGAGGCTGCCAAGCTGCTCGACGAGGGCTTTGCCGCCGGTGCACTGGAGGCAAAGTTCGAATACGGCAACGACTTCGGCTCGCCCGATGAGACCTACCTCTCCTCGCGCTTCGACCGCCCGGTGATGATTCATCGCTATCCCGCAGCGGTGAAGGCCTTCTACATGGAGCCCGACCCGCAGGACGCGACCAAGGCGCTCTGCGTGGACGTGCTGGCTCCCGAGGGCTACGGCGAGATCATCGGCGGCTCGCAGCGCATGGGCAGCTACGAGCGGCTGGTGGAGCGCATCCGGCAACACAAACTGCCGGAAGAGGCCTTCCAGTGGTATCTCGACCTGCGCCGCTACGGCGGCGTGCCGCATGCGGGCTTCGGCATGGGCCTGGAGCGCGCGGTGGCCTGGATCTGCAAGCTCGATCACGTGCGCGAGACGATTCCATTCCCGCGCATGCTGTACCGCATGTATCCGTAGGACTGGAGTTGTGCTACAAACGAAAGGTATGGACCCGGTGATCCGCGAGTACGTCAGTTTTGACGAAATGAAGGCCGACGAGTATCGCTACTGGCAGAGCCGGCCCGTGCACGAGCGCATGGACGCGGTCGAGGAAATCAATCGTACTGCCTACGCCATAAAAGGGCTGGAGCTGAAATTGGATGTACCAAGATCACAAAGACCTTCTGTCATCCTTCCATGCCCGTGGCGTTAAATACCTCACCGTGGGCGGCTATGCCGTCATTTTTATGCGCAGCCCCGGACGACAAAGCACATTGACTTGTTCATAAAAGCAGACGCCGCCAACGCGCAGGCAGCGTATGGGGCGCTTGCTGAATTCGGCGCACCACTCCCCAACATTCGGCCAGAGGACCTTTCCGACCGCAGTAAGTTTTTTCGATTTGGAAATGACCCGTGCGGGATCGATATTCTTCCCGATATTCCGGGGGTCAATTTCGACGAGGTTTGGGAACGGCGCGTTGAGGGCGTCATCGATCCAGACACTGGTCTCAAAGCGTTTTTCATCTGGCGTGAGGATCTAATCGCCGCAAAACTGGCTGCGGGACGTCTGCCGTGGAGGAGATCCGCGCCGCCACGAAGAGCGCTGCAGCAGCTCCGCCCGAAAAGTCGGGCCAATCCAAGCCGAAAAGCACTGAATCCTAGACTCCCGCCCATACTCTTGTGGGACACCTCGCGCCTGGTTCGGGCGGAGCAGATTGAGCATCAAACCCAGGGGATGTCCGCATGGCGAGTGTTCCGGCATCGTTCGATGGGGTCATTAAGAAGAACATCCGCGTCATCGGCGTTCCGCTCGATTTGGGGCAGCAGCGCCGCGGCGTGGACATGGGCCCGTCGGCGATGCGCGTCGCCGGGCTGGAAGCCAAGCTGGAAGCGCTGGGCCACGACGTAGAGGATGCCGGCAATATCCTCGTCACCTTGCCGGAGCAAAAGGAGTTCGGCGAGCCCCACGCGCGCTATCTGCGCGAGATCACCGCCACCTGCAGCAAGCTTGCCGATGAGGTCCTGCACACGCTGGAGCAGGAAAAGGTGCCGCTCTCGATCGGAGGCGACCACTCGCTTGCGGCCGGCTCCGTCAGCGGCGTCGCCGAATACTACCGCCGTGAAGGCCAACACCTGGGACTGATCTGGATCGACGCCCACTCGGACATCAACACGCCGGAGAGCTCGCCCTCGGGCAATGTGCACGGAATGCCCCTGGCGGCGCTGATGGGGCTCAACGGCCTCGACCTGCTCGCCCGCCTGTACGAATGGTCACCCAAAGTGCGGCCGGAGAACTGCGTGCTGGTGGGGATCCGCGACGTGGATATGGCGGAGAAAGAGAACATCCGGCGCGCCGGCATCGGCGTCTTCACCATGCGCGACATCGACGAGCGCGGCATGCGCACCGTGATGGAGGAGGCGCTCCGCCTGGCCGGACGCGGCACCGTGGGCTATCACATCTCGCTTGACATGGATTGGGTTGACCCCGAGGACGCCCCCGGCGTGGGCACGCGCGTTCCCGGCGGCGCAACCTATCGCGAGGCGCACCTCGCGATGGAGATCATCGCCGACCACGGCCGCATGACCTCGATGGACATCGTGGAGGTCAACCCCGTGATCGACGAGTACAACCGCACCGCGGAGCTGGCGGTGGAGCTCGCAAGTTCCGCCTTTGGGAAGAAGATTCTGTAGGACGTCCCTACCGGCGGCCGCCTCCGATCATTCCGCCGAAGCCACCCCCGGCGTGCCCGCCCATCGAGCCGCCGCCAGATGGACCGTGAGCTCCGGAAATTCCTCCGCCGGCAGGAGTGCCCGAAGCTCCTCGGCCGGCAGGAGCGCCGGAAACTCGTCCACCGGAAATTGCTCCACCGGAGACGCTACGACCACTCGAGCCTCCCGCGCCGATCGTGCCACGATTAAACCCGGAGTGGTTGAAGACTGAGGGCGTGGCTACGCCTCTGGTTCCTCCCGCTGTTCCCGTGTTACCGGCCATTGCCGAAGGCGCTCCCGCCGACGTTGCGTTCGTGCCCGGCCGGACCAATCCTGTGAACGAGCCCGGAAGACGGGCGCGACCCCTGTGAGTGTGCCCGAAGCATCCGGGGCCGAAGTCGCCGAAAAAGCCCGTGAACAGAAACGGACTACTCAACGAATACATCGGCGAATAGAAGCACCAGCCGAACGGGTCGCAGAAATAATCGCCGCCGGGGACCCACGTATAGGCCCAAAACGCCGGACTCCAGTACCAGCCCGGCCCGTACCAGCCTCCGGAGTTCACGTAATACGCGTGTGCCGTCTCAGCATTGGCCTCCGCCAGATACTCCGAGCGCAAGCCGCTGAACTGCACCAGCTCGTTCCTCTCCAACTCCTTCTTGTCGAACTTGGAGGCCTTCAGGTTTCCGCTCGGGTTCAGGTCGAGAGCGCGCCCGCTCTTTAGCTTTACGGTCTGGACGCCGGACTGCACCTCCGCCTCGCCTTTGTAGACGAAGACTCTCGCGCTGTCCGCGTCGAAGAAATACAGGCCGCTCTTCTCCAGCCGCGTAGTCGATCCGGCCTCGCGGACCAGCACTGCGCCAGTTTTGTTGGGCAGGATCTGTACGGTGGCCTGCCCCTTGGTCAGCTCCACCTCCGGCGGGTTGTTGGCAATCATTTCTACCGAGCTGTTGTCGCCCAATCGAAAGATCTGTCCGGGGCCCAGCAGCACTTCTGTCTTGCCCTCGGCTCCGGTGTTCAGCGCCTGTCCCGGCCGCAGATCGACTGAGCCGATGGAGTCCTTATCCAATGGCTGGTTCTCCAGCTTCGCCTCTCCTTCCGCATAGTTCACCGTGCCGGGAGCTACCGCCTTTAATGCCCAGGCGGGTATGGCGAGAAGCAGCACCAGGAGAACGCCTGCGAGGATCTTCCAGCAAATCGGTTTCATGGCTGTTTCCCCTTTGCCTGTCTAGTGCATTGGATGCCCCGGGCGGCACTCCGGCATCAAGCAGCGCACGGCGGTTCTCTCCTACCGCGGCCGCATCGCAGGTGCGTAGCCGGGAATGCCGCCTCCAGCCTGGTAGCGGCGGTGGGCCGTATGGCATGCGATGTACGGTGTTCCCGTGGCACGTGTGCGATGGGGTGCCAGCCCGTATAATGCATTCTGATTCCCGGAAGGAAGCACTACTATGGCTCAAAAGAAACTCCGCGTGGGCGTGCTGTTTGGCGGGCGCAGCGGCGAGCATGAGGTCTCCCTGCTCTCCGCCGCATCGGTGATGCAGGCCATGGACCGCAATAAGTACGAGGTCGTGCCGATCGGCATCACCAAGCAGGGACTCTGGCTTACCGACCTGCACGCCGAGCAGCTCATCAAAGGCGAGTTCGTCGAGGACCATGCCAACAAGAGCCTGCGCGCGGGCGATCCCGCCGCGACCTCTTCGGCAGCGGTGCTGGCCAAGGGCGAGGCCGTGCTGGTGCCGCCCGTCCCCTCGAACGACTCCATCCTGCCTTTTGAGACCCGGAATCATGGCGCACCCAAAGGCATTCACGTTGATGTCATCTTCCCCGTGCTGCACGGCACCTTCGGCGAAGACGGCACGATGCAGGGCCTGCTGGAACTGGCCGACATCGCCTACGTGGGCTCGGGCGTGCTGGGCTCGGCCGCCGGCATGGACAAGGACATGATGAAGCGGCTGTTCGCCGTCGCCGGGCTGCCGTTGGTGAAGCACATCACCGTGCTGCGCTCCGAGTGGGAGCGCGATGCGGAGCACGTGGAGCGGGCAGTGGCCTCCGAGCTGAAGTATCCGGTCTTCGTCAAACCCGCAAACCTGGGCAGCTCGGTGGGGATCAGCAAGGCGCACGATGCGAGCGAGCTGCCGGCTGCGATGAATGAAGCGGCGCGTTACGACCGGAAGATCATCATCGAACAGGGCGTGGGCGGTGCTCGCAACAAGGCGCGCGAGATCGAGTGCGCCGTGCTGGGCAATGAGGACCCCATGGCCTCCATCTGCGGCGAGATCGTCCCCGCCAAGGAGTTCTACGACTACGACGCCAAGTACATCGACTCCGGCTCCGAGCTGCTGATCCCCGCGCAGCTCGATGAAAAGCAGGTGCGCCGGGTGCAGGAGATGGCAATCCGCGCCTTCCAGAGCGTGGAGTGCTTCGGGCTGGCGCGCGTCGATTTCCTGATGGACCCTGAGAGCGGAGAGTTTTATCTGAACGAGGTCAACACCATGCCGGGCTTTACCTCCATCAGCATGTATCCCAAGCTGTGGGCGGCCAGCGGCATCGAGTACCCGGCGCTCATCGACCGCCTCATCGAACTCGCGCTGGAGCGCCACGCCGACAAGAAGCGCAATCAGTACAGCAAGAGCTAAGTTCAAAGTTCCAAGGCGTTGCAGGTGCTCAGGACAGTGGAGAAAACACGATGCGCCGGCTCGCCTGATCGTATTGCAACGCCGTTCGTTATCGCCTTCGCCTTGAATGTGCTCGTCTTAGCAAGTGACCACTTGACGCTACGCCGTGAGCACATCGCTGGACTTTGTTTTCTCTTCGGTACTCCTTGGGCGTGGTTGCTCGACCAGGGCTGGTTGGGCAATGTCAACAATCAATTCGCATTTTTTGCGGTTATCTTGTGGGTCCCAGCCATGCTCTATTCAGCAAGTTTGTGGATCCTTGTTTGTGCCGTCCGATTCGCAAGGACTCGCAGCAAGTGAACATGGTAATCAGCGGGTACCTCAGTCAAGCTTCTGTTGCCGAGTGGGGTAGTTGCTTTTTTCTCCTCCGTCTAAGCTGCCCTAGCTCCTTCCAGCTTGCGTCTTTCCTCTTCTCGCGCTAGTCTAACTAACCGGTTAGTTAATTGGCTTTTCCGAGCTGCAGATGGCCTCACTCTCCAAACCGGCTCCACCCTCTGCGCCGTCGCGTGCGCGCAACGCGGCCGTCACCCGCGTCCAAATCCTGGAGCAGGCCATCGCCGAATTTGCAACCCAGGGCGTGGCCGGGGCGCGCACCGCCGCTATTGCCGAGGCCGCGGGAGTCAACAAAGCGCTGTTGTACTACTACTACAAGGACAAGCAGAGCCTGTACGCAGCGGCCCTGCAGGCGGTGTTCGGCGGCTTTGTCGAAGAGCTGATGCCCATGCTGGAGAGCTCTCTTCCCGCAGGCGAAAAACTGCTGCGCTTTGCGCGGGCGCATTTCGAGTACCTCATCCAGCACCCGAATTATCCCCGCCTCATCCAGCAGGAGCTCTCGCGCGCCGGCATGCGCGGGGCGCTTTCGGAAGACTTCCACGCCATCAGCAGCGCGCACTTTATTCCACTGCAGCGCGCCGGCATGCGCGTGATCGCCGAAGGAATCGCCTCGGGCGAGCTGCGACAGCTCGAGGCCGCCGGTGCTCTCAGCAAAGTAATCGGCATGAATGTTTTTTATTTCATCTCGGCGCCGATCATGCGTGCCGTACGCGGCATCGATCCTTTTTCTGTTCGCGCGCGCCGGGCCCACGTTGCGAGCTCTCTGGATTTCATCGGGGCTGCGCTATTCGCCGAGCGGCGACAGGGCGTCGCGTTGGCGCAAAAGATCGCCAGGGCTCCTTCGGCGCTGCCGCATGCGCTGCGGAGCGGGAAAGGCAAAGCAAAAGAGTAATGGATTCCAAATACCGTGTCTTTGCCGTGCTCGGAGTGGTGTTCCTCATCTCGCTCGGCTTTTATGTGTTCA
>WNGE01009788.1_pt1 | contig 10043 bp, 11 predicted proteins | sample 5400651 | NCBI WGS metagenome assembly WNGE01 (sample SAMN13153370, study PRJNA577476) | soil metagenome | isolation source: 60 cm soil or saprolite under grassland replicate 2 | place: USA:California | collected 2016-06-15 | reverse complement strand
GACCGGGGGGGGGCTGTCGGCCACGGACTGGATGGAAGGCGACGGCGTGACCGACGCCGATCTCGCGATCACGGTGCGGGTGGACATCCAGGGCGGCGAGTTTCACGCGGACTTCACCGGGACAGCGCCCGCGGCGGCCCGAAACATCAACTGCCCGCTGGCGGTGACGCGCTCGGCGGTCCTGTTCGTCGTGCGCCTGCTGCTCGAGGCGGACGTGCCGATGAACGGCGGGGTGCAGCGAGCCGTGCACGTCACCGCGCCCGAGGGCTGCCTGGTCAATGCGCGGTGGCCGAGCGCGGTGGCGGCCGGCAATGTGGAGACGTCGCAGCGGATCACGGACGCCGTCCTGCTGGCGCTCGCCGGTGGCGGCCTGCCCGTCCCGGCTCAGGGCCAGGGGACGATGAACAACGTGACGCTCGGTGGCGCCGGGTGGACCTATTATGAGACGCTCGGCGGCGGGCAGGGGGCCGGCCCGGCAGGGCCCGGACCGTCCGGCGTCCACGTCGGCATGTCCAACACCCGCAACACGCCGATCGAGGTGGTCGAGCTGGAGATTCCCGTGCGGGTGCGGACCTACGCGTTGCGAGCGGGAAGCGGGGGCGTGGGGAGATGGGCGGGCGGGGATGGCGTGATCCGCGAGTATGAAGCACTGGCGCCGATGGAGGTGGGGTTGCTGACTGAGCGGCGGCGGCACGGGCCGCGCGGAGCGGCCGGGGGCGGCGATGGAGCGCCTGGCACGAATCTGCTCAACGGAACCGCGCTGGCGGCGAAGACGGGCTGCTCGCTCGCTCTCGGGGACGTGCTGAGGATCGAGACCCCCGGCGGTGGCGGCTGGGGGGCGGGGGGCGAACCGCAACGCAAGGGAGGGCGGTCATGAACTACGTGCTGGTGGCGGTCCTGGGGGTCGTGGCGGGAATCCTGTCGGGACTTTTCGGCATCGGTGGCGCGATTCTCATCGTGCCGGCACTCGTGTTGCTGGTCAAGCTGCCGCAGCACACCGCGAGCGGGACGTCGCTGGCGGCGCTGCTCCTGCCGGTGGGGTTCCTCGGGTTCTGGCAGTACTACAAGCGGGGGCAGGTCAACCTGCCGTACGCGGCGATCATCGCGGCCGGCCTGTTCTTGGGAGCCCTGCTCGGGGCCCAACTCGCCGGTTCGCTCTCCGATACCTCGCTGCGGCGCGCGTTCGGCGGCTTCCTGCTTCTCGTCTCGCTGCGGCTGCTGTGGTCGTGAGATGAGCGCTGCCCAGGTTCCGGACGCTACCGCCGGGGCCGCCAGCGTGGCTGCTGGTCGGTGGACGGGTCATTCGTGACCCGCGTCTGGTTCGTTCCGTCGGCATTCATCACATAGATCTCGAAGTTACCGTCGCGGTCCGAGTCGAAGGCGATCTTCCTTCCGTCCGGTGACCAGGCGGGAGTGCCATCGAGGCCGGGCGTGTCGGTGAGCCGGGTCTGTCCGCTCCCGTCGGCGTTCATTACGTAGATCTCGAAGTTACCGTCGCGGTTCGAGTCGAAAGCGATCTTCCTTCCGTCCGGCGACCAGGCGGGACCGCCGTCGAGGCCGGGCGTACTGGTCAGCCGAGTCTGCCCGCTCCCATCGGCGTTCATCACGTAAATCTTGAAGTCCCGCATGAAGGCGATCTTGGTGCCATCGGGGGACCACGCGGGCACGCCCTCGCCCGCGCGCGTGTTCGTGAGCCGGGTCAGTCCGCTCCCGTCCGCGTTCATCACGTAGATGTCACTGCTCCGGTCGCGATACGACAGGAAGACGATCTTCGTCCCGTCCGGCGACCAGTCGGGTACGACATCATAGCCGGCGCTCGTGGTGAGCCGCGTTTGTCCGCTCCCGTCGGCGTTCATGACGTAGATCTCGGGGTTGCCGTCGCGGTCGGAGTGGAACGCGATCTTCGTCCCGTCCGACGACCAGGCAGGCTTGAAGTCTTTCCCCGCATGGTTGGTCAAGTTGGTGACCTGGGTGCCGTCGTCGTTCATGAGATAGATATCTTCCTGCCCGCCCTGACGGGTGCTCACGAACACGATCTGGTCGGGGCTCCTGGCGGTGCCGGCCCCGTCGCCCGCCCACACGGCCAGCGTGAGGAGTGCGACTGCGCAGACGGCGAAGAGATGCCTCATAGGTTCCTCCTAGCGTTAGGAAGCCTCGGGCCACGCCGCCGACTCCTCGAACACCTTCCCCTCGACAAACAGCCGGCAAAGCTCGGGGTGCGGCTGCTGTGGTCATGAGACCTGCTCATCGGATGAGTTCTCTCAGGTTCCGGACGCTACCGCCGGGGGCGCCAGCTTGGCTGCTGGTCGGTGGACGGGTCACTCGTGACCCGCGTCTGGTTCGTTCCGTCGGCGTTCATCACATAGATCTCGAAGTTGCCGTTGCGGATGCGGTCCGAGATGAATGCGATCTTCCTCCCATCCGGTGACCAGGCGGGACCGGTATTGTTGCCGCGGGCGTTGGTAAGCCTGGCCCGCTCGCTCCCGTCGGCGTTCATCACGTAGATCCAGTGGCTCCAGTCGCGCCTTGCGTCGAAGGCGATCTTGCTGCCGTCCGGCGACCAGGTGAGAGAGACCTCGGAGTCGTAGGAGCCGGGCGTGTTGGTGAGCGGGGTTTGTCCGCTCCCATCGGCATTCATCACGTAGATGTCGAAGTCCCGGATGAAGGCGATCTTGGTGCCATCGGGCGACCACGCGGCGCTCACCTCCGCGCGGGTGAGCCGGGTCTGCCCGCTCCCGTCCGCGTTCATCACGTAGATCTCCCCGCTCCGGCTGTTGTGCCGGTCGCGATACGACATGAAGAGGATCTTCGTCCCGTCTGGCGACCAGCCGCGTACGAGATCCATGGCGGCGGTGTTGGTGAGCCGGGTCTGCCCGCTCCCGTCCGTGTTCATCGCGTAGATCTCGTAGTTGCCGTCGCGGGTCGAGGCGAACGCGATCTTCGTCCCGTCTGGCGACCAGTCGGGCATGAAATTAATGGCGACGGTGTTGGTGAGCCGCGTCTCCCCGCTCCCGTCCGCGTTCATCACATAGATCTCGAAGTTGCCGTCGCGGTTCGAGGCGAACGCGATCTTCGTCCCGTCCGGCGACCAAGCAAGATCGTAGTCCCTCCCGGCATGGTTGGTCAGGTTCGTGGCCTGGGTGCCGTCGTCGTTCATGAGATAGATGTCGTCCTGCCCGCCTTGACGGTCGCTCACGAACGCGATCTGGTCGGGGCTCCTGACGGTGCCGGTCCCGTCGCCCGCCCAACGGTTCAGCGTGAGGAGTGCGACTGCGCAGACGGCGAACAGAGGCTTCATGGGTTCCTCCTCCTGGTGGCCGCGCGGCTGCTGTTTTTCTAGGGAGTGACGTCGAACACCTTCGCGTCGGTGAACAACCGGAACAGCTCGAGGTCGAGCTGGCCGGCTTTGACCTCCTGGGTGAGGATGTCGAGGGCGCGGTCGCGCGGCACGGCGCGCTTGTAGGGACGGTCCTGGGCCGTCAACGCGTCGTAGATGTCGCTGATCGTCATCATCCGCGTCTGGATTGGAATCGCCTCGCCGGTGACGTGCCGCGGGTAGCCGTGCCCGTCCATCTTCTCGTGGTGCCCGTACGCGATGAGGGGAATCTGCTGCAGCTCGCGCGTCCACGGGATGCGCTGCAGGAAGTTGTAGGTGTGGGTGACGTGGCTCTCGATCTCGAGCCGCTCCTGCTCGTCGAGACTCCCCTTGGGAATCGTGAGGTAGCGGACCTCCTCTTCGGAGAGCAGCGGCTGGAACTCCCCATCGGGGTCGGCGTAGGTGCGCCGGGCCAGGCCCTCCAGATCGTTGCGGCTCGCCTCCGGCAGCAGACTCGGCTCGTTGGCCTCCAGCACGACGCTCAGGAAGCGGTCCAGATCCTTGAGCTGCCCCTCCAGCGCGCCTTCGAGCTCGCGGCGCCGGACCTCGTACCCTTTCTTGCCGTGCGTCTCGAGGAATTCGGCGCGCCGTTGCCAGAAATCGCGCTCGCAGGTGCGGCGCACGAACGCGTGGCGCTGCCGGATCAGGGCCAGCTGATGCGGGTAGAGCTTCTTCGCCTTAACGAGCACCTGCTCGCGCACGCCGACCTTGCCGAAATCGTGCAGCAGGGCCGCATAGCGGATCTCACGGACCTGCTCGCGCGTGAAGCGCACGTTGCGGTAGGCGCCGTCACCCGCCCGGTCCACTGTCTCGGCGAGGCCGACGGTCATCCCCGCCACGCGCCCGCTGTGGCCGTAGGTGGTGGGATCGCGCTGCTCGATCGCGTGCACTGCCGCCAGCACGAATCCCTCGAACAGGCGCTCGATGTCCTCGTACAGACGGCTGTTTTCGATCGCGACGGCCGCCTGACCGGCCAGCGCCGTCACCAGCTCGACGGTGCGCTTGGAGTACGGGACGACCTGGGCCTCGACGTCGGCCGCCGTGGCCAGCACGGCGTCGAAGTTCCGCTTGCGGTTGATCAGCTGGAGGACGCCGATGACCTGGTCCTTATGATCCTTCATCGGAATCACCAGCATCGACTTCGTGCGGTAGCCCCAGCGCTCGTCGAACGAGCGGTTGATGGTGTACTCGACGTCGGGCGGCAAGAAGTACGCGTCGTCGATGACGAGGGGCTCGCCCGTCACGGCGCAATACCCGGCCAGGCTGGTCCGGTCGACGGCGATGGTGAACTCGACGAACGGCGCTTCCGGCTTGGAGAACGTCTGCGCGAGCCGGAACCGGAGCCGTTTCTGCCCCTGGTCATTGATCTCGACCAGGTACAGGCTGCCGGCGTCGGACTGCGTGATGCGCCGCGCCTGCGTGAGGATCAGGTCGAGCAGGGTCTTCAAGTCGCGCTAGGTGCCGAGCGCGACGCCGATGCGCGTCAGCTCGCCGATTTCGCGCGCGCGGTGCGCCGCCTCCCCCCGGGCGCGGGCCGTCTCGGCCCGGGCCGCCGCCTCGCGGAATCCCGCGCGGACCGCGATCAGCAATCGCCGCGACGTCTGCGGGTAGGTGAGAAACCCGTTGAGGAACTCGATCGGCAACCCCGCCGGCGCGTCGGTCTCACCGTCGCGACCGAGCGCGACGATCGCGCCACCGGCGTCCACGAACGATCGCATCACGTCCACGGGGAACACCGACCGGCTGTCTCCGTCGAGCAGGAACACCGTCGGCCGGTCGTCGGCCACGGCGAGGTCGCGTGGCTGGCGCACGAGGCGCGCCTCGACCTGTGAGGTCTCGAGCGCCGGCGCCACCACGTCCGGCTGCCACTGCGAGGAGTGCAGCAGCAGGTATCTCACGGCTTGGCGCTCACCCGCGTGGTGTCGCGGTGCGCCGTGTCGCGCAGCAGGGGCTTGACCCCCGTGAGCATTCGGTACGGGCGGCTAAGAGCGCTGCACCCGCTGGAGAGCGTCGTGAGCCTCCGCGTATTCGGGGAAGATCGTCAGCGCGCGGTTGAACATCTCCACCGCCTTCTCCTTCTGGCCGCGGTCCTGATAGAGCAGCGCGCGCGAGTAGTAGGTCACCGCTTCGGTCGGCACCTGCCGGCTCATGCGCTGGTCGGCCGCCTGGCGGGGGAGCGCCGGCAGGTTCGCGTCCTTCATCAGGCGCGCCGCCACGTTGCGGATGATGTCGTACAGGTGGTCGCGCTGCATCCGCTCCGATTCGGTCTTGACGACCTCGCTCGTCTCGGTGTTGATGAGCCGCACGTCGACGCGGAAGTCCCCGTAGAAGTCCACGAAGGTGCCCATCACCATGTACCGGGCGCCGACCAGCTTCCCGATCTTGGCCGCCGTCTGGGCGTCCACGCGGCCCTGCGCGCCGAGGTTCTGCTCCTCGAGCAGCCGTTGAATCTCCTCGCGCTCCACCACGCGCGCCGCCGGGTTTTGCGACAGCTCGGAGATCATCATCCCCGCGATGCCGCGCTCGAGCGCCTCGAAGTCTTCTTTCCCCTGGCCGTAGGAGCCGCCGTTGTTGAAGGGCAGCACCGCGAGACCGGGACGGGTATCCTGGCCGCGCTGCTGGGCCACCATCAGAACGGGAATGAAGCTCAGCACCCCTACGATCGAACGCGCTCGCATACGTGCTCCTCGGGTCACAGGGTCAGTTGCATGCCTTCCTGCGCGGCCGCTACGTCGAGCGGCCGGCCGCGGCTCTGCGCGTAGCGACGCGCCGCCGCGACCAGCTCATCCATCGCCTCGTCGGCGTGCTCGGGCTCGTGATGGAACAGCACCAGCCGCTTCACGCCCGCTTCCTGGGCCAGCGTCACCGCTTCCTCGTACGTCGAGTGGCCCCAGCCACGGTGCGTTTCCAGCTCGGCCGGTGTGTACATCGCGTCGTGGATCAGCAGGTCCGCGCCCTGCAGGAACGCCACGAAGTCGCGCCGCCAGGTGGGGGGCGTGTCGTAGTGCCCGCCCGGCCCCAGCTCGTTGTCCGTTACGTACGCCATGCTCGGCCCGCCCTTGCCCGGCGTCAGCCGATAACCCAGCGTCGTCCCGGGGTGCCGCAGCTTTATCGTCCGGACCCGGAACTCGCCCAGCGAGAACTCCGCCGGCTCGAGCTGCTGCACCGTCAGCTCCGCCGACAGCGCGTCGAGCGGCACCGGAAAGACCGCCGGATCCATCTGCTGGCGCAGGATCGCCTCGAGCGAGGCCGTGCCTTGGCGTGTTCCCCAGATGCGCACGGCGTTCCCCGGGGCGAAGAACGGCTTGAAGTGCGGCAGCCCCTGAATGTGATCCCAGTGGGCGTGCGACAGCAGGATCTCCACCTTCACCGCACCGTTCTGCTTTTCGACCAGCTGTACGCCCAACGCCCGGATCCCCGTGCCGGCGTCCAGAATGACCAGTTGCCCCCGGGCACCCTCAACAGCGACACACGGCGTATTGCCACCGTAGCGCGCGGTGTGGGCCCCGGGAGTGGGAATGCTACCCCTCGTCCCCCAGAAGGTCACCGTGTAGGCCATGCGTTCGGGCACGCCGTTGACTCGGGCTAAGTTACTGAGAATCGGGCACGTAGAACAAGCTGAGCCCTCACCCGCACTCCGTGACGCGTCTCACGAGCGCCCCGCCGCCTGCTCCAGGGCGCTCCGGTCACGGAGCACGATGTCCTTGCGGCTCACGTCGATCAGCCCCTTGTCCACGAACTCCCGCATCGTGCGCGACACGGTCTCACGGGAGGAGCCGATCATCTGCGCGATGGTATGGTGGGTCAGACGGCGGGTGATGCGCTGGCCGTCGGTCTCGTCGGCCAGGTCCAGCAACAACTGGGCGACGCGCCCGTGCACGTCGAGCAGGACGAGGCTCCCGACCTTCTCGTCCACGCGCCGCAGGCGCCGGGACAGCTCCCGCAGGAGCGACAGCGCGATCCCGGGGGTGTGCATCAGGATGCCCGTGAAATCCTCGCGGCGCAGCACGATGAGCGTGCTGTCCTCCATCGCGATGACGTGGGCCGAGCGCGGTTCGTCGTCGATCAACGCCATTTCCCCGAAGAACTCGCCCTCGCCCAGGACCGAGAGGATGACCTCGCGGCCGTCTTCGCCGATCAGCACGACTTTCACCTGGCCCGCGGCGACGACATACAGGGCGTCGCCGGGATCGTCCTCGAACAGGATGACGGAGTTCTTGGGGTAGCTGCGCTCGCGGGCGACGTCGACCACCCGCTGCAAGTCGGCGGGGGCAAGCTGGCTGAACAGCGGGACTTTCTGCAGAACAACGGCTGCCGACACGCGTAGTTTCCCCTCGAGTCCCCGGGGTGGAACGGGACGGGCAAGCTTACGTGCCGGGGGGGCTGGTGTCAATTCGGGGCGCGGCCCGCGTCTTGCCGCCAACTTCCGGCGCCAGTTATATTTCCGCACTTGGTATCGTTCGACTTTCAGTCAAGGATGCGAGCAGTGAAACCCGGGATTCACCCCAATTATCAGCGGGCCACCGTCCAGTGCGCGTGCGGTAACAACTTCGTGACGCGCTCCACCGTGCCCGTGATTCACGTCGAGATTTGCGCTCGGTGCCACCCCTACTTCACCGGCAAGCAGAAGCTGGTGGACACCGCCGGGCGCGTGGAGCGGTTCCGCCAGAAGTACGGGGCAGGCCAGGGCACCAAAGGGACCTGACCCGTGGAGGCCCGACTCCGCCAGGCGCTCGCGCGGGCGGAGGAGGTCGCCCGACAGCTGGCCGACCCCGACACCGCGCGGAATCCGGCCAAGCTGAAGCAGCTGGGCCGCGAGCACGCGCGGCTCGACGCCATCCGCCAGACGCATCAGAAGCTCGAGCGGCTCGAGGCCGAGCTGGCCCAGGCGCGCGAGGTGCTCCATGATAAGGACCCCGAGCTGTCACAGCTCGCCCGGGCCGACGTCGAGCGCTTGCGCCCCGAGATCGAGCCCCTCCAGACGCACCTCACCGAGCTCCTCACGCCAACGGACCCCCTGGACGACCGCGATGCCATCGTGGAGATCCGCGCCGGCACCGGCGGCGACGAAGCCGCCCTGTTCGCGGCCGACCTGTTCCGCATGTACACCCGGTTTTGCGAACGGCGCGGTTGGAAGGTGGAGATCCTCGCCTTCTCCGAGGGGACGCTCGGCGGGGTGAAGGAAGCCATCTTCGCGGTGCGAGGGCCCAAGGCGTACGGCACGTTGCGGTACGAATCCGGCGTCCATCGCGTGCAACGCGTCCCGGTGACCGAGCAGCAGGGTCGCGTTCACACGTCCGCCGCCACGGTCGCCGTGCTCCCCGAGGCCGAGGACGTGGACGTCAAGATCGAAGACAAGGATCTGCGGATCGACGTGTTCCGTTCGGGGGGCCCGGGCGGGCAGAGCGTCAACACGACCGACAGCGCCGTGCGCGTCACCCACCTGCCGACGGGCCTCGAGGTGAAGTGCCAGGATCAAAAGTCCCAGCTCCAGAACAAGATCAAGGCGCTCGAAATCCTGCGCTCGCGCCTGCTCGACCGAATGGTCGCGGAGCAAGAGGCGGCGCGCGCGCGCGAACGACGCGCCCAGGTCGGCACGGGCGACCGGTCGCAAAAGGTGCGCACGTACAACTTTCCGCAGAATCGGGTGACTGACCACCGCATTCATTACAGCGCTCATGACCTGGCCGAGGTGATGAACGGCAAACTCGACGACCTGATCGCCGCGCTGAAGGTCGCGGGTGACAACGAACGCCTCAGTGCCTGACCGGCGGTCAAGCAGCAACCGCGGCGGTCAAGAGACAACGACGGCGGTCTGGGCGGCCGTGTTGGGTCTGACGCCTGGTGAAGCCTGGCTGCGGCGCGACGACCCGAAGCCACCCGCGATGGTCGAGAGATTCGAAGCCGCGATTGCCCAGCTGGACCGTGGCGCCCCGTTTGCGTACGCCGTGGGGCGGGTGAGCTTCCGATCGCTCGACCTGGCGATCGATCCGCGCGCCCTCATCCCGCGGCCCGAGACGGAGGGGCTGGTGGATCTGGTGCTCGGGGCTCGGGGCCTGGGGCCTGGGGGTGTCGCGGGCGACATCGGCACCGGGTGTGGGTGTATCGCGCTGTCCCTGGCGGTCGAGGGGCAGTTCCACCGCGTGATCGCGGTGGAGCGCTCGCCGGAGGCGGCGGCCCTGGCGCGGGAGAATGTGGCGTTGGTACAACCCCGCACGCCGGTCGAGATTCGTGAGGGGGACTTGCTGCAACCGTTGGCGGGAGAGCGCTGTCGCGTTATCGTGTCGAACCCGCCCTACCTCACCGAGGCCGAGTTCGTGGCGCTGGCGCCGTCGGTGAAGCAGTTCGAGCCGCGGCAGGCTCTGGTGAGCGGTGCCGATGGCCTCGATGCGACGCGGGCGCTGTTCGCCGGCGCGGCGGCCCTGCTCGAGCCCGGAGGAGTGCTGGCGTTGGAGATCGACGAGCGGCGCGGCGACGCGGTGCGCGCGCTGGCCCACAGGTACCGGTGGGCGCGGATCGAGATTCACAACGACCTGTTCGGCCGGCCACGGTATGCGCTGGCGTTTCCCCGGGAGGCGGAGTGATCGAGGACAAGGCGGAGGAGTTGGGCCGGGTGCTGGGCCAGACCGAAGAATACAAGGCGCTGCGGCGCGCGAGCGAGCGGCTG
>WNGE01009787.1_pt1 | contig 10043 bp, 8 predicted proteins | sample 5400651 | NCBI WGS metagenome assembly WNGE01 (sample SAMN13153370, study PRJNA577476) | soil metagenome | isolation source: 60 cm soil or saprolite under grassland replicate 2 | place: USA:California | collected 2016-06-15 | reverse complement strand
CCGGAGGTGCTGACGCGCGCCGACGCGATCCTTGTGCCCGGAGGTTTCGGCCGCCGCGGAGTCGAAGGGATGATGAAGGCCATCCAGTACGCTCGCGAGAAGAAGGTGCCGTTCTTCGGCATCTGTCTCGGTCTCCAGGCCGCGGTCATCGAGTACGCGCGGCACGTCGCGGCGCTCGAAGGCGCCAACTCCACCGAGTTCGAGGAGGAGCCCCGGCACAAGGTCATCTTCAAGCTGCGCGACTTGATCGGCGTCGAGGCGCTGGGCGGCACGATGCGCCTCGGCAAGTACCCGTGCGAGCTTGCCCCCGGCTCGATCGCGGCGCGAGCCTACGGCGAGAGCCCGATCTCCGAGCGACATCGCCACCGTTACGAGGTGAACCAGGAGTATTTGCCGGTGTTGAAAGACGCGGGGATGTCGTTCACCGGAATGTCCCCGGACCGCAAGTTCGTGGAGATCATCGAGCTGCACGAGGACCATCCCTGGTTTCTCGGCTGCCAGTTCCATCCGGAATTGAAATCCAAGCCTTTCGCCTGCCACCCGCTCTTCAAGGATTTCATCCGAGCCGCGCGCGCGCACCGAGCCGCCAGCGTCGAGCGGGTCGAGACAGCGAGAGTCCTCGCCGACCGGCACGAGGAGATGGCCTGAGCGAAGTCAATCCCCCAAAGATCTCGATCGCTCCGGGCTACGCCATCGGCGCCGGGCAGCCGCCTCTTTTCTTCGCCGGGCCTTGCGTCATCGAGTCGCGGCAGCACGCCCTCGCGATGGCCGCGCGGATCCGGGCGGTCTCCAAGGAGACGGGGGCCTCGATCATCTACAAGTCTTCCTTCGACAAGGCCAACCGCTCCTCCAAGGACTCCTTCCGCGGACCGGGTCTGGAGGAAGGGCTCGACATTCTCGCCGAAGTCAGAGAGAAAACCGGTCTGCCGCTTCTCTCCGACATCCATGAGCCTTCGCAGGCCGAGCCCGCAGCGCGGGTCCTCGACGTTCTGCAGATTCCCGCGTTCCTCTCCCGGCAGACCGACCTTCTGACCGCGGCCGCGCGGACGGGCAGGCCGATCAATGTCAAGAAGGGACAGTTTCTCGCGCCCGACGACATCGAGCGGGTGGTCGAGAAATGCCGCGCGGCGGGAAACGACAAGGTGCTTCTGTGCGAGCGTGGGACTTCCTTCGGGTATCACAACCTCGTCGTCGACATGCGCTCCTTCCCGATGATGCGGCGATGGGGCTGCCCCATCGTGTACGACGTGACGCACTCGATGCAGCTTCCCGGAGGAGGCAAGGAGACGGGAGGCCTCAAGCAGTATGCGCCGATCCTCGCCCGCGCGGCCGCCGCCACCGGATGCGTGGACGGCTTCTTCCTGGAAGTCCACGACGACCCGGATCGGGCGCTCTCGGACAGCTCGACGCAACTCGACATCGCGACGCTGCCGGAGGTCATCCGCTCAATCCTCGCCATCGTCGCCGCCGCGAAGGCCCCAACGACCAGACGCTGACGGAAGGCGGTCGATTTTCGGTTACGCGGCCCGGTCGCGGCGCGAGGAGTCTCCCAGGGGGGAGGAGCCTCGCGCCGCGGGAGCGGAGCGCTGGAGCTGGTGAGCCCGAAGGGCGAAACCCAAGCGTAGGCGCGGAGCGACGGTCAGGCGTCGCCGGCGCCGGCGATGCGGTTTCTTCCCTTGGATTTGGCGGCGTAGAGGGCGGCGTCGGCGCGTTCGCGCCAGCGGCTGGCGTCCGTGCCGGGCTCCAGGACCGCCACGCCGGCGGAGAAAGTCGCGTGAAAACGGGATCCGTCGGTCGCGACCTGATCGAGAGCGAAGAACTCTTCACGAATGCGCTCGAGAAGGCGCACGGCCTGCTTCTCCCCGATGTTCTCAATGATGGCCGCGAACTCGTCGCCGCCCAGCCTGCCGAGATGGTCGGATTGCCGGAGACGCTGGCGCAGAAGTCCCGCGAGCGAGCGGAGCACCGTGTCCCCCACCGGATGGCCGAAACGGTCGTTGAGAGACTTGAAGCCGTCCAGATCGAGGACCACCATCGCCACCGGCGTCCCGGGATTGCGAGCCTTTTCCGAGATCACGGCCCGCGCCCGCTCGAGGAAAGCGGTGAGCGTCAGCAGGCGGGTCAGCCCGTCTCGCTCGAGGAGGTTCTTCAGGAAGCGTGCCCTCTCGATCCTCGCCGCCGCAGCGGAGAGAAGAAGCCCGGGCACCACCGGCTTGACGAGGTAATCGTCGCCGCCGGCCCTCATCGACTCGATCTGGGATTCGATGTGGCTCTTCGTCGTCAGGAAGAGAATCGGCAGCGTCGCGTGGGCCTCCTGCTGGCGGATGTAGCGCGCGAGAGAATAACCGTCGTCGCCGGGAAGCTGAATGTCCAGCAGAACCAGGTCCGGGCGAAAGCCCGACAGCTCGGCCTCGAGATTCTTCGAGTCGGCGCAAATCCTGACGCGGTAGCCCGCGGACTCCAGCACCGCGCGGACGAAGGCCGCCTGATCCGGGTCATCCTCGACGGAGAGAACGCGCGGCGCCTCCGTGCGGCCCCTCTCCAGCAGATGCTCGAGCCGGCGCATCAGCTCTTCCATGCGCAACGGCTTGTCGAAGTATCCATCGGCGCCGCAATGGATCGCGTCCACACGGTTGACGAAGGCCGACGGCCCACCCACCATCAGGATCGCGAGAGATTCTCCCCCCGGCAGGCTCCGGACGTTCTCGACCAACTCCGACCCGGAGCCGTCCGGCAGCCGCACGTCCACGATCAGCCCGTCGGGCATCCGCCTCGAAAGCTCGGCCGCCGCTTCCTCGCGGCTGCCGGCCCCGCGCGCGGACATGCTGTCGCGGGTGGCAAGGCGTTCGAGCGAGGCGCGGACTTCGGGATCGGAATCGACGACGAGAATGTCGAAAGGCTCCCGAACCCCTGCGGGGATCGCCGCGCCCGGCGGCTCCAGAACCGGCTCGCCGCGCAACTCCCGGCGCAGAGACTCGAGGAGCGACTTCCAGCGCTCCCGGTCCCGGGCCTGCGGCTGGACTTTCTCCTTCAGCAGAGTGTCGCAGAGCCTTTGCCCTTCGGCGCCCAGCGTACTGACTCGGGGAAAGCCGTAGGTCGAGCCCGCTCCCGAGAATCCGTGAAACTGGATCATCAGGTCGCGCAGGGCCCGCGCGTCCGCCGGATCGGCTTCCAGAAGGACGACCAGTTCCTCGATGCGCGCGAGCCTGTCGTCTGAGCCGCGCACGAACTGCTCGCGGAGATCGCGGAGAGCATCTTCGAACGACACCTCAGCCCTCCGGCCATCCCGGAGATGGTCCACCTCGATGACTCGTCAATATCTCGATAGCGGCAAAGATGGACTCGGGAATCGGGACGCGCAATGAGGGAATCCCCTCATTCTTCATCGGGCGGGCCCGCATCCAGCAGCTCCCGCAACAGTCGCGGCAGGGCCATCGGGTCGAAAGGCTTGATCAACACTCCGCTCGCCCCCAGCGCCCGCAGGTGGTCTACCTCGGCGGACATCGCCTTGGCAGTCAAGAAAACGACGGGGATCGCCGATGTTTCCGGATCACTTCGGAGCGCCTGAAACGTCGCCGGGCCGTCCAGGCCCGGCATCATCATATCGAGCAGGATGACGTCGGGGCGGTCTTCGCGAGCCATGCGGATCCCCTCGGAGCCGCCGCTCGCCTGCGCGACCTCCATCCCGCCGACTCCGGAAAGCGACAGCGCCGCGATCCGCCGGATGTCGGCTTCATCGTCAACGAGCAGAACCTTCACGCTTCTGTGACGAGGCTGGCAGTCTGGCCGACCATTTCGCGAACCACCGCGCAGAACTCCTCGTCGGTGGAACGCGTCTTCGTCAGAAACCGGGTCGGACCGAGCTTGAGCCGATCCCGCTGCTGGAACGTCAGGTCGTGCACGGTGTAGACGAGGACGGGAAGCCCGGCCAGACGCGGCTCGCCCCGGAGCGCCTCGACGACGTCGAAGCCGTCTCCCCGGGGCAGCGACACGTCCAGGACGATCAAGCTCGGCGGCCGGACGCGCGTGAGCGCGATCGCCTGTTCTCCCGTCGTGGCCCGCCGAACTCGCAGTCCTGCCTCCAGCAGCTGGCGCTCCAAAACATCCAGCAAAGCCAGGTCGTCTTCCACGATCAGGACCTCGGGCCGGCCGGCGGGAGACGCGGCTTCACCCCATGGCAGGAGAGAGCTTCGCTCCTGAGCGCGGGGAGAATCCGGAAGCCGAAACCAGAAAACGCTGCCCTTTCCTTCCTCGCTCTCGACGCCGATCGAGCCGCCATGCTGCTCGATGATCGCCTTGCAAATGGCCAGACCCAGCCCCGACCCCCCCTTCTGGCGCGCGTCCGAAGCCTCGACCTGGCGGAAGCGCTCGAAGATCTTCTCGCGAAACGAGGGAGGGATCCCGCGGCCCCGGTCGCGGACTCGCACCCGCGACCACCCGTCCTCCTGTGACGCCGAGAGGCGGACCACGCTGCCGCGGGGAGAGAACTTCACCGCGTTGGACAGGAGGTTGACGAGGACCTGCACGACCCGGTCGCCGTCCGCCCAGACCTGTGCCGCCGTGGGCGACGTCGCGAGGGTCACTCCCTCCTGGTCCGCAAATGGCCGCACGGCCTCCAGCGAGCGCGCAAAGACCGAATCGAGCGCGACCGTCTCTAAGTTCATCTCCAGCCGGCCGCTGTCGAACCTGTCGAGATCCAGAATGTCGTTGATCAGCCGGACCAGCCGCAGGACATTGCGCTCGGCAACGGCAATCACTTCCGCGGCTTGCGGAGGAAGGTCTCCCAAAACGCCTCCGGCGAGCAGTCCGAGGGAGCCCCGGATCGAGGTCAGCGGAGTGCGCAACTCGTGGCTCACGGTCGAGACGAACTCCTTCTTGAGACGCTCGACCTCACGCCTCTCCGAGATGTCGCGGATGCTGCCGCCGAACCGGCGCCCCTCCGCGGTCCGGAACTCGAAGAGCGAAAGCTCGAAGGGAAAGACCTCGCCATTCTTGCGGCGCCCCTCCCATTCCGTGACGCGGCCGAGCGCGCGCCGATGCGCCTCGCGCAGGAAGACGTGCGGCTCCTGTGTTATGGACTCAGGAAAGAGCCTCGCGAGCGGCCGCCCCACGAGCTCCTCCGCCTTGTAGCCGAAGATCCGTTCGGCGGCCGGGTTCATCGCCCTGATCACGCTCTTCTCGTCCACGATGATCAGGGCTTCCATCATGTGGTTCACGACGGCGCGCGTGCGGGACTCGTTCTGCCTCAAGGCCTCGGAGGCGCGGGCGCGGTCGATCCCCAGAGCGATCTCGTCGGCGACCGACGCCAGCGCGTGCAGAGCCGTTTCCGTCAGCGGACGCGTCGCGAACATGCCCATGACGCCGACCAGGCTGTCCTCCACGATCAACGGGTATCCCGCGAAGGCGACCATCCCTTCCCGCCGAGCCCAGTCCTTGTCGTCTTCGCGCTCCTGTCCCAACGTCAGGTCCAGGAGGGCCGGCCGCCGGTCCCGCGCGATCTGGCCGACGCGGAACTCCCCGACGGGAACGCGGGCGTCAGGCCCGAAGAGCGGCCGGTGGGCCCAGGCGCTCCCCTGCAATTCGAGGATCTTCTCCCCCTCGCCAAGGGTCCAGATCGACGCCATCGCCGCTCCCAGGTGACGCACCATCGCCTCGGTGCATTGCCGAAGAGCGGTCGGCAACGACTCCGCCTTGGTCAGAGCGGCGCCGACGTCGGCGGCGAAGAGCCCTTGATTCGCGCGCTCGAGCAACTCCGCCTCGGTCCTCTTGCGCACCCCGATGTCCCGGAAGGCGACAACGGCGCCGACGATCCCGCCGTCGCGCCGGAAGGGAGAAGAAACGTATTCCACCGGAAAGACCGTCCCGTCGCGGCGCGTGAACACCTCTTCCGTGCTGTGCGACTTCTCCCCCGACCTCAGAACGCCGAGCAAGTGGCACTCGGAAGCCGGGACCGCCGTTCCGTCGCGCGTCTCGAAATGGATCGTGTCGTGCATGTCTTTGCCCAGGAGATCTTCTTCCTTCCAACCGAGCATGGCCTGCGCGGCCGGGTTCATGAAGGTCAAGCGGCCTTCGCGGTCGAGCGCGTAGACTCCTTCCCCGAGGTTGTCGGTGATCGCCGCCGTGAAGAAGAGTTGCTGGCGCATCCGTTCGGCGCTCCGGACCCTGTCGGCCGCCTCCCGGCTCATCGTGTGATAGACGGCGAAAAGAAGGGCGAACTGGAGGAGGGCACCCGCCGCGAGGACAAGCAGAGTCAAGTGTTGCGTGCTGCGCGCTACGATGAACAAGGCCGCGAGAACACCGAAGGCCAGCGCGAATCCGACGACGGCCCCTGCCTTCAACGACCAGGCCCTCATCGGGCTCGCCGGCATCATCCGAGGCTGTCGCGAGCTTCCGACGCTCCCCCACCGAGGTGCTTCTGCAGGACCGCGCGAAGCTCTTCGAACTCGAGCGGCTTGGACAGGTAGTCGTCGGCGTGGAATTCTCGAAACGCTTCGGACCGGTAACGCGCCGCCGTGTAGACTGCGGTCATGATGACTACCTTCAACCTGGAAGTGGCGGGATTGCTCTTCAAGCGCCGGCACATTTCCCGCCCGTCCAGTCTCGGCATGAAGGCGTCGGCCAGGACGAGATCCGGCTGGTACTGGCTCGCCAGATCCAGACCCTCCAGGCCGTCGCGGGCGAGGATGGCTCCGTAGCCGAGCTTGCCCAACGCCAAGAGTGCGACGCGCTGGATGTCCGGCTCGTCGTCCACGACGAGGACCAGCGGACGCGTGGCGGTTGCCGGCGGCGAGTTCGGGGGCGGATCGAAAACCTTGCGGCGGTCGGCCATCGCCCGGTCCCACACGGTCTGCGGGGCTTTCTCCCAGAAATTCTGCTTGTAGGCGGTACTCGCCTTGCAAAAACAACTCCCGCAGGCGGGACAGACGAGAGTCCGCTTGCTCGCCAGACAGCCGCACCAGGGGCTGGCGAGGGCGTCGAACGGCGCCTCGCAGGCGAAACAGGGGACGACGTACGTGTCGGCCTGAGGCCGGGTTTCAGAATCCATCGGGGATTACTTGTATTCTACCCGACAGAGGCCGCCGTCACAATGTCAGGACGGCTCGCGACCTCCGGTACTCTTTTCAGCCGTTGCGAGCGTCTTCTCCCTCCCGGCGCGAGAGGGCGGGGGGAGGGGCATCATCCTGCGCCGGCCGGCCGGATCGCAATCAGGGGCTCCTCTTCCACACCGTAACCCGCCGCCACCCAGCCGTCAAGACCTCCGGCGAGCGGCCGCACCAGGGTGAACCCCCTTTCCATCAGCGCGCGGGCCACACGGGCCGCCGAGGCTTCGTTGGGTCAGGTGCAGTAGAGGATGATCTCCCGGTCCTGGGGCAACCCGGCGAGCTTCTCGGGGATATCGGAGAGCGCGAGCAGCCTCGCTCCCGGGATGCGGCGCGGATCGGCCAGGAGGGCACCTTGCGTTCGGACGTCCAGGACGACCGGGTCGCGCCCCTCGTCCATCAGGCGGCGCAGCTCCGCGGGCGAAATGCGGGCCATGCGCAGCATCTTGTAGAAGCGCCGCCGCTGCCACCACTTGACCGCGACGAAGAGGAGAAGCGCGACGCCGAGAATGACGAGCGCCCGGCTTCCGATCCCCGTCAGGAACTCGAGAGCGCCGTCGATCGCCCGGTGAAACGCCATCCCGGCGGCGACGCCGGCTCCCGCCCAGACGAGCGCGCCCGCGCCGTCGTAGAGGAGAAAAGGGAGAAACCGTGCGTTGATGGCGCCGGCCAGCGGGGGCGCCACGGTCGAAAAGCCGGGAACGAACTTCGCGACCACAAGCGAGGGCATTCCCCACTTCTCGAAGATCGACGTCGTTTTCCGCACGCAGGAATCGGGCGAAAGCGAGACGCGGCAAAGCGTCTTCAGAATCCTGAAGCCGTGACGCCGCCCGAGCGCGTACCAGAGCGTGTCCGCGATGACCGAGGCGAGGACCGCGACGAGCAGAACGCGAGGGACGGAAAGGTCCCGCTCGACGGCCAGGGCGCCGGCGACCACGAGGACGGGGATTGCGGGGATGGGCAGGCCCATCTGCTCCAAGAGGACGTTGATGAAGATGACCGAAAGCCCGTATTTCGAGACGTAGAACGCTAGCTGTTGCATGAACGCCGAATCATCTTATCGCTCGTTAACACTCTTCTCCTTGGAATCGTCTCTCTGCGGGAGGCCTTGACTCTGAACTCCCGACTCTCGACCCTCGACGCTCGACTCTGCGCCCTTGACCTGCCCCTGCGGATCAGGCAGCGTCAGACGGTGACGAAGGCCTCCGGAGCCGAGACTCGCGACGAGACGCGCTGGGCCGAGGCTGCCCGCCGGGGCGACCGGGGAGCCTTTGAGCGGCTGTACGAGCGCTACGCGGGGTTGGTTCACGGAATCCTCCTCGCTCGCGTCCCCCGGTTGGAAATCGAAGACCTGGTCCAGGAGGTCTTCCTGACGGTGTACCGTCGATTGACCACCCTTCGGGACCCGGCGGCGTTCCCAGGATGGATCGCCATGATCGCCCGCAACCACGCGACCGACCACATGCGCCGCACCCCCAGGACCGAGGACCTGCCCGAAGACCTGCCGTCCGAAGATCCTCCCGAATTAGAGGCGAAGGCGATCCTCGAAACTGTCCGCTCCCTGCCGGAGGCTTACCGCGAGACGCTGATCCTGCGTCTCGTCGAGGGCATGACGGGGCCGGAGATCGCGGCCCGCACGGGTCTCACTCCCGGGTCGGTGCGCGTCAATCTGCACCGGGGAATGGCGCGGCTGCGAGAGAAACTCGACAGGAGAGAAATCCATGGATGATAGTTACCTCTGGGATAGAAGCGGCCCCGTCGATCCGGATGTCGAGCGCCTGGAGAGGCAGCTCGGCCGTTTCCGGAACGGCCGACGCGCCTTCCGGCTCCCGGGGCCGCGGCGTCCTTCGGTGCGGCCGATTCTCGCGGCGGCGGCGGTCCTTCTCACCGCGGCCGTGATTTTCTTGGTAGCGAGCTCGGGCGCCGCGCCCGAGTGGCAAGTGGAAAGCCTCCAGGGAACGCCGTTCGTCGGCTCGAGGTCCATCACGCAGGCGGCCACGACCCTTCCCGTCGGACAGAGCGTCGTGACGGACGGCTCTTCGCGGGCGAAGCTCGGCATCGGGAGGATCGCCGAGATCTCCATGGGACCGAACTCGCGAGTTCGGCTCGTGCGTTCGCGCCCGATCGAACAGCGTCTCGCGCTCGACCACGGCAGGATCTCGGCAAAGATCTGGGCGCCTCCGCGGCTCTTCCTCATCCAGACTTCATCCGCCCTCGCCGTGGACCTGGGGTGCGCGTACACGCTCGAGGTGGACGACTCGGGGGACGGCATCCTGCGCGTCGAGACCGGCTGGGTGAGCTTCGAGCGGGACGGCAGAGAATCGATCGTTCCGGCCGGCGCCGTCTGCGCGACGCGGCCGTCGGCGGGCCCGGGGACGCCGTACTACGAGGACGCGACGCCCGAATTCCGCCGCGCTCTCGAGAGCCTGGACTTTGATTCGGGAGCGGGCGCCCTCTCGACGATTCTGGCCGGCGCCCGCAAACGCGACGGCATGACGCTCTGGCATCTTCTCGAACGGACCCGGGGGGCGGACCGGGAGAGGGTCTACGAGCGCCTGGCTCGGCTGATCCCTCCGCCTCCCGGAGCCACCAGGGAAGGCGTCCTTCGCGGCGAGGAGCGGGCACTGGAATCGTGGCGGCGGGCGCTGCCGGGAATGCCCATTCTTCCGAGAGGAACCTTCTTGTCTTTATGGCGCAGACTCTGGTTTCGTCTGGCCGGAGCCTGACCACAGGCGGAGATCGCCGGTTAGCCTAACTTCTGCCGTCTCCCTCCGTCTAAAGAACAGGAATGGAGGGAAGCGATGCAGCCGCTGTCGCGCGGGCGAGAGCGGGCGATCGGGAAGCCTTCCGAACCCTGGTCGAGAGGCACAGCCGGGCCGTGTTCCGGCTGGCGTTCCGGATGACGGGAAACGAGGAGGACGCGGAAGACGTGGTTCAGGAAAC
>WNGE01021229.1_pt1 | contig 10044 bp, 5 predicted proteins | sample 5400651 | NCBI WGS metagenome assembly WNGE01 (sample SAMN13153370, study PRJNA577476) | soil metagenome | isolation source: 60 cm soil or saprolite under grassland replicate 2 | place: USA:California | collected 2016-06-15 | reverse complement strand
GTCGACCGGCTTCCCTGAGCTCGACCGGCTGACCTCCGGGCTGCAGGCCTCGAACCTCATCATCGTGGCCGCCAGGCCAGCGGTTGGGAAGTCGACACTCGGGCTGGATGTCGCCAGGCATGCCTCGGTGCGATCGGGCGTCCCGACGGTGGTGTTCTCCCTCGAGATGAGCAAGACCGAGTTGGTCCAGCGGCTCATGTGCGCCGAGTGCTCGGTCGACATGCAGCGCTTGCGCACCGGACGCATGGAGGACTCGGACTGGACCCGATTGACGCGCTCCCTCGGCAAGCTGGCCGAGGCTCCACTGTTCATCGACGACTCGGCGGCGCTCACCATGATGGAGCTGCGCGCCAAGTGCCGGCGGCTCAAGCAGCGCCACGGGCTCGGGCTCGTGATCGTCGACTACCTCCAGCTCATGCAGCCGAGCAAACGAGTGGAGAGCCGCCAGCAGGAGGTCAGCGAGATCTCTCGTGCACTGAAGCTGCTGGCAAAGGAACTGGCGGTCCCCGTGATTGCGATCTCGCAGCTCTCCCGCCAGACAGAGGCCCGGTCGGACAAGAAGCCGATGCTCTCCGACCTGCGTGAGTCGGGAGCCCTGGAGCAGGACGCGGACGTGGTCATGTTCATCTACCGCGAGGATCTCTACGACCCGGAGTCTCCTCGCAAGGGCGAAGCCGACCTGATCGTCGCCAAGCACCGGAACGGGCCCACCGACACCGTGACCGTCACGTTCCAGGGCCAGTACTCCCGCTTCGCCCCAATGGCGGCCCGAAGCCTCTGACCTGTAGGTTCCATGCTTCTCTGAACACTGTCGGAACAATCGGCGGTCGACCTGAACAATGGCTCCGGCCCCAGTGCGGGCGTCTCGCGCGATGGTCGACTCAAGGCTGTGGGGTGACGGAGCAGGGCCGCCCGCCAGCCGGTGGCTACGGCTTCAGGGAGGTCGTCGCGGCCGCCTGGGTGCCGGTGGGCGGCGGCCCTCCGACACGACCATTCGGATATCAGATCTTCGCCAAGGCTGCCGGAGAGACGGGCAGCGTTGTCGTCGGGTTGCTTGCCGTGGCCGCGTTCGTCGCATTGGTGGTTGGTCTGGTCGTCTGGTCGCGTCGTCGCTCGGGGCGTCAGATCGAGGCCGGTAAGCGTTCTGGGCAGCTCTTGGTGGAGATGGGCCTCGACTTTGCGTGCTTGCCGGGGGACTGGCCGACGATCGCACAAGAGACCCTGAATCCGATGCTGACATCTGGCCGGGGGCGTTTGCGTTGGCTGCCTGTTCGGGTCACAGCGAAGGGCGGCCACCTGGAGATCGACAAGCGGCGCAGCTTCTTGCTGGGGGCGCCATTCCAGGCAGAGGTGTCGACCGCTGAGATCACCGGGGTCACTGTCGGGCCGCCCCTTGCGGGCATAACGGGATCGGGCATCACGATCGCGCTGCGGGGTGGGGAGGAACCGCGTGGCCACGTTCCCGTCGGTGGCGAGTCCGCGGAGGATCTCGCAGCGCAACTACGCGCACTGATGGGTGGATGGTCCGGACGCGCCGCCGCTTGTGGGATTCGGGTGACGTCACCACCTCCGCCGAAACGGACGCCGCCGTGGCGCCCCTGGCTTCTCATGATGGCAACGTTTCCGTCGGTCGCGATCGCGAACGTCCCGCAAGACGGAGTAGCCGGGTACGGCGGGGCCTGGATGGCGGTGTTGTACACGGTGTGGCTGAACGTGCGAAGGCAGCTCGGCACAGATCTTGCCGCTGGCCTACCTGCCGTGGGCCGGAGGCTCCGTAGGGCGCGACCGTCCGGGCCGAGCCATCTGGTGATTGAGTTCAGGCCAGGGCAGCCTGTCCCAGTTGACGGCAGTAGGTGTCCCCAGTTCTGCCGGTAGGAGGTTGCCGATCTGGCCGTGCAGTCCGCGTGGAACCTACAACCGGTGGCGGTCCACCGCACCCGGAGGCGATCGGCGTTGCCTACCGCGATGCTGGAGGAGCGGCCGGCCCCAGACCCGAGAGAGCCGGCCTCTGGCAGGCAGGGCGCAAGCCCCGGTCTCCCCCTCGAGGGGGAGATACCCGCCCTATCCCTCTCAGGAACCATGCGCTGATTCCCGAGCGAGGCTGACGACCGGCGCCCCTCGGCGACCGTAGCGTGCAGCCAGGTTCCAATCCGAGCGCCGCACGCCTACAACTTCAGGAGGCCCCATGCCCCGCCGCGCCCAGGCTCCCCCGCCGATGTCTTCCGCGGACGGCCCCTCACCGAATGCCCCGGCATTGGGCTCACCCTCCCCGGACGCGTCCGTCCCAGACACGTCGGGATCGCCATCTCCGGGCTCGTCGGCCTCGGAGGCGCCTGGCTCACCGTTTGTGGGCTCGTCGGCCTCGGAGGCCCCGCGAGTATCCGTGCAAGGGTCGAGGGCGCCGCGGATCGCTGGGATCTCCGCGTTGCGGGCGCGGTCGGCGGGGATGCTGGAGCGCTGGCGCGGGGACGCGATGCTCGCGCTGCTGGGACTTGGGCTGGTCAAGCTGATCGCGCAGCTGGTGACGGCAGGTCGGTATGGGTTCCACAGGGACGAGCTGTACTACCTCGCCGCCGGGCGCCACCCGAGCTTCGGCTACGTCGACTACCCGCCGCTCACCGCGATGGTGGCCAGGCTGTCGACTCTGGTCTTCGGGCATTCGCTCGTGGGATTGCGGGTCTGGCCCGCCCTGGCCGGCGCCGTGATCGTGGTCCTGAGTGGGCTGATCGCGCGCGAACTGGCAGGAGGCCGGTTCGCCCAGGTCCTGGCCGCGCTGCTGGTGCTCTGCTCCCCCATGTTCCTCGGCGGCAACTCGATGCTCCAGACCGTCACCTTCGATCAGCTCATGTGGGCCATCTGCCTGTACCTGGTCGCACGGTTGCTCGCACGCGGAGGACCAGCTCGGCTTTGGCTGTCGGTGGGTATCGCTTTCGGAATCGGCCTCGAGACCAAGTACACGATCCTGGCGCTGGGCATGGGCCTGGCGGTTGGCCTCGTGCTGACGGGGCAGCGGCGCTGGCTCGTCACGCCTTGGCCCTGGCTGGCCGGGCTGATCGCCGCGGCGATGCTCGCTCCGAATCTCGCGTGGCAGGTGGCGCATGGTTGGCCCACGCTCGAATTCCTCGGCAACCACAATGCGGCCATGGCGGCCGAGAACCCGCCCACCCGCTTCCTCTCGGAGCAACTGCTGCTGATCGGGATCGCAGGGACGCCGCTGTTGATCGCCGGGCTCGTACACCTCCTGCGCCGTCCAACCTTTCGAATGCTTGGCCTGGCGGCGGCGGTGGTCATGCTGATCCTGCTCGTGCAGCGTGCGAAGAGCTACTACGCCGGACCTGTGTACCCACTGCTGCTGGCTGCCGGGGCCGTCTCGTTCGAGCGGCTCCTGAACCGCCTGACGAGCGCACGCTCGCGGCGCCGGCTGGCCGTCGCGTTGATCGGCGCGCTGGCGGTCACCTCCGTCGTGGCGGTCCCGATAGCCCTCCCGGTGCTGCCAGTCGGCTCGATGGTCCGATACCACTTGGACGACCTCCGCACCGACTACGCGGACATGATCGGATGGCCCGAGATGGCGGCAACCCTCGCCGGTGTCTACCGGTCCTTGCCGCCGGACGACCGCGCGACCGCCAGAGTCCTGGCCGCCAACTATGGCGAGGCCGGCGCCGTCGACTGGTTCGGTCCCCGACTCGGGCTTCCATCGGCGATCAGTGGTCATGACACCTACTGGTTCTGGCGGCCACACCATGAGACCGCCGGTCCGCTGATCACAGTCGGCTATCAGGCCAGCAGACTACAAACGCTCTGCGGCAACCTACGCCAAGTCGCCATGGTCACAAACAGCGTCGGCGCCACCAACGAGGAGCGGGGCCGCCCGATCTTCGTCTGCCGCGACCTGCGCATCCCGCTCGAGTCCTGGCCCGCCTTCAAGCGTTTCGTGAGTTGACCCAGCGACGCCACCGTCGCGGGTCTCTGGGGTGGATCGTGACGGTGGCGTCGCTGGGGTGGGTCGTGACGATAGCGGTGTGGGGGGTGGGTCGCTACGGTGGCGGTGCTGGGGGGGTCGTGACGTTGGCGGTGCGGGGGTGGGTCGCTACGGTGGCGATGCTGCGCGCCATCAACGTGACGAGCGGCCCCGGATGGCCGAGACTGCGGTTGGCTGCTACTTCGGGGTTGCGGCGCGCAGCATCGCCTCGTTGACGTAGGCCTTCTCGTGCATGATGGCGCGGCGCCACAGGAAGTACTCGGAGCGTGGCCGGTCGTCGGTGATCTCGGGGCCCGGCCCCGCGAAGGCCGTCACGCGGTCGTCCGCGAGCCACTCGGCGTGACGGACCGCTCGGACCCAGCCAGGACCGTCGGTCGGTGGGTAGTCGGGCGAGTCCGCGAGATCCCGTACGGCCGCCCGGTTCCCCAGCACCCGGAGGATCGCCTGGTCCGTGAACTGAAGCGGCGCATCGGAGCCGAGCATGAACATGCCGTGCCCGCCGGGCGAGAGCATCAGACTGACGTGGGCGAAGACGTTGTGAAACGTGCGCACATGAGCCTTCAGATCGTCCATTGGCAGCGCGTATGGCATCCACAAGAGGAACACCCCGCCTGGGCGCAGTCGCGCCTTGCCCTCCGTGAGGAACTCCCTGGTGTAGAGCACCACCGACCCAGCACTCTCGATCGGTGGCGCCGGGTCGACGGCGATGAGGTCGTAGCGCCCGCGGGCCAGGCGCACGTAGTTGCGCCCGTCGCTGGTGATCACCCGCCCGTTGGGGTGATGCAGGTAGCTTGCGGCGTCCGGGAAGAATACGGGCATGCGACTTGGCACGGTCGGGGACAACTCGACAGCGTCTGTCCGCATCCCGAGCTCGAGCCCCGAGCGATAGGTGCTGCCCATCCCGAACGCGATCACCAGGAAGTCCTGGGCCTGAGGCCGCAACGCCTTCGAGAGGTAACCCATCAGCTTGGTGTCGACCGTCAGTGAGGTCACGCCGACCCCGCCGATCAGCAATCGCCGCTTCGCCGCCGGGCCGCCGACGGTGTCGACGGTCGCCAGTTCGTCTTCGGCATGGGTCACAGGCAGGCCGAGGGCGCGAAGGCGGTTTTCGGTGGCGGTCCGCGTGACCGGCAAATCGAGCGAGGATGCGACCAGTCCCAGCACCGCCAGGGCGGCGAACGCGGCCGCCGCCACCCGCGCTCCGTTTCGAGCTGGCCGGCGAGCCGCCCGCTCTGTCGCGGAGGCTCCGAGGATCCCGCGTGGCGCGGTGGACGTCCCGCTGTTGGCGGGCACAACCGAGCGACCTGTGACAGTGCCGGCGTCCGAAAGTGCCCCGGCCGGGCGGCCTGTGCCCGCTCCGGCGCGCCAGGTCGGGTCGGCGGTGAGCAGAGCGGCGCCAACGAGCAGGTTGAGGCCGCCGAGCAGGAGCACCGAGCCGTTGGTCCCAAGCGTGCCTGCCAGGATGAATGCGGCGCTGAAGGAGCCGAGAATGGACCCGGCCGTGTTGACCGCGTAGAGCAGTCCGATGCTGCCGCCGGCGGCGCGGGCGGACGGCATGACCAAGCGGCCGGCCAGCGGGAACGCGTACCCCATGAGGATCGTGGCCGGCAGCAGCACCACGACCGTGCGGACCACGAAGGGGACGGTGCCGACGACCCCGCTGCCGAGCACCACCGTCGCCTGCGCCAGCGCTCCGACCACCGCCAGGCACACGCCGAGCGTGCTCGCCCGCTCGCGGGCCGGGTTGGACCAGCGCCGGTAGATGGCACTGCCGATCGCGATACCTGCCAGGAAGATCGCCAGGATGGTGGTGAAGATGTAGATGCTGGAACCGGTGCCCTCGGAGAGCATCCGTGTCCACAGGACCTCGAGAGCCAGCGAGACGAAACCGGAGACGAAGGTCGCGAGCAGAATCGCCCAACGTGGCGCCAGCCGTTCGGCTGGGCCCGGGATGGTGCCGCTGTCCAGCCTGATGCCATGGCCTTCACCGACCTCGTGATCGGGCCAAGCCTTGCCGCGATCGCCGAGATCGGTTCCTCCGATCGACGGTCGAACCCCGCCATCGACGGACGCCAGGGCGCGGGTGGCCGCTCGCGACAGCATCAAGGCGCCGGAGCCGGCAAGCAGGTTGAGCGCCACGGCAACGTAGCTGGTCAGGCGCAACCCGAGAAACTCGATCAGCACGAAGCCGGCGATGACGGTCCCCGTCACGGCACCCGCGGTGTTTGCCGCGTACAGCTCGCCGAGCCGGGCGCCGGCCTCGTCGAGCGTGCGGACCAGGTGTCGGACGAGCAGGGGCAGGGTGGCGCCCATCAGGAAGGTCGCCGGCGCGACCGCGGCGAGCGCCAGCGTGAACCGCACGGCGGTCAAGACGAACGTGTTGTCCACCAGGCCCGGGTACGCGCCGCGGTAGAGCTCCGCCAGGTCGTCGAAGGCCAGCGGCAACAGCACCGCGAAGACCGCCACGCCGAGCTCGAGTGCGCCGTACAGGCGCAGGGGCCGGCCGCTGCGGCCGGCCCAGCGACCCCCGGCCAGGCTGCCGAACCCGAGGCCGGCCATGAAGGCCGTCACGATCGTGGAGACCGCCTGCGTGGTGTTGCCGAATACCAACACCAGCTCGCGTGACCAGACCACTTGGTAGACGAGTCCCGCCGCCCCGGAGGCGACGAACAACGCGAGGATCAGCCCGCGGCGGACGGGTCTGGTACGGCTCCACGGCCTGGTTCGGGAGACGGCGACGGCCACGGGGGCTCCTTGATGCGGTCGAGGGGTGGTGCCGTCCGCAGGCTTCCAGAAACCCGGATCTCCGGCAAACTACTGTCCACAACCCCATCCGAGCTGCCGCGATCGGTTGTCCACAGTCTCGCCGCACGGCCTCCACGACCCGCTGGGGCGTAGTAGCCTTGCCTGGCGATCCGCCGGGAATCGGGAGGGCTGCTGTGATTCCGCTGAACCAGCTCATTCCCGAGTGCCTGCTCGCTCTGGGCGGTGCCTTCCTGCTCGGGAACCTCGCCGCCTATATCCGGCTCCGCCGCAACCGGAGCCACTGGCGGCGTCAAGGCGGCCGCACCCAGGAACGGCTCGTCGAGGAGGGTGAGCGCTCGCGCGCACGAGCCGACGGCATCCCCATCGAAGCTGCCGTCGAGGACGCGGGTGCTGGTGAACGTGCTCATCGGCCTGCTGATCACGGTGGCGGCGCTGGCGGCACTGGTCCGCACCTAGTCCGGTGACCCACCTGGGCGGCTACGCCGCAGGAGGCGGCCAGCACGTGGAGGGCACGATGACTCGTGCCGGCCGGATGGGAGCTCCAGGTAGGGGCCCCGTCCGACCGAGACCTCACTCCGGGTGAGGTGGGTCCTCTGCGGTGGGTGAGGGGCTGGGCGGTTCTTGGGAGCCCCACGCTGCATGGTCGGGTTGCGTTGGCGGTCGCCAGGCCCATCGCAGGACCAGAACGATCACGATGGGTTCGGCGACGGTCTTGTATAGCAGCTTGACGACCAGGGGAAGGTCTTCATTCCACCACGATCCCACCGCGTCGAAAGCAAGGGCAGCACTGACGAGGATCGCGAGGACCTTTCGAAGGTTGCTGTGCCGTCCTGACTGCTGAGTGGACATGTACGAAGTTTGGCCGTACGGACGACCCGCGACAAGCGTCCACGGCCTTCGCCATACGGGCGGCAACGCTGGCCACCGCTGCGGCCACGAGCACCGAGGAGCTGATGAAGGATGCGCCACACGTCGCGCGCAATCGCGCTCTGCCATCAGGAGGATGACGTGCACAGCGACAATGCCGCTGACCTGCGAGGGAACTGATAGAGCGGGCGAAGGGAATCGAACCCTCACTGCGAGCTTGGGACTCGCCCGTTCCGGTGACGGACACGGACGGTGCCATCGCAGCTCATTGGGCTGGACGGCCTCGGCGTTGTCGCCCGGCAGCGCGAGCCTCTGTAGTGCCTGGCGGTCCTGGGTAGCCCTTCGCCAGTGCGCTGACCACATAGGTTCGCGGGTTTCGGCCGCTGGCGATGCGCGTGTGCTGTCTTGTCGGTAGGGGCCGGTAGAGTCGCTGACAGACCAAGGGACCGACGAGACGAGGGCCGCATGGCTTCAGTGCTGCTGCTTGTGGACGTCCAGAAGAACATGCTCTTGCCGCCCGAACCGGTGCCGAATGCCGATTCTGTCGCTGTCGCGATCGAGGAGGTACTGGAGCGCGCGCGGTCGGCCGGGGCGGTCGTCGTCCACATCCGCAACAACGGCGCCGAGGGCGACCCGGACGCCCCTGGGGTCCCCGGCTGGGAGCTGGTTCACCAGGTGCGCGATGGCGAGCACATCCTGGACAAGGTCGAGCCTGACGCGTTCGCCGACACGGCCCTTGCCGAGCTGGTCCCGGCGTCGGCGGCTGTGGTCGTGGCGGGCATGCAGAGTGAGTACTGCATCCGCGAGACCTCGCTGTCGGCGCTGCGACGAGGCCACCGGGTCGCGCTGGTGCACCAGGCGCACGCGACCTACGACGGTGAGGCCCCGGCCTCGATGATCTCGCGGCGGGTCGAGGAGGAGCTCGGCGCGGCGGGGGTGTTGGTCGTCGACCGCGAGGAGGTCACGTTCTTGTGAGCTGAGGAGCCTGTCACCGCTGTGGGCTAGAAGGCACCGGCCCACACCGGCGGCACCGTGCCGACGGCGACGTCGCGGACGCCGACCCATCGGCCGAGCTCACCGAGGACGGCCGCGAGCCGGGGACCGGCGTCGGCCGGCGCGTCCGGCTCGGCGTAGATCGCGTGTACCCTGAGCCGTCCGGCCGCCCGGTCGACGGCCGCGTCGACGCGGCCGACCAAGCGGTCGCCGTCCAGGACGGGCAGCACGTAGTGGCCGTACCGGCGCTTGTCTCGCGGCACGTACATCTCCAGCCGGTAGTGGAAGCCGAACAGCTCCTCGGTGCGGTCCCGCTCGTGGATCAGCCGGTCGAACGGGGAAAGCAGCGTGGTGCGCGGCAGGAACGGTGTGTCCAGCACTGCAGCGAGGACGTCTGTGTGGGCGTACCAGGTGCCCGGCCGGTCGGCGACCGTGACTGGTGCCGCCACGCCCCGGCGGACCAGGGCGCGCAGCGCTATGTCCCAGCCGGGTGGGCGGACCCCGCCCACCGCCCAGCCGAAGTGCGCGGGGCGGGCCACGCCCCGGGCGCGTAGCTGCCGGTCGATCAGCCGGCGGGTGGCTTCCGCGGGCGGCAGGGCGGACAGGTGCAGCGGGTGGCAGCGTTCGGCCAGGTCCCACAGGCGCTCGTTGCCGTCCCGGCCGGCGACCGCGACGATCCCGGTCATCAGCAGGAACTCCAGCATCCGGCTGAGATTCTTCCCGTCGTTCCAGCCGCCGCTGCGCCAGGGCACCTCGGCGCGGTCGACGAGGTCGCGTGACCGCAACGGACCGAGTTGGCGTAGCTCCGTCAGCAGGTAGCGGCGAAACCGCGGGTTGGCGGCCAGCCATGCCCTGGCCCGCCGCGCCTCGCTGTGTTCGGCGGACAGCCAGCGGCGCATAGCCGGCCGGTGCAACGGGTAGTCGGCGCTGGGTAGGTAGAACGCCCAGTGCTCGAAGAGCGTGCGGTCCTGGTAGGCCGCCCGGTCCAGTTCGTTCACGTCGTAGTTGCCAAGCCGGCTCCACAGCACCATCCGCTCGGCGCGGGCAACGACGTTGGTCGGGTCGATCTGCAACCGACCAAGCCCCGCCACCGCCTCGAGCAGCGAGGCCGGTCGGGGCCCGGCCAGCAACTGGCCGATCACCGCGGCGCGGCGGGCCTGCACGAGCGTCAGGGTGGGCACCGAATCACCCTAGCGAATCGGACCGCCAGGCGCTGCCCGCATCGATATCGATGAGGGCGCCTGCCTCGAAGCCCGGATCACGCCCCTTTACCACTTCTGAAACACGCCCTAGCGCCATTCGTAGTGGAGCGACTCGTCCGACCAGTCGATGAGGTACGTGGTGACGAACCGGTCGATCATCCACTCTTGTGTCGCGTTGTCGCGGGCGGGCGCACTACCGATATCGGCCAGCAGCAGCGTCTCCTCGGGGTTGCG